>Ga0114950_10002447_pt1 | contig 14247 bp, 15 predicted proteins | sample N075metaG_FD_83503 | JGI IMG/M metagenome (GOLD analysis project Ga0114950, IMG submission 83503) | Deep subsurface microbial communities from Kermadec Trench to uncover new lineages of life (NeLLi) - N075 metaG | ecosystem: Environmental > Aquatic > Marine > Ocean trench > Sediment | place... | reverse complement strand
TCAGCTGTCAGTTGTCAGCAATGCGCCGTGCCGCCGGTGATAGCCGTCCATGAGTTGGACCATTTGCCCGCGCGGAACCGCGTCCAGCTTTGTCGTGAAATGTACGAGCAGTTCGACTAGCCCGTGGTAGTCGGCCAGGGAGATCTGCTCCGGGCCGACGCGTGCCGGGCGTTTGCCGGCGAGCACGCCGTCGATGTCGACCATGTTGTGGTAGTTGCCCAGCGGCAGGCACACGCACGAGGCCTCGTAGCCGTAGGCCGCGAACGTTGAGGCCTCGCAGGTGCCGCCAGGCATGAGTTTCCGCTGCGCCTTGAACCGCGGGTTGGCACGCTGGTATTCGCCAAGCAGCAGGCTCAGCCGGTTCGTCAGACCCGGGCTGAACACGCTGAGCTTGTCACCAACGCGGAGGATCGGACCGGCGTCGATCGGCGACTCCGGGAAGCTGCGCGAGTTCTCCAGGCAGATGAGCCGCGCGTCGGCTGCCACGGTGCGTCGCTTGCAGGCCGCGACGGCACCGACGAAACCGATCTCCTCGGCCCGGGTCAGCAGGACGCCCACGTGCGTCATGGTCTTGCGGGAACGCAGGATGTCGAGCGTGCTCAGCGCGGCCGCGACACCGGCAAGATCGTCGCACGCCGGCGCGTACAGCCTGCCCTCGACGACCGTCGGCTTGGCGCCGCGGCCCCGGAACGCCCACCGCCCGACGTCGCCCGCCTCGACCGGTGCCGCCGCGCGCAACCGGGCCTCGACGCGCTTGAACGGCTTCGCCAGCGGATCCAGTCTCGTAACGACCGCGCGGTGGGGGCGGCCGTCGGCGGTGAATATCTCTATCTTGGCGTCGGTGAAGTACGGATCGTGCACGCCGCCGCGGAACTCAAGCTCGATCGCCCGGTCGTCGATCCGGCGACGGACGACGAACGCCGGGTGGTCCAGGTGGGCCGTCATGAAGATGGGCGGCCGCGATCCGGTCCCGCGCCGCGTGATCACCAGGTTGCCGGCCGCGTCGGAACGGATCGCGAGGTTGCGACGCTGGGCGACCCAGTCCGTCACCCACTCGATAACGCGTCCCTCGCACGCGGCGGCGGTCGGGATGCCCGTCAACGCCTTGAGCCAGCGGCGATGCTCGGCGCGGTGTTTCGAAGTCAACATACCCTCTAGACTACCAGAGCCATGACCCTCTCCGCCGTCCCGGAAATCCTCACCGAGTTGCAGGCGGGTCGCATCATCGTGCTCGTGGACGACGAGAACCGCGAGAACGAAGGCGACTTCGTGTGCGCCGCCGAGAAGGTGACCACCGACGTCATCAACTTCATGACGCGCGTGGGCGGCGGGTACCTGTGCCTGTCGCTGACCGGCGCCGACTGCGACCGACTCGATCTCGTGCCACAGGCCACGGCCAATACGAGCCTTCGCACGACCGCGATGACCGTCAGCGTCGACGGCCACCCGCGGCACGGCGTCGGCACCGGTATCTCGGCACCGGACCGCGTCAAGACGATCCAGCTCGTCCTCGACCCGGACACGACGCCCGACGACCTCGTCCGGCCGGGGCACATCAACCCGTTGCGGTCCCGTGACGGCGGCGTCCTGGTTCGCACCGGCCAGACCGAAGGCTCCACGGACCTCGCCAGGCTCGCCGGGCTTCACCCCTCGGCGCTCATCATCGAGATCGTTCGCCCCGACGGCGAGATGGCGCGGATGCCCGAGCTGGAGACGCTGTGCGGTGAGCACGCCCTCAAGATGTGCTCGGTCCGGCAGATCATCGAGTACCGCCTCGCCCGCGAGCAGATCGTCGAGCGGATCGAGCCCCGCGCGGGGACGCCGATCGAAACACCCTATGGGCAGTTCAACCTCATCGCGTACAACAGTGCAATCGACGCGTTGCCGCACTTGGCGCTCACGGTCGGCGACGTCGGCAACGGCCCGACCGACGAACCCGTGCTCGTGCGGGTGCACCGCCGCGACCTGCTCGGCGACATTTTCGACGAGACGAGCTCACAGAGCGGCCGGACGCTGCGCAGCGCTCTGAAGATGATCCAGGCCGCCGGCCGCGGCGCGCTTGTGTACCTGCGACCGGAGGGGATCGGCGACGACCTGCGGGGCCGCCTTCAGCAGATCCGCCGGCCCGCCGCCGACGACGTCAATGCCCCGGACCTGACCCGCAGCGACGGCCCGGCGGGAACCGCGCTGCCGATCGACGAGCGGGAGCTCGGCATCGGCAGCCAGATCCTGCGCGATCTCGGTCTGCGCCGGCTTCGGATCATCACCGACCACCCCAGGAAGCTGCGCGGTCTGGCGGGCTTCGGTATCGAAATCGTCGAGCAGGTGCCGGTCAACCGGGACTTTTTTTCCTAATTTCCAGTCTGGCCGCGCAGAATCACCGGTCACGGTACATAGATAGAGGTAGGAGTGACCGTGCAGCTAACCGACAGCGGAGCATCACACACCGACTGGTCGATGATCGCCCAGGCCACGGAAGCCGACGAGCAGGTCGCCGGAGACGCGCTCGAGAAGCTCGTCCGCCGCTACTGGGCCGCGGTCTACGCCTACATCCGCCGGACCGGCCGGGACGTCCACGAGGCGGCGGACCTGACCCAAGGCTTCGTCTGCGACGTCATCATCAGCCGCCGTTTGTGCGACTACGCGGACCCGCAGCGGGGTCGCTTCCGGACGCTGCTGCTGGCCGCCGTCAAGAACTATCTCCGGGAGAAGCACCGCCGCGACCGCAAGCGAAGCCTCGAGCTCGACGGTCCCCCGCTGGCGCTCGAAGACCGGCCCGCCGAAATCAGTACCAACGAGACGCCCGACGAGGCCTTCTGTTACCAGTGGAGCGCGACGCTCGTCCGACAGGTCCTGACCGAGGTAAAGGCGTCGTGCGAGGCCGACGGCCTGGCCGCGCACTGGAGGGTCTTCGAACACCGCGTGGTCCGCCCGATGCTGTTCGAGGAGCCCGCCACCGAACATGCGGTGCTGGTGGAGATGCTGAATCTCAAGGACGAGTCGCAGGCGGCGAACATGATGATCACCGTCAAGCGGCGTTTCGCCCGCGCCCTGTACGCGGAAATCGGCCGGACCGTCATCGACCCGGAGCACGTCGACGACGAACTCAACGAGTTGCTCCGGGACCTGGAGCGACCCGGATGAGCATGGTCACCCGACAGCAGTTGAGCGAAGTGCTTCGTTCGGCAATGGACGTCTCGGCCGACCCGGCCATGGCCGCGGCCAACTGGCTGGCCCGGGACATCGACCCACAGCGCAGCACGGCGGTCGAGCTGCTGACCGACACGGCCGTGTCGGTCGAGAATCTGCGAAAGGCAAAGGACGTCTACAAGACGATGCGGATTCTCGGGGAGTCCTCGACCGACCGTCGCGTCGCGGCCCGCCTCTACGCGGCGACCATCGGGGCCGGCCTCGTCCACCGCGGCACGCGGATCAGCCGGCAGTCCGACGCCGCCCTGACCCGTGGGCTCGAAGCGCTCCAGGCCGACATGGAAATGCCGGAGCCGCTGCGGCGTCTGGCCGAGGCCGCGCTCATCGTGCTCGCGGGAAAGTCGTAGCCGTCGAATGCCGCAGCTCGAGATCGAGCGCAAGTACCTGCTGAAGTCGATGCCGCAACTTCCGGCAACGGCGCGGGCGTACCACCTGGAGCAGGGCTACTTTGCCGACGAGCCGGGTCGCGTGCGCCGAACCCGGGCACCCGACGGCACCGTGACTTACACGCACACCGTCAAGAAAGGCTTCGGTCTGGTCCGCGAGGAGAACGAACGCGAACTCACCCCCGACGAGTTCAACGCGCTGTGGCCCCGCACCGCCGGCCGCCGGCTCACCAAGACCCGTACAAAGGTCCCCGACGGCCTCCTGGTCTGGGAAATCGACGACTACGACGCCCTCGACCTCGTCATCGCCGAAATCGAACTCCCGACAGTCGATACCAGGGTCACGGTACCGGACTGGCTGGCCCCGCACGTCATCCGCGAGGTCACGGGGGAACCGGCGTACGGGAACTACCGCCTGGCGCTCAGAACGTAGTCCCGCGCTTCCACTCGTCGGTTTTCTTGAAATGATCCAGCGCGAGATCGATGTCCGTCACGTCGTCCTCGGTGTAGCGGATCTCCGACTGGCCGATGCGGATGACGTCCCCCTCGTCGAGCGGGCGGTCGCCGGTGATCCGCGCCCCGTTGACGAAGACGCCGTTGGCGCTGCGCATGTCCACCGCGAAGTGGACCCGCTTGTCCGGATCGAACCGGATCTGCAGGTGCCGGCGCGACACCTCGTCGTCCACGAGCTGGAAGCTGCACTGGTCGTCGCGGCCCACGCTGATCAGGCTGCTCGTCTCCAACGGATAGGTCTTGCCCTTGCAGGGCCCGGTCGTCACGATCAGCGTCGCCATGCTCGGTCCTCCCACGCGTTTGACCGGGTGATTCTACCCTTTCTCAAGGCGCCATGACCAGTTCGACGAACCGCGCGAGCAGGGCGTCGGTGTGCACCGACTCGCCGGTGTGGTTCTCGACGAACCGGTCGTAGGGAACCCCGGTGATCCGCTCGATGTAGGCCGGGTACTTGCGGAGCCGGTCGAGCAGCGTCTCGCGATCGAGTTCCGGGTGGAACTGCGTGCAGTAGATCGGCTTGCCGGGGAAGTGGAACGCCTGGTTGGACAATCTCGTCCTGGCGAGCAGCACCGCGTCGGGCGGCAGGCGGTCCACGACGTCCTCGTGGCCCATCTGCGCCGGAAAGTGATCGCCTGCCTCCGCGAACACGCCGAACAGCGGGTCCGCCCGGCCCTCGTCCGTCAGGAACACCTCGTGGGTGCCGACCTCCGCCCGCGACGCGTCGGCCACCACGTGGCCACCCAGCGCCTGCGCCATCGCCTGGAAGCCCCAGCACGATGCGAACGTCGGCTTGCTCGTCGCGTGCAGTTGGCGCATCGTGTCCAGGGCCGGGTCCATCCACGCGCCGCCCTCCGAGACGCAGTAGTCGCCGCTGCCGCCCAGCAGGACGACGTCCACGGCGTCGAGTTCGGCGTCTGACGGGCTGCCGGCGATCAGGTCGAACTCACGGATCCGGTCGGGCGCGCAGTTCAGCGCCCGCGCGAAGCACTCGACCTCGTGAGAGGCCATCGGGTCATCGTCGTTCCTGACCTGCAGCAACAGATAGCGGACGCGGTCGTTCATGGCGTTTCTTTATACCGCAGGCATCGCCTCGCGCCACCGCGCGAACCGCGACTTCAATGCCGGGTTGCCCCTTGGTTGGAACAGCGCCGGGGCGCCAGGGTCGCGCCAGCCCGCCGGCCGGCCCGCCACCAGCCACGCGAGGCCGCGGGCGGTCGCCTCGTGCACGACCGGCCGCTCGACGACCAGGCCGGTCACGTCGGCCAGCCGCGAGCACAGGCCGTCGAGCTGCGACAGACCGCCCGACACGGTTACCGAGTCGGCGCCGATTATCTCTATGTTCACCGCCAGCATGAAGACAATGCTCTCGAGGACGGCGACGGCCTTCTGCGACAGTGAGCCGTCGCCGATGAAACGAGATTCGAAATGCGGCTTCCACCACGGCGAGCCGAGACCGCCGACACCGTTGAGATACAGCGGCGGCTCAGCGTCGTCGGCCAGCCACGCCGGCTCAACGCGGTCCAGCGCGGCGGACGCGCCGTTGACCGTACCCTCGGCCACGTAGCTGGTCCCGACGGCGTCCTGCCATACGACGCTCGACAGGAGTCCCGGTATCTCGACGGGCTCTTCGCCGGCGAACCGCTGCACGAACGCACCGGTCCCGATGTTGACCCACGCCACGTACGGATCCGGCGCGCCGCGCGCGAACAGCGCGGCGGACTGGTCGCCGGTGCACACGGTCAGCGGAACCTGTGACAGGTGACCGTACGCGTGCCCGTTCGGCACGCACTCCGGCAGCGGCGACCGGGGCACGCCGAACAGCTCCATCAGCGACGACGACCAGTCACGCGTGCGGAAGTCCCAGAGCTGCGTCCGCGACGCGTTGGCCGGATCGATCAGCAGGGGGCGCTCGGCCAGCAGCCGGAACATCACGAAGCTCGCGATCGGCCCGAACGATAACGTTCCGTCTTCGCACGCCGACGAGACGGCCGGCAGGTTGTCCAGGCACCACCGCAACTTGCTCGCACCGTAGTGCGGCGACAGGACGAGCCCGGTCGTCCGGCGTACCGCATCGGCGTGCCCGGCCAGCGCCGCGATCTGTTCGGCGCCGCGCCGGTCCTGCCAGGAGATCACCGGGCTCAACGCGGACCCGTCGGTTCGGTCCCAGCAGACGATCGAGGACCGCTGCGTGGCGAGTCCGGCCGCGACGACGTCCGGGGCGTCTGCCACGCCGTCGATCGCTTCGCGCAGCGCACCGAGGACCTGCTCCGGATCGTGCTCCACCCACGCGTCGCGCGGGTGCGCGGTGTCGAAGGGCGCGGTCGCGTCGGCGACCGGGACGCCGGCGTCGTCGAAGACGATCGCACGGGCCGCGTGTCCGCCAAGATCCACGGCCAGTACGTTCACGATCCGGTCAACTCCAGCGTTCGCGTGTCCGCGACGGGCGATCGGTCCGGCAACGACGGCGCGACGAGCTTCATGACCTTCCGGGCCGTCGATCGGTACGTCGTCAGCTTGCCGCCGTACACGGTCACGAGCCGCGGGCGGTCGCGGCGGTCGGGGTGGAGGATCGTTTCGCGCGACCGCCTGGACGCGGGCTCCCGACCGACCGGCAGCACGCGCACACCGGCAAACGAGTCGACGATCTCGGCGCCGGCATACCGGGGGAAGTGATGATGGAGCACATCGAGCAGGTATGCCTCCTCGCCGGGGAGCACGCGCACGAGGCCGGGGTCGCCCTCGAACGGCGTCTCGGTGGTCCCGACAAGCGTGTCGCCCTGCCACGGCATCACGAAGACGGCGCGGCCGTCCCGGGCCGCCTCGACGTAGTAGATGCCCGATGCGATCGCGCCGCGCACGACCAGGTGCGCGCCCTGGACCAGTTCGACCGCGCGGGCGGTGGTCGCCGGCTCGATGCGGTCCAGGACCGACCGGCCCCAGGGCCCGGCGGCGTTGACGAGCACACGCGCGTGGCACGCCTGCGTGGCGCCGTTGCTCTGGTATTCGACTTCGCATCCGTCGCGTGTCAGGTTCGCGGCCAGGAACGTCGCCGGCATGGCCAAATTCGCGCCCAGTGCCTCGGCGGATCGCATCACGGCGCGTGTCAGCGCCGCGTCGTCGGTCTGCGCGTCGCAGTAGCGAAACACGACCTGCAGTCCGTCGGTATTCAGCCCGTCCAACCGGGACCAGTCGGCGCGACGCACGCGCCGGAACCGCGTGTCGTCGCTCAGGCCGCCCAACGCGGCGTAAAGGCTCAAGCCCGCGCGCACCTGCCACGCGCGACGGCGCGTTGTCCGGTACACCGGGAAGAAGAACGGCCGCAGTTGCACCAGGTCCGGTGCGAGCCGCAACAACAAGGCACGTTCACGCAACGACTCGCGGACCAGGCCGATCCGCCCGCTCTCGAGGTAGCGAAGCCCGCCGTGAATGAGCTTGCTGGACCGGCTCGACGTCCCGCCGGCGAGTTCGCCCCGCTCGATCAGCAATGTCGAATAGCCGCCGGCGGCCGCCGCCTGGGCCACGCCCACGCCGTGGATACCGCCACCGACGATCACGACGTCAAACCGGTCCGTCACGCCGCGGCTCCAATGCCCCCAGCAGTTCGCCGACCGCCATGGTCTCGACGAAGTCCGCCCCGCGGGCGGCCATCGCCATGGCGTCATCGGCGGTTTCGACACCGTAAACCACCCACTGCCACGGGCCGGGCCATAACCGGTCGCCCGCGATCGGCATGTCACAGAACAGGTACTCTGGGCCCAGCGCCTCGGCATCGGCGAGGACCGCGTCGTCCCACGCCTCGATGACCCAGCCGATCCTGGCCCCGCCCCGGCGCCGCGCGAGCGCCACCGCCTCGCGGTCGAACGAGACCACCACCGCGTTGTCCATGACGGGCCGCAATTCGTCCAGCACGCGGTCGACAACGGGCCCGACGCCGAAGCGGCGGATGCTCGCACGCTTGATCTCCACGAAGGCGATCGCATCGGGCCACGCCCGCAGCTCGGCGACCATCTCGGCCAGTGTCGGAACGGTGACACCATCGCCGGTCTCGATCGCCCGGACGCGGTCCGCATCGACGTCCAGGACCTCCGCATCGACGCCGGTCGTGCGTTGCAGGTTCGCGTCGTGCAGGACCACCGGTACGCGGTCGGCGGTGAGCTGCACGTCGAACTCGACCGCGCCGACACCTGCCTCCAGGGCCGCACGGATCGACGCCACCGTGTTCTCCGGGTACCGCCCGGCGTCGCCCCGGTGCGCCACGAGGGCGGGGAGCGGGTGCTCGCGGTGACATTGGGTCAAATCGGTCATGGGATGCTACACTGACAATCGTAATGCCTTCGACCTTCACCTGTTCAATCGTGACCCCCACCGAGACCGTCTTCGACGAAGATGTGGTCTACGTGTCGTTCCCCGCGTGGGACGGCCAGCAAGGTGTCATGCCCGGCCAGTCGCCGTTGCTCAGCCAGCTCGGCACGGGCGCCCTGAGGGTCGATCGACCGGGCGGCGAGACCCGGTGGTACCTGCTGGAGACGGGCTTCGCGCAGGTTCAGGACGGAGCGCTGACGCTGTTGACCGACCGCGTGACGCCCGCGGCCGACCTCTCGGTCCAGGACGCCGAGGCGGCCCTGGCCGAGGCCGCCGCGCGGATCCCGACCGGCGGTAAGGACCTTGCCGCGATCGAGCAGGATCAGCGGCGGGCGCTCGCGAGCCGCGCACTCGCCCAGGCCCACGGATCGTGAAACATTCTGCGACGGTGGAGGTCAAGCCCGTGTCGAAGGCAAAGACCAACAGCGAACCCGAGGTCTGCGCCGATCAGCCCCTGCCGACCCGGATCGAGGCCCTGCTGATGGCCGGCAGCCGGCCCGTCACGGAGGCCCGCATCGGGGAACTGCTCGGCATCGGCGACAAGGGCGTGACCGAGACCATCCGCGCGTCGATCGAGGAACTCAACGGCGAGTACGAGAAGTCCGGCCGGGCCTTCCGCGCGCAGCGGGTCGCCGGTGGTTGGCAACTGTTCACGCTGCCGGCGTTCGCGCCGCTGGTGACGCGGCTGCAGCGGGACCACCGCGACGCCCGTCTCAGCCAGCCGGCGCTGGAGACGCTGTCGATCATCGCGTACCGCCAGCCGATCATGCGGGCGGAGATCGAGGCCATCCGCGGCGTCGCGTGCGGTGAAGTGCTCCGCTCGCTGCTGGAGCGACGGCTGGTCAAGATCGCCGGTCGCGCCGAGCAGCCGGGCCGCCCGATGCTCTACGGCACGACGCCGAACTTTCTGAAGGTCTTCGGTCTACCGGCCATCGACGCCCTGCCGGCGCTCGAGGACTGAGGTGCGAGCCTCGGTGACCCGCCGCTACCACCTGCACGCGCCCGGGTTCGTGTACGCCGCGCTGACGCTCCTGGTCGGCCTCGCCGCGGTGAACCGGCAGAACAACCTGTTGTTCTGGACGCTCGGCGTGATGCTGTCGGCCCTGATCATCTCCGGGCTGGTGTCCGGCCTGATGATGCAGCGGCTTCGAATCCGCCGGCTCGTGGCCGCCCACGGGCTGGTGGGCGAGCCGCTGGCCGTCCGGTACTGGGTCACCAACCGCAGCTGGTTTCTCCCGGCGTTCGGTCTGCACATCGAGGAGCTGCCCGACGCGGGCGGGGCCGACTGGCAGCGTTTCATGAAGCCGGCGCGGGCATGGGTGATGCACCTGGGCCCGCGTGAGACCGTGCATGGCGAGGCGGTCTTCTGGCCGACGCACCGCGGCGAGGTGCGGTTCGACCGGCTCCGCGTCTGGACGACGTTTCCCTTCGGCATCATCAAGAAGTCGATCACGATATCGCAGCCGCAGCACACGCTGATCTATCCCCTGCTGTACGAGCTTCGCCGTGACGTGCTGCGGTCGGTGGAGCCGCAGGGGCTGGCCGGCTCGCGCGTGTCCCGGCACCCCGGATCGGGCGACGACTATTACGGCATGCGCGAGTTCCGGCCCGGCGACTCGATGCGTCACATCTCGTGGAAGCGGTCGGCGTGCCTCGACCAGCTTGTGTGCCTCGAGCGGACCCGGGCGACACCGCCGCGGTTGCGCGTCATCGTCAACCTGACGACACCGGACGTCCCGCGCGAGCTCGAGGAACGCGCCATCAGTTTGGCCGCTTCGGTCCTGCATGCCGCCGACCTGCAGGGTTTCGAGATCGGCCTGTCGCTGCCGGGCACGGACATGGCCGCGTTGCTGACCAGGCGAAGCCACTGGCACCGGGGCCGCGTGATGTCGGCGCTCGCCGCCGTCGATCTCGACACGACCCGGCGACCGCGGGGGCCCCTGCCGACGACCTACGGCGAGCGTGCCGCCCAGATCGTGATCCACCCGGACCGCGTCGATCCCTCGGTTGGCCGGGAAGACGCGTTGCACCTCTCGGCACGGCAGATGAGCCACCTCGCCCTCCAGCCGATCGGGTGGGACCCGACCGGGACGGAGGTCGCCGCATGAGGCTGCTGCGGACGTTCCCGATCCTGGCGCACACGGTGGTGCTGCTGAGCATCGTCGGGGTCAGCGTCGCGACACAGTCGGCGGCCCTGCTGCTCGTGGGCGGCGTGCTGGCGGCGTTGAGCTGGTACGTCACCGAGGGTCACCGCGGCCGGTCCCTGCCGAACTGGACGGCGAACATCCTGATCATCGCCGCCACGCTCAACGTGGTCGTGGACCTCCTGCAGAACATCGACGACATCCTCGGGGCGCTGGGGCGATTCGTCGTCATGCTCACCCTCATCAAGCTCTACCAGCAGAAGTCGCCGCGTGATTACGCGCAGCTGCTCGGGCTCAGCCTGCTGCTCATGCTCGTCGGCTGCATCCTGTCCAACAACCTGCTGTTCGCCGCGACCCTGGTGCTGTACGCGGTCCTGGGGCTGTACGTGCTGCTGGTGTTCCAGCTCTATGCCGCCCATGAGCACAACCGCACCGCGCGGCTCGACGCCGTCCCCGACGGCTACCGGCTGGCGCCGTCGCTGCAGCCGATCGTCGGGCGTCGCACGGCGTTTCACCTGCGGTCGCTGATGGCCTTCATCGCGGTGGCTTGCCTTGTCACCAGCGGCCTGCTGTTCGTGGTTTTTCCGAGAAACATCGGCCAGGGCCTCGCCCGGCTGCACGGCACCGACCGCCGCACCGGCTACACCGACGAGGTGAACCTCACCAGCGGCACGCGGATCACCGAGTCGCGCCGTGTCGTCATGAGCCTGCGCGTGACGGGCCTGCCGCCAGACCAGCTGCTGCGTCTCCGCGGCGCGGTCCTCGACCGGTACGACGGTCTCGGCCGGTGGTCGCTGTCGGCTCCGCACCACCAGCTTCATTCGATCACGACCGACCCGCCGGGCCTGACGGCGCTGTGTCCGGGCGACACGGGTCGCACGATCACCCAGGAGTTCGAGCTGCTCACCCCGACCCACGCGATCTTCTCGGTCGCCGTGCCCGTGGCCGTCGGAACCAGGCAACCGTACCGGCTGCACTTCGACCGCTCCACGCGCACGCTCGTCGATCCTGGCAGCGGACGCCTCCAGCATTACACGGTCGAGGCGCAGATCGACCCGTCGGAGGCGACGCTGCGGGCATTGACCGGCCCGACGCCGGGGTTCGGCGGCTCGGCGCTGGTGCGATCGTTCCAGTCGTTCGATCCCCGGGTTCGGCGGCTGGCACGAGACCTGCTCGCCGCCGCGGGCGGCAGCGACCGGCCACCCGGCCTCGAGCACGAGCGATGGGCGTGGAACCGTGCGTCGGCCGGCGTGCTCGTGGCGTACCTGCAGGGCGGCCGCTTCATCTACGAGACGGACCTCCGCGACGTCCGGAACACGGGGGCGGACGGTTCGCCCCGTGACCCGACGCTCCAGTTCCTGTTCGAGACCCACAGGGGTCATTGCGAGTATTTCGCCTCGGCGCTCGCGGTGCTGTGCAACACCGCGGGGATCCCGGCCCGTGTCGTGACCGGCTACGTCGCCCTGGAGTACGACGAACGCGGGGCCCTCTACGTCGTGCGCGAATCCAATGCGCACGCGTGGGTGGAGGTACAGACGAGCCCGTACCGGTGGGAGACGTTCGATCCCACGCCGATGGGGACGCTGCAGGACATTCACGGTGCCCGCAACACGCGGGCCGACCGGTGGCGGTGGGTCTTCGACCGGTTGGAGGCGAAGTGGAGCAACAACTTCGTCGCGTTCGACAATCACACCCAGCGCCGGTTGCTGGTCGCGCTGGACTTCGGATGGGCGCGTCGGCTCGACGACGCGCTGTACGCGACCCGGCAATGGATGGCGCGTGTGAACCGCGCGTTCTACCTCGGTCCGGCCGGCTACATCTGGATGGGGATCGTCGCGCTGGCGGTCGTGATCGCGGCCGCGGCGGTGTGGACCCGGTTGCGCCGCGCCGCCCGTCTGCGTGCCGTGTTGCAGAGCCGGCATGTCAGCGGCCCGGAACGCCACCGCATGCTCCGCCAGCTCGGCTTCTACATGGACATGCTCACCGTGCTCCGTGCGGCGGACCGGGCGAAACCCCTGTGGCAGCCGCCGCTCGACTACGCCCACGCGATGGCAAGGGAACACCCCCAAGGCGCCGCGCTGACCCGGCAGGTGACGGAACTCTTCTACGCCGCGCGGTACGGCGGCAAGAGCCTCACCGGCGCCGAGCGAGAGCACGCCCGGTCACTTGTCGCGGAACTGAAGAAAGGGTTATCAGTCGTCGGTTAGGGGAACTATCAGCTGTCAGCTGTCAGCTCGGACGTGTCAGACCCGGCTGATAGCTGATAGCTGATAGCCGTTTTGCCAGTGAAGTACTGCGCGACCGGCGACGATATCCCGGGGGACTCCCAATCGCCACGTGACCAGAGAGGAAACGCCTGTGCCGGCGAGACGTTCGCGGACGTTGGAATGGCGCCGCTGCCTGGAACAGGTCCAGGAACGCGGCGGCGCGATCGAGATCGCCGTTCTCCGCGATTACGATCGCATGGCCGATGCGGCGGGGAGTCACCTCGTGTGGCGGGTCCGGCTCCTGGAGGTAGCCGGCGACGAGATCGTCGTCGAGCCGCCGACGACGCTCGGCGAGATCATCCGCGTCGAGGTCGGCATCAACCTGGTGGCCGTCCTCGCCGTCGGCCAGAACCGCTGGATGTTCATGACCTCCAACCTGGGACCGACCGAGCACCGCAACGGCACCGGCCGAACGGTGCCCGCGCTGCGGCTGACGATGCCCGATTCGGTCGAACGATGCCAGCGCCGAAGCCACGACCGTGTAGAGACGACATCGCTGGTCCTGCCGGAGGTCGACGTGTGGCCGCTGCTGGACCCGAAGTCCGTGCTGCCTGCCGAACGCGCCAACGAGCTTCAATTCGAGGACGACCGCAACGGTGTCGGCTCAGGCGACCGCCGCACGTCCATCGATGACGAGTCGCTCATGCCCGAGATCGGCCCGAAGTTCACGACCAAGCTGCTGAACATCGGCGGCGGCGGCGTCGGTTTGCGCGTGAAACCGGAGGATGCGCCGGCGATGGCGCGGCACAAGGTGTTCTGGCTCCGGTTCAGCATGCCCCCGGAGCTGACCACGCCGATCTGCGCCACCGCGAAGCTCGTCCACACGGCCGTCAACTCTTCGCAATTCACCTACGCGGGCATGGCGTTCGACTTCTCGTTCAACCCCATCCACCAGCGTATCGTCGTAGAACAGATCCGCCGCTTCATCGCGATACAGCAGCGCGCTCAGTTCGACGAGCGGGACGCGTGCCGGCAGCGCAAGTCTGCCTGAGGATCTCGGCCTTGTCGACGGTTTCCTGGTACTCCGCGGCCGGGTCGGAATCCGCCACGATGCCGCCTCCGACTCCGTAGTCGAGCACGCCGACGAGCTGATCCCACCGGCCCTCGGGGCGCTCACCGGTGAGCACGAGCGTTCGGATCGCCACGTTAAGCACGGCGCGTCCGCCGGCGCCGATGAAACCGACCGCGCCGCAATAGGGGCCGCGCGTCACCGGCTCCAGCTCGTCGATGATCTGCATCGCGCGGATCTTCGGCGCTCCGGTGACGCTTCCGGCCGGGAACGTGGCGCGCAACAGGTCCCCCAGCGTGACGTCTGCGCGCAGCCTGCCCGTCACCTCGCCGACCCCGTGGTGGACCGTCGGGTGC
>Ga0114950_10002445_pt1 | contig 14260 bp, 10 predicted proteins | sample N075metaG_FD_83503 | JGI IMG/M metagenome (GOLD analysis project Ga0114950, IMG submission 83503) | Deep subsurface microbial communities from Kermadec Trench to uncover new lineages of life (NeLLi) - N075 metaG | ecosystem: Environmental > Aquatic > Marine > Ocean trench > Sediment | place... | reverse complement strand
GTCGCTATAGGTCTCGGCTCGCGGGAGAAATCCAAGCTCGAGATCTGGCTCGGCCGTTTCTACGACGGCGTGCAAATCTTTCCGGCGGAGAACGGGCACGAGCTCTATCGAGGACAGCTGCAGGAATATTTCGAGGGCCGCCGCCGCGTCTTCGAGTTTCCACTCGATCTTCGCGGCAGCACTTTCCAGAAAGACGTGTGGAGAGCCGTTGCGGCAATCCCTTACGGGCACACCGCGTCCTACGGCGAGATCGCACAGCTCGTGGACCGTCCAGGCGCAAGCCGCGCCGTGGGTGCGGCGAACCATGCGAACCCGATTCCGATCGTGGTGCCGTGTCACCGCGTGATTGGCGCCGACGGGACGCTCACGGGCTATGGTGGCGGGCTTCCCCTGAAGCGGCGGCTTCTCGCGCTCGAGGGCATTCTCGCAGTGCCTGCGGTTCAGATGCGCTTGTTCTAAAATGGTGTTTCAAACTAGGAGATTTCGAATATGCCCTCGACCCGATTGATATGGCTCATCGCTTTCTTAATGCTCGTCGCGTTTGCCTTTGGATGTAGCAGCGGCGAGGAGGCGCCCGCTGCAGAAGATGCGAACGCTGCCGAGACCGCGCCGGACCCGGAGGAAACGGCTCCGCCGCCCGAAGAGGCGACTCCGCCGCCCGAAGAGGCGACTCCGCCGCCCGAAGAGGAAAGCGCCGAAGAAGCCGCGGAAGACCTTGCCGATATTGGCTCCGGCTATCCGGTGATCGAGATGTCGACGAGCATGGGCATGATCAAGCTCGAGCTCTACCCGGACAAAGCGCCCAAGACCGTGGAGAACTTTCTCACCTATGTCCGAGATGGGTTCTTCGATGGGACGATCTTCCACCGCGTCGTGCCCGGATTCGTGATCCAAGGGGGCGGCTTTACCCCGGACATGACGAAAAAGGAAACACGGCCCCCCATCATGAACGAGGCGGATAACGGGCTCAGGAACGACCACTATACGATCTGCATGGCGCGTACGAACGATCCCCAAAGCGCCACGTCACAATTTTTCATCAACACCAATAACAACGACATACTGAACCACCGAAGCAAAGACGCATCCGGGTGGGGGTATGCCGTTTTCGGCAAGGTCACCGAAGGTACCGATGTCATCGATGCGATCGAGAAAGTGCAGACGTCGCGCTCGGGTAGTTATTCTGACGTGCCGGTCGACCCGGTCGTGATCGAGAGCGCCCGGATCGCTCCATGACCAGCGCTCCGTCGTCAGCCCTTGCAAACGGCGATGACGACTTCAGGGACGCCTATGGGTTTATCGAGGTCTCTTGGTTCGTGGCGGGACTCTCGCTCCCATGGTAGCCCACAGATATTGCGCAGCTGGTGAAGGCGAATCGCCAAACGGTTGGAGCGCTCGCCCGCGCGGGCCAGCCTTCGTCGATGGGCGTCCGAGAACCACGTTTGGCCCCAAAGCTCGACGGACGAAAAGTGTCTCTTCAAGAGCTCACGAAACTCGCCGATGGCATATTCTCGTATGTGATACGGGTTCTCGGGGCGGTCGCTGAGACGGTTCCCGGGACTCAAAAGGTTGCGGTTTGGCGTCGAACAAAGGAATCGACCCGACGGCTCGAGAACGCGCTTGGCTTCACGCACGAGCGCGTCATCCGCTTCGACGTGCTCGACCGTCTCGAAACAGGTGAAAAGATTGTATTTTCCAGAAGTGAGGGGGAGACGCGTTACGTCGGCGCGAACGAGAGAAAGATCGTTCGTGACACGTCGGGCTTCGTCAAAAGCTCGAGGCGACAGGTCGAGCGAGGTCACATGTCGGGCGCCCGCATGCAGCAGAAGACTCGAGCCGTAGCCGCTGCCGCAGGCCGCGTCCAAAACATGGGCGCCTTCGGCGAAGCGCGCGGCCGCCCATCGATAACGCACGACGTGTTGTTGCCTGAGCCACGGCGAGGACCAGCGGTCGAGAGCGAGACGTTCCATTGACGTGGATTATACGAGCGGCCGTCGTCCTCGGCGTGCTCGCCGCGTTGCAAGGACCGGAAACGCCTCGAGAGGTTGTGGCTCGCTGTTGGGACGAGGTCCAGAAAGCTGCTGCGGATGAGACGCCATCTTGCTTGCTCGACGCGGCTGCGGCGCTCGCCCCGGCAGTGCTCGCGCCGCGCTTTGCCGAGCTGGACGAGCGGCAGCGCAAGCGTTTCCAAGAAGCTCTGGCGCGAGCGATGCGGCGCGAGCTCGCGAGCTACGCGTCTGATGAGCCCGATGATCTTGACGCGCTCGAACTTGTAGGCACCGACGCAGACGGCAGTCTTGTCGATCTTCGCTATGCGCTCCGTGGTCGCGAGCTCACCGTGCGCTTCGCTTCTGGGCGGTTCATCGATGTGCGTTGGGACGGCTCGTCGGCAAAGCGTCACTACCGCCGGCAATGCCGAGCTCTTTTGAACGGCTACTCGTTCGCTTATCTCATCGGTGAGCTCGAAGGTCGCGGCCTCGTCATACTCGAGGATTTCGAAGGACATCCGCTCGGCGAGCTTCCCACGGGATGGAAGTGGCGCGGCTTCGAGCAAGAGGATGAAAAGCCCTATCGCGTCATCGAAGAAAACGGAAACCGCTTCCTGCGGGCAGAGGATCGCGGCGAGAACGTGTTGCTGTACAAGGACGTCCGATGGGACTCGCAGGCCTATCCGTTCGTGAGCTGGCGTTGGCGTATCAGAGCGGTGCCGGAGGGAGCGGATGCGCGTTACGAGGATTCCGCGGACAGCGCTGCCGGTGTTTACCTCACGTACCGCCGGCGTTTTGGCTTGGTGCCGGAGACAGTGAAGTTCGTGTGGAGCGGTCATCTGAGGCCCGGAGCCGCGTTTCGCCGTCCGGGCATCGGGATGCCGTGGACCGTCGTCGCCGGGAGCGGAGCGGCGGATGATCGCCGGTGGCGTCGGGTCGTGTACAACGTGTCGGATGTCTATCGGGAGACGTTTGGCGGCAAGCCGAGTGGAAGGCCGCTCGGTATCGGTGTTCTGTCCGACGCGAACAATACGGGAAGCTATGCGGCCGCCGATTATGACGACTTCGTCGTGTTAAAAGAGGCCGGCAACGTGAGCCGCGTGGACGAGATTCTCGAGCTCCAAAATTGACACTGGCCCAGCCGCTATGTTAGCGTCGCGACTCCATCTGGTTGATAGCGTGCCACTTGCGCTTCAATTCTGTCCTGGAGAGGAGACGGCTTATCGACGCGCTCGAACCATCTACAGAACCTTTCCCTAGTGTCTCCGTTTTGTTTCCGGCCTTCAACGATGCCGGTACCATTGCGAGCATGGTCCTCAGTGCGCGACGGTCGGTGCGCCGGTGGACCACGGATTACGAGATCCTCGTCGTCAATGACGGGAGCGAAGACGCGACCCGGGAAATTCTAGAAGAGCTTTTAGCTATCGTCCCCGAGCTGCGCGTCTTGCACCACGACGTCAACAAGGGGTACGGGGCCGCGCTTCGAAGCGGGTTTCGTGGCGCCGTCAAAGAGCTCGTCTTCTACACGGATGGTGACGGCCAGTTCGACCCGCGCGAGCTCGATCGCCTAATGCCGCTTCTCGGGCCCGGCATCGACTACGTGAGCGGCTACCGCGTCAAAAGGGCGGATCCGTTTCTGCGCGTGCTCGTGGGAAATCCCTATCATCGTTTCGTGCGCTACGCGTTCGGGCTCAAAGTGACGGACGTCGATTGTGACTTCCGTGTCTTTCGGCGGCGGGTGCTCGATGCCATCGAGCTGACCGAGACCGATGGGACGATGTGCATCGAGCTCTTGAAGAAGCTCCAGGATGGCGGGTTTCGTTTCGTCGAAGCGCCGGTCGGGCACTATCCCCGCGTTTACGGACGGAGCCAGTACTTCACCTTCAAAGGCGTGCTGCATTCCTACGCGCAGCTCTTCCGTCTATGGATGCGTCTCGTCGTCCGAAAGCGGCATTTGGAGCGGTCGATAGCGCCTCTCGCCAGCGTGCCGGCTCAGGACGAGTAGGGCGTCTTGTCGGTGAGTGTCGTTCTTGCTCGATCATCGACTGAACGTTCAGGGCGGTGAAACGCCTTCTCGCCGGACTCCACTCGCTGAAGCTCGATCGGCTCCTGTATCGATTGTGGCGCTACAATCCTGTCGCGCTTCGCCGGCTCTACGCGCATCACGCGTTCGATCGGCGCTTTGGTGTGGTCACCCGAGGCTATGGCGATCTCCGCTACGAACCGACGCCGGCTTCGGCTCTCGACAAGATGCTGTCGGCGCTTTCGATCGACCCGAGCGAGTACACGTTCATCGATATCGGATCGGGAAAAGGCAAAGTCGTGCTGCTGGCCTCGACCTATCCGTTCCGCCGCGTCATCGGGGTCGAGCTCTACGAGGAGTTCCATCACATCGCGGTCGCGAACCTCGAGGCCTTTCCTGTAAGTGAGCGCCGGGCCAAGAGTGTTACGCTCGAATGCGTCGACGCGGGCACGTACCTGCTGCCCCGCGAGCCGGCCGTCGTCTATCTCTTCAATCCCTTCTCGGAGGAGATTCTCGCGAAGGTGCTCCAAAACGTGGAGGCACACCCCGGGCCGCTCTACGTGCTCTTCTACGCGCCCATCATTCTAAGACACATGCCGTGGGATCGCAGGCGTCTCTTCGACGCCTCGCCGCGTTTGAAAGAGGTGCGCGGGGAGAAAGACTTTACGATTTACGCGCTTGCGTGACTATCTGATAGATGCCAGCCAATGTTGTCGGATTCGAGAGTCTGGGATCTCCCGTTTGACTTTGGCGCGTCGCGGCCATTCTGTTGTACGGTTCAGCCAAGGGCGCTCGCTAGGGACAGGGCTCGAAGAGAGCACCAATCATGAGTGCGCCGCGCAGGCCGGGCGAGAGGACGAGGAGCGAACGAGCATTGAGCAGATTAAATGAAGGTGGAACCCTTCCCGGGCTCGCTCTCGTGACGGGGATCGTGCTCGCCTTCGTTTCGCTCGCCTCCGCCGAGCCCACATTCGTCGGGGCTGGGGCCTGCCTCGCCTGCCACCCAGACGCCTACGGCAAGTGGGACGGCTCCCGCCACAGCAAGATGGTGCAGCCGGCGAGCCCCGAGGGGGTTCGCGGCAATTTCGAGACCGGGCCGGTCGAGCTTCGTGGCGAGACCTATCGCTTCGAGGTCGACGACGGAAAGTACTTCATCACCGAGTCACTGCTCACCGGAAAGAAGACCAAGCACCACATCCTCTACACACTGGGGAACCGCCGGATCCAGCACTACCTGGCCGTGATCGAGGGAGGCCGCATCGTCGTGCTTCCCCCGAGCTGGGACGTTCAGCGGGAGGAATGGTTCCACAACATGGAGATCGTCGGACCCGAGCCCGACGGAGCGATGGCGGTCCAGGTGTGGAACAAGAATTGCTTCGGCTGTCACGTGAGCGAGCAGCAGCGAAACTTCGATCTCTCCACCCTGAGCTACGACACCGACTGGCGTGATTTCGGAACGAGCTGCGAGCGCTGCCACGGGCCCGGGAGCGAGCACGTTACGATCTATTCCACCTCCGCACCGGGTGCTGCGGGAGCGGACAGCCATATCGTCGTCCAGACACGCCTCGGCAACGTCAAAAACACCATGGTCTGCGGCCAGTGCCACTCGCTCCGCGACACGATCGCTCCGGGATTCTACGCGGGCGAGAACTACTTTGACTACTTTCTGCCCCAGCTCGAGTTCAGTCTCGATTACGATCACGATCCCGCGTGGTACCCCGACGGCAAGACGCGGCGATTTTCCAACAACACATTGGCAATCTGGCAGAGCCGCTGCTTTCTCGATGGCGGTGTGGCCTGTACCGACTGCCATGTCGACGTCCACGACCCAGAGATCGAGAAGCAGGAGCAGCTGAAGGCCACCAACAACGCGCTCTGCACGCGCTGTCACGAAGGGAGCGCACAGCCTCTCACCGCACATACGCACCATCCCGCCGAGAGCACTGGTAGCTCCTGCGTCGAATGCCACATGCCACGGAGCGTCGTGGGCGTCAAAGCGCATATGCGTGACCACAGCATCAGCATTCCCACACCGGAGAACACCGAGCCCTTTGGCATTCCAAACGCCTGCAACCTCTGCCACGAGGACGAAACGCCTGCGTGGGCCGTCGCCATACTCGAAGATTGGTTCCCGGAGAGCCGTTCCAGAGACAAGCTCATCCGGCGCGCCGAGACATTCACCTCCGCGCGCGCGGGAGAGCCCGGCGCCCTCGCCGACTTGCTTGCCCTTTCCGCCGCCGAGACAGAGCCTCCTCTCATTCGGGCCAATGCCGTCGGATATCTGCGTCGGTATGTGTCGGATCCGCGGGTCACACCGGCGTTGCTACGGGCGTTGTCGTCGGACGAGCCGATCATTCGCGCCGTTGCTGCGCCGGCGCTGGGCCTGCAGCCGTCCAGCCTCGCCGCGGTCCGGCCGTTCCTGGTGGAGGCGCTTGCCGACGAAAGACGCACCGTCCGACTCGGCGCTGCGTTCTCGCTCCTCAGCCTGGGCATACGGCGCCTGGACGGCGAGGTCGGAGAGAGGTTCGAGCAGGCGAAACGTGACTACGTGATACGAGCAGCGACCTCTCCCGATCACGCGCCGACGCAGCTCGACCTCGCGATGTTTCATCTGCAGAACCGCGATATGGCATCCGCGGCCCAGGCGTTCGAAGCGAGCCTCAATCTCGATCCAGATCAACCGGACTCGGTTTACTTCCGGGCCCTCGCCCGATTGGGCCAGGGCCGAGAGAAAGAGGCGCGCTTGCTCCTCGAGGATGTCGGCTCGAAGAGTCCCTTCCATGAGTCCGCTCGGGCACTCCTCCAGACTTTGAAGCGGTAGGAGTAGAATCTAAGAAAAGCGGGGGCCCCCTCGCCATCGCCCACCAAACGCTACTCCTGCAGATCTACCGGCCCTCCACGATGGTCAGGAAAGCTCCGGCTGCAACGCTGCCCAGCTTCTGCTCGAGGCCGCTCGGCCAACGCACGATGAGCTCGTCCACCCGCTCGAGAGCTCCCAAACCAAAGTGGAGCCGAGGGTCATTCGAGGAGAGATAGCTTCCGGAGGTGTGCACTTCTTTCACCTGTCGGCTCGAGCCGGCAACGAGGGTCACCCGAGCCCCCAGAGCATCTCGATTGCCGACCGTTCCGACGAGCCTCAACGTGAGCGCATTCCCGCCGCCAGGGAGCTCGTTCTTGAGAAGCGACGGCGGAGCGTCGATGTTCACGATGACAGCATCGAGGTCACCGTCGTTGTCCATGTCCCCGAAAGCGCCCCCACGGCTCGAGGCTTTCGCGTGCATCGCGTCGCCTGTGGGAAACTCGAAATCTTCCATGCGACCAGAGCCGGAGCTCCAGAAAATCTGATTCCGTTGCTCGTAGCTCAGTTGGGAACCGGCCTCGCCTGCCCGCGGATAGACATGACCGTTGGCGACGAACAGATCTTGATCCCCGTCATTGTCCAAATCGAGGAATCGCGTGGCCCATCCAAGATAGAACCAGCTATCGCTGCGAAGCATGATCTTTGCCGTCGCATCCTCGAACAGACCGCCGCCGAAGTTTCTATAGATCGTGTTGGTGTCGTGGGAGAAATTCGTCACGAAGAGATCGAGCCTCCCATCGCCGTCGAGATCCGCCATGTCCACACCCATCCCCGCCTGGGCAATCCCCTCGGCGCTATAGGCGACTCCTGCGAGAAGAGCTTGCTCTCGGAAGTTTCCATTGCCGTCGTTCTCGAAAAGGAAATTGGGGACCGAGTCGTTGGCGACGTAGATGTCTGTATCACCGTCACCGTCGTAGTCCCCCACCACGACCCCGAGACCATAAGCGGGAGTGTTGCCGACGAGGCCGACCTCTTCGCCGGCGTCTTCGAAGGTACCGTTCCCCAGGTTGCGGTAATAGACGTCTGAAGCGGCCTCGAGCCCGCTCGGGCCACAGAAGATAGGTAACCCCTGCCACTGGCAACTGGGACGGCTCCCTGGGGCCGGCAGGCGCCGAAAATCCAGGTTCACGTAGTTGGCGACATAGAGATCCAAGTCGGCGTCTCCATCGGCATCGAGAAAGGCGGCACTGGTTCCATATCCCGCGTGGCCCACGCCCGCCCGCTCCGTGACATCGACGAAGGTGCCGTCGCCACGATTGCGATAGAGCACGTTCTCACCGAGGTTGGTCACGTAGAGATCGACGAGGCCGTCATTGTCGAAGTCTGACGCGGCCGCGCCCACGCCAAAGCCCTGGTGGCCCACCCCGGCCATCTCGGTAACGTCGCGAAAACGCCAATCGCCCTCGTTGCGATAGAGGCGGTTCGGACCGACGGGAATCACGGAGCCGTCTTTCAACCCGGCGCCGTTCACCAGGTAGAGGTCCAGGTCACCGTCCTCGTCATAGTCGAAGAGGGCGGCGCCGGTTCCGAGGGAGCTCACGATGTAACGCTTCTCCAGCTCTCCTGTGGTGTTCCGGTACTCGATGCCAGCGTGCTCTCGCATTTCCACGAAGTACACTGGCTTGGTGGAAAGGCCAGCCTGCGCGACGGAGAGAAGGAAAACGATCGTAGGCGCTCTCATCTCGATGGGGGTTATATTAGCATCCAGGTTGACAGCCCCAGGTGGACCATTCGAAGATGACCCCGATGCGAAGACCGAACCGGTGGGCCATGTGGCTCGTCTTTTTCGCGTGGACAACCCTGGCGTCTAGTGGGGAGCGTGGGCAACGAGAAACGGCCCGGGCAAAAGCCCTTATCGAAACCGAGGATTTCGCCTCCGCTCTCGAGGTTCTGGGCGAAGTCCTCGACGAGGAACCGGATGATGGCGAAGCGCTCCGCCTTCTAGCCCCCTTATTGATGGCTCTGGGTCGGGACGAGGAAGCTCTCGAGGCTTACGACAGGCTCGCCATTCAGAGTCCGGAAGACACGAACGTCGCTATCCCGGTCGGCATCCTCCTCGCTCGAAAAGGTCAGTTTCAGAGATCGCTCGAAACCTTGAACGCGGTCTTGGAGCGGGAGGAAGACTCCTTCGAAGCCCATCACTATCTGGGCACCGTCTACTCGGCGATGGGTGAGGGGGAAAAAGCTCTGAAGCATCTGGACCGCGCCATCGCCCTCGAGCCCGACCACGGGCTGAGTCTCTACGAAAAGGCCATGCTCTACTCGAAACAAGAAAAGCTGGACGAGGCGCTCGACCACCTACAGGCGGCTCGGGAGAAGTTGCCGGAGAACGGGCTCGTTCGCTTTCGCATCGGCGAAATCTATGTTTACGAAAACGATTTCGAGGGTGCGGAGAGAGAGCTTCGGGAGGCGCTCCGACTCGACAGAAGCCTCAACCAGGCTCGTGCTCAGCTCGGAGTCGTCTTCTACCAGGGGAGGCGTTTTCCGGAGGCCGCGGAGGTGCTTCTAGAGGCGGTTCGATTTCAGCCCGACGATGCGGAGTCCCATCACTTGCTGGCGCGGACCTACGTCGCCCTCGAGCGTGCCGAGAAAGCTCGTGAGCATTTCGAGCGAGCGCTGAGACTCGATCCGTTACTGACCAACGCCTATTTGAACTACGGCAACTTCCTGCGCCGCCAGGGCGAAGCGGAACGTGGCGGAGAGCTTCTACGTCGCTTCCAGGAGCTCACTGAGTCCGACAAGGCTATCGCGAGCCTCGAACGGCTTCAGGCTTTCGATCCCGACAACGAGGAAACCAAACGAGAGCTGATGAAGCGCCTTCTGAGTGATGGGCGGGTAGCGTTGGCGTACCGTTACGCGGAGCAGTTCCTGGCGGCGAAGCCCGAGGAGGTCCAGAGCCACGTGAACTTGGCCATGGTTCATTTGAGGATGGGTCGTTTCGCCGAAGCAAGGACCATCCTCGAAGCTGCCCTCGAGCTGGACGCGTCGAGCGCCGCGCTCTACGGATTACTCGGCGACGCTCACCTTGGGCTCGAGAGCTCCGCGGCCGCGGTGCGGTCCTACGAACGTGCCGCCGAGCTCGAGGCGACCTCCGTTTGGTTCTACAAGCTTGGCGCTGTTCACATGCGTCGAGGAAATCGCTCGAAAGCGGCCGCCAGTTTCGAGCAAGCGATCCACAATGAAGCGGGCAACGCCTTGCCCTACAACGCCCTAGCCGTCCTTCGCCTGGATGACGGCGACCTCGCGCGGGGGATCGAGCTTCTGGAGCGAGCGATCGAGCTGGATCCGCTATACGTCACCGCCCACCGGAATCTCGGAGAGGCTTACCTTCGTGCGGGACGCGAGTCCGAGGGCGAGAAGGAGCTCGCCTTGGCAGAGGAGCTCGAGCCCCTAACGCTATGAATGCCGGATTCGTCAACCTCGTGAGGTCAAAATATTCATACGCTTCCCGATGGTAGAAACGGAGCAACCCGCCAAGCGGTTCACGGGAGCGCACCTTGCCTTCGGACTGATGTAACTCCTCGCTGGCTGGGAACAGCAGCAGGTTCTCCTTGCCTTGATGATTCCTCTCGTGGTGATAGTGGACGACGTACTCCCTTAGCGCATGACGAAGCGACTTCTCGCCGAACAGGATTAGCTTCGAGAGACATTCCTCTTTGACGGACTTCACCCAGCGCTCCGCGAACGAGTTCAAATTCGGGCTCCGTGCGGGCAGCTTGACAGGCGTGATGCCGACCGCCTCTATGGTGAGCCGGAACAAGACCGCGATGGCGGGTTCAAGCCGCCTTTCGGAAGGTGCAAACTGTTGACCGCCGGGCGTTCGAGTATTTTGACCAGACGGGGTGTCATGAATCAGGCGCGAAGTCGTTCGAGTCGCCGAATCGCCGTGTGGCTTTGCAACGCTACTTACCGAAGCCAGTAGCTACAGCCGTTAACTGCTTCGATTCGAGCCATGCGGTGTTGGGGGAAGACGGGTAGGCGTGTTGAGGATAGCTGATCTGCTCCATGTTCCATTACTTTGCGAATATAAACTTCAACTGCAGCCGGAGCACCCAGTCTGGCCCCCCGTCGGGCTTCTCGACGTACTTGTAGACTTGCGCCGTAAAGTCCAATGGCCGCGTCCCCACATTGAACATCTTGCCGACACCGCCTCCAAGTGGCACGATCCACTTTTGGCCTGATTGACCTTCGAGGTCCTTAATGATGACTGGCGCAGTAACGACATACCACTTGTTGGGAAGGAAGTAGGTGAAGATCGGTTGCCAATAGAACACCCCCACATCCGGGGCGTCTGAGTCGCCGCCCACGGACCACCACGCGTTGATCACGGAAGCGGCAATGAATTTGGGGTTCGACAATACGAGCACGGCAGAAGGTCCGATTGAGAACTTGCCATCCCCCAATCTATCGTCGGTAGCAGTCGGCCAAATGGTCACCGGCCCAAAGCCCCACATGAATGACCCTTTGGGCTCTGGCGAATACCAGTTCATCAAAGTGATGTCGCCCAGACCTGTCTCGCGGTCCAACGCCTGACCGGCATCGGACATCGTCGTTGCGAACCCAGGCACCACAGCGCCCAAACCGGCCGTGGTTCCGCCGCCACCGCCGGGCACCGACTTGGGAAGCGGAAGGATCATGCGGTTGATAAGCGTCGCTCCCTTACTCAGGCTCACCGGATAGATCGGCTGAATGTTGAGGACGTGTCCCTTCCCCTCGTCCGATCCGATACCGAAATCAGTGTTCCACTGCAGGGGCATGCTAATGATGTTCGCCAGCGGATTCTGGGCTTTCTTCGCCAGGTCCTCCTCGCCGCCCTCGCCCATCTCTTGCTCGGTCCTCTCTACCTCTTGTGCCTCTGCGTTCGCCGGGTCCTCGACGTCTTTCCCTCGTGCCGTCGTCGGGCCGGCAAGAAGCGTTGCACCCACGAGCGCTAGAACGAAGCTCCGCATCATCTTCTCCTCCTTGTGTCCTCTTCAAGCTATTCCGGGAGCGATTATTTCAGCTGAACCTAGCTCCGGATATCCGACATTGGCAACGGCGTGAAGCGCCGGACTACGCGCTCCCAAGCTCACCGTATTTCCGAAGACAGGGCGATGCTCCTGAGGACGCTTCCTTTGAAATGTCGACGAACCTATCTTAGCCGACCGCCATTCCCATAGTATGCAGAAATGCGATCGACGGGCAAGTACCGTCGTAATTCCAGGCACTTGGAACATCCGGCCCGCCTCAGTCGCCGCCCGCGTCCGGGCCAGCGAAGTCAGCTCTCCTGGACGCCATGGAATCCCAAGTTGCCCTCAACTTTCTGCTCCTGATGTTCTCCGGCTTCGTGAACCGGAGACAGCACGACGTGATCGAATACCTCAGAACCGAGAACGATATCCTCCGCGAGCAGCTCGGTCAGGAGCGCATCAAGTTCACCGATGACCAGCGACACCGTCTCGCCGTCAAGGGGAAGGCACTGGGACGAGCGATCCTCAAAAAGCTGGGGCCCATCGTGACGCCCGACGCCATTCTGCGCTGGTATCGAGAGCTGATCGCGATGAAGTACGACGGGAGCAAGAAGCGCAACGGGCCGGGCCGTCCGAAGACCGACAAGGAGATCGAAGATCTGGTCTTGGAGATGGCAAGCTCCAATTCGGGTTGGGGATACACAAAGATCCGGGACTTTCTTCGCCTGCTGGGTGTGAGGATCTCACGCAACACCGTGAAGCGAATCCTCAAAGAGAACGGAATCGAGCCTGCCCCACAGCGGAGCAAGCGCACCGACTGGAAGAGCTTCCTGACGAACCACCTGGAGGCTCTTGCTGCAACCGATTTCTCCACCGTGGAGGTCTTGACCCGGGTTGGGCTGGTTCGCTTTCACGTCCTGCGAAGCAGCGTGACGGCATCGTTGGCGGTCGAAGATGCTGCTGCCACTCAGCCACGGGCCACTTCGCTGAGATCCGCTTGTAGGCCTTTCGACCCGCGCCAACGCACCGCTTCGGCGGTCTGCGACGAGCGGCCGCCCGGCCGACGGTGGGGAAGGAGTGGCCCTGCTCGATGGCGGCGCTGGGCCGCAGAAGCCCGGCGCCGCGGTGGACTGGCCTCGCTCGGGTATTTGCACAGAACGGGGTCGTCAACCCTTGCGACGCGGCGCCGGAGGAAAAGACACGAACATTTTCCTCAGCACCTCTTCCACTGTTTTTCGATTTTTCTTCGGGTTGCGATCGATGGTGGCCGCTGCGACGGCGCGCCACACGAGTTGATTATCCTCCGCATCCACGAAGTCGACCACGAGCGTTCCAGCAACGTGGCTGTCGACGGTAACCGCACCCGATTGTGTCCAATCGGCGCGGTAGCCTCCGCCGATCTCGAAAGTCTCTTCTCTCGAGCCGTGATAGGTCACGTAGAGATCGGGCTCGAAATCGTCTTGAAAGATATGGTTGACGCCGAGCTGGCTGTTGATGAAGTTGACGATGAGCTGATCGGTGGCATCGGTGACGTCGTCGTGCGTCCCTTCCAGCCAGGAATAGGTTTTGTACTTGGTGAAGTCCGTCGTCTTTTCCCAATTGACGCGCACGGTTTGCGCGGCCGCGGACAGTCTCAGCAGAAGGAAGAAAGACAAGATGACTATCGTATGGAGACGCATACCGGAATTATACCGCCCTTGGCCAAGAGTGAGGACGATGTCGCGCGGCGCGTAGAATCGCCCGATGGGATGACTAGCTTCCGAAAGTGAAGTTGAAACCGAGAACGAAGCTGGCGCGGACGAAAGTCGTCGTCAGTTCTTGTTCGAGTCCGACGTTGTTCTTGCCGATCTGCGACTCTCCGAAGGCCAGGACGCCGCCGACCGTGAGCTCGTTCCCCGCCACCGCAAACGTCGCACCGCCAGAGACGTGATAGAGGTCCCAGCGCGAGACGGTATCGTTCGACACATTGTCGGCGGAGTTGACCGCACTGTAGTCCGTTCGGAAGCCGAAATAGGCGGCGAGGTCCTCGCTGAATTTCTGCTCGAAGCCGACGGCGACGTTGAACACCTCGTCGAGCTGATAGACGAGGTCGTTATCGAACGTCTCGCCGGTGCTCTGGGACTGAAAGGGCTCGGTATCCAAGATCGTCCGCGGTCCCATCTCGTTGAACCACTCGGCCGAAAGGTGGAACTTCGTGGAACCGAAACTGCGCGCCCCGCCGATGCCGAGGGACAAGGGAGAGCGATAAGCCGCATCGATCCCATGTTGAAAGTCAGTCGTGATCTCGCTGCCCACGCCTTCGATGACCTCGGAGCGGTCGAGCCCGCTGTCACCGCTGCCGAAGAGCCCGAGGCTCGGCGTTGTGATCGTGAAGCCGAGCTGCCACTTTTGCCACTCGGTCGCGAGCGACGCTTTCGCGAGAAACCCCCAGGTCTGGTAG
>Ga0114950_10002444_pt1 | contig 14260 bp, 16 predicted proteins | sample N075metaG_FD_83503 | JGI IMG/M metagenome (GOLD analysis project Ga0114950, IMG submission 83503) | Deep subsurface microbial communities from Kermadec Trench to uncover new lineages of life (NeLLi) - N075 metaG | ecosystem: Environmental > Aquatic > Marine > Ocean trench > Sediment | place... | reverse complement strand
CCGGCCGACATTTGGCTGACCTGTGGGGGACTAAATGCAGGAAATGACCCGTGGCGATATGCTGACCGTCCTGGAGCGTCAGCGCGCAGCCTACCTCGCCGAAGGTGGCGTGAGCCTGGAGGTCCGAACGGACCGTCTGGAACGCGCCGTTGGTCTGCTGCAGACCCATCAGCAACGTCTGGTGGACGCGATGGACGCCGACTTCGGGCACCGCAGTGAGCATCAATCGATGTTGACCGATGTGGCGGGTTCCATTGGTCCGCTTCGCCATGCGCAGAAACATCTCGCGCGTTGGATGAAGCCGGAAAAGCGCAAGCCGGGACCGTTCCCGCTCAATCTGCTGGGCGCCAAAGCGCGCGTCGAATACCAGCCGCTGGGTGTGGTGGGTGTGATCAGCCCGTGGAACTTTCCGGTGAATCTCACTTTCACTCCACTCGCCGGCATCCTTGGCGCCGGCAATCGATGCATGATCAAACCCTCGGAATACACCCCGGCGACCTCGGAGGTCATGGCTGAGATTTTTCCCACCGCGTTTGATCCAGCCGAAATTGCCGTGATCACAGGTGGGCCGCAGGTAGGCGGGGACTTCTCAGGCCTGCCGTTCGATCATTTGTTATTCACCGGCGCCACATCCATTGCCAGACACGTTTTGCGGGCTGCGTCCGCGAACCTCGTTCCTGTGACGCTCGAACTCGGTGGCAAGTCGCCCGTAGTGGTAGGCCGTTCGGCCGACATCCAGAAAACCACGGACGCGATCATGACTGGCAAGATGATGAATGCCGGCCAAATCTGCCTCGCGCCGGATTATGTTTTCGTTCCCGAGGAGAGCGTGGATGAATTCGTGGAGTCATCGGCAAGGTCCATTGCGAAGATGTACCCGACCTTGCTGGAGAATCCGGATTACACGTCGGTGATCAATCAGCGCCACTTCGAACGTCTAAATGGATACATTGAGGAGGCTCGGGAGCAGGGCGCGAAGGTGGTCGAGATGAATCCGGCCAACGAAGATTTTCGCCAGCAGCCGTACCACAAGATACCGCCAACCCTGATCATTGATCCCGACGATTCCCTTAAGGTGATGCAGGATGAGATCTTCGGTCCGGTGCTGCCGGTGAAGGGCTATTCGCAAGTGGACGAGGCCATCGAGTACATCAACCGCAACCCGCGGCCGCTGGGCTTGTACTATTTCGGACGGGACAAAACCGAAGAGGGCAGGGTGTTGTCGCACACCACCTCGGGCGGGGTGACGGTCAACGATGTGGTCATGCACGTGGCCCAGGAAGACCTGCCGTTTGGCGGCGTGGGTCCTTCGGGAATGGGCTCCTACCACGGACATGACGGCTTCAAGACTTTCAGTCACGCCAAGGCCATCTTCACTCAGAGCAAGCTCAACGTTGCCGAACTTGCGGGGCTGGTTCCACCCTATGGCGAGAAGCTGCTCAAAGTTGTTCGCGGCCAGATGCGTTGACACGACGTTGAGTCCCCAGCACGGTGACATCGATCAGTTGATAGTGCGTGCGTTCGCGCGTGACGGGTTCGTGGTCGTACGCGGACTGTGCGATGCGCTATTGCGTGAGCAGATATGCGCGCAGGTGCTCGATCATCTGGATCCGCTGCTGGGGCCGGCCGAGTTCGAAGCGGACGTTGGTTATCCGGGCTCGCCGAGCAACCGTGCGGCCGGTGGCGGAGAAACTCCGCGCCGATTGCTGCATGCCTTTGCGCGCGACGTGGCGTTCCGGCGCTGGTGCACGGGCCCCGAACTACGCTCCCACCTGCGCACGCTGTTTGGCCGAAATGATGTGCTCATGTCTCAGTCCCACCACAACTGCGTCATGACCAAGCATCCCGGGTACAGCAGCGCGACGCTGTGGCACCAGGACATTCGCTACTGGTCGTTCGATCGTCCGGAGCTGATCTCGGTGTGGCTTGCACTGGGCGAAGAGAACGAGCGCAACGGAGCGTTGAAGATCATAGCCGGCAGTCACGCGATGGACATCGATCGTGGCCGTCTCGATAAGGATCTGTTTCTGCGTCCGGAGCTTGGCGACAACGCGGCGCTCATCGAGCAGGCGCGCGGCGTTGAACTCGATCCGGGGGATGCGATGTTTTTTCACTGCCGGGTCTTTCATGCCGCGGGCAAGAATCTGACAAACGAGGTGAAGCTTTCGTTCGTCACAACATATCACAGCGCGGACAATCAGCCGATTCCCGATACCCGATCCGCGCGATATCCGAGTGTTCGGCTGTAAAGTCGTGATGAGCGAAAACGATGCGTTCCGTGATGCAATGAGCGATGTGGCGCCGCTGCAGACGAAACAGCGCTTGCAGCATTCCAACGCGACCGGTGAAGCCACGCCTGCACAATTGGAAAGGCGTGAAGCAGCCCTTGGTAATACAGATAAAACGGCTCTGGTGGACCCCAACTATCTGACCCTGGGGGAGGTTGCGCAGCGCCATCCGCGCGACAGCCTCAATTGGAAAAAAGACGGCGTACAACATGGGGTGTTTGCCCGCCTTAAGGCGGGCAAGTACCCCATCGAAGGGTCGTTGGACCTGCATCGGCACACGGTCAAGGAAGCACGTAACGCGCTTTTCGAATTTTTGAATCTGGCGTTTTCCAAACGCTGGCGCACGGTAATCATCGCCCACGGCCGTGGGGAGAAGAGCCCGACTCCGGCCCGCATCAAGAGTTATGTGGCAGCCTGGCTCGTCGACGTTCCCGAGGTCATCGCCTTTCACAGTGCACGCAACAATCAAGGCGGCACTGGGGCGCTATATGTATTGTTGAAGAAGACGCCGGCCGCGAAAGATGAAAACCGTGAGCAGTACGGTGGCAAGGGTGAGGCCGGCCAGAGCGGGTCAGCCTGAGCCTTGATCGCGGGGCAACGGTAGGCCTCGAAATCCTGCCGGGCGTAAACTGCCGGCCTCAAGGCGACGATTGTGTCATCCCCCAGCGTGGCCGCTTCATTGCTGCGTGCCAGCACCAGCAACTCCTCATGGACAGTCGCTTCGCCGCGCTCGACGACGATCTTGCTCTGGGTCTGTGCGCTCACCACGCTACGATGCTGAGCAACCCCGGTAGGAATACCTTCCAAGCACAGTGGCCAGCTCTCACAAAACCCCCTTATCGAGTTCCAGGCTCCCACGCGCCAGATTCAACCGCAGCACGTCGCTGCCACCCTCGGCCAAGCGCAATGCCCGCACCTGCTTGTACAGAATTGCCAGCGGGTGCTCGTCGCTGAGAGCCGTGCCGCCAATCAGTTGAATGGCCGTGTCCACCACGCCCGCGACACCCTCGGTGGCGAACACCTTGCAGGCGATGGCTTCGTTGATCACGTTCGCGCCGCTATCGGCGAGCCGGGCGGTTCTGTAAAGCATGCTGCGGGCGGCGTAGGTCTTGATCCTGAGGTCCGCGTAACGTAGCCGCACGCCCTCTTTGCTGCCGCGAGGCGCGCCGTTGCGATCGGGTTTCTTGAGATGATCGGTGAGGTAGCCGAGCACCCAGCGCATGGTGCCGACACACCGCCCGGCGATGGCCAACCGGGTATCGCCGATCTGGCGCATGGCGCGCGGCATGCCTTCGCCCGGTTTGCCGATGATGTGGCCGCTTGGCACACGCACCTCGTTGAACGTGAACACGGCGTGGTGACTGCCGTCCAGCGAAGAAAAGGTTCGCTCCAGAATGACCCCGGCGGCGTCCGTGTCGATGACCACCAGCGCCGGGCCATGCTCGTCAATCTGCACCAGGGTATTGATGAAGTCTGCCGACGCGCCGCCCGTGACGTAAGACTTCTGGCCGCTGATGATCAACTCGTCATCGCGCAGTACGCCGCGGGTGGGATGGGGTGCGTCGTCGGGCTCGGTAAAAGCGAAGGCGCCACGCCTTTCACCGGCCAGCAGCGGCGCCAGATAGCGGCTCTTGATGGGTTCCTCGGCGTCTGCGAGCACGCCCGGTCCGGGCCCGAAGACCGCATCGAGATAGGGTGGATTGTGGGCAGACAGCTCATCACGGACCAGGGTCAACTCGAGTGCGGATGCGGCGCTGCCGCCGAAGGCTTCGGGTTGTGTCATGGCGAACAGACCGACGCTTTTGGCGGCCGTGATGATCCTGGCTCTGGCATCCAGAGGTGGTGTTGTGCGCTCGGGCTCGAGCACCTGGTCGGCAAATTCGGCCGCCTGCTTTCTTAGCTGCTGCTGTTGCTCGGTGAGTAGCTCAGGCACATTGGATCCCGCGTTTGTACGTACGCATCCGTCCTGCCCGAAAGGCGGGTTTAAACCCCCGAGCCAACGAGAATGACCACGATGAGCAGGCTCAGCAGTACCATCGTGCCTGCGGCGTAGAGCAGCAGACTCTCCTTGCGCGCGGCCCGAGACAGAAATCGCTTCACGTCTTCGGGGTCCCTGGCGGACATGGCGCTGGTCAGCCGATAGCGGGTAACGCCGTCGGGACGCTTGGGCAGCTTCACGAACAGCTCAGGGGTCGCTTGCAGGCGCGCGTTGACCTCGACGAACCCCACGCCGGTCTGGCGGGCTATCTGGGTGGGGTGCAGGGCCGTGCCGGGGTTGTCCACGAAGCAGTAATAGATGTCCTCCAAGCGCCGCAGTTTGCCGCGAAACCGGAAGCCGATGGGCAGGAGTCCGAACATCATGATATTGCGTAGCTTAACATTTCGGGTCAGAGCGGCCTAAAGCCGACGACCGCGGCGAACCGGCGCTGGCGGGCCTTCGACCGTGCGCTGGGGATCGGGCGTAGCGGCGGGTTTAACCGAGGCGATGTCCCTCACCACAAGTGATTCCACAATCAGCTGACCCCGGTGATGGGAATGATCGTCTCGTAGCCCGGCACGGAGCGTGGGATCATGTCGCCAAACACCTCTGCCACGGATTCGTCAAAGACGAAATCGACGATCTGGTTCCTGGGCTCGCGGAACACCCGGGCGCGCTTTTTCATGTCGGCCCCGTCACGAACGTGCGTCGCCGACGTGGTGACTTGATTTCATTTTCTACCGGAATCGTGTGCAGGTCGCTCGCGGGGTTAGCCGGCGACTGAGTCGGCCTGCATCTGATCGGCATCGATTTCCAGCTCGATCGAGATGCTGGTCAGGTATCTGGCCTCCTGGGCTAGATCCAGCTGAGTCAAGGGGTGATCTGCGAGCCAGGTTTCGGGGAATCTCAGCGATACCCGATCGTTGAGTGCGTCAATGGCGATGTGGGGCAGTGGCCTAGTGAGCCGGTTGCGATGCAGGACTACAGCGATTCGTAGCAGTACCGAAAGGCGAATGGTGTGCTCGGCGTACGGGCCTTCTTCGGTGGGGAACCTGCGCCGATGCGCTCTCACCATGGACGCCAGCTCCATCTGATCGAGCTTGGAGAATCCGGGTAGATCCATGTGTTGCAGAAGGTAGCCACCATGTTTGTGGTACTGGCTGTGCGCGATGTCCATACCGATCTCGTGCAGCTCTGCCGCCCATCCCAGCATCAGCTGGTGGTTTGGGTCGGTCAATCCCCAATCCAGTGCCACCTGAGCCAGCAATGCGATGGCGAGCTCGCGCACCCGGCGGCCGTGGTTTAGGTCGATGTGATAGCGCGTGCACAGATCCCTAACGCTGTTTTCACGAACGTCATGATGATGAACGCGCCCGAGCAGGTCATACAACAATCCTTCGCGCAAAGCGCCACTGGTCGCCTGCATGGTCTGGATTCCCAGCGTCTTGAAAATGGCCAGCAGAATGGCCAGGCCCCCAGGAAAGACGGGTACGCGTTCGCCGGGAAGCCCGACAATGGAGATCTTGTCGACATGGCCAGCATCGATCAGGGCATTCTTGATGGATTCCAGACCGTCCAGGCTGATGGCGGTTTGCTCGCCGTTCATCTGCGACAAGACTTCCTGTGCGGTAAGGATCGTCCCCGAAGCCCCGATTGCGGTGTCCCAGTTGTCTCGCTCGAAGGTGCGTGCGAATGGGGTAAGTTCCTGACAGGCGATATCAACGGCTTGCTTGAACTGGCCCGCGCGAATACGCCCATCGCCGAAGCGGACTCTGGACATGCTGACGCAACCCATGGAGATGCTTTCTGTCTGCTCCGCTTCGAAATGCCGGCCGAGAATCAGCTCGGTGCTGCCGCCGCCGATGTCCACGACCAGCCGGCGGTCGTAGTTGTCCTCTATCGAGTGAGATACGCCGAGATAGATCAGGCGTGCTTCTTCGCGTCCGGAGATGACCTCTACGGGGTGACCCAGCGCGGCTTCTGCTTTGTTGAGAAATGCCCGAATATTGTGCGCCTCGCGCAGCGTGTTGGTTCCCACGATGCGGACGTTGCGGTGTTGCAAGCTCCGCAAACGTTGGCCGAACCTTTCGAGACAAGCCAGCGCACGATCAGCGACGGGCTCGGAAAGGCGATTCTTGTCGTCCAGCCCTTCCGCCAGCCGAGCCATTTCCTTGATCGTATCCAGCACCTGAATGCGCCCGTTGGTCTCCTGGGCGACCAACAGATGAAAACTGTTCGACCCCAGGTCGACGGCGGCGAGTTGCGTGGTTCCAGTGCCGGGACCGACAGCTTCAGTCATGCGATTCCGTCGCGTGATAGATGGAAGGCGGCAGCGGGCAGTCCAAGGTCGCTGCGATTCCCTGCGCCATGGCTCCCTTGCGTCCGTTGAGGTGGCCGTCGGCCAGCGCCACCGCGGCACATGCTTTGATGAGTCTGGGTTTGGCCAGTGGTTTCGAGCGACGCAAGGCTTTCAGTGCTTCGTTCAAGCGTATGAAGTTTGGATCTTCAGCGCTCTCCAATTCGCCGCACAGTTTCAGATCATCCATGCCGGTGCGAAACGCCATCAGTTGTTCGTTCGCTTCATTATGCCCATGGCGGGCCATCGAAATGTGGTTGCAGCTCCTTCGGTGTGGGCATGACTGTGCAGGTATGCCAACTGTCGTTCGCGAAGATGGTCATCCGCATCCAGCAGCATGGCGTAGATCAGCCCGCGGCTTGCCGACATTAGTCCGGTAATCCCAGCACGCGTTTGGCGATCACATTAAGCTGCACCTCACTGGTGCCACCTTCGATGGAATTGGCCTTGGAACGCAACCATTGCCTGGTGGTGTTCAGTTCGCGGTCGGTAAACGATTTACCCTCCCAGCCCAGGCCGAGGCTTCCCATGCTCTCCAGCATGAGATCATACTTGCGCTTGTTCTGCTCGGTACCGAAGTACTTGAGCATGCTCGCCAGATTCCCGTCGCTGGTGCCGGCCCCGGCTTCTTCCGCGCCGCGGGCCATGGTCAGCTGAAAGGCGCGATCGTTGATCCGATGGTCGGTGATGCTGGTGCGCAGAACAGGATCCGCGATGCGTCCTTGTTCTTCGCCGACGTATGCCTTCGCCACATCCTCGAGCTTACGTCCCGTGGCGCCCAGGGCACTCACGCCGCCAATCCCGGCAACCATCCGCCGTTCATGTTGCAGCAGGCGTTTGGCAATGGTCCAGCCGTTGTTCAGCTCGCCGACGAGGTTCGTCTTGGGCACCTTGACGTCATCGAAAAATATCTGACAGAAGGGCGAGGAACCGCTGATGAGCTCGATGGGCGAGGTGCTCACGCCTTCGGACGCCATGTCAAAGAGTAGAAAGCTAATGCCCTGGTGCTTGGGGAGCTCGGGGTTGGTGCGGACCAGGCAGAAGATCCAGTCCGCCTCGTCTGCGTATGACGTCCAGGTTTTAGTGCCGTTCACCAGGTAGTAGTCGCCCTTGTCTTCGGCCTTGGTCTGCAGCCCGGCGAGATCAGAGCCGTAGCTGGGCTCCGAGTAGCCCTGGCACCAGCGGATCTCGCCGCGGATGATTTTCGGTAGATACTCGAGCTTTTGCTGCTCGCTGGCGAATTCGAGGAGGGCGGGCCCCAGCATCCAGATCCCAAAGCTCTGCAGCGCGGGCCGGGCGTTGATGTTTCTCAGTTCTTCCTGCAGGACTCGGTTTTCGTCCGAGTTCAGACCGCCACCACCGTAGGCGGTTGGCCAGGTCGGCGCGGTCCAGCCGCGCTCCGCCATCCGCTCCAGCCAGACTCTGGATTCGGGATTGATAAACTGCTCCCGTCGGCCGCCCCATATGGTTTCACCGTCCGGCGTTGGGGTGCGCATGCTCTCGGGGCAGTTCTTCTCCAGCCAGGCGCCGACCTCCGCGCGGAATTCGTCCAGGTTTGCCACTGTGGAGAGCCTCGTGTCGCTGCAATCGATGGGCGATGGATTCTAAAGCAATCGGGCGCGTTGGCCAGGTTCCCTTAGCCAGGTAAGAGGTGGAAGGTTATAGTCCGCCGTTCAAAAAATTGCGGGGGTTTCGATGGCGAATTTCGACGATCGCGCGTTCCGCACGACCATGGGCCAGTTCTGCACCGGCGTGGTGATCGCGACGGGCTGCCTAGATGGCGAACCCGCCGGATTTGCCGCTCAATCCTTCAGCTCGCTGTCTCTGGATCCGCCATTAGTGGCCCTGTGCCCGGGCAAATCCAGCACCAGCTGGCCGAAACTGCGCGATTCGGGCAGCTTCTGCATCAACATTCTGGCCGAGCATCAGAAACCCGTTTGCGATGTCTTTGCCCAGAGCGCCATCGACAAGTTCGCAAGCTTGGACTGGGAGCCAGGAGCCACCGGATCGCCGATTCTCGCCGAAGTGATCGCTTACATCGATTGCGATCTGGACGCCGAGCACGATGCCGGGGATCACACCATCGTGGTGGGCCGCGTACGTGACGTTCGAATCATCAATGCGGACAAGGCGCCGCTGCTGTTCTTTCGTGGCGTGTATGGGCGGTTCGAGGCGTTGTCATGAGCTTGAGAACGCGCGTTTGCTAGCAGGTCTGATCGGTGTTGGATTGAAGAGTTGTCTACGCCCTAACTCAGTCCGCTCACTGGCAATGCCGCGCCATGAATGGGATTTGCTGACGCTGATGCCAGAAACCCAACCACCTTAGCCATCGCTGCCGGCGCTACCCATCTGTCGAAATCTGCATCCGGCATATCCGCGCGATTTCGCTGCGTGTCGATGATGCTCGGCAGAATGCAATTCACGTTGATGCCCTGCTCCTTCAACTCCTCCGCCATGGATTCGGTCAGGCGGATCACAACGCTCTTCGACGCAGCGTAGGCGCCCATCTGCCCCGCGCCTTTCTGTCCGGCTCCCGCGCCGATGTTGATGATCTTGCCGCCACCAGCCTCGAGCATCACGGGGACCACCGCCCGGGCCATGTTGAGCACCGAGCCGGCATTGAGCCCCATCATGAAGTCCCAGGTTTCTGCGCTGGTTTCGTGCACTGCCTCGCCCATGGTGAACCCGCCAGCGATATTGGCCAGCACATCGATGCCGCCAAGTTCGGTGACGATGTCGTCCACGGCTTCCTTACAGGCGGCAGCATTGGTCAGATCGCAGGTGGCCGAATATTGGTCGTTATCGATCTCCAGCACGTCCAGCTGGGCAACGCGCGCACCGCGCTCGGCGAAGTGCGCGACCACTGCCCGTCCCAGCGCTCCGGCAGCGCCCGTGACGAGCACGACTTTGTTCTCAAACTCACTCACCGTCGTTCATGAAGCCAGCGCCTCCAGCGCCTCCCAATGCAGATCACCGAACTGACCGTTGGGATTCACGGGTTGAATGCAGACATGGTCTGCGCCAGCGTCGTAGTGTTCCTGAATGCGCACCCGAATCTGCTCGACACTTCCCCACGCAAACGTCGCGTCGATAAACTTGTCAGAACCGCCGTTCTCTAAGTCTTCCTCGCTCAAACCCATGCGCAGCCAGTTGTTGCGGTAGTTGGGCAGCCCGGCATAGATTTGCGCAACGGGTCGTGCAAGCTCCCGCGCCTTGGCGGCATCGGGTTCGAGTATCACCTTCTGCTCCACGCACAGCCATTTGTCGGGGCCCAGTATTTCCCGGGCGAAAGCCGTGTGGTCCGGAGAGACGAAATAGGGGTGTGCGCCGGTACATTTTTCTCTGGCAAGCGCCAACATTTTCGGACCGAGGGCCGCAATCACGGTGGGCGGCTCTTCGCTCGGCTGCACGCTCTGGTAGGGGGCCGCCGCCATCTTTTCCAGGTAGTCGCGCATGGTGGCCACCGGCGGTCGATAGGTGAGCCCCCGCACGCCTTCCACGAACGGCTTGTGAGAAACCCCGATGCCGAGCAGAAAACGGTTGCCCGACTGCTCCGCCAGCGCTTTCTGGGCACCGACGGTCACGCCCGGCTCGCGGTGATATATGTTGGCGATGCCGGTGGCCACGATCAGCTCGCTGGTATTGGCAAGCAACCAGGACGCGTGAACCAGGGGATTGCGACCCGCAGTTTCCGGGATCCACAGGGCGCTGTAGCCGAGGCTCTCGATCCGCTGGGCTGTCTCTGCGGCCGCGGTCGCCGGCACGCCCTCCAGAAAGTACCAGACGCCGAGTTTACCTAGGTGCATGGCTACCTCCCTTTGAAATTGCCGGCCCGGCGCTCGGAGACCGCGCGGATGCCTTCTTCGGAATCCTCGGTGCCGCGCAGCCACTGTTGCTGTTTCAGTTCGTGCTCGGTTGCCCTCACCACGGCCTCGGCCAGACCCTCGCGCATGGTCGCGCGGACCGACACGACTGCCAGCGGCGCGTTCTCGGCGATCTCCCTGGCCAGCTTCGCGGCCTCGTCACGCAGGTTCTCTTGATCGGTCAGTACGTCCACCAGGCCCAGCTTCAGGGCTTCTTCACCGCCGATGCGCCTGCCGGTGAGCAGCATCAGATTGGCCGCCTGCTGGCCGATCAATCTGGGCAGAGTGACGGTAATTCCAAAGCCCTGATGAATCCCGAGCTTTACGAAGTTGGCGCCGAAACGCGCTTGCGGACAGGCGACGCGAAAATCCGGCACCAGCGCGAGCCCCAAGCCACCGCCGATGGCCGCGCCTTGGATGGCGCCGATGATCGGGGTCTTGTTGGCAAACAATCTGGCGCCCTCGCGATAGAGAATACCGGTGGTGTTCTTGAAGCCTTCCTCGGTAAAATCATTGCTCGCCGAGTTGTCGTCGCTTCCGCTTCCGAAATTCGCACCTGCGCAGAACGATTTGCCCTGAGCGGCGAGTACGATCGCCCGGCAATCCGGGTTGTCGTCAGCCGCCGAAAATGCATCGGCAATCTGACCGATCAGGCTGTGGTCGAAAAAATTGTGCGGCGGACGTTGTATTTCCACGGTGGTGACGTAGTCGTCGTGGGTCACCGCAATATCGTTGTAGTCGGTCACTGGCGTATCCCCGTTGGGCCCAAACAGCGAGCGAGGATAGTAGCAGCCCGCCAGCATAGCGTTCCACAGCTACCTGCGAGGGTCGTGGATCACGGAGCCACACCAGAGGTGAAACACCGAACGGATGTCGATGTCAGAACAAAGTGAGCCAGCAGATCAGGCCGCAGATCAGCCAGCCAAGAAGGACGAGGAACGGCCCGGTATCTGGGAACTCGCGTTCCCATCCATTCTGAGCATGCTTTCATTCACTTTCGTGGGCCTGGTGCAGACCAAATTCGTCGGCGAGCTGGGAGCCCAGGCACTCGCGGCGGTAGGCGCGGGCCAGCGGGTTTTCTTTGCGATGCAGGCGATTCTGATGGCGGTGAGCGCTGGCACCACGGCGTTGGTCGCCAGGGCCTGGGGGGCGGGCGATTATACCGAAGCGAGCCGCGTCACCATGGCATCCCTGGTGCTTGCGGGGGCGTTTTCAGCCATCGTCATGGTGATAGGCTATTTTTTTGCACCGGCTATCGCCGGTGTGTTCGGCCTGGATCCTGCAACCCTCAAGATGGCGTCGGACAACATTCGCTGGCTGTGTTTGTTCAACGTCGCGTTTGCGATCAACTTTATTCTCAGTGCCGCGCTGCGCGCGTCGGGCGACGCCTGGTCGCCACTTTGGATCAGCGGCGGGGTCAACGTGGTCAACTTACCGTTGCTATATGTGTTCGTGTTCGGCGAATTCGGATTCCCCCGCATGGGAGTCGCTGGTGCGGCCATTGCGGCGGGCATCTCTTTCTCGATGGGTGGCGCGGTTCTGCTCGGTCTATGGGTCCGACAGAAGTTCCGGGTGAAACATGTCAGCGGTGGCTGGTGGCGCAGAGAACGTTTGCGCCAGCTGCTGAACATCGGCTACCCGGCGGCGATGGAGCAGTTCGTATTTCAGCTGGGTTTTTTCATTTTCCTCATGCTCATCGGCAACTACTACGGCACCGAGGCATTTGCGGCATACAACATCGGCGCCAACATGATGATGGTTTGCATGACCGTGGGTTTCGGGTTTTCCATCGCTGGCGCCACGTTGGTGGGCCAGCACCTGGGTGCGAATGATTATGATGGCGCGGCCCGTGCCGGCTGGCGGGCGACCGGGTTGGCCGCTGTCTCGATGGGCGGGTTAGGCGGCTTGATATGCCTGTTCGCGAACGAGCTGGCCGGGTTCTTCCTGGGTGATGAAGCCCTGACCATCACCTACACCGTGCAGTTTATCTACATCATGGGTGCGGTGACGCCCTTGATGGCGATCGAGTTTTCCATCGGCGGCTCGCTGCGCGGAGCTGGCGACACGCGGTTTCCATTGATGGCGACCTTCCTGGGGTTGATTGGGATACGTTGCGGTCTTGCGGCGCTGGCGACGTATATGGGCATGCCGGTAGTCTGGGTATATGCGGCGCTGATCGGAGACTATATATTGAAGGCCATCTTGCTCACGCTGCGTTTTCGCAGTGGTCGCTGGAAGACAGCGGCTCGCATCGAAAACCTCGGCGCTCAGCGTGCCTGAGCTGCCCGACCTTACCGTATACCTAGAACACCTCGAGCAACGGGTTAACGGCCAAAAGCTGACCGGCATTCGCCTGGCGAGCCCCTTCGTGCTGCGCTCGGTTGAGCCTGGCGTGGATGCGGTGTGTGGCCGCAGCGTTGTCTGCTGCCGCAGGCTCGCCAAGCAACTCGTGATCGAGCTGGAGGGCGAATATTACATCGTCATTCATCTGATGATCTCCGGCCGCCTGGTGTGGCAAAAACCCGGGGCGCCGGTGCCCCGGCGCAACGGTCTGGCGGCGTTCGATTTCACCACGGGCAGTCTGATCTTTACCGAGGCCAGCAAAAAGAAACGCGCGTCTCTACGCCTGGTGCGCGGACAGGACACGCTTGCCACACTGAATCCGGGGGGCCTCGAGGTGCTGCAGATCGACCTGCCCGCGTTTGCTGGGCGTCTGAGGGATTCGAACCATACCCTTAAACGTGCATTGACCGACCAGCGCGTGTTCGCCGGCATCGGGAATGCCTACTCGGATGAGATTTTACTGCGCGCCGGCCTGTCGCCGTTCAAGCTTCCGCGCGACATGAGCGAGGAAGAGATTTGGATGCTGTTCGACGCCTGTGTATCGGTACTGACGCAGTGGACAGACTTGTTAAGGGACAAAGCGGGCGGCGACTTTCCAAAGAAAGTCACTGCGTTTCATCCCGAGATGGCGGTGCATGGTAAGTATCGGGAACCATGCCCCGTCTGCGGTTCGCCAGTTCAGCGAATCGTGTATGCCGAAAACGAATCGAACTATTGCGCGAAGTGTCAGACCGGTGGGAGGCTGCTTGCGGATCGATCGCTGTCGCGTCTACTGAAAGCCAACTGGCCAAAACGCTTGGAAGACCTCGAAAATCTGTAGGAGCGGACTACGACCCCTTTCTCAACTCGGTTGATGAGATCGGCTCGTGAAAGTCCTCTTCGCTGATCTCATCGCACATTGTTCGAAATCCGCTCGGCAGGCTGAGATCGCTCAAGCTGCGAAACGCGCCTCCCATCGCCCGCCCGAAAACGATAAAGCGGCTCCGCAGATCGACGAGTTCGGCCAGTGCCTCGTCTCGGGCCGATACGCTGGCGTAGTACTTCGGGTCGACAATTCGCATCACCGTATCCGTGCCCACGATGAAGTGCGCGCCGGGAAAGTAGCGCGCTTTGTCCAAAAACGTCGGCAGCCGTGTTAACCACACGGGGTTGCTGAACTGCTGCAGCCGAGACTCGATCTCCATGTAGTCCAGCAGCGGTTTGTCCACATTCGTAATCGAGAGCTCATAGGCGCCGGTCATCCCGGTCTTCGATTCGGCAATATCCAGCATGCGTTGGTGTGCGTGATGCAGAGGATCGAAAGCGCCGGGAAACAACAGCTTGCCGTCGTGCTCGAGGGTTGCGTAAGCAGTGGACTCATCGACAACCAGCGCGCGCCAGTGTTCGGCAGCGTGGGTGAGATGGCTGTCGAAATTCGCTGGTGGCGGCGTTT
>Ga0114950_10002443_pt1 | contig 14264 bp, 18 predicted proteins | sample N075metaG_FD_83503 | JGI IMG/M metagenome (GOLD analysis project Ga0114950, IMG submission 83503) | Deep subsurface microbial communities from Kermadec Trench to uncover new lineages of life (NeLLi) - N075 metaG | ecosystem: Environmental > Aquatic > Marine > Ocean trench > Sediment | place... | reverse complement strand
TCATCGAGGCTGGCTGAATCGCTCCCATTGCCGGGTCGCACGAGGGGAGCAAGATCTTGAGTGCGATCCCCCCAAATGCTTTCACCGAGGTCGTTCGAGCGCGCAATCATCCACGCCCTGTTGCCCTGCACCGTGTTGATCTCACCGTTGTGAGCGAGCATCCTGAATGGCTGCGCAAGGGCCCACGCGGGATGCGTATTTGTTGAATAGCGCTGATGGAAGATGGCGAAATCTGATTCATACATCGGGTCGCCCAGATCCCAGTAGAACTGTTCGATGCGGTCAGCGGTAAACAGGCCCTTGTACACAACGGTCCGACAGGACGCTGACACGATCGCGAAATCGTCGGGTGCCTCGCTGCGTTCGATCTGCTTCCTTGCAAGGAAAAGTGCCTTCTCAAAGTCTTCCTGATCCATGTTTGGCGATGCAACGGTCACAACAGCCTGTTCGATAACTGGCTGTGACTTGGCGGCCGTTTCAGTCAGGATGCTTGATCCGACTGGGACGACTCGCCACATGAGGAGACGAAGCCTGTTGGCCTCGAGGGCTGTCTCGATTGTCTGTTTCAGCTCCTCAACGGCACTCTTTGAGAAAAACGTCATGATCAGGCCAATGTGATCTCGTGTAGGAACGTTGAATCCGTGTGCGACAAGATCCCGCTCTATCACACGGAACGGGATTCTGGTCATCAGGCCAGCACCGTCCCCAGTGCCATCTGCTGAGCGGGCACCGCGATGGTCAAGAGCATGCAGGCATTGAACCCCGAGGCGAACAATCCGATGGGAAGCCACAGCATCGCGTGTTGCCACGAAGCCGACGCCGCAGGCGTCATGGTGCTGCATCGGGTCGTAGAGCGGATATTCGTTCATTGGCTCACCATCATCCGGAGCGCCACAATGTATCACTTGTGAATCATTTCACAAAATCGGATTTCTGCCAGGAGCCGTCGCGGCGCCAACAAAATGGGAACGGTCACGGCGATTTGAGGCGTATGTACAACGCTACCCTCGCCGCATGGCGCACAAGAACGTCCCCGAGAGGCCCTACTTTTCTGGAGAACATCCCATCCGATTCGCCCATCGTGGGAGCAGGGAACTCTGGCCGGAGAACACATGGCACGGGTTTGACCGAGCTGTACAGGACCTCGGACTTCGGTACATCGAGACTGATGTCCGCGTAACGGTTGACGGTGTCGTGGTCATATTCCACGACGACACACTCGAGCGCTGTACCAACGGTGTCGGCAGAATCAACGAATGGCGTTGGGATGATATCCGGCACCTCGACGCGGCCTACAACTTCAGTCCAGATGGAGAGGACTTTCCCCTGCGTGCCAAGGATGTCGCGGTTCCGACCCTCGAAGAGACGTTTGATCGCTATCCGAACACCTTCTTCAACATCGACCTGAAGGCCAATGGAACAGAGTGGGCGGTGGCCGAGATCGTCAGAACGATGGGAAGGGAGGACAGTGTGCTTGTCGGGGGGTTCTCCGACCGCAGAATTGCCCGCTTCCGACGTATCACAAAGGGTCGTGTTGCGACCTCTGCAGGTCCGAGAGATGCGGTTGCGATGTTTATCGCATCACGGGCCGGTCGGGGCGTCCCGTCAAGGGTTGATGCGTATCAGCTGCCATACAAGACGTCGCGGATTGTTGTGGACAAACGTCTGATTGACGCGGTGCACTCATCCGGTAAGCAGATTCACACATGGACCGTCAACGATCAGCGCGAGATGGTCAAGTTTCTTGACCTCGGCGTTGATGGCATCATCACCGACCGGCCAGACACACTGAACGAAGTGATGGAGGTTCCAAGTGGCAAGCAAGGGTGATCTGATAGGAAAGATCGTGCGTCTCCAGGTTCAGCGAGTCCCGATCAAGGCACGGGGGGAGGGGTACATGCCCGGCGGCATCCTCGCGGTCGACCGAGCATCGATTGATGCCTGGGGGATGGTCGGCTGGCACGATGGAGCATGGATCCTTGACTCGCATCACAAGGCACATCCGAGTGGTCGCGCCGGCGGAAAGCGTCCGCTTTCTGTCGGGTTCACAGGACACTATGTTGCAATGGACGAGCGGTTCGGCGGTGTCCCTCTCGGCCTTGCCGGTGAGAACATCATCATCGAGTCGCCAGAACTCTGGCTTGACGATCTTGGTGTCGGCCTCATCGTTGAGGCAACCACTGGCGACCTGCTCCTTGAACGGCCACGGGTGGCCGCACCGTGCCGGGAGTTCACGAGTTATCTGTTGAACCTGGATGAAGTTGCTGAGAGGTCAGACATCAAGGATGAGCTCGACTTTCTTGGTGCAGGTCGTCGCGGGTACATCGTTGCAGCGGATCACGCGCCAGAACCCGTTGGACTCGCCGTCGGCGACGAGGTATTCCTCGCAATCTGAGCGGACCATCAGTCGAGGCGGTATGGGATTCCGTTGAGCATGACGAGGCAGTCAATGGCAACGTCTCTGGCCTGGCTGAAGCTGAGCGCTTCGAATACCTCGTACGGCTCGCCGTTGTGTTGTTGATACACCGTGTACCCCTCAGGGCGGTCCAAGATATAGAGACCATTCTTCGGTCCGGGCACGTTGCGACTGAGAGCAACGAGCGACGCCTCGTCGGGAATCTCGGCAATCAGGTCGATGCGCTCGAGGCTCAGCGCTTGCCGAAAGTCAGCACCCGTGGTTGCCTGTCTGCCGAGCATCCGGGACGCAATGATCCGCGCCCTCTGCTCAAGAATTGCCTGTGCCTGTTCCTGGCGCGTGAACATGATCAGGCTCGGGTGACAGGGAGGTGCTGTGATCGTGAGGTCTCGAACGTGTCTATGTCGTCGGAGACGTCGAGGGTGAGGGCGATTTCGTCGAGTCCGTCCGTCAGGCAACGTTTGGTAAACGCATCAATCTCGAACAATGCCGAAAATCCTGGTGCCTTCACTGTCTGTTCCTCAAGGTCGATCGTGACGGTGTTGTCTGGCTGCTGTGCAATGGTTGTCAACGCGGCAATCTCGCTGATGTCGAGCACAATCGGGAGAAGGCCGATTTTTGTGCAGTTCGTATAGAAGATGTCAGCAAATGACGGAGCAACAATCGCTCTGAATCCCCAGTCCTGAAGGGACCATGGTGCGTGCTCGCGGGAGGAACCCGAGCCGAAGTTGGGACCCGCTACCAGGACGACAGAGTCTCTGTACGCCGCCACGTTCAGTACGAAATTCGGGTCTGGCTCTCCCTCCTCGTCCGCAGCCCAATCGAAGAACAGGAATTCACCGAATCCAGAGCGCTCCACTCTCTTGAGAAATTGCTTCGGGATGATCTGATCCGTGTCCACATTGGCGAGCGGCAGGGGCGCAGCACGCCCGCTGATGACAGTGACAGGTTGCATCAGATAGTGTCCCGAACGTCTGTAATGCGTCCGCGAATTGCCGCAGCGGCAGCCATCTCCGGGGACACAAGGTGCGTGAGCCCTCCTCTTCCCTGCCTGCCCTCGAAGTTTCGGTTGGAGGTCGATGCACATCGCTCTCCCGGCAGAAGCACGTCAGGATTCATTGCAAGACACATCGAGCATCCAGGCTCCCTCCACTCAAGCCCACTGCTAACAAACACCTCATGCAAACCCTCAGCCTCTGCCTGTTCCTTTACGAGACCTGACCCTGGGACAACAAGACCTGTGACGGTGGAGGCAATGTGTTTTCCACGGAGAATGCCAGCGGCGGCTCTGAGGTCCTCAATTCGCCCGTTGGTGCACGACCCGATGAATACCTTGTCAATTTCGATGTCCGTGATGCGCATTCCGGCATCAAGTCGCATGTAGTTGAGAGCGCGTTGAATGGTGTCGCGCCCGACAGAATCCTCAGCGTCGAGCGGCGAAGGAACGACACCAGACACAGGAAGTGTCTGCCCAGGGTTCGTGCCCCACGAAACGTAGGGCTCAAGCGTGCTTGCGTCGATTGTTACTTCGCGGTCGAAGTGTGCGTCGTCGTCGCTGCGCAGCCCTGACCATTCTTCGACGGCCTTGTCCCAGTCCGCCCCTTTTGGTGACATGGGACGGTCTTTGAGATACTCGAATGTTGTGGAGTCGGGGGCAATCATGCCTGCGCGCGCCCCAGCCTCGATTGACATGTTGCAAACGGTCATCCGACCCTCCATCGAGAGCGCCTCAATGACCGACCCGCGGTACTCAATGACATGGCCCGTTGCGCCAGCTGTACCGAGTTTCGCGATGATCGCAAGGATGACGTCCTTCGCCGAAACTCCTCGTGGCAGATTCCCGTCGACGGTCACGGCCATGGACTTTGGTTTCGACTGGTTGAGTGTCTGTGTGGCGAGCACATGTTCAACCTCAGACGTACCGATGCCAAAGGCAAGTGCCCCGAACGCGCCGTGCGTTGCTGTATGGGAATCGCCGCACACAATCGTCATTCCAGGGTGAGTGGCACCTTGTTCAGGGCCGATCACATGCACGATGCCCTGACGGACATCGTCAAGGCCGAAGAGAGTGATGTTGCTCTCAGATGTGTTCTTCTCGAGCGTCGCGATCTGGATCACAGAGAGCGGGTCGTCGATGCCGAGGTCACGCGGCGTCGTTGGCACGGCGTGGTCGATTGTTGCCAGGGTGAGTTCTGGGCGCCGCACTGACCGTCCCGACGTTCGAAGCGACTCGAAGGCCTGAGGAGATGTGACTTCGTGCACAAGGTGAAGATCGATATAGATGAGATCAGGCGCGTCGTCTCCGGCGTGTACGATATGGCGCTCCCATACCTTGTCGAGCAGAGTCGTCTTTGCGGCCATGGTCATCCTTGTCCTGATGGTCCTAGGTCGGGGAGGGTAACGCCCTTGCGGTCAGCCGAGGAACCGCATCAGCTCGACGGTCGGCTCTACGCTCATTTGTGTGCACTTCATCCTGACGATTCTTTTCATGGCGACTCTCGCCGCACCGTTTGGCGATGTCGAGGGCAGCGCCGTGGGTCTCGACTCCGGTGTGACTGTGGAGATGACCGTCAAGGTGACCCAGACGTTCGAGGCCGTCCTTGTTCGTCCGTTCTCGTCGTTCGAGGAGCTGCCACCAACGGCCCTGGTCTTTCGCGACGACGGTACTTGGGAAGGGCTTGTGAGGTTTCCTACTGCCACCGACTGGTCGTTCGTGTTCGATGGAATCGCTGCTGGTGGGGTGGTTACGCGTTCCGACGCAATCACACTGACCGAAATCGGTGTCGACCCTGTTGTTGTAGCTGGCGTACCAGAACGTCCCGCGGCGAGAACGCTGTCCACGACAACGCTGTGGCTCATTGCTGCGTTCGTGTTTGCAGTGTCTGCTTTGGGCGCGCTTGGGTATTGGACATTCGCATCTCGCAGCGATTCGACTTGACAAACGGTCGGGAATACCCGACCATACCATCCGTGAAGCCACACAAACTTGACTACGAGATACTGGATGTCGTTGTGGTGTCGACGATTGCTCAGCTCAAGGCTGTTGCCAACGACACGCGCAGGGACATTCTCAACCTTCTGACGGAGCGAGCCGCAACAGTGAGTCAGCTCGCTGTGGCACTCGACAAACCAAAGGGCACCGTTGGGTATCACTCGAAGGTGCTTGAAGATGCCGCCATGATCAGAGTGGTGCGCACGAACAAGGTCCGTGCGCTGACCGAGAAGTACTATGGCAGAACGGGAAGGACCATCCTGTTCGAGACCGCTCCGAGTAAGGACGATCCAAAGTGGTTTGTGAACGATGCTCTGCGGGCAATGCGATACACCGGCGGGGAGAACCTACCGATGTTCACATCACGAGTTGCCCGCATTCCGGCCGAGAGAGCCCTGGAGTTCTCTGAGCGAATCCTGGATCTTGCCGAAGAGTTTCTCAAGCTCCCCAGAGGCGGCGACACGATGTACGGATTTCTCAGCGGTGTATATCCGACCGATCATCCCGCGTTCGACGAAGATGAGGACGCGGATGACTGACACTGTTAGAGACGACGACACCTCTGTGAAGAAGAAAGTCACGCTCGGCGTCAACTACTGGAAACTGTGGACCGCAAGTGTCATATCGAATCTTGGTGATGGTGTCGCAATGATTGCGTATCCGTGGCTCGCTTCGGCGGTTACACGAAACGCGATGTTGATCGCGCTCATCGCAATCGCACAGTGCATCCCGTGGCTCATTTTCAGTCTGCCAGCCGGTGTCATCACCGATCGCGTTGACCGACGAAAGATCATGATATGGACCTCAGTGTTCCGAACAGCCCTGACACTGGGTGTGGCCTTTGTTGTTCTGGCGAGCCAGAACTCCTTGCCGTCTCCCAATGACGTCCTGTCTGGTGTTGTCGGTGACACAAACCTGACGGTCTACTGGACACTCGTTGTTTCTGCCCTGCTATTCGGATTCGCAGAGGTGCTCTACGACAACGCTGCACAGACCATTCTTCCTGCCATCGTCGAGCCTGAAGGACTCGAAACAGCCAACAGCCGCATGTGGGGTGCGGAGATGGTGATGAATCAATTCGTTGGTCCGCCGCTCGGTAGCGTGCTTATCGGAGTTGCATTTGCGTTGCCGTTCTTCTTTGACGCCGGAACCTTCGCTATCGCGGCGGCTCTCATATTCGCTCTGAGCGGCGTCTTCCGGGTTGACAAGCCAGCTGATGACACTGAAGGGAACAAACTCGGATTCTGGGCCGAGATGAAGGAGGGGATTGCCTGGCTTTGGGCTCACCCTCTATTGCGACCAATGGCGATCATTCTTGGTCTGGCCAACGGACTCGGTTCGGTCTACTTTGCAACGTTCATCCTCTTTGCCCAGGAGGCTCTGCTTGTTACGACAACGACCTTTGCGATTCTCATGATGGCAGGAGCTGCGGGTGGAGTCCTTGGGTCTGTTCTTGCGCCACGAATATCCAAGAGACTCGGCAGCGGGACTGCTCTCCACGTGACGCTCGCGAGCCAGGCCTTCGTGACGATCGTCATCGGCTTTGCAACCCACTGGGCAATCGTGTGGGTGATGTTCTTCGTGTTCTCGATCACTGCGGTCCTGTGGAACGTCATCACCGTGTCGCTTCGCCAGTCGATCATCCCCGACCATCTCCTCGGTCGTGTCAACTCCGTCTACCGGTTCTTTGGATGGGGCATGATCCCTATCGGTCTCGCGGTTGGCGGCATCATGGTTGCTGGTGCCGAGGCCGCAGGCGTGGACAGAGTGATGGCGCTTCGTATCCCCTATTTCTCGGCCGGGATTGCTCTGTTTATCTTGTTCCTTTGGGCTGCACCTCAACTCACGACGGAGAAGATCGAGGCGGCACGCGAGGAAGGCATTGCGGCGAACACCCGTGACGTTTCCTAACTCGTGGGTGGTGTGCGGCGGCTGACGGCAATGGCGATCCCACCGATGGCAATGCCGACAACAAGCGGAATCCAGACTCGCTTCGGCGGCGGCTGAACTCTCGGTGTGAGGCTGACCGGTCGCTGAAATTCGATAATCGGCCAATCGTTCGCCTCGGCTACCTCTTTGAGTTCCTTGTCTGGGTTCACGACGACCGGGTTGCCGACTGCCTCAAGCATCGGCACGTCGGTGAAGCTGTCTGTGTACGCGTATGAGCCCTCGAGGTCAAGACCATCTCTGATGGCGACCTCTTTGATCGCCTCGACCTTCCCCTCACCCATGACGTACTGTTCCAACTCAGGTACGTAACGCCCAAGTCCATCGGTTCTGATCTTTGTTGCGATGACGTTATCTATGCCAACCATCTTCGCAATAGGGGTTACGAACTCTTGCGGGCTTGCGGACACGACGTACACCTTCCGGCCGGCGCGCATGTGTTCATCGATCAGGAAGAGAGCTTCAGCGAACACGAGCGGTTCGATGACGTCAGAGAGTGTGTGAGCAACAACCGCATCGATGTCAGCCCGCGACCACCCCGATACGAGGTCGAGCATTTCGTCCCTGGCCCGCTCAAGGGTGGCTTTATCCGCGCCAAAGAGCATGTAGGTGAGGTGTCCGATTCCGAGGCGGAGGAGGTTACGTTTCCCGAGAAATCCAGCCTGGTACAGCGGTTTTCCGAACGCCATCGCGGACGATCCGGCGATGATTGTCTTGTCGAGGTCGAAGAATGCTGCTTCAGTCATGGTCTCACGGTACTCCACATCCGGTATCGGCACGGAATCGAGACCCTTGAACGCAGATGCGGTTCGTCGTACGTTGATGGTGCTTCCCCTCCAACTCTTGGAGGTTCCAATGTCCGTTCTCGCTCTCTGGTCACCGCTTGACGCGATGTTGGGCATCGTTGGTCCGCTTGGTGCCGCGGCGGCTGTCGATACGGCCCTGGCGATTGATCTCGATCCGAACGGGCCACCCTATCGGGGCCCGTTCTCACTGGCCGATCTTGTGACCCGAGGGCCGACGCTTTCGCAGTTGCAGCCGACACAGAAGGGTCCGGCTGTCCTTCGCAATGGTGGCGTGGAGCCCGGTGACGCAGAAGAGATAGTGTCGGAGCTGGTAAAGCGTTGGCCGAATGTCGTGTTGCGTTGCTCGCCCTCAGCAGAGGCAGGCGCACATGCCACGGCACTGTTGCCGCTGCTACCAGAACCATTCATGCCGAGCAGTGTCGGCACGGTCGTCTACCAGCGCATGAAGCTCGTGGCCATTCCTCCGCCGTACCACACCGTGCTGCCCGTTCCCAGATCTGGAACGATCAAGGCGCTGCTCGGTGGCACGCGCCCTCCCACACGAGATCCGTGGGTCAGGGCGTTCCGAACCGTGTGGCAGAGGGCCTAGTGCCCTGTCCCGAACGTTCCGGGACAGGGCATTAGATGGGTTCCGTCGACCGGCTCATTGCTTCCCTCGTATCGTCCGATGTTCCTCTCGATCGAGCCTCGCTGCTTGAGGCTGCCAAGAAGCTCCAGCCAACAGTTGCACCACTCGCACCAACGGGCGCTGTCGAATCGGCGGTCGACTCTCTGGTCGGACTCGGACCGTTGGAAGCGCTGGTTGCTGACGATTCGGTAAGTGACGTGCTTGTGAACTCGTACGACGACGTGTGGGTTGAGCGCTCAGGCAGACTTGAGCACACCGATGTTGTCTTCTCATCCCCCGACGAAGTGATCGCGCTTGTTCGTCGTCTGCTCACGCCGCTCGGACTGCGCATTGACGTAGCGTCCCCAGCAGTCGACGCACGCCTCGCGGACGGTTCGAGATTGCACGCCATCATCCCACCGGCATCCGTTGATGGACCAGTCGTCGCGATCCGCAGATTCTCGCCAGCGATTGGCGATCTGGCAACGCTCGTTGAACTCGGCGCTATCTCGCCAGCAGGCGCAGAGATCCTTACACACGCAGTTGTCGATCGTGACAACATCCTGATTTCTGGTGCGACGGGTGCAGGAAAGACGACTGTGCTCAACGCTCTTGCCGCTTCGATTGGTGACGGTGACCGAATCGTGACGATTGAAGACGCCGCGGAACTTTCGATCAACGGCCACGTCGTCCGTCTCGAAGCACACCCTGCAAATATCGAAGGTGCTGGCGAGATCACGATGCGAATGTTGCTGCGCCACGCGTTGCGACTGAGGCCGGATCGCATCATCGTTGGCGAGGTACGGGGACCTGAGGCGTTTGACATGATCCAGGCGCTCAGCACTGGCCATGCCGGTTCGATGTCGACGATTCACGCCAACGGTCCTTCCGAGGCGCTCGATCGGCTCGCAATGCTTGCAGCGATGGCGCCGGAGCGCGTACCGGAATCGGTGCTCTCCCGACAGATTGCTGCGGCAGTCGGTGTTGTTGTGTTTGTGGCGAGGCGAGACGCTGTCAGACGAATCGAGTCTGTCCTTCGTGTGACGCCGGGCGGGTTGAGTGAGATGTATCGATGGGAGTCGTAACACTCGCAGCGGTTGCTGTCGCTGCGGGCGTGCCGCTCGCAGTGGTCGCCGTAGTCGTTGGGATGTCAATCGTGTCGTCTCAGCTCGCGATCGTTGCTCTGGTCGTTGCCGTGAGTATTGGCCTTGCGCAGAAGTGGCGCGGCCGAACGAAGGAGGATGTATCAGAAGGTGGTCTGCTTCGACTTCTCGGGGGCAGGGTCTCGGCTGGAGCGTCGATTCGCTCAGCAATCGCTGACCGGACCATCGAGGGAATACCATCCAGAGCGAGACGGCTGGCTCAGCTGGGCCAGCCCATGGCCGACGTTGGCGGTGCAATGGTTGCGGTCCTACCTGCGAATGGGCGCGCCTTTCGAGCGATCTGCGCATTCTCCGAATACACCGGTGCAGCCGTGTCCGCTGCCCTCGAGATTCTTGCCGACCAGGCCGGAGAGGTGGCACAACTCGCACGCGAACGCAGAGTCTCTCTTGCACAGGTCAAGCTGTCTGCTGTCGTCGTCGGGATCGTTCCCATGGTTGTGTCGGTCGCACTGGTTGCGGTGAGGGGCGTACCTGATCCGGGCGGCGCACTTGTGGTCATTCCGATGATTGTCGGCCTCTCACTTCAGCTGGTTGGCGTTGCGATCGTGTTTGCCGTCGCGGGGCGATCGGCATCGTGATTGGGCTGTCCACTGCCATGGTGGCTCTCTCACTCGGCCTTGCTCTCCCGCGTCGGTTGCGGGTCGGGGGCGTGATTCTTGGAGTCTTCGTGCTGAATCCACTGTTGGGAATCGCAATGCTCGGTGCGGTTGGCATACACACAAGAGTTGTCTCGATCCGAAGTGCGAGAACCGACGGAGGCAGGGCAGCGGATGACGGGCTTGCAGCATTGGAGCTCGTCGGGCTGGGTGTTTCGGCGGGGCTGCCATTTCGAAGCGCGGCGGCCCTCACCGCCAACCAGCTTGCAGGACCCACTGGCAGTGAGATACGGTCGGCGCTTCGAAACATTTCCGTGGGTCAACCAGTCGCTATCGATGACGGTGACGTGAAGTCCATGTTCAGCGTCGCGGCGTCCTCAGAGCATTCCGGCATGCCACTCGGTACTGCCCTCAACGCGCTTGCGCGAGATAGCCGTAGCGAATCGGCCGCGGCAGCCAAGGAGCGTCTTTCGAAGCTACCCGTAAAGATGCTGTTCCCCCTTGCCTTTCTGATTCTGCCAGGTTTCGTGATGCTGGCCGTTGTGCCGCCACTCGTATCCGGCCTAACGAGGCTGAGCCTGTGAGGAACAATCCCACCTTCCCCCCGCAGCGACCGGCCGTCGCACCTCACCAATGGAGAAGTCATGAGAACCACGATTCGAAGGTTCCTATCTGAAGCGGGCCAGGCAACAGCCGAATACGCGCTCGTCCTCGTCGCCGCGGCCGTTGTGGCACTTGCGCTCATCACGTGGGCATCGACAACAGACATGCTGCCGACGTTTTTTAATACCGTGATGCAGAAGGTCATAAGTGTGGCAAACCGGGCATGAACGGAGAGCGAGCCTCAGCTGTTGTCGAATTCGCCCTTGTACTGCCGCTCGTTCTCATCGTGTTGCTTGGCATTGTTGAAGTCGCTGTTGTTGCACGATCTGAGATACAGCTTGTCCACGCCGCGCGAGAAGGAGCACGACAGGCAGCAGCGTCGCCAGACACGCGTAAAGCCGCTGCCGCTGTCCGTTCGGCGCTCGGCCCAGCGGGACAGGCAGCGCGTATTTCGGTCAAGCGTCCCGCGAACGTCGGAGACAGAGCAACCGTTTCAGTCACGCTCCGACACACCGTTGCGGCGCCAATCTTTGGAGGGTTCAGTCTCAACCTGTCTGCAACCTCAACAATGCGAGTCGAACGCTGAAGAAGGCTCGATGCTTCTCGGCCTCAGTCTTGTGGTTCTTGCAATGATGCTTGCTCTGTCCGTAGGAGCCGTCGGCGCAGGTATCGGCGCGTACACTCAGGCGTCAGGTGCTGCCGATGCTGCAGCGCTCGCGGCGGCACCTGTAACGTTTCGCCCGTTCGGCGCGATGGGCACACCCCGACACGAGGCTGCCCGTTTTGCGTCCGCGAACGGAACGAGGCTCGTATCGTGCACCTGCCGCATCGACCGCTCATGGGCGACGCGCACGGTCACCGTCGTTGTCGAACGTACCGTCACCATCCCCGGCCTCGGTGACATGAAGATCAGGGCAATCTCACGAGCGACTTTCGAACCTAAGGCTCTCCTACAACCGTGACATCGCGGACCATGGTCGGGCAACATACTCTTCTCCAGATTGTCCCTATGGCCGTTCCTGTTCGTAGGTATGGTGAGTGCGGAAATCTCCCGCACCGAAACAAGGAGAACGCATGAGCCAGTACCTACTGTCAACCTATGCCGTGGAGGGCGAAGTGTTCGAACCGCCAGCGCCTGAGGTCATGGAAAAGATGATGCAGAAAATGGACGACCTCGAGGACGACATGAAGTCGGGCGGTGCGTTTGCCTTCAGCGCTCGACTCCACGATGCTGCGGCATCAACGGTTGTGCGCCCAGGCGATCCCGACGTGATTATCACTGACGGACCCTTTGCAGAGGCGAAAGAGCACATTGCCGGCTTCTACATCATCAATGCCGACGATCTCGACGGAGCGCTGAAATGGGCGGACAAGGTCGTCAACGCGATTGGTCGTCCCATCGAGGTTCGCCCTTTCGTTGACACGCACAGCGCCTAAGGCCGTGACCCGTGTCGTCACCGCTCGTTCGGCTGCGACCGCAGTTGATGTCGTATTCCGTGAGGTATACGGGCAAGCGGTGGCGACACTTGTGCGCGTATTCGGCGATATCACGCTCGCTGAAGACGCTGTTCAGGATGCCTTCGTCGTCGCCAGCGACCGATGGCCGAGCGATGGCATTCCGCCCAGCCCAGCCGCGTGGATTATCACTACGGCGCGGAACCGTGCCATCGACGGTCACCGCCGCTCTGTCAAGCGCCAGGAAATATACGAACAGCTTCGTGCCGATGTGAGCAACTCAGGCGGGACGACTGTGGACGAGTGGGAGGGGGATGAACCTGTCCCGGACGATCAGCTGCGCCTCATCTTTACTTGCTGCCACCCGGCGCTTAGGACGGAGAATCAGGTCGCTCTGACGTTGCGGCTGCTTGGCGGGCTTAGTGTGGTTGAGGTTGCTCGCTCGTTCCTGCTGGCCGAACCAGCAATGGCGAAACGCCTTGTCAGGGCGAAATACAAGATCAAGGCGGCCAAGATTCCATACACGGTTCCGTCTCACGCCGACTTGCCAGCGCGTCTCCGATCGGTCCTCGCCGTTGTGTACCTCATTTACAACACCGGGCTTGACGATCCGGACCGATCCTCTCTGCGCGACGACGCACTTCGACTCGCCCATGCATTGGCGGACCTCATGCCAGACGAACGTGAGGTTGCTGGTCTCCTGGCGCTCATGCTGTTGAGCGAGTCCCGAGTTCCCGCCCGCATCGACGGTAAGGATCTCGTGTTGCTTCGTGACCAGGACAGGGAGAAGTGGGATCGTGCTCTGATCGAGGAGGTGCATGCGATTGTGCGTGCCTGTGTGCAGCGTGGCCAGCCGGGACCGTATCAGCTGCAGGCTGCGATACAGGCAGTGCATTGTGATGCTGCAACCTTCGCCGACACCGACTGGCCACAGATCGTCACGCTCTACGACCGTTTATATGCAGTCATGCCGACTCCGATCGTCGCTCTCAACCGGGCAATCGCAATTGGCGAGACCGAAGGTTCTGGCGCAGCAATCGTGGTCCTCGATGAGATAGCGTTTGACCTCGACGGGTACTACCTGCTCCACGCCGCCAGAGCCACGATGCTGCGCGACCTCGGTCGAGCGGACGCCGCGACCACCGCTTTCCAACGTGCTCGCGACCTCGCAATAAAGAAGAGCGACCGCCAGTTCCTTACCGCCCAGATCAACGCCCTCGGCTAGAGCAAGGCGTCCAACCTTTAGCGGGACAAGCGAGTCTTCGAGCTAGGAGGGACCGCGAGCCCGCGAGCCGATACTGCAATTGCTTCTGACGCGGGTTTCCGTTCAAAGGGGAGCGCCGGAGGTAAGTGGCCTAGTGGCTCGCAGGCTCGCTGGTCCCCCTCAATCGCTTCGCTCTTGTGTCCCCCTGAAGGTGGGACGTGTCGAATTGCTAGAGGGCGGACGCGAACCTTGTGATGGCTTTGACCACTACTTCGGGCGGTTCGGTTGCGAAGCAGATTCGGAAGAAGCCGGGTTCGGATATTCGGCATGCTGATCCGGGTGTCAGGTTGACGTTTGCTTTGTCGAGCATCCGTCGCCAGAGGCGGTCCTCAGCTTCCCACTTCGGCTCATCGAGGTACTGGCGCAGATCGACAATCAGGAAGAGACCCGCCTCAGCCTCCATGTATGGGATGCC
>Ga0114950_10002442_pt1 | contig 14265 bp, 12 predicted proteins | sample N075metaG_FD_83503 | JGI IMG/M metagenome (GOLD analysis project Ga0114950, IMG submission 83503) | Deep subsurface microbial communities from Kermadec Trench to uncover new lineages of life (NeLLi) - N075 metaG | ecosystem: Environmental > Aquatic > Marine > Ocean trench > Sediment | place... | reverse complement strand
TCCCCGTGATGCTGCACTCAGTAGTGGCAGTCGTTGATTCACGAAACGTTCACCGCGATCATCTCGCGCCGGCGAAGACTGATCGCGCAATCGCCATGCATGACTCCGTTGTAGAAGCTCATGAGCGCCCGCAAGGCGTTGGGGTTGAGGCTATGGGCCTGGATGATGTTGTCGATCTCGCCGCCCCGCCGCGACGTGCTTCAGTAGACCCGAGAAACATACCCCGTAGCCTCGGGCTCTTTCACGTGCTTGATCCACATGAGGATTCCTCGCAGAAAGTTGACGTTCGAGAGGATACACTCGAATGCCCAGGGAGACTACGAGAATGAAAGTAGAGCATCGACCTATCGAGACCGGGAAGTGAACGCCGCCGGCGAAGTCGTTCATGTCGGGCGCTCGTACGGCGGTCGCCATCTGACTCTCGATCGAGCCGAGGTGGCCCCCTACGTCGGAGCCCTGGAGATCGAGAACCCACTCTACGAAAGCGTCGTTCCCGGCCTTCTGCTGCACTCAGAGTGCTACGAGGATCTGTCGTGGTACCTAGCCAAAATCTACGGCAACCTCCATGCGCGCCAGGAATGGGAGCTCTACGCTGAGATCCCCTTGGGAGCTCGGGTGTCGACGAGGAGCTTCATTCGCGAGCGCTATCGAAAGCGCGGGCGCGACTATGTGGTCAAGGAGACTTGGGTCCTCGACGAAGAAGGCGCGCTGCTCAGTCGTGGAATCACCCATCAGAGCTTCCTGGTAGAGGACGAGGCTCGAGACGAAACAGGCAACGTCGTCGACAAGAAGCGCGAGAAGAGCCGAGGCCGTCGCTTCGACATCGACACCGCCGGCGCCACACCACTCGAACCACTGACGCGGACCGTCAGCGACAGTATGTGCATGGCCTTCTCGGGGCCAGAGAAGAACTACCACACCGACCGTGAGGCGGCCCGCAAGCTGGGTTTCCCGGACATCGTGGTCCAGGGCATGCTGCCGATCTGCTTGGTTTCAGAGCTCTTGACCAGGGACTTCGGCCGCGGATGGCTTGCCGGCGGCAAGATGGACGTGCGGCTGGTCAACGTCCTGTGGGCCGGCGAAGACGTGCGCGCCTGTGCTCAGGTGACCGACGAGTCTCCGGAGGGAGACAAGACCCGCGCCCACCTCGACGTCTGGGTCGAGAAATCCGACGGCACCAAGGTCATCATCGGCCGCAGCAGCGCTCTACGGCTGTAGCTGAGATCTCAGGGCTACCGGTCTGCCTGCCGTCGGAGAAGACGGTCTTGTAGCGGCCAACACTTCAACGGATCAGAGCAGTAGACTCGACCCTCATGGGTCTGCTCCGTTCACTCTTCGGCAATGCTGATCGCGATCTCGAGCGAGTCGAGTCTCTGATCGACGACGGAGAAGTTTCCAAAGCCATCGATCTGGCCAGGCGACTCCTGAAGGCCGACGGCGGTCGACTGCGAGAGCAAGCGGCGAAGCTGCTGTTGCGCGCAACGACGGCCGCGATCGAGCAGGCGGAAGAGAGGGCGACCGCGATGGAGGAAGCCGGCCATCTCGACGACGCGGTCGAGTGGCTCGAGGGCGCATTGGACCACCTCTCCGGGGGCGATGCCGAGCTCGGGAGTCGGCGGTCCGAGATCGAGAAGCGACTCGACGACCTCCGGGGCCGAGCCGTCGAACAAACCGCGAACGAGCTCGAAGAGGATCTCATGGCGGCGGCCGCCGTACCTGCGGTTGAAGCGTCCTCCGAGGTCGAGCTCGAAGAAGAGCTCGACGAATATCGGACGCTGACCGACACCCTGGGCGACCAGCTGGCGCAGCTCTACGCCGAGCAGCCCGAGGCCTTTCGACGGGCGGTCGTCGCAATCAGTCAGGGCAACGGCGAAGCGGCGCTCGGCGAGCTGGAGACTCTCGACGAGAAAGACCCGCTGGTCGCTCTGGAGCGAGGGCGTGCCCGCCTACTCATGGGGAGCTATCGAGAAGCACGGGAAGACTTCGAAGCAGCCTGGCCGACGTTCGGCGACGAGCCGCTCGACCACCACGGTCTGCTCTCTCTACCCCTCCTGTGGAGCGACGCGGCGATTGGTGAGGGAGATTCGGAAGCGATCGTCGAGAGGCTCATCGATATCGAAGAGGCCCGCTGGGCGAGCCCCCTTCTCACCGAGCACCTGGCTCGTGCATTGATCGATTGCGCACGAGAAGAGGAGGCGATCGAGCTTCTCGAGAGCGCCACCGAGGAGTTTGTGGGGCAGCCGGTCTTTCCCTTCTTGCAAGCCTCGGTGCTCGTCGATCGCAGCGACCCGGAGGCAGCGATCGAGCTGCTCGAATCCTCGGTACGAGCGAGCACCCGACAGGGCGCCGGGTCGCCCCGAATCCACCCCCCGTCGATGGAGCTTCTCGTTCGACTGCTGATAGAGCACGAAGGCGATCCGGCGCGGGCCTACGAGCTTCTCAACATGGCCGCCTATGCTGCAGGTGGTGTTACCGCCTCGCTGGCGACCCTCCGCGCCCGACTCCTGCGGAGGGACGGCCGCGAAGAAGAGGCGGTGGCCGCCGACAGCGTTGCCGCCAAGCTCGCGGCGCTGGAGGGAGACCAGCCCACTCTTTCAGACGCCCCTGACCTGCCCGCCGGCAAGCGTCCGGTGCTTTGATTCCGTCAAGAAAGCCAGCGCTTGCGGCGCTTGTAGTGCTTGACGTCTCGGTACGACTTTCGTGAGCCGACCTCGGTCAGGCCGAGATAGAACTCTTTGACATCCTCGTTCGCCGTCAGAACGTCGGGCTCTCCTTCGAGAACGACACGCCCACCCTCCATGATGTAGCCGAAATCGGCAATGCCCAGCGCCAGGGTCGCGTTCTGCTCGACCAGGAGGATCGTCGTTCCCTCCTCGCTGTTGATGCGCTGGATGATCTCGAAGATCTCCTTCACCAGGAGCGGTGCCAATCCGAGGGAGGGCTCGTCGAGGAGCATCAGCTTCGGTGAAGCCATCATCGCTCGACCGATAGCCAGCATCTGCTGCTCGCCGCCCGACAGATAGCCTGCCTGCTGGCGGGCGCGCTCCTCCAGTTTCGGGAAGTAGCCATAGACCCGCTCGATATCCGGACGGATGTTCGCGCGATCCTTGCGCGTATACGCACCCGCGCGCAGATTCTCTTCGACATTGAGATGCTCGAAGACCCGGCGCCCTTCCATCACCTGGAAGACGCCCCGGCGCACGATGTCCTCGGCATCCAGCCGGTCGATGCGCTCACCAGACAGCTCGATGCTGCCGTCGGTGACCTCGCCGTCCTCCGTTTTCAGCAGGCCCGAGATCGCCTTCAGAGTCGTCGTCTTGCCGGCGCCGTTGGTGCCCAGGAGAGCGACGATCTTGCCTTCGGGGACCTCCAGAGAGAGTCCCTTGAGGACGAGGATGACGTCGTTGTAGATGACTTCGATGTTGTTGAGCTCGAGCATCCGGCAACGGCCCCCGGTCGGACAGTCAGGTCGCTTCGCGGAACCCGGAGGCAGGCCGCCAGTCGCCGCCTTCGACCTTGTACAGACGCATACTGCGCATGCCTCGATGATCGGTCTCGGAGAAGCTGATCGGCATCGTTACACCGCCAGTGTCGAAGTTCTTCATGCGCTCGAAAGAGCGCCGGATATTGTCGCCCGTAAGCTCCTCCCCGGTCAGCACTGCGCCACGAATTCCCTCGAAGAAGATGGCCATCATCCACCAACCCTGTCCGTAGAGAAGCCCCTTCTCTTCGATCGAGCTGCCTTGTGCCGCCAGAAAGGCGTCGGCATCGGCAAAGCCAACGACTCCGTCACCCGGAGGGGAATACAGAACCGACCCCATCACTCCCTCGGCGGCCTCACCCGCCAGCTCGGTGAGCACCCTGTTGGTGCACCAGTTGAGGCAAAAGAAGGTGGCATCGAACTCCATGGCGGCAGCGTTCTTCAGAGCCAGCGCGACCGGCGAGGAGGTGTTCTGGAAGACGACGTACTGGACCCCCGACTCACGCACGTTGGTCAGCTCAGCGGTGAGGTCGGTGCTGCCGCGCGGCATCTCGTGCGGCACAAGAGAGACTCCCAGCTCCTCGGCGTACTCGCGACCACCCTGATCGTACGGGGACATTCCGAACGGGTTCGGAGCGTGCATCAGTGCCACCGACGGTGCTTCCGGTCCCTCGTGGTTCTCGAGGATCCAGTCGAGGATGATGAACATCTGATCGCTGTAGCTGGTGCCGAGCAGGAAGTTGAAAGGCGCCTCCTCGGGATTCCCGAGAACATGCGAGAACGAAGCCGAAGCGAAAGGAATGCGGTCCTCGGCGATGCGACCCCGCAAGGCTTCGGTGTCGCCAGTTCCCCAACCCATGAAGGCGACGACGCCCTCTTGCACGAACTGCGAGTACAGCTGCTCCGCCACGTCTACTTTGTAGCCGTAGTCCTGGAAGACCAGCTTTACCGGCCGGCCCTCGATGCCGCCTTGCTGGTTGGCCCACTCGACGTACTCCTGGATACCCTCGGCGAACAGCGACCCGACATCCGACGTCGGCCCGGTGAGATCGAAGATCGCTCCGATCTTGATCGTGTCATCGTCGACTGCGTCGCCACCACCACAAGCAGACACCAGGGCCAGCAGCAAAACCGCCAAGATTGCCTTCTTCATTTTCCTCTCCTCCAAAAACGAATCCTCGATCAGCACTCTACCGCGCATCCCGCCCGCAAAGGCTGCCCAGGCCGCTGGAAACAGGCAACGTCCCCCGCCCCGCCGAAGAAAGCGGGCGAAGCCCGCCAAACGCCGTCCTCGGCGTCAACAGCAAATTAGAGAAGGAAATGCTACCCAGCATTTTCTTCTCTAATACGAGAAGGGCCAGACGTGAAAGTAGTCCTTGACGTTGCGCCACAACTTGGCCAATCCCTCGGGCTCGAGCACCAGGAAGAGGATGATCACCACTCCGAACGCCCCTTGCTGCACCGAGGGCAGAAGTGCGGCCACCTGTGGCGCCGTACCCTGGAGGCTACGCCCGAGGGTAGTGATCATCGCCGGCAGCAACACCATGAACGTCGCCCCGAAGAACGAGCCGCTGACACTTCCCAACCCACCGATGATGATCATCGCCAGAAAGAGAATGCTGGTCTCGAATGTGAACCGCTCCCAGGTGACGATCAGGCGGTAGTGCGCGATCATCGCCCCCGACAGTCCAACCAGGAACGAGGAGGTCGCGAAAGCGAGCAGCTTGTACTGAAAGACATTGACCCCGATCGCAGAGGCAGCGATGTCCTGATCGCGGATCGCCACAAAGGCGCGACCCACTCGCGATCGAAAGAGATTCGCGGTAAACAGAGCTGCGGCCGCAGCGATCCCGACCGCGATCCAGTAGAAGCGAAAGTCACCGTTCATCCGCAGGCCGAAGAGAGTCGGCGACGGTAGGACGAGGGCCTCGGTTCCGCCGGTGAGCGCCGTCCAGTGGGTCACCACCCATCCGACGATCTCTTGCGCCGCGAGGGTCGCCACCGCCAGATAGAGACCCTTGAGGCGTAGGGAAGGCAGCCCGAACACGAGACCGACGGCGGCGGTCAACAAGCTCGCCGCCAGCAGACTCGCCCAGAAAGGCAAGCCCAGTCGCAGAGTGAGAAGGCCCGCCGAGTACGCACCGACGGCCATGAAGCCTCCCTGGCCGAGCGAGATCTGACCGGTGTAGCCGACCAGGATGTTGAGACCCAAGGCGCCGACGGTATAGATGGCGATCGTATTGGCGAGGTTGAGCCAGTAGCTGGACGCAAAGAAGGGAAAGATCAACACCAGCGCGACGAAGAGCGCCATCCGTACCTTCTCCAGCGGACGGTTGCGAAGAGCCATATCGGCCCGATAGCTGGAGAAGAAAACGCCAGAGTCCATTGCTACGAAGCCCTCACACTCTCTCGATGATCTCTTTGCCGAATAAGCCGTAGGGCCGCACCATCAATACCGCCAGAAGTACCAGGAAGGGCACTATGGTGTTGAGACCGTGGCCGACGTAGCCGCCGGTGTAGGCCTCGAGCAGACCGATGACGGCGCCGCCGACAATGGCGCCCGGAATCGAGTCGAGACCCCCGAGGATGACCACCGGGAAGACCCGGATGCCGACCGAGATGATGTCGTGGCTCACACCCACGAGGTTGGCGATCATGATGCCGCCTACCGCAGCGGACATCGAGGCCATCCCCCATGCAACGGCCAGGACGCGCTTGATGCTGATTCCCATCGACAACGCAGCCTGTTGATCGTCGGCGATGGCGCGCATCGCGATGCCGTCTTTGGTGTATCGAAAGAAGAGAGTGAGGATGATCAGGAGCAGACCGGCGATGCCGATCGTGATCAGCCGATCGAGCCCCACTGTGGCGCCGAGGATGGTCACCCGAGTCGACGGAATGAACTCCGGAAACGCCCTCGGACGCGGCCCCCACACCGCGTTGATAACACCACGCAGCACACTCGAGAGACCGATCGTCACCATGATCATCGAGATGACCGGCTCACCGATCAGCGGCCGCAACACCAGGCGCTCGACCAGCAGTCCGACGACCAGAGCCATCGCCATGGCCGCCAGGACTCCCAGGCTCCAGGGCAGCCCGAACTGGACGATGAACGCGAAGGCAAAGTAGGCCCCGAGGAGGAGAAACTCACCCTGGGCGAAGTTAATGACGTCGCTCGCCTTGTAGATGATCACGAAGCCGACTCCCACGAGGGCATAGATCATGCCGTTCGAAAGGCCCGAGATGGTGAGCTGAAGAAACACGTCCATGATTCAGACCTCCAGGCTTCCAACTGCGAGCACGGTGCGAGTGGTGGACGTCCGGCCGTCCTGGTAGGTGATCTCGGTCTCGATCGCGACCCGGTCCTGATCGCCGTAGAGAGCCGACACGATGTCCTCATAGCGCTGTGCGATGAACCCGCGGCGCACCTTGCGGGTGCGAGTGAGCTCGGAGTCGTCAGCGTCGAGCTCCTTGTGAAGAAGAAGAAAGCGCCGAATCTTGGCCGCGCCCGGCAGGTCCTCGTTCGTCCGTCCGATGTGAGCCTCGACGATCTCGTAGACCTCGCTCTTCTGCGCCAGGTCGGTGAACGTGGTGTAGGCAATCTGTCGCCGCTCCGCCCATTTGCCCGTATTGAGATAGTCGATCGAGATCATCGCAGTAACGAACGGCCAATCGCCGCCGAAGACCACCGCCTCCTTGATGTAGGGACTGAACTTGAGCTTGTTCTCGATGAACTGTGGGCTGAACTTGGTGCCGTCATGGAGGGTCATCACGTCCTTGGCTCGATCGATGACCACCAGATGACCCTCATCGTCGTAGTAGCCGGCGTCGCCGGAGTGCAGCCAACCGTCGATGAGGGTTTCCTCGGTGGCCTCCGGATTGTTGTAGTAACCGCTGAACACGGCTGGGCTGCGGGTCAGGATCTCGCCCTCTTCGTCGACTCGAACCTCGGTTCCGGGCACTGCTACGCCGACGGTCTGAAACTTGATGTCGCCGTCGCGATGCATCATCGACAGCCCTGCCACCTCGGTCTGGCCGTAGGCCTGCTTCAGGTTGACGCCGAGAGCGTGGTAGAACCGGAGGATGTCGGGTCCGAGGGCGGCGCCACCGGTGTAGGCGTGCTTGATTCGACGGAGCCCGATCGAGTCCTTGATCCACGCCAGGCAGGCCCACTCGGCCAGCCACCTTCGAGCCGCCAGCGAGCGTGGTATTCGGCCGTGGCCGAGACGTAGATCGGCTACCCGATAGCCGACTCCCATTGCCCAGTCGTAGACCTTGCGCTTGAGCCAGGAGGTGTCTTCTATCTTGACCTGAATGTCGGACACCATGTTCTCCCAGATTCGAGGCGGCGAGAACATCATGTGGGGACCGATCTCGACCAGGTTCTCAGGGATCGTCTCGGGCTCCTCGGGGAAGTTGACGGCGAATCCGACAACCAGGGAAAAGGCGATCGACAGCATCTGCTCGCCGATCCACGGCAGCGGCAGCAGCGAGAGAAAGTCGTCTCCGGGCTCGGCCGGATCGACCGCCTGCAGGCTCCGCGCCATGGTGATCAGGTTCCGATGGCTGAGCATCGCGAGCTTGGGCTTGCCGGTCGTGCCCGACGTCGTTGCCAAGAGGGCGACGTCGTCGGGCTCCAGCTTCGCGACCAATTCTTCGAACGCCTGCGGATGCTTTCTACCGTACTCTTCGCCCAGCTTCTCCACCTCGCTGAACTCCCGCAACACGTCTTCCGTGTAGCTGCGCAGGCCGCGCGAATCGTAGTAGATGACATGCCGGATCTTCGGCAGGTCAGCGCGGACCTCTAGGTACTTGTCGACCTGCTCCTGATCCTCGGCAACGATCACTGTGGCTTCGGCAAAGGCGACGTGAAACTGCACTTCGGTTGCAACGCAATCCTGTTACCCCCCCATTACCAGGCCGCCAGCCGAGATCGCAGCCAACTCGGCGATCACCCACTCCGGCCGGTTGTCACCAAGAATTGCCAGCCTATCGCCAGGACCGAAGCCCAGGGACGTCAGGCCGAGACAGAAGTTGCGGACTCGCTCGGAGTACTGACTCCAGGTCAGGCTGCGCCAGATCCCGAACTCCTTCTCACGCAGCGCCACCTGCTCGCCGTGCTCGCGAGCCTGTTCGAGGAGCAAGCCAGGGAGGGTGTCACTCATGCCGACACCACGTCTTCTTCGCCGAGGTAGGCCTGAACGACGGCGGGATTGCGCCGCACGTCGTCGGGAGTCCCGGCCGCGATCACCACCCCGAAGTCGAGCACCACTACCCAGTCGGAGAGGTCCATGACCACTCCCATGTCGTGCTCGATCAGCACCGTCGTGATCCCTCGCTCTTCGTTGATGTCGAGGACGAACCGCGCCATGTCTTCCTTCTCTTCGCTGTTCATCCCGGCCATCGGCTCGTCGAGGAGCAAGAGCTGCGGATCGAGCGCCAGGGCACGACCGAGCTCGACGCGCTTCTGAAGGCCGTACGGCAGAGTGCCGACCGGTTTGTGGCGAATGCTCTCGATCTCGAGAAAGTCGATGACTTCCTCGACTTCTCTGCGGTTCTCGATCTCTTCGGGCCTCTGCCGCCAGCGATAGAAGGCCGCATCGAGAACGCCTCCACGCATGTGGATGTGGCGGCCGAGCATCAGGTTCTCGAGCACCGTCATGTGGCGAAAGAGCTCGATGTTCTGAAACGAGCGCGCCACTCCGAGCCTGGCGATCTGATGGGGCTTCTTTCGGGTCAGATCCGCGGTCTCGCCAGCGCCTCCCGTAAACAGAACCTGCCCCTCCTGGGGACGATAGAGACCGCTGACGCAGTTCAGGATACTCGTCTTGCCGGCACCGTTGGGCCCGATGATCGCCGCCACCTCACCCACCCGGACATCGAAACTGACTCCAGCCAAGGCCTTGACCCCGCCGAAGGCGAGGCTCAGTTCCTTGATTTCCAGGCGGCAGGGGGAGTCAGATCGTTTCACGTCGGGTTGCCGGCAAGAACTGTTCGATCGCCGCGACCGCTTGGTGTGATGGAGGGCTTTTTATACCATCATTGGGTCGCCAAGGTTCACTCGAGACCATGAGCACCACCACCGTCAAGATCCTGTTCGCAAGCACCGACTGGCACGTCGAGAGCTCGGCCGAGATCGAGGAGCCCCTAGACGAACTGCTGATCGCCGCCGGCGTCGGTGAGATTACGAGCGGCGGGGTGGGGCCCGACGGTGTCTTCTTCAACGTCGAGATCGAGGATCCGGCGACCGGCCTGGCGGCGGTACAACAAGCGTTACGCGACCTTCGCGTGCCGCGCAGCACGGTGATCCAGGGATCGGGCGGCATCTTTCCGGTGTACGAGGAGAGCTGAGCGAGAGTCGGATAGAGTCCACCTCCGACAATCCAGGGGAGGAAACCGGCATGAAGCTCGAGGGCAAAGTCACCGTAGTCACAGGCGCCGCCAGCGGCATCGGTAGAGGCATCGCGCGTCGCTTCGCCGACGAAGGCGCCAAGGTTGTCTGCGCCGACATCGACGAAGCGGGCGTTCAGGCGGTTGCCGATGAGATCGGCGGAATCGGCGTTGTCACGGACGTCAGTGTAGAGAGTGACGTGCAACGGCTCACGAAGACCGCCGAGGAGAGCTATGGCGACATCGATCTCTTCTTCTCCAACGCCGGCATCGGCACCTCCGGGGGAGTCGAAGTGCCCGACGAGGGCTGGCAGCGGATCTGGGAGATCAATCTGGTCTCGCACATCTACGCCGCGCGAGCCGTGTTGCCGAAGATGATCGAGCGCGGCCATGGCTACATCTGCAGCACCGCCTCCGCCGCCGGTCTGCTCACTCAGATCGGCTCGGCGCCCTACGCGGTCACCAAGCACGCGGCCGTCGCTCTCGCCGAATGGATCGCCGTTACCCACGGCGACCAGGGCATACGCGTCTCGGTCCTTTGCCCGCAGGCAGTGCGCTCCAAGATGACCGCCGGAGGCGGAGGCGTCGCCAGCGTCGACGGTATGCTCGAGCCCGAGGACGTCGCCGAAGCTGTCGTGCAAGCGATCGAACGCGAACAGTTCCTCATCCTCCCCCACCCCGAGGTGCTGACCTACATGCAGCGCAAGACTTCGGACTATGACCGTTGGCTGCGTGGAATGCGACGATTTCAGGCCGACTGGCGGTCCCGACAGAGCTCCGACAACTGAGCCTCGGCAGCACCCCCGAGGCAAGCGTCGTCGCCCTGCGAACCGGTCCGGCAAGGTCTGGCGGGGTGAAGACCTGTCGGCTAGAGTTCGCACGCCGAACGTCGAGAAAGCGAGCACGATCCGATGACTGACTACGTAGCCGCCGGCGATCTCGAGATCGCCCAACCCATTTACGACCTGGTGCGCGACGAGATCGCTCCGGGGACCGGCATCGAGCCGAGCACGGTCTGGACGGCTCTCGGCGAGATCATCCGCGAGCTGGGCCCCCGCAACCAGGAGCTTCTCGACAAGCGCGATGATCTGCAGTCGCAAATCGATGCCTGGTATCTGGAGCGCCGCGGCCAGACTATCGAGCCATCCCAGCTCGAGGCCTTCTTGCGCGAGATCGGCTACCTCGTGCCGGAAGGCGCCGACTTCAGCATCACCACACAGAACGTGGATCCCGAGATCGCCACGGTCGCCGGGCCGCAGCTGGTCGTGCCGGTCGACAACGCACGCTACGCACTGAACGCCGCCAACGCTCGCTGGGGCAGCCTCTACGATGCTCTCTACGGTACCGACGTGCTGTCGGAAGACGACGGAGCGCATCGCAGTGGCCCCTACAACCCGGTGCGCGGCGCCAAGGTGATCGCACGCGCCGATGACTTTCTCGACGACACCGTGCCTCTGGAGTCGGGTCGATACTCGGACGTCACCGAATTCGCCGTTCTGAACGGCACACTCAGCGCCACTCTCGAGGGCGGAGCTCGGACCGGGCTGACCGAGCCGAGTCGCTTCGTAGGCTATCGTCAAGACGACGACAGGCTGACGAGTGTTCTCCTGGAACACCACGGCCTCCACTTCGACATCCTCATCGATCGCGACCATCCGATCGGCCGCACCCACCGAGCCGGTGTCAAGGACGTCATCCTCGAAGCCGCCCTCACCACGATCGTGGATTGCGAGGACTCGGTTTCGGCGGTCGACGCCGACGACAAGGCTCGGGTCTACGGCAACTGGGCCGGGCTCATGAAGGGCACTCTCGAGACGACCTTGGAAAAGGACGGACGCACGATCACTCGCAGACTGGCGGCGGATCGCGAGTACCTCTCTCCCTCCGGCGGTACCTTCACCCTTCCCGGCCGCAGCCTGCTCCTGGTGCGCCATGTCGGCGCCCACATGGTTACCGATATCGTGCGCACCGAGTCGGGCGAGCCGGTGCCGGAGACCTTTGTCGACGCAATGCTGACGGTGCTGGCCGCGGTTCACGACCTCAACGGCACCGCGAAGCTCCGCAACAGCCGCGCCGGTAGCGTCTACATCGTCAAGCCCAAGCACCACGGCCCCGAGGAAGTCGCCCTTTCGGTCGAGCTCTTCGCCCGCGTGGAGCAGGCCTTGGGGCTCGAGGCCAACACACTCAAGGTCGGCATCATGGACGAGGAACGCCGCACGACCCTCAACCTCAAGGAATGCATCCGGGCGGCGCGCGAGCGCACCATCTTCATCAACACCGGCTTCCTCGACCGCACCGGCGACGAGATGCACACCGCCATGGAAGGCGGGCCGATGATTCCCAAACCCGAGATCAAGAACGCGCCCTGGATGCTCGCCTATGAAGACTGGAACGTCGACATGGGCCTCGAGGCGGGTCTCGCCGGTCGTGCCCAGATCGGCAAAGGCATGTGGGCGATGCCCGACGAGATGAAGGCGATGGTCGACACCAAGGCGGCGCACCCCCAGGCCGGTGCCAACACCGCCTGGGTGCCGTCGCCCACCGCCGCCACCCTGCACGCCCTGCACTACCACCAGGTCGACGTCCCGGCACGCCAGAAGGCGCTCGCCGACCGTGGTCGCGCCGACTTCGCCGCCATCCTCACGCCACCCCTGATGATTGACCGGTCGCTGTCGACCGAGGAGATCCAGCGCGAGCTCGACAACAACGCCCAGGGCATTCTGGGCTACGTCGTGCGCTGGGTCGAACAGGGAGTCGGCTGTTCGAAGGTGCCGGACATCAACGACGTCGGTCTCATGGAAGACCGCGCGACCCTGCGCATTTCGAGCCAGCACATCTGCAACTGGCTGCACCACGGAATCACTCAAGAAGCCCAGGTGGTCGAAACCCTCGAGCGCATGGCGGCGATCGTCGACCGCCAGAACGCCGGCGATTCGGCGTACAACGACATGGCGCCCGACTTCGAAAACAGCATCGCCTTCCAGGCTGCCAAGGACCTGGTTTTTCATGGTCGGAGCGAGCCGAATGGCTATACCGAGCACGTGCTGACACGTAGGCGACGAGAATTCAAATCAAGGGAGGCGACATGACGAATTCGCTCACTGCCGGCCTGGCGTCGATACTCTCACTCGCGCTCCTGGCCCTGACGGCCGCCTGCTCCCCAGACCCCACCGGAGACACCCTGACGATGAGCACTGAACCGACCACCAACGAAGTCGAAGCGACGCCGATTGCGGGTGTCGATTTCCACCACTACGACATCAACGGGCTGCGTATGCGGGTTGCCGAGCAGGGCGAGGGGCCGCTGGTCTTGTTCGTGCACGGCTGGCCCGAGTCCTGGTACTCGTGGCGCCATCAGATACCTGCTGTAGCGGCGGCTGGCTACCGTGCCGTTGCGCCGGACATGCGCGGCTATGGCGGTACTACGGCTCCCTCCGCGGTCGCCGACTACGACATCACCCATCTATGCGCCGATCTCACAGGCCTCGTCGCGGAGCTCGGAGAGACAGAAGCCGTGCTCGTCGGCCACGACTGGGGAGCCGTTGCCGGTTGGCAGTGCGCACTCCTCGAACCGGATGTCTTTCGCGCCGTCGTGAACATGAGCGTGCCCTACCGCGGCCGGTCGGAGCGTTCGCTGATCGACGTATTGCAGCAGAGCTACGGCGAGAACTTCTTCTACATCCTCTACTTCCAGGAGCTCGACGAGAGCGGCAACGGTCTCGCAGAGGCCGAGTTCGATGCCGACCCCCGAGGCGTCTTGAGTCGTCTCTACGCTTCGCCGGACACTCCGCGAGAAGATCCCTCTATCACCGACCCGTTGCGGAGCGCCGGAGGCTGGATCCCCCGCCTCGGCGCACCCACCGAGCTCCCTTCATGGCTTTCGCAAGAGGACCTCGATTACTACGTCGGCGAATTCACCCGGGCGGGCTTTCGCGGCGGTATCAGCTACTACCGAAACTTTCATCGCAACTGGGAAACGACGCCCCAGCTCGCCGGCGCACTCGTACAGCAGCCCTCGCTGTTCATCGCCGGCGACAAGGACGGAGTCATCGCCGGAGCGACTCAGGAGCAGTTGGAAGAAGGCATGGGCGCAGTGATCGCGGATCTACGAGGCGTCCATCTGATTGCCGACACCGGACACTGGGTGCAGCAAGAGCGCCCCGAGGAGGTCAACCGCCTCCTCTTGGAGTTTTTAGCGTCGCTAGACTGAGCGATCTATTCAGCTCGGACTCAGAGAACGACTTCGAAGCCCTCGAACACCGGGTGCCCGAGATAGGTGCCCTCCGGGGCACGCGCCCGGGCATGCGTCTTGCGAAAGCTCTCCGACTCGGTCCAGGCTTCGAAGTCGGCTCGCGACTCCCACACTGTATGCGACGAGAACAGAGTCGACT
>Ga0114950_10002440_pt1 | contig 14271 bp, 12 predicted proteins | sample N075metaG_FD_83503 | JGI IMG/M metagenome (GOLD analysis project Ga0114950, IMG submission 83503) | Deep subsurface microbial communities from Kermadec Trench to uncover new lineages of life (NeLLi) - N075 metaG | ecosystem: Environmental > Aquatic > Marine > Ocean trench > Sediment | place... | reverse complement strand
GTCCGCGATCGACACCCGTGGGTGCAGCTCATCGCGCTGCCTGAGAACGTCGGCTATGCGCGCGGAAACAACGCGGCAATCGCGTCGGCGCGAGGGAGCGTGGTGCTGCTGCTGAACAGCGATGTTTCGATCGATCGCGCCGCGGTGCTGCGCTGACTGGAGGTCCTGCGACAGAGTCCCGACGCCGGGGCCGCGGGTCCGCACCTCGTGCACGTGGACGGGCGCCCGCAGAACAGCATGCACCCATTCCCGAGTTTCTGGACCGAGTTGCTGCCGTCGCTCTGGCTCGAGACACTCTGGCCCCAGCGCTTTCCCTCGAAGCGGCATCTACCGCGGGAGACACGCGACGTCGACGCCGTGCGCGGTGCGGCGTTCTTCGTCAAGCGGGAAGTCATTCTGCAGGTGGGTGCGTTGGCGGAGGACTACTTCTTCTTCCTCGAAGAGACCGATTGGTGTCTGCGCATGCGGGCCGCGGGCTGGCGGGTGTTGTTCGTGCCCGATGCTCGGGTCGTCCACCAGCTGGGCGCCAGCAGCAAGCGGGTCGACCCGCTTGCGACGCGCATCGAATACCACCGCTCGTTGTATCACTTCTTGCGCGTCCACCGCGGCGCGGCGACGGCCCGGGCCGTGCGTGCCATCCGCGTATTGAAGTCCCTGGGCTCAGTCGCACTGCTCGGGCTCGCGGCTCCCTTCTCCCCCAATGCGCGCCGACGCGGCGCCGAACGGCGCGGTCTGCTGCGCTGGCATCATGCGGGCTGTCCGGCGGAAGGCGGGTTGGCCTCTCTCTCTCGCCGCGAATCCCCTCTGCCCAGTGTGGCCGATGCAGCGGATTCAGTGGATTCGGCGGATTCGGCGGATTCGGCGGATTCGAAGGATTTGACGAGCCGGCTGGACTCGGCGAACGCCGCGGATTCGACGGACTCCGCGCCTCGGGGCCAACCGGCCGTCGGACCGGTTTCATCGACCGAGGCTCTCGACGAAGTGGCCGAAACGCGGGAACCTCCTCCGCCCGGGGTCGCGAGCCCGGCGCGAGGTGAGCGATGACTGATGGCCGGGACGGGTTGGATCGGGACAAGCTCGAGAAGCGCATAGACGCCTTCTCCCAGGTCCACCTGCTGGTGATGGGCGACGTCGTGCTCGACGAATACCTCTACGGAGAGGTGGATCGCGTGAGTCCCGAGGCGCCGGTGCCCGTGGTCCACGTGAGGCGCGAGTCCGTCTTGCTGGGCGGCGCGGGCAATGTGGTCCGCAACATCGTGGCGCTCGGCGGGCGCTGCTCATTTTGCTCCGTTGTGGGAAACGATGCGGACGGCGACCGCGTGCTGGAGCTGATCGAACAACTCTCTGTGCCCACCGATGCGATCGTGCGCGTCGAGGGCCGGCCCACCACGCGCAAGACGCGGGTCGTGGCGCGCAGCCAGCAGATCGTGCGCTTCGACCGGGAAACGCGCGAACCCTTCTCCGACGCCTCGGCCGACCAGGTTCTCGCAGCGCTCGAAGCTCTGGCGCGCTCGACCCCGAGTCAGAGTTCCGCGCGTCGGTTCGCCGGGGCGGTGCTGGAAGACTACGGCAAGGGGCTCTTCTCCCCCTCGACCATCCAGCAGACGATGACCATCTTGAGGGACGCGGGTCTTCCGGTGGCGGTCGACCCGAAGGGTGAGTTGGCGGCCTATCGCGGCGCGGCGTTGGTGAAGCCGAACCTCAGGGAGGCGGAAGCCCTCACCGGGATCGCCGTGGCTGGCCCTGACGATCTCGCGCGCCTGGTTCGCGAGCTGCGTCGCCAGGTCGGCGATGCCGACGTGGTGGTGACTCGAGGCGGGGATGGAATGTCGGTCTTCGAAGGATCGCAACCCGGCGTCGACGTCCGCACCGCGACTCAACAGGTCTACGATGTCCAGGGAGCCGGCGACACCGCCATCGCCGCCTTGGCACTGGCACAGCGCGCCGGTGCGTCGCTGGTGGAGGCGGCCGTGATCGCGAACGCCGCGGCGGGCGCCGTGGTCCAGAAGGTCGGGACTGCGACTGCCAGCCCGGATGAGGTTCGCGCGTTGCTTCCGGCCGCCATCGAGGCCGCCGGGGTGCTTTCCTCTCGCCGATTCAGTGCGGAGCCGAAATGATTCGCAGTATGACGGGCTTTGGTCGAGCCGCTTTCGAATCCTCGGGAGTTTCATTCGCAGTGGAAATCCGCACCGTGAATCACCGTCACCTCGACTCGAAGGTTCGCCTCCCGCGCCAGCTGAGCGAGCTCGAAGCCGGCGTGCACGCGCGAGTTCAGCAGCGACTCGAGCGCGGGCGCGTCGATGTCAGCGTTACGTTGGCTGCGGGCAGCAGCGCACCCGGCGAAGTGACGGTAGACGCCGAGGTGGTGCAGAGCTATCTCGCGGTGGCGAGTCAGCTGGCAGCGACGCCCGGTCTCTCCGGCGAGCTGGACATCAATACCCTGATAGCGCTTCCGGGTGTGACGAGTTTTTCTGAGCGCCGCTTGGAGGCCGACTCGCTGGCGGCGGAATTGACGCGAGCCGTCGACTCGGCGCTCGACGATGTGGACAGCATGCGGGCCAGCGAGGGCGCGGCGCTTCAGAGCGAGTTGCTTTCACGGCTCGCGCACGTGTCGGAGCTCGCCGGCGCGTTCGAAGCGCGAGCCGGCCTGGTGGTGGAAGCCGTGCGCGCGCGGCTGAAAAAACGATCCGAGCAGCTGCAGGCCGAGACCGGGTTGCTCGACGAGGCGCGGCTCCACCAGGAGGTCGTGATTGCGGCGGATCGTCTCGACATTACCGAGGAGCTGGTACGCCTGAGGAGCCATGTGCAGCAGTTCGAGGACATCTTCGCCTCGGCGGGGCCGGGCACTCCCGTCGGACGGCGCCTGGACTTTCTGCTGCAGGAGATGGCGCGCGAGGCCAATACGGTGGGGTCGAAGGCCAACGACGCGTCTTTGGCTCACGACGTGGTGGAGCTGAAGACCGAGCTCGAGCGAATCCGCGAACAGGTGCAGAACGTTGAGTAGTGTCTCCGAGCGCAAGAGTGCTCGAGATGCAACGAGCGCCGCGGTCCGCATGCTCAATATCGGCTACGGAAATCTGATCATCGCCTCGCGCGTGATTGCCGTCGTCTCGCCCCAGTCGTCTCCCATGCGCAGGTTGCGCGACGAGGCGGGAAATCGGGGTAAGTTGATCGACGCCACTGAGGGCCGCCGAACGCGCTCGATCATCGTGACCGACAGCGACCACGTCGTCCTCTCGGCCATCAACCCCGAAACGATCGCGTCGCGCCTCAGCGATCAGCCTGCCGACTCGGAGAGTCCACTCGCTTGAAGAGCAACCCTCGGTCTTGCGAACGCCAGTGCCTGGCCGACTCGAACGCCGGAGCTTCGCGCTGGTGAGTGCTGCAGGTGCCCGAGGGCGGGGAATCCCCTTCGTCGCTGCGGCGCCGTCCGGAACCGGTAAGACGACCGTGTGCCGCGGCGCGCTCGAGCGCGACAGCAATCTGCGATTCTCGGTTTCGCATACCACGAGGATTCCGCGATCGGGCGAGGTGGACGGTACCGACTACCATTTCGTCTCGTCCGCGACCTTTCGCCGCATGGTGGAAGAGTCGGAGTTCGTGGAGCACGCCGAGTACGCCGGGAACCTGTACGGCACCAGCAGGGCCGCGCTCCTGGAGCCGCTCGAGCAGGGCTTCGATCTGATGATCGAGATCGAAGTTCAGGGGGCGCGCCAACTGCGCGATCAGCTCTCGGAGGCCCGATTTCTCTTCTTGCTGCCGCCCAGCTTCGAGGAGCTCGAGAGGCGGCTACGCATGCGGGGGACGGACGACGACGAGGCGATCGAACACCGCTTGGCCCTGGTGGATCGCGAACTCGCCGCCGTTCACTTCTTCGACTACGCGATCGTGAACGACGACCTCGACACCGCCATCGAGGCGGTGCTCGCGGTGGTCCGCGCCGAGCGGGCCGGCGACACCGAGGACGTGCGCAGCCGCTTTGGGCGTGAAGAGGTGCTCAGCCGCAACCCCGGATTGGTCGATCGGTAGTCGATCGGGAGTCGATCGGGAGTTGATCGGTGGGCCATAAGGGGCGCGAGACGGTCCCTGTCCGACCTCTTGGGGGAGTGGCGGGGCGAGGGGCGCGAGGACGGCTCCATTGCCTCTCGCCCGGCCCGTGCCTATTCTCTTTCAAGGCCTTGATCTAGAAGGGATTTTCACCGAGCCCCGCAGCCCGGACGAGAGGCGGCGACGGGTCCCAGGGAGGCGCAAACCCGCGCGCATGCTGCGATTCAACGACATCGCCGATCGCATGCTCGAGTACAACCCGGGCATCGACCTGGAGATGCTCCAGCGGGCGTACATCTTTTCGGCGAAGGTGCACGAGGGGCAAGAGCGCCTGTCAGGAGAACCCTATCTGATCCACCCGCTGGAGGTCGCGGGCCTGCTGGTGGAGATGCGCTTGGATGACGTTGCCGTCGTGGCAGGACTGCTCCACGACACCCTCGAGGATACCCTCACCTCGCGAGATGAACTGGAGCGCCTCTTCGGCGAACAGGTGGCCTTCCTCGTCGAGGGACTCACGAAGATTTCCAAAATCGAGTTCACGTCCGCGAAAGAGCGCCAGGCCGAGAACTTTCGGAAGATGCTCATCGCGATGTCGAAGGACATCCGCATCCTGTTGATCAAGCTGGCGGATCGCCTACACAATATGCGGACACTCGGCTACCTGCGCGACGAGGCCCGCCAGCGCGTCGCACTGGAAACCCAGGAAATCTACGTGCCGCTCGCCCACCGTCTCGGCATTCACTGGATGAAGCAGGAGTTGGAGGACCTGTCGTTTCGCGCGCTCAAGCCAGAGGTCGCGGAGGAACTCGAGAGCGGCCTGGACAGTACCGTGGCCGAGCGCGAGAAGAGCATCGAGCGAGTGAAGGGGATCCTGTCGGCCAAGCTGGTGGAGGTGGGGATCGAGGCGGAGGTGACGGGTCGCACCAAGGACCTCGCGTCGATTCACGCGAAGATGGAGAGTCAGGGGCTTGCGCTCGACCAGATCTACGACGTGATTGCCTTCCGTCTCGTTGTCGATGGGACGACCGAGGCATGCTACGCCGTGCTCGGTACCGTGCACGGTACCTGGCGTCCGGTGACGCCGCGCTTCAAGGACTACATCGCGCTTCCCAAGCCCAACGGCTATCGATCGCTGCACACCACGGTAATCGGCCCCAACGGCGAGCGCATGGAAGTCCAGATCCGCACGAAGGAGATGCACCGCGACGCCGAACTCGGCATCGCGGCGCACTGGAAGTACAAGGCCGGCCGCATCGATACCTCGGAGCACGACAGCACCTTTGCCTGGCTGCGCGAGCTGCTTGAGCGGCAGCAGGAGCTGGACGACCCTCACGAGTTCCTGGACGCGGTGAAGGTCGACCTCTTCCCGAACGAGGTGTTCGTCTTCACGCCGAACGGAGAAGTGATCGAGCTGCCCCAGCGCGCGTGCCCCATTGACTTCGCGTACGCGATTCACAGCGAGGTCGGCGATCACTGCGCGGGCGCGAAGGTCAACGGCAAGATGGTGCCGCTGCGAAGTCACCTGGCCGACGGCGATACGGTCGAGATCGTCACCAGTCGGAATCAGTTCCCGCGCAAGGACTGGCTCGAGTTCGTGGTATCCGGCAAGGCCAAGAATCGGATCCGTCACGCGATCCGGGCCGCCGGCAAGGAGCGCAGCCGGCAGCTCGGACGCGACATGCTGAACCGACAATTCCGGCGGGCGGGACTGTCACTGGCGCGGCTCGAAGACAGCGGGGCTTTGGCGAGCCTGGCCGCCACTGAGGTACGCGGCGGAATGCCCGACGATCTCTTCTCTGCAGTGGGCTTTGGCAAGCTGCAAGCTTCTGCTCTCATCAAGAAGCTGCGCGGTGAGGAGGAGCCTACGGCTCAGGTGGAAATCGAGCCGGCGGTGCGACGCCTGCGGCAACTCTTCCGGCGCCAGAAGCGAAGCACTTCGGAGAGCGGGATTCGAGTCAATGGTCAGCCGGACGTCCTGGTGCGTTTCGGCGGCTGTTGCGGGCCGCTGCCGGGCGACGAGATCATCGGGTTCGTGACGCGCGGGCGGGGCGTCACCGTTCACTCGAGGGAGTGCCAGCGGATGTTCGAAATCGACCCGGACCGGCGCATTGAAGTCTCCTGGGAGTCCGACCCCGCGATCGTGCACAAGATCAAGATCCGCGTCAGTTCGAAGGACCAACCCGGGATTCTCGCGAAGATCACCAATTCGATCTCCAACGCGGGGGTGAACATCAGCGCCGCAAACATCAGCACTCAGCAGGGCCAGCGCGCGATCCAGAGCTTCGAGCTCTGGGTGACGGATGCTTCGATCTTGAACCAGGTCATGAAGGAGATCGAGCGCGTCAAAGGGGTGGTCTCAGTCGAACGCGTGCGCGGATGAGCGCGACGTCGCCCATCAGCGTTTGTGTGATCGTTCGCGATGAGGAGGAACGACTGCCGCGCTGTCTCGACGCCGTAGCGTGGGCGGACGAACTCGTGGTGGTGATCGACGACAGGAGCCGCGACGGCAGCGAGAAGATCGCGCGCGAGCGCACGCCGCACGTCGAAGTGCGGGCTTACGGCGGAGACATCGACCAGAAGCGCCACTGCGTCGAGCAAGCGACTCACGACTGGGTGTTGATCGTCGATCCCGATGAAGTCGTTGGTGAAGAACTCGGGAGCGAAATCCGCCGCTGCCTGACGGGGGGATCGGCAGGAGCGGCGGGACCGGCGGGGTCCGGCGCGGTTGCGGGCTACCGCCTGAACCGCCAGACCTATCACCTGGGGCGCTGGATTCGACACGGCGACTTCTATCCCGACTGGAAGCTGCGCCTCTTCCGCAAGTCCCGCATCCGCTGGGAGGGGCGCGATCCCCATGGGCATATCGAGGTGGACGGCGTCGTCCAGCGGCTGGCAGGTCGCTTGGAGCACTACAGCTATAGCGACCTGGCCGACCAGCTCGATCGCATCCAGTTCTTCAGCGCAGAGGCGGCCAAGGCACTTCAGGCGGAGGGGCGTCGAATGCGCCTGCGCGATCTGGTGTTGCGCCCTCCGGCGCGCTTTGCGCGGGGCTATTTCCTCAAGCTCGGGTTCCTCGACGGAGTGCCGGGCTTTGTCATCGCCGCCGCCACCTCGTTCCACGTCTTCTTGAAGTACGCCAAGCTGTGGGAGCTCCAGCGTGCGGCGGTGCGCCGGTCGGGTGGAAAGGGTGATTCGAGCGGCGCGGACGCTTCGTGAAGATCCTTCACATCACGAGCGATTGGAAGTGGACCGGACCTGCCGAGCCCATGCTCGTGCTTCTGCAGGCGCTGCGCGCGCGCGGGCACGAGGCCGATCTGGCTTGCGCCGAGCCGCCCGATCCCTCCGAGCGCAGCCTGTCGGGCGAGGCGCGAACGCGCGGGGTCACCCCCCAGCTGTCGCTTCTGTCCGCGCGCGGGATCCGCTGGCGCCGAGACGCGCCCGACGCGCGCAGGCTCCGCGAACTGATTCTGGCGGAGGGTGTCGAGCTGATCCACGCCTGGCACACGCGGGATCACGTTCTGGCGATCCGCGCCGCCCGCGGCACGCGCACCGCCGTGGTGCGCACGCTCCCGGCCGCCGATCCGGTTTCGGGCGCACCGTGGAACCGCTGGCTCTTCGGGCCCGGGACACACGGCCTGCTGTGCGTGAGTCGCGAAGTCGAGCGTCGCTGCGCGAAGCTGCGCGGGGGGCGTCCGATCGCGGCTTGTCTCGGAGCAGTGGAGCTGGACCGCTTTCGGCCCCGGAAGGTCGGCGACGGCCAGTCCGCGCGAGTGCGGGCGAAGCTGGGCCTGGCGGCTGACGCCGCGGTGATCGGCATCGTGGCCCGCGTTCAGCCTCACCGCCGCTTCGATCTGCTGCTGGGCGCGATGGGCGAGCTCGTGCGGACCCACGCCCATGCGAGACTCGTGATCGTCGGTCGGGGAACGCAGCTCCACGAAGTGGCAAGGAGACCGGCAGCCGCGCTCGGCCTGGCAGAACACGTGGTGTTTGCGGGTTACCGTAGAGACGACTACGCCGATGTGTTGCGCGCCTTGGACGTCTTCACCTTTCTGGTGCCGGGGTCGGACGGCACCTGCCGGGCGGTGCTCGAGGCGGCGGCTTGCGGTCTGCCGACGGTCGCGACCCGCCGCGGCGCCTTGAGCGAGATCGTGGTCGACGGCGAGACCGGATTGCTGGTCGACGAGACGCCCGCATCGCTAGCGGCTGCTTGGCGTCGCTTGCTAGACGATCCGACCGAGCGCGCGCGGCTGGGAAGGGCGGCGTACCAGCGCGCGTGCAGCGAATTTCGGCCGCAGCGCTTGGCCGAAGATGTGGAGTTGCTCTACGCGGCGGCGCTTTCCGCCCGCTGAGCCCTCGGGTGCGCCAGGCCGTGTCTTCTAGCCGAGATCGCGTGCGATTGCGTCGCCGGCGCGCCATCCGAGCAGCAGATCGCCCTCGACCCCCAAGCCGGCCACCTCGGCCCGGTCCAGACGGTAGATCGATGGCCGCGAGCTGACTCGCAGCGACACCTCCGTCGGCCAGCCCGTGCCACTGACGGGATCTTCGAGCCAGCCGTCATCATCCCAGCGAGGATGCGTGACCGCGCAGCGCTTCAAGTTGTCGCGCGCGAAGCAGAGCAGCTCGCGAACCCTCTCCTCGAGCGCCTGCTCGACGGACGCGGCGTCGCTGCCCGGGTCGCTCGGATCGACGACCGCTCGAGCAACCAGATCGACAACGTCTGCTTCAGCGGACGGGTAGACGGAGAGGCTGACGGGGTCCAAGCCCTTTGGCGCGGCCTGGCCGTCACCCGTGAGCAGCAGGCTCGGTCCCATGCCCTCGAGCAACACGGATCGCGAACATTGCAGGTGGATCGCCATCCGGCGCCTGAGGGTGCGCGCGGGTTGTAGGAAGGCCGGGACCGGGTCTTGCTCGAGCACTCCAGTCAAAGCCGAGGGCGCGGTTGCAATGATGAGCGTGCGGCCCAGCCACAGCTCTTCGGAGTTCTCGAATGCGAGGCCAGGCTGCTGGCCGGCGGAGACCAGGCTGAACTTGCCGACGGGCGTCCGGAACTCGCCGAAGGACGACTCGACTCGCCGTCGAAGCAGATCCATCAACCACGGCGGACGATCGCGGAAGCCCGCGCCGCCAAGCTGAACGCTCCCGAGCAGACGCGCTCTCGCTTCGGGCGAGGGCCGCACCGTTGCCAGGTTGGAGAGCGCGCGCACCTGAGCCGCGAGAAAGTGTTCCAGCGCGCCGGTGGCCGACGAGGCTTCGCTGGGAAGCCCGCGCAGGTGCGCACCCTGCGAGGCCGAGCGGCGTCCTCCGCGACGGCCCAGGCGCACCAGCGGGGAATCGAGCATCGCTTGCCGTTCGACTTCTCCCGCCTGTAGCAGCGAGGCGGTCAGTTTGTGCGCGTCGCTCGCCGGCAGCAGTCCCCAGGCCGCGAGCTCGTGAGCGCTCAGGCTCGCCTCGCCTACTTCGGCGCGCAGCTGGGGCGCGACGATCTGGAACGCCGACTCGCAGGGCTCGATTCGTCGGCGATCGATCAGGGGGACGGAAATCGCGGCCATGGCCGCGTCGATCACACCGCGGCCGCGTGCGGCGGCCAGGCAGAAGGGTTCCTTCAGACCCGCGAACGCGTCCCGGCGCGCCGCTTCCTCGATCACGAGAACTCGATGCCCCGCCATGCCGAGCCGCGCCGCCGCCATCAGGGCCACAGCGCCGCTTCCCAGCACGAGCGCGTCCCAACGGCGCGCGCGCCGCCCCGCCGTGCTCGAAACCGTCGGGAGAGGCAACATCGATCGGCTCCTAGTCGCCCCGCGGCGTAGCTTGCAGATAGCCGGGGTCGAATACCAGAGCCTCGCCCTCTTCATCGGGCTTGCGCTCGATTTCGCCAATCAGATAGGCGCGTTCTCCCAGTCCGGAGAGGCGCTCGACGATGTCGTCAGCCTGCTCCCGAGGCACGATCAGGATCATCCCGATACCGCAGTTGAACACGCGCATCATCTCACTTTCCGGTAGCTCGGCCTGTTGCTGAATCCACTTGAAGACCCCCGGGCGCGGCCAGGCAAGGGGGTCGATGTGAGCCCGCACGGAGTTCGGGAGCACACGCGGCACGTTCCCGCTGAAGCCGCCGCCCGTAATGTGAACGAGGCCGCTGACCTCGAAGTCGCGGATCACGTTGAGGATCGGTTTGACGTAGATGCGTGTTGGCGCGAGTAACGCGCTCGCCAGCGTGGTGTTCAGATCGGAGTTTTCGCCGAACAGGTCGAGCTTGCCCGCGCGCTCGCCGTCCTCTACCACCTGCCGCACCAGCGAGTACCCGTTGCTGTGGAATCCGCTGGAGGCGAGCCCGAGAATTGCGTCGCCGTTGCGGATGGTCGAGCCGTCGATCACGCGGTCGCGGTCCACGACGCCCACGCTGAAGCCCACGAGTTCGACCTCTCCCTCGCGGTACACGCCCGGCATCGTGGCGGTCTCGCCGCCGAGCAGTGCACAACCCGCGCGCCGACATCCCTCGGCGACTCCGCGCAGCGTCTGGGCCGCGATCCCCCGATCCAGCTTGCCCATGGCGATGTAGTCGAGAAAGATGATCGGTTCGCCACCCTGGACCACCAGATCGTTCACCACCATCGCCACGCAGTCGATCCCGATGGTGTCGTAGCGACCGATCTGCGCGGCCAACTGCAGCTTCGTTCCCACGCCGTCGGTGGCCGCCAGGAAGATCGGGTCGGTGTAGCGCTCGGGCGCCTTGAAGAGGCCCGCGAAACCGCCAATCGAGGACAGCACCTCCGGCCGCAGGGTGGAGCGCGCGATGTCCTTGATCTCGTCCACGAACGATTCGTCGTGGTCGAGATCGACGCCGGCTCGTTTGTAGGCGGGCGCGCTGGCACGGCTTTCCGACGCGACGGATTGTCCCGAGTCTTCTGCTTCTCCGGCGGTATCTTGCGCCTCTAGTTGCGGCGCTTGCGGCGCACCCTGGCTCGCCGCGCGCTGCGAATTCTCTTGGTCGTCAGGTTTGGGACTCACGCAAGCATTGGTAGGGGAGGGGAGCGACAGCTGTCAATGCGCGGCGTCCTGGGCCGCAGCCCTTCTGCTATCGTCGGCAGGTGAAGATCGCGGTTGTGATACCCGCCCTCGACGAATCGGGCGAGATTGCGGGCGCGATCGCCAGCGTTAGCGCCCCAGGAGTGAACATAGTGGTCGTCGATGGCGGGAGCCGCGACGACACCGTCGAAAGGGCACGCGCCCTCGGGGCCGAGGTCATCGCCTCTCAGCCGGGCAGGGCTCGTCAGCTTCAGCGGGGGTTCGAGCACAGTTCCGGAGAGGTCGTGGTGTTTCTTCACGCGGACACGCGACTGCCGCCCGGCTGGCCCGGCGCGATCGCAGAGGCCCTGGCGGATCCCGGTGTCTGTGGGGGAGCCTTCCGCTTCGCATTCGAAGGATCGGCAGAAAGGCTGGGGATCGCGTTGCGACTGGTGGAATGGGGTGCGCAGCTGAGGCACTCCTGGTTGGGACAGCCCTATGGGGATCAGGGAATATTCGTGCGGAGAGCGACTTTGCTGGCTATTGGGGGGGTTCCCCAGGTCGCGCTGATGGAGGATCTGGATCTGGTGGCTGCGATGAAGAGGCAGGGCCGCCTCGCCCAGATTGCGACCTCGGTGGCCACCTCGTCCCGGGAGTACACCCGTGTGGGCGTCGCGCGCACCGTCTTGCGGCACAGCGTGGCCATCGCGGGGCGGTGGCTCGGCGTGGATCGCAGCCGAATCGCAGCCTGGCTGGCCCGATGAGCGGAGCGCTTCACCCCGGCCCGCGCGAGGGAACGGTGCCCGGGTCGGTCGGGCGCGCGCTGCGGCGGCTCAGCGTCTACATCCTCCGGAACAAGGGCTACTACGCGCTGTGCATCGTGACGATCCTGGCGTACACCGCCGCCTTTCTCGCCGTTCCGGTTCTGGTCGGTGACATCGTTGCGGCTGCGGACGACGGGCTGCCGCGCGACGAGATTACTCGTCGCGCGCTGCTGCTGCTCGCGGTCGTGATCCTGAGCGCCGTTTTCCGGTACGTCTCGCGGACTCTCATCTTCAATGCGGGACGCGAAGTCGAATACGAAATCCGCAACGACCTGTTTGCGCATCTCCAGCGTCTGCCCCAGTCATTTTACTTCCGCTGGCGCACGGGCGACCTGATGAGTCGCTGCGTCAACGACCTCAACTCTGTGCGCCTGCTGCTCGGCCCCGCCTTCCTCAGCCTGATCCAGACGCCCTTCCTCTTCCTGGGCGCCTTCGGTCTGATGTTCGCGATCAGTCCGCTGCTGACCTTGCTGGTCGCGCTGCCCTATCCGCTCTTCATTCTCATCATGCGCGGGTTCGGTGGCAGGATTCACGCACGCTCGCTCGCCGTCCAGGTCGGGCTGGCGGATCTGTCCAGTCACCTCCAGGAGTCGGTGTCCTCGGTTGCCGTGGTCAAGGCCTACGCCATGGAGGATCGCCAGACCGAAGTCTTCAACGGGCTGAGCGACAGTCTGCTGAAGCGCCATTTGGCGCTCGTGCGGGTCAACGCCGCGATGCCGGCGATCACCATGGCGTTGCCCGCCACGGGAATGATGATGGTGTTGTCGCTGGGTGGCTTCATGATCTCCAACGGAGAGATGAGCCTCGGCAACTTCTTTACCTTCGCCATGTACATCTATCAGCTCACGTTCCCCACCGTGATCATGGGCTGGATGGTGTCGCTGGTACAGCGGGGCGCCGCCGCCATGGAGCGTCTCGACGAGATCCTCTCGGTGGAGCCCTCGATCGCCGATCGCGCCGACGTGATCCCACTCACCGAGCTGCGCGGAGAGATCGAGTTTCGCGATCTTCACTTTGGCTACGGATTGGACGGGCAGGAGCTCGCGCTCGAGGGGATCGATCTCAGGATCCCAGCGGGCAGCAGTTTGGGGATCGTCGGACCCGTCGGCTCGGGGAAGTCGACGCTCGCCTCGCTGATCCCCCGGCTCTACGAGGTTGAGGACGGCCAGCTCTGGCTAGACGGCGTCGACGTCAACCGGATCCCGCTCGCCACGCTGCGCAGTTCCATCGCCATGGTGCCCCAGGAGTCGTTTCTCTTCTCGATGTCGGTGGCTGACAACATCGCGTACGGCCTACCCGAGACCGATCCCGAACTCGTGCGCGAGGCCGCGCGCCGCGCCCAGCTCATCGGCGATATCGACGAACTGCCCCACGGCTTTGACACCATGGTGGGCGAGCGCGGAGTGATGTTGTCCGGAGGCCAGCGCCAGCGCACCGCGCTGGCCCGGGCGCTCTCGTTGCGACCGAGCATCCTGATCCTCGATGACACGCTCTCGGCGGTCGACGCCGCGACTGAAGACGCCATCCAGCGCGAGCTCGCCAACGTGTTCGAGGGGCGAAGCGTCATCGTCGTGGCCAGTCGCGTGAGCAGCGTCCAGGGCTGTGACCAGGTGGTGGTGCTCGATGAGGGTCGCATCGTGGAGCGCGGAACGCATGAATCGCTGCTCGCGCTCGGGGGGCTGTACTCACGCCTGGCACTGGAGGAGACCGAAGCCCCGGAGTCGGACGAGCGAGCCGACGGCTACGGAGACGCCGCCGCCGAGCGCGTCTCGCAGCGAGATCTTCGTCGCATGGGAGAGCCGGCGTGAGCGCCCCGCTAGTGTCCGGCCTGGAGGAGGAGGCACTCGGTCAGGCCTATGACAGTCGCCTGATCGCGCGCCTGTGGCCTTACGTCAAACCCTATGGCTGGCAGATCGCGGCGACGCTGCTGCTGGTCGGGCCGATCTTCCTGGCGGAGTTGGCGCCCGCCTGGATCATCAAGCAGAGCCTCGAGACGGCCCAGGGCGGAGCGGATGGGCAGGCCTGGTGGGCGCTGCCAGCGGCGCCGGCCGGCTTGAACCCGTTCATCTGGCTGGCGGTCCTCTACGCCGGTGTGACCCTGCTCCAGTCGGGCCTGCAGTACCTCAACATGGTTCTGATGGCCACCACCGGGCAGTCCGCGATGCGTGACCTGCGCGCCACCGTTTTCCAGCACATCCAATCGCTTCACCTCGGCTTCTTCGACAGCTATCCCGTCGGCCGGCTGGTGACGCGCGCCACCAACGATGTGGAGAACGTGGCGGAGATGTTCTCGGCGGGCATCGTCGCGCTCGTCACCGATCTGCTGAAGATGCTCGGCTTTGGGTTGGTGCTGTTCTGGGTGCATCCCAAACTGGCGATCTGGGCCTTCGCGATC
>Ga0114950_10002439_pt1 | contig 14271 bp, 11 predicted proteins | sample N075metaG_FD_83503 | JGI IMG/M metagenome (GOLD analysis project Ga0114950, IMG submission 83503) | Deep subsurface microbial communities from Kermadec Trench to uncover new lineages of life (NeLLi) - N075 metaG | ecosystem: Environmental > Aquatic > Marine > Ocean trench > Sediment | place... | reverse complement strand
TTTCTCAGCGACATCGTGATCGAGGAGCAGCCGGGCGACGCAACGTGGATCTGAAAGAGGGTGCCGCCCAGACGTCACAGTCCGAGAATCCGTAGCAGTTTGAAGTGAAACTCGACGGCGGGCACCGGACGCGCTCACAGCCCAGCCGGTCTGAGCCGAAAAGGTATCAAGCGAAATGAAGCAGGATACCGCACTGGCTGCTGCGATCGCCTCGAGTCTTGGCTACGTCATCGTCGTCGGCGTGTCGTCGTCGGCGCGTGCGCCGGCGCCGGGCTTCGTGGACCCTCCGGTGGCCATGCTCGCACGGTTCGCCGACTCCGAACGGATCCTCCGGATCAACGACCCGACACAGATGAGCACGATCGCCATGTGGCTCGACGCGGCGTTCGAGAACCCGCGCTCGAAGTTCGATCTCCGCCTGCTGCCGCCGCCGAGCAACGAGCTCGAGGTCAGGTTCGAGTCCGGAGAGTCCATCACGATCTTCTTCTCGGGCAGCGGTTCGTCGAACCGCGCAATCGAGACGCTTCGACAGATCCACCAGACCGAGATCCTGTACGTCGTCCAGTTCGACGGAGCCTCGTACACGATCGAAGGCGTCCCGCAGATCCTTGCGGGCTACCTGCAACTCGCCGAGCGCCGGCGTGTGCCGCTCGGCAAGCGTCGCGCCCGCAGCCGGTATCGCCATCTGGACAAGGTCGCGGTCGAGCAGAGGATCGTCTGGCCGGTCGGGATGATCGACCACGTCGAACCGGATGACGAGGACGAGTTCTGACGCGAGCGGGGATTCGGGAACATCTCCCGGCGGGCCGTAGTTGGTTCGTCCGATGACGGTCCTGCTCCTGCTCCTTGTCGCCGCGGTCGTCCTGGTGGGCTACGCCAATGGCGCCAACGACAATTTCAAGGCGGTCGCGACGATCTACGGGTCGTCAACGCTGGGCTACCGGGCCGCGTTGGGTCTCGCGACGGCCGCGCAGTTGACCGGCTCGGTCATGTCGGTCTTCGTCGCCGGGGCCCTCGTCTCGGCGTTCGGCGGGAAGGGCCTGCTGCCGGACGAAGCCGTCGCGGCGCCGAGTTTTCTCCTGGCCGTGGCGGTCGCGGCCGCGGCGACCGTGCTGGTGGCGACGCGATTCGGCCTGCCGATCTCGACGACCCACGCCTTGATCGGCGGCCTCGTCGGCGCCGGGCTGGCGATCGCCCCGGACCGTCTCTCCTGGGCGAACCTCGGCGGCCACTACGCCGTGCCGTTGTTGCTGAGCCCCGTGGCTGCCACCGGACTGGCCGCATGCATTTATCCGGTCGCGCGCGGCGTGCGACGCAAGCTCGGTATCGAGGAGACCTCCAGCGTCTGCGTGGCGGGCACCGGTGCCCAGCTCGCCACGGACCTGGCGGGCGAACGTCGGCCGGTGTACACCGGGCACATTGTCGGCGTGTCGGCGCAGCGGATCGTCGACACCTGCCACCTGGCGTCGGGCTTCGCGCTGGGCTTCGCGCGCGGGCTCAACGACACGCCAAAGGTTCTTGCACTGCTCGTCGCGGCCGAGTGGAGCGGGCTCAGCGTCCCGGTCTCGCTGGGTGCGATCGCTGTGGTGATGGCGGCCGGCGGCATTCTCCACTCGCGGCGTATCGCCGAGACGCTCGGCCGGCGGATCACGGAGATGAACCGCGGCCAGGGATTCGTGGCAAACGCCGTGGCGAGCACGCTGGTGATCGGCGCGTCGTTGATCGGAGCGCCGGTGTCGACCACCCACGTCTCGACCGGGGCCATCTTCGGTATCGGGCTGTGGACCGGTCGGACGAGGTGGGCCGTGGTCGGCCAGATCATCCTGGCGTGGGTGGTGACGTTGCCGATGGCGATGGCCGTGGCGTACATCGTCGTAAGGATCAGTTGAGGGGTGGCACGGTTGAGCCCGCGAAGCGGGCTCGGCCGTGTGGATGTGAGATGTTGCCCGGGAACACGGCCGAGCGAGCTTCGCTCGCTCAACCGTGCCACCCACCCTCGCGCTTGCCCGCGGTAGTATGTCGGAACCATGACTGACGATCCCGCATCCGAAAGCGAGTCGCCCCTGGACCCGGCGGAAGTGAAACGCGCGATGAAGGCGTTCCGGAAGCGGCTCAAGCTCACCCGGCTCAACGAGGAGTCGAAGCTGGGTCGCAACCCGCTCACCAGCGGGAAGAAGTCCGACGTCGTCGCGATCATGCCTCCGCACCAGTACCCGGATGCGATCTGGCACGAGCTGGTTCACCGTGGCAGGCTCAAGGACGCCGGGAACGGCTTCTACGAGCTCGTCGAGTAGGAAAAGGACCCGCCGGTCTTTTTTGGGCCTATCGTGAACGCTCATGTCAGCGACTGCGATCACGATCGGCACCTTTGACGGCGTGCACCGCGGGCACGCGGCGCTCGTCGAGGCCGCGCGGGAGGCCGTCGGCGATGGCGGGCGGGTGGTCGCCCTGTGCTTCGATCCGCACCCGATGTCGGTCCTGAGACCCGAAGCGGCACCCTTGCGTCTTTCGACGTTCCGCCAGCGGCGTCACTGGCTTCGCGCTGCCGGTGCCGACGAAGTGATCGCGCTCGTACCGACCGACGAACTGCTCGCCCAGTCGCCCGAAGCGTTCCTGGACCGGGTGGTCGCCGAGCACGCGCCCGACGTCATCGTCGAGGGCCGGGACTTCCGTTTCGGCAAGGACCGTCGCGGTTGCATCCGGACGATCGAGGCCCATGCGGGCACGAAGGGCTATCGGGCTCTCACCGTGGACGACGTCGAGGGCACGCTCACCGACGGCAACGTCGTGCGTATCACCAGTTCGATCATCCGGTGGCTCATCTGCGCCGGACGGGTCCGCGACGCCGCGAAGCTGCTCGGCCACCCCTATGTGGTCTGCGGTCCGGTGGTCCGGGGTGACGGCCGGGGCGGGCCCGACCTGGGCATGCCCACCGCCAATATCGACCCCTGCCAGACCCTGCCGGCCGACGGCGTCTACGCCGGTCTCGCGGTGGGGCCCGACGGCCGGCGGTACCCGGCCGCCGTGAGCGTCGGGACGAAGCCGACATTCGGCGAGAATCCGCGTGTCTGCGAAGCACACCTCATCGGGCTCGACCCGGACACCGATAAGTATGGCTGGACCCTGCGGCTGGAGTTCCACGACTGGCTGCGGGACCAGGTCGCCTTCGAGGGCATCGATCACCTCGTCGAGCAGATGCATCGCGACGTCGCTCGCGTCCGGGAGGCAATGGGCACAGGAACGCATGGACACACGCACGACACGCAACCCGCTGACGATGAACGACTATTGCTCCAACGCGACCGTTGAGGAGGTCGCGCGGCGGATCGCCTCCGCCAGGCGCGTCCTGCTGACCACCCACGCCAAGCCGGACGGCGATGCGATCGGTTCGACGCTGGCCATGTGGCGGGCGCTCCATCAGAAGGGCGTCGCGGCGGACATCTACCTGATGGGGCCGGTCGAGCCGCGTCTGCGTTACGTGGCCGGAGACACGCCGTTTCACGTGGACCGCAAACCGCCGGCCGACGAGCACGACCTCGTGGTCGTGATGGACACCGGCGCGTGGTCGCAGTTGGAGCCGATCGCCGAGTGGCTGCGCGAGCGGCACGACAGGGTCGTCGGCATCGACCACCACGCGAAGGGCGACGACGTCGCGTCGATGCGAATCATCGACTCGACGGCGGCGTCGGCGACGCAGATGCTGCTGCCGATCATCGAGGCGATGGGTTGCGAGATCACCGGGGGAACCGGCGGCGTGGCCGAGCCGCTGTTCGTCGGCCTTGCGACCGACACGGGATGGTTCCGCTACTCGAGCGCCGGGGCCGAGGTGATGCGTGTCGCCGCGCGGCTGCTCGCCATCGGTGTGGACAAGTCCAGGCTCTACCAGATGATCGAGGAGACGGCCCGGCCGCAGCGGTTGACGCTGATGGCCAGGGCGCTCGCATCAATGCAGTTCGCGCTCGACGGGTCCGTCGCGATCATGACGCTGCGGCCAGGTGACTTCCGCGAGTCCAACGGCTCGATACAGGACATTGCCGAACTGGTGAACGTGCCGATGAGCGTCCAGAGCGTGCGCGTGTCGGTGCTCGTCTCCCAGATCTCGCCGAACCGGACGAAGTTCAGCTTCCGATCCAAGCCGGAGGTTCCCGACGCTTCGTCGGCGGCGATGGTCAACGTCAACCTGCTCGCCCAGCAGTTCGGCGGCGGCGGGCACGTTCACGCCGCCGGCGCGAGCGTGGAGATGGACGCCGACGCGGCCTGCGCAGCGCTGCTGGCGGCGCTCCAAGAGACGGCCTGCCGCCGGGCGTCGTAGGGAAGAAGCGGTCAGCGGTCAGCGGTCAGCGGTCAGCGGTCAGCTCGGAACTCGCCGGGGAAACAGTATTCTGCAGCTGCATGCACTGGCTGAAAGCTGATAGCTGACAGCTATTTCTTCGGCATCGTCAGGCTGTTCGCGGTCACGATGAAGCGGAACTCCGCGAACGGGCCGACCAGCGGCGGGTTGTTGAACGGGCCGGGGTCCATGCGGTCCTGGTTGACGGTCACCCGCGGCATCAGCACGCCCTTGAGCACGAGCACGTCGATCGGCGTGCGCTGCTCGAGCATGGCCAGCTTCCGTCGGATCGCGCTGCTGAGCCGGATCGTGAACGGATCGCCGAGTTCGACGCCCGTCTCGGGGTCGATTGCGCGGACACGCAGCCCCGGCTCCCCGCCGCCTTGCTCGGCCATCGGCAGCATCCTGATGTGCCACACGACCGCGGACTTCATCTCGCGTCGAATGCGTCTGGCCCAGCTCTCGACGGCCCGCAGGTACGCGGCGCGATGGCGTCTTCCGGTGGGGCTGTCGAAGTCGCCGATCTCGAAGTCGCTGGTCGCTTCGGTGTAGCTCTCGCGGATTGCCCCCAGCAGTGCCCGCGGGCTGGCGTTCGGCACGGATTCGTCGATCGTCACGCGCTCCGGCGGCGTCGAGGGAGCGGTGGACGACGGTGATCCGGTCGTCCGGCCCAGGCGACGCATGAGTGCCGCCAGGTCGCGCTCGAGGTCGGCGATCCTGATGCGCGCCGCGTCGAGCTCGCGTCGCATGTCGTCAACCTGGGTCTGGAGGCGCTGGTTGTCCCGGCGGAGATCGCGGTCGCTCTGTGCCGCGGCCTCGCCGGACGAGCAGAACAGGGACGCGGCAACGATGGTGAGAATCCGCCAGCGGGTCGTTCCAGGCGTTCCGGACGTGAGCATGGCTGTGTTCCTGGTTGCGAAAGGGGACCATTTGCAGGGATCAGTAGGACACGCGGTATGATATTCGGGTCCCGTCGTGGCCACACCTGTAGAGGGATACGATTCCATCGGCCATCTGTTGCAGGTGGATTGAGTGTGTTGCTCACCCGTCCGGTCGCGTCAGGCCGATGCAATGCCCTGGGGCCAGTATGAACGACATCCGTTCCATCCTGAAGCTCGCCGCACGCCGGCTGGAAACAGCTTCGCTGCTGCGGTGCCTGAACATTGTCGTCGTCGCGGTCGGCGGCCTGATCATCGTGATGTTCGTCGCCGAGCGTGTCGGTGCCGCGCTCTTCTGGCCGTGGCTGTGGCTGGGGCCGGGGTTGGCCGTGCTGGCGTTGCTGGTGACCGCCCGCATGTGGAGCCGGCGCCGGCAGACAGAACTCCAGGTCGCCGTGGAAGTCGATCGGCGGCTCGACCTGCGGGAGAAACTCTCGACCTCGCTGCACGTCGCCGGGCGTGACGACCCGTTCGCGCGCGCGGCGATCGAAGACGCGGTGACGGCCGCGCGCGACCCCCGGACACGCGAGCAGTTGCGACGGCGGTTCGCCGTCGAAACGCCGGGCCGCTGGTGGCTGAGCCCGCTGGTCGTCGCCGTTGCGGTCGGCGTCTGGTTCGTCGCGCCCGCCGACCTGTTCGCCGCCGACGAGACCCGGGACGCCGACCTCACCGAGACCGTCCGGCAAGGCGACGAAGCGATCGAGGCCGTGGTCAAGCTGATCCAGAACAGCCCGGAACTCCGCGATGAGCTGGCGGACCTTCTCGGCGACCTCGCCAAGGACGCCATCGACCCCGACGCCCTGAAGACCCGCCAGGACGTGCGGCGAGACGCGATCAAGAAGCTCACCGACGTCAACAAGCGACTCGACGAGATCCTCAACGGCACCAAGGGCAAGACCGCCGACGCGATCGAGAACGTGCTCAAGCAACTCAGGGCGCCGCCGGACGGGCCCGCCAAGGACCTCGCCGAGGCGCTTGCGGCCGGCGACTTCAAGGCAGCGCAGGAAGCGCTGGCCAGACTCTCCGAGGAACTACAGACCGGCAAGCTCAACGAGCAGCAGAAGGAGCAGCTCGCCAGGCAGCTCGACGATCTCGCCAAGCAGATGCAACAGCTCGCGCAGCAACAGCAGCAACTCGAGGACATGCTGCAGCAGGCGGGTCTCAATCCGCAGCTCGCGCAGAACCCGCAGGCGTTGCAGCAGGCGCTCGCCGACAACCCGAACCTCAACGAGCAGCAGAAGCAGCAGCTTCAGCAGATGGCCCAGGCGCAGCAGGCCGCGCAGCAGATGGCACAGGGCCTCGGCCAGGGAATGCAGCAGATGGCCCAGGGCATCCTGCAGGGCCAGCTGAACCCGGGCGGGCAGCTCGGCGACCAGCTCAACCAGCTCGAAGCGATGCAGCAGATGATGCAGCAGGCCCAGGCCGTCGCCGCCGCCAACCAGGGGCAGTGCCAGGGGCTCGGCCAGGGCCTTGCCATGCAGCAGGCGATGCAGATGTGGCAGCAGAATCAGCAGGGCGGCCCGTTCGGACAACGTGGACAGGGCGAGGGCGGCACGGCGCCGATCTCCCCGACGCCGACCGGAACCAGGCTCGTGCACTCGCCGAGCCAGACGACGCCCGGTGACATCATCGCGCGGCAGTTCATTGACGGCCCCGTCATCGTCGGCGAGTCGAAGGTCAAGCACAGCGCGGTGGCCGCTGCCATCAGCGAGGGCTACGACGAAGCCCAGGGCGACGAACAGGTCCCGCCCAAGTACTGGGAAGCGCACATGCACTACTTCGGCGAGCTCAAGAAACGCGTGCAGGCGACCAGCAAGGACAGCAACGACGCGACCGATGAGCCCGAGCCGGCCGAGGATGAGTAAGGGCCCTGGGAGGAAAAACACACCTGGTGTCTTTTTCGCGGCGAAAAAGACACCAGGTGTGCTTTTCCTCTGCCTGCTGGCCGCGCTGCTCACCGGCTGCAGCTCCGACGAGCCCCGCGTGGTTCTCTACGTCTCCGCCGACGACCACGTCGCGCGACCGATCATCCGGGCGTTTGAAGAACAGTCCGGCATCCGCGTCGACATGGTCGGCGACACCGAGCAGAAGAAGACCGTGGGCCTGGTGCGGCGTCTGCTCGCCGAAAAGGACAATCCACAGGCGGACGTCTTCTGGTCGTCGGAGGTCTTCAACACGATTCGCCTCGCCGACAAGGGCGTGTTCACCGAGCATGCGTCAGGGATCGCCGCCGACCGCCCGGTCGAGTACCGCGACCCGGAGCGTCGCTGGTACGGCTTCGCCGCCCGCGCGCGCGTCATCGTGTATGCACCGGACCGCGTCGCCCCAGACGACGTGCCGCGCACGTGGATGGGGCTCACCGACTCCAAGTTCCGCGGCAGGATCGTCATGGCCGATCCGCGATTCGGCACGACCGGCGGGCACCTCGGTGCGATGAAGGTCTACTGGGCGAAGCTCATCGGCGCGTTCTATTACGAAGCGTTCCTGATCGGCCTCGCCGACAACGAGGTCCGCCTGCTACCCGGCGGCAACGCGGGCGTGGTCCGCGCTGTCGCCGACGGCGAGGCCGACCTGGGCCTGACCGATACCGACGACGTCTGGGCAGCGCTCAACGCCGGGCGCCGCGTGCGGCTGATCTACCCCCGGCACGCGGTTGACGGTATCAGCGACGGCGGGACACTGCTCATTCCCAACACCGTCGCGATCGTCGCCGGTGGCCCCAATCCGGCCCAGGCGTCCGTGCTGGTGGACTTCCTGCTCTCCGAGCAGGTCGAGCGCATGCTCGCCGGGTCTGTGTCTCACAACGTGCCGGTCCGCGAGGCGGTCGCCGCGGACTACGCGGACTACGCCGTGCCGGATCCGTTGAAAGTCAATCTGGCGCGGGTCGCCGCGGCGATGCCCGGCGCCATCGACACGGCGATGCGTCTGCTCGACCGGTCCGATGCGCCGTAGCGGGTGGATCCTTCCCGCCGCCGCGCTTGCGGCGTGGATCGCGGCGGTCGGCTACCCGGCCCTCGCGCTGGTGCCTGCATTCGTTGCGGCAGAGCCGGCGAAGGTCGCCGCGCGAAACGCCGCATCGCTGTTCACGACCAGTTTCGCCTGGGCACTGGCGGTGGCCATCGCCGCGGTCGCGGTGGCGTGGGTGCCGGGCCGACTGCTCGGCCGTTCGATCTCGCGCCGATGGTACCTGCCGCTGTCGGCCCTCTTGCTCGCGCCGATCTGCGTGCCGGCCTACGTCGTTTTCTACGCCTGGTGGCAGGCGTGGCCGGCCGAATCGACGGTCTACCGGTGGGCGGTCGAGCACGACGCGATTTCCATGGTCAAGGCGGCGACGCTCTTCCTCGGCCTGGTGTGCTGGTCGTGGCCGGTGGCGGCGTGGTGCGTGGCGGGGTTCGCCGCGGCCGTTCCCGCCCACCGCGACGAACTGCTTCGTCTCGACGGTGCGGGCCCGGTACGCCGGCTCATCGAGACGGCCCGCAACGACTGGCGCGGGCTCGCGCTCGGCGGCCTGATCGTGTTCCTGTTCGTCTTCAACAACACGACCAGCTTCGACATCGCGCAGATCTTCACGTTCGGCTACGAACTCCGCGCGCTCGAGAACGAGCTGGACGCGGGTGTGCGCGCGATCATGATGGCTGCGGCGCCCGCCATCGCCATGGCGGTCGTCGGGGTCGCCGCGATCTGGTGGCTGCTGGGCCGCGGCCACACGGAACTGGCGACACGACCGGCCGCCCCGACACGCGCGGCGTTGATCGTGACCGCCGCAATATGGCTGGTGTCCGTGGCACTCCCGGTCGTGCTGTTCATCGTCAACCTCACGGCGCAGGTCAACGTGATGACCTTCACGCGGCTCTACGGCCGGGATCTTGCGAACACACTCGCCATCGCAGTGGCGTCAGGTGCGGTGACGGCGTTCGTGGCGGTCGGCCTCGCCGCGGCCTGGCAGGATCGGCGCCGCTGGGTGCGCACCCTGGCCGACGTCCAGGCGATCGGCTGGCTGGTGGTTGCCGTGGTGCCGGCGACAACGGTGGGCGTGGCGCTGGAGGCCGCATACAACCGGCCGGGCCTCGACGCCGCCCTGTACACGACCCCGGCGATCCTGGTGATCGGGGCCCTCGCCCGCTACGGCTTCATCGCGGCGCTGCTGGCGCGGTGGGTAAGCATGCGCGAGCCACAAGAGCTGCGCGACATGCGCCGCCTCGACGGCGCCGACACCTTCGTCGCGTACGTTGTCGCCACATGGCCCCGCCTGGTCGCGGCCGCCGGCGCATCGGCCGCCCTGGTCGCGGTCCTCTCGATGAGCGAACTCGTCGTCGCGGCGCGAGTCGCCCCGCCAGGCGTCCCGCTGATCGCCGGCGCAATCCTCAACGCCGTCCACTACCAGCGCCCGGACACAGTCCTGCTCGCCGTCCTCTTCCTTGTCGGATTCGGTCTGGCCGGAGGCATCGCGGCGGTCACCGTGTTCGCGCCGCTGCGCCGGCGTTGAGCAGTGGTGTCGTGGTCGCTCGCGGCGCTCGTTTCCGGTGGTCCAGACCGGGGGGCCATGCCACGGCGTGATACCCTGTGATCGATGGCGTCCCACGATCCAGCAGCGGTGCGCGGACCCTTCCGGGCGAGGACTGGCGGCTCTGCGAGCAAGCCCAGTTGGGGATCGCCTCCAGTGGATATACCCCAGGGCCATACTCGAACCTCGAAAGCATGGTCGCAGCCCTGGACCGGGAGTACCTCAGCGCGCTCAAGGGTGGCTGATGGGTTCTTTGACGCCTACAACCCTCTGGAATCCCGTCACATGGTTCGTACAGGTCTCGCGATTCAATCCGTCCTGGTGATGCTCCTGGCGATGCCGGTCGGCTGCGGCGCGGGGGGCGTCGATGCGGAACCCGCGCCGTTGCGCACCCGGGCGACGTTCGGATCGTCGGGGCGGTCGCTGGGGCAGTTCCAGTATCCGCGCGGGCTCGCGGTGGATCCGCTTCGCGAGGTGCTGTTCGTTGTCGACAAGACAGCGCGGGTGCAGCGGTGGGGGTTCGACGGCGAGCCGCAGTTGCAATGGCAGATGCCCCGGTGGAACAACGGCAAACCGACCGGGCTCGGTGTGTCGCCGGACGGCAACGTGTTCGTGGCCGACACCCACTGCCACCGCGTGATCGCCTTCGACCCCGACGGTCGGGAGCTCATGCGGTTCGGCAGTTATGGCAGCGGCCCCGGCGAGTTCATCTACCCGACCGACGTCGCGTTCGGAGCGGACGGTCGCATCTACGTGTCCGAGTACGGCGGCAACGAGCGGATCTGCGTGTTCAGTCCGGCCGGCGAGTTCCTCTTCTCGTTCGGCGAGCCCGGCTCGGCCGTTGGGCAGTACAGCCGGCCGCAGTCGATGGCGTTCAGCGCCGATGGCACGGAGCTGTTTATCGCCGACTCGTGCAACCACCGGGTCGTGGTGGTCGATCCCGAGGGCGTGGTCCTGCGGGTGATCGGCGGTCCCGGACGCGGGCTGGGCGAGCTGGCCTACCCGTATGATGTGATGGTGCTCCAGGACGGGTCGCTGCTGGTCTGCGAATTCGGCAACAACCGCATCCAACGTTTCGGCAGCGACGGGCAGAGCCGTGGCGTGTACGGCCGTGTGGGTAGTGGCGACGGCGAACTGCAGTATCCTTGGGCCGTTGACGGCGTTGGCGAGACAATCTTCGTGCTCGATTCCGGAAACAACCGTGTTCACATGATCCGCGGATTCTGATGTTCGGCGACCTGCCATTTCATTTCGACCGCCCCGGGTGGCTGGTGCTGCTGGTGCTGGTGATCCCCGCGTTCGTGATGTCGCGGCGGAGCATCGGCGGCCTGTCGCAGTTGAAGTCGTACGCGACGTTTGCGATCCGGTCCCTGGTCATTGCCCTGCTCACGGTGGCGCTGGCGCGGCCGGTCTGGGAGAAGCGCGGCGAAGGCCTCACGGTGACACTGATCCTCGACCGCAGCCAGTCGATCCCGCTGGCCATGAAAAAGTACTCGTACGAGTTCCTTCGCCGGGCGACCGAGGCCCGCGCCGATCCGCGCGACCGGCTCGCCGTGATCACGGTGGCGCGCGACGCCAAGATCGAGGCGATGCCCGACCGCTTCACGCGGCTCGGCGAACTCCAGGAGCCCCCGGACCTTGCCGCGACGAACCTGGAAGATGCGCTTAACCTGGCGCTGGCGATCATGCCGCAGGACACGGCGAACAGGATCGTCGTCGCCTCCGACGGCAACGAGACCGAAGGGCGGGTGATGGCGGCGGCCGAACTGGCGGCCGCCAACGGCGTGCCTGTTGACGTCCTGGTGCTCGAGTACGAGCACGCCAACGAGGTCATCTTCGAGCGGATCACGGCGCCGTCGCGGGCACGGCTCGGGCAGTCGGCGATCATCAAGATGGTGCTTCGCAGCCAGGGCAGCGCGTCGGGCACCGTGTTGTTGAGCCTCAACGAGGTGTTCCTCGACCTCAACGGCCCCGAACAGGGCACCGGGCTGCACGTGGACCTGTCGCCGGGCCTCACGGTGCTGCCGCTGACGGTGAGCCTCGACATGGCCGGCCCGCTGCAATTCGAGGCGGTCTTCGAACCCGACGACCCGGATGCCGACGGGATCTCGCGCAACAACCGGGCGGTGGCGGTGACCTTCGTCGGCTCCGAAGGCAAGATCCTCGTCATCGATGACGGCTCCGACTCGCGTTACCTCGTGCAGGCGCTTAACGAGAGCGACATGGCCGTCGACGTGATGGAGCCGGCAGCGCTGGCCCGCGGGCCGGTGTTCCTGTCCGGCTACGACGCCCTGGTGATGGCGAATATCCCGCGGTGGGCGCTGACCGACGATGAAGACAAGGCCGTCCACGCCTACATCCACGACCTCGGCGGGGGTTTGGTCATGCTCGGCGGCACCCAGTCGTTCGGGGCCGGCGGGTGGATCGATTCGGAGGTCGCGCGTGTCCTGCCGGTGAAGCTCGACCCGCCCATGACCCGGCAGATGCCTCGCGGGGCGCTCGCGTTGATCATGCACTCCACGGAGATGCCGCAGGGCAACTTCTGGGGCCAGACGATGGCCATCGCGGCGGTCGACGCGCTCAGCCGCCTCGACTACGTGGGCATCATCGATTACGACTACAGCAAGGGCGGCCCCGTCTGGGAGTTCGGCCCCGTCCTCGCCGCCGACAAGGGCGCCGCAATCGCCGCGGCCAAGAAGATGCGGATGGGCGACATGCCCGACTTCGCGGCGTCGATGAAGCTTGCCCTGACCGGGCTCGCGCCGCTGGCGGCCGGCCAGAAGCACATCATCATCATCTCCGACGGCGACCCGCAGGGGCCGTCGGACGCGTTGCTCGACGACTTCGTTGCCGCCAAGATCTCGGTTACCACCGTGCTCGTCGCCGGCCACGGTTCGGCGGCCGACCTCGCGAAGATGAAGCATATCGCCAGGTACACAGGCGGAACGTTCTACGGGCCGATCGTGAACCCGAAGAAACTGCCGCAGATCTTCATCAAGGAAGCGAAGCTGGTCTCCCGTTCACTGATCGTCGAGGGGCAGGAGTACTTCCCGAAGGTCGTCAGCCGGTTGCCGGGACCGGTCGAGGGTTTCGGGTCGTTGCCGTCCATCGACGGCTACGTGCTCGTCGCGCCGCGCGACGGCCTCAGCCAGGTCCCGATTATCAGCCCGACGTCCGAGGGTAACGACCCGATTTACGCGTACTGGAACTACGGGCTCGGCAAGTCGATCGCGTACATGTCCGACCTCAGCGGCACGTGGGGCAGCCGCTGGGCGAGCTGGTCGGAGTTCCGCGCGTTCTGGGAGCAGTCGCTGCGGTGGGTCATGCGTCCAAGCGCCCCGGCCAACGTGATGGTGAGTACGAGACTCGAGGGCGACATCGCGACGATCGAGGTCGAGGCGATGGGAAACGACGCCTCGAACCTCAACTTCCTGAAGATGGCGGCGGTCGTCCTGCACCCGGACAGCGAGAGCGAGCCGCTGCTCCTGCAGCAGACCGGACCGGGGCGCTACCGCGGCGAATTCAAGGCGACAAAGGAAGGCGCGTACCTCGTGAACATCAACTTCGCGGGCGGCACGCCCGACGCGCCCATCAGGGGCAACATCCAGGCGGCGGTCTCGATCCCGTACCCGCGCGAGTTCCGCGCCGTGAAACACAACGGGGCGCTGCTCGACCAGTTGTACCGGCGGACCGGCGGCCGGCTGCTCAGCGGCGCGGATCCCGATTTGCTGGATCTCTTCTACCGGGGCGACCTGGAGGTCCCGAAGAGCCCGCGCGCGGTGTGGGACCTGCTGGTGATCCTTGCCGCCGCGTTGTTCGTGTTTGACGTGGCGGCGCGACGCATCGCCGTCGACCGCAAGGCGCTGTCTGCCTTGGCGGCACGCACCCTGGGCCGCCGGCAGGCGGTCGGCACCGACACGGTGGCGGCGTGGAAACGCGTCGCCCAACGGCAGGACCGGAGGCAGGACCAGGAGGCGGTGTCCGCATCGGCTCGCTACGAGGCAACCGAGGCCGACCAGGCGCAGGCGATCGACGTGGCCGGCGAAACGAGCGCCGCGCCGGGCGACGCCCGATCACGGCAGCCGGCCCGCGAGCAGGCCGAACCCGATCCGCCGCCGGACAAGGGCGACTACACCTCGCGATTGCTCGCAGCAAAGCGGCGGGCGCATGATCAAACTGGCCAAACTGGCCAAACTGGCCAAACTGGGCAGTCCGGCCGGTCGCAGCGGCCTGAGAAGGACACGCCGGATGCCTGAGGTGACGCCCGCGATGGAGACCCGGCCGCTGCCGGACCTCGACATGGCGTTCGACGACGTCGAGGCCGCACGCAAAGCGTGCACCGCTCTCCGCGAGGCGTTCGCGCGACTCCGCTCGACGATCGGCCAGGTCATGGTCGGGCAGGACGAGGTCGTCATCCAGACGCTCATCGCGCTGTTCGCCGACGGTCACGTGCTGCTCGAAGGCGTGCCCGGGCTCGGCAAGACGCTGCTGGTGCGGAC
>Ga0114950_10002437_pt1 | contig 14274 bp, 8 predicted proteins | sample N075metaG_FD_83503 | JGI IMG/M metagenome (GOLD analysis project Ga0114950, IMG submission 83503) | Deep subsurface microbial communities from Kermadec Trench to uncover new lineages of life (NeLLi) - N075 metaG | ecosystem: Environmental > Aquatic > Marine > Ocean trench > Sediment | place... | reverse complement strand
GGTTTTGCCTGCTGAATCATGTTGCGATAGGTGCCATGCACGCACTGGAATACCCGGCCGTTAATCGAGTTGCGATCATTGATTTTGATGTCCATCACGGCAACGGCACCCAAGCTGTTTTTGAGCAAAATCAGGACGTCATGTATGTCTCCAGCCACCAGTACCCCCTATACCCCGGGACCGGTCACATTGAAGAAACCGGTTGCGGAAATATTTTGAATCTACCGTTAGCGGCTGGTGATGGAAGCAAGCCATTCCGGGACGCATGGAGCAAACTTGGGCTACCGGCTGTTCACAGTTTTGAGCCGGATCTGATTCTCATCTCGGCTGGTTTTGACGGCCATCAACGGGACCCGCTGGCACAACTGGAACTCCAGGATGAGGACTTCCGCTGGCTGACAGAAGAAATTTGCGATCTGGCAACTGACAGTTGCCAGGGTCGTGTGGCTTCCATACTCGAGGGTGGCTACGACCTGCAAGCGCTGGCAAGCGCAGGTCGTGCACATGTAGAAGGCCTCGCACGCTGACTTAAGCTAGAATTGATACAGGATTCAATGATGCGGGTGTAGTTCAATGGTAGAACTTCAGCTTCCCAAGCTGACTACGTGGGTTCGATTCCCATCACCCGCTCCAACTTGATTTAAATTTACAACTGTGTAAGTGCATACTTATCGAGAATCCCGGTAAGCTCCTCGCTGGCTCTTAAGCGATGTTTGTAATGCTTTTCTCTGGCTTTGTCCCAATCGCCAGTGCGAATTGCGTCCAGCACATCCCGATGTTCCTGTGTTGAACATGCAAGTCTCACTCAATTTGTTTGAAACCTGACAGTGACCTACTCTCACATGGGAACTCCCACACTACCACCAGCGATGCATCCAGGACGACAAATACCCTCAGATCAGCTACTTCCGTGCAATACGCCAGGTTTTGAGGAACCCAGGCAGATCATGGATTTTTCCTGAAGTTCAATGGACTGGCCGCCCGGCTCCGGTGGGGCTGGCCTTGCACTGCTGAACAGCAGGCTCCAGCCAGCAACAGAAAGTGCATCAGGAAGGATGAACTTCACGATGGATTCGGATGCGTTGAGCAGCACGGCAAACGCCTCCGTCCCGTCATGCAAAACCATGGCAAAAGCCCCGGCCCCGGCCCAGTCATCCGGCGCCATTATTCTGCCGTCCGGGTGCAGCCATTCGATCTCCGGCCAGGCGGCTTCATCTACGTGGCTGCCATGCAGGAAACGCTGCTGTCGCAACAACGGTGAATTTCGGCGAAAGTTAATCAGTTTGCAAACCTGTTCTGTAAATTCGGGATCGGTGTTCAGCCCGCCCCAGTCCAGCCAACCGGTTTTGTTGTCCTGTGCGTAGGCATTGTTATTACCCTGCTGGGAATTGCCGAACTCGTCACCCGCCAGCAGCATTGGAACCCCCTGAGACACCAACAGCGTCGCCAGCATGTTCAGCCGTTGCCGGCGACGCAACTGCATGATGGCGTCGTCACCACTGTCACCCTCGACGCCATGGTTGCGGCTGAAATTGTGCGCGTGGCCGTCCCGGTTCTGCTCACCGTTCGCCTCATTATGCCGAAGCCGGTAGCTGACAAGGTCACTAAGCGTGAAACCATCGTGAGCGGTGATAAAGTTGATGCCACTGGATGGCGACCGCTTGCTCTGCTCGAACAGGTTGGCTGAACCGTGCAAGCATTTGGCCATTTCACCGGCCTGTTGCGGATCACCGTGCCAGAAACGCCGGACAATATCCCGGTATTGGTCGTTCCATTCGGACCACTGCTCAGGAAACCGGCCCAGTTGGTAGCCACCCGGCCCGATATCCCAGGGCTCGGCGATCAACTTTGCTGCTCTCAGTTGCGGGTCAGAACCGATTTGTACCAGCAGAGGATGCGTGGGATCAAAGCCCTGCGCGGACCGGCCCAGTATGGTGGCAAGATCGAAGCGGAACCCGTCCACACCCATGTCTGCATACCAGTAACGCAGGCTGTCAATCACCAGTTCACGCACCCGCGGGTGATCCGCGTCCAGCGTATTGCCGCAGCCGGTGTCGTTGATATACTTGCCCTGCTGGCCGGCTACGTTGCGGTAGTAGGCCAGGTTGTCAATACCTCGAAAACTGAGGCTAGGCCCGAGCTCGTTGCCTTCACCAGTATGGTTGTACACCACGTCGAGCAGCACTTCGATTCCGGCTTCATGTATGGCATTGACCATGTCACGAAAGTCAGCAGCCGGATCAATACCCGCATACCTGGCCTCCGGCACAAAAAAGTTTATGCTGTTGTAGCCCCAGTAATTGCTCAAGCCCCGCTTTTCCAGGAACGCTTCGTCGATGAACGCGTGCACCGGCATCAGCTCGATGGATGTTATTCCCAACGCCTTCAGATATTCGAGGATCGCACCATTGCGCATGCCACGGAATTTTCCACGCTCAGCCTGCGGGATACCGGGATGCTTCATGGTGAAGCCGCGCACGTTTGCCTCGTAGATGATCATCTCGGACCACGGAACAGGTGGCTGTAAACGGCTGGCATCGCCAGTATCCCCGGTCACCACGGATTTCGGGATGAACGGAGCGCTGTCCAGCTTGTTTAGCCGGAATTCTTCGTTCCCGGAATCCAGTACAAAGTCGAATACGGCCTCCGACCAGCTGAAACGACCGGACAAGGCCCGCGCATAGGGATCCATCAGCAGCTTGTGTGGATTGAAACGCAGGCCTTTTTGCGGGTCGTATGGTCCGTGTACACGGTATCCATAGCGCTGACCTGGTATACAGCCCGGCAAATGGGTCTGCCAAATATCACCATGCCCGTCAGACAGGGGAATTCGCCGGGTTTCGTTTGCATGCTCGTCAAACAGGCACAGCTCCACCGCCTCTGCCCGGGATGAGAACAATGCGAAATGAACGCCCTCGCCATCCCAATGCGCACCTGGGGAAGACGGATTCATGCGGGGTCGGGTTGCACCGGCTCCAGTCGCCAGATCTCGTCGTTGTAATCCCGGATCGTGCGGTCGGTCGAAAACCGCCCGGAGGCAGCCGTGTTCAGAATACTTGTTCGCGTCCAGCTATCCGCATCCTGGTAAGCCGTGGCAACCTGGCTTTGCGTATCGATGAAACTGCGAAAATCAGCAGCGGTCATCCACTGATCGTGGTGGTCGCGGATGGCACGGATAATGGTATCAAAAACGCCAGGCTCATCAGGATTGAAGTGGCCGCTTTCGAGCAGGTTCATTACCCGTGTGAAATCTTTGTCACTTTCGATGATCGACTGGGGATCGTATTGCGGTCTGAGTACGGCAATTCCATCTACGGTCAGCCCAAACAGGAAAAAGTTTTCATCACCCACTGCCTCACGGATCTCGACATTGGCCCCATCCAGGGTGCCGATCGTGATGGCGCCGTTCATCATGAATTTCATATTGCCGGTGCCGGAGGCTTCTTTGCCGGCTGTGGATATCTGCGATGAAAGGTCTGCCGCCGGACAAATCAACTCCATCGCTGAGACGTTGTAATCCGGAAAGAAAATCAGCTGCAAGCGGCCCTGAGCGGCAGGGTCGGAATTGATGGCCGCGGCGACGTTGTTGATACACTTGATGATGTTTTTGGCCATTGCATAACCTGGCGCTGCCTTGCCACCGATTATGACAACCCGGGGCACCAGCCCTTCATCATCGCCTCGCTGGATGCGGTCATAAAGGTGAATGACATGCAGCAGGTTCAGTAATTGCCGCTTGTATTCGTGTATACGCTTTACCTGCACGTCGAACAGCATGCCCGGGTCAACCCGCAGACCGGTCCTTTCGGCGATCGCGTCCGCCAAACGTTGCTTATTTGAAACTTTGACCGCCCGCCACGTTTCCCGGAACACCGGATCGTCGACATGGTCACGCAATCCGGACAGCTGTTCCAGGTCCGTTACCCATTCGCAGCCGATTTTCGAGCTGATCAATTGAGCCAGGCTCGGATTGCAGCCCGCCAGCCAGCGGCGTTGTGTCACACCGTTGGTTTTATTATTGAATTTTTCAGGCCACAACTCCGCAAAGTCCCTCAGCAGGCCTTCGCGCAACAACCGGGAATGTAATACCGCGACGCCATTGACAGAGTAACTGCCGACGATGGCGAGATAGGCCATTCTCACCATCGGTTCACCACCCTGCTGGATCAGCGACATGCGGTCCAGACGTTCCCAGTCACCGGGCCAGCGTTTCCTGACTTCTGCCAGAAAGCGCACATTGATTTCATAAATGATTTCCATAATGCGCGGCAACAAGCGGTGCATCATGGCCTCCGGCCAGGCTTCCAGCGCTTCCGGAAGCAGGGTGTGGTTGGTGTAGGCCATGGTACTGCTGGTGATGTCCCAGGCCTCGTTCCAGTGCAGGCCGTGTTCATCCATCAACAAGCGCATCAATTCCGGCACGGCGATGGCGGGATGGGTGTCGTTGAGCTGGAAACAGTTCTTCGCAGCAAAATCGCTGAAATCTTCACCGTGGCGGGCACACCAATCTGCCAGTACATCCTGCAGGCTGGCCGACGCCAGAAAATATTGCTGACGCAGCCTTAATTCCCGTCCGCTTTCAGTCGCGTCATTCGGGTAAAGGACCATTGTGATGTTTTCGGCCTCGTTCTTGGCAGCCACCGCGTCTGAATAACTGCCCGCGTTGAATTCCTCCAGATCAAACTCGTCTGTTGCCGATGCCGACCACAAGCGCAGGGTGTTAACCACTTCGTTTCTGTAGCCTGGAATGGGCACATCATAGGGTACGGCGAGCACGTCGTGAGTATCGACCCAACCGTGCCAAATTCGGCCCTCTTTATCGGTGCGCGTGGTGCTGCGGCCACCAAACTTGATCGTCCGGCTAAAGTCGGTGCGTTTGATCTCCCACGGGAAACCCTGAAGCAACCAGGTATCCGGCTCTTCGACCTGGTGACCGTTTTCGAAATGCTGACGGAACATACCGTAGTGATAGCGGATGCCGTAACCGATTACCGGCAATTGCAGCGTTGCACAGCTGTCGAGGAAACAGGCCGCCAGCCGGCCCAGTCCACCGTTACCCAGACCTGTGTCATGTTCACAGGCCCAAAGGTCTTCCAGTTCGATGCCTATATGGTCCAGCGCTTCGCGAGCCTGGTCCTCGATATCCAGGCTCAGCAGGGCATTGCGCAGCAGGCGGCCCATCAGGTATTCCAGTGACAGATAATGGGCGCGTCTGGCGTTATCGCGTTCAAGCGAAACATGGGTGCGGTGCCAGCGCTCCATGAGCCGGTCGCGGGTCGCGTAGACCAGCGCTTCGTAAAGAAAAGGAGAACGCTGCCGGATCGTGCGACGGCCCAACATCCGGGCGAAGTAGTGGGTGCAATCCGACAGCAGCGCGTCAGCGGTCATTGCCAGCGCCGGGGCCCGCAGTAATTCGATGTGGCTGGAACCGGCAGCGGTGCCGGATCGGGTTTCCGCGTTATCGTTTTTAATCATGTAATCATACTCAATCGTTTACTTGCAGAATAATGGTCGCCAACGGGGGCAGTGTCACCAGCAAAGAATCACCGCGGCCGTGAGACCTGACAGGCGCGCTCTGTATGAGGCCGGAATTCACCAAACCGCTGCCTCCATATTCTTCCCTGTCCGTATTCAGAATTTCGCGAAGGCTGCAATCTGCCGGAACCCCGATACGGTAGTCCTGACGCACCACCGGCGTGAAATTCGAGATGCAGACGATCAAGCCGCCATGCTGGTCACGCCGCAGCCAGGCGAACACGCTGTTATCGCGATCCTCCCACTCGATCCATTCAAAGCCCTCATGGCTGAAGTCCCTCTCATACAGGGCGGGTGTCGAGCGGTATACATGGTTCAGGTCCCGAACCAGGCTCTGCACGCCCCGGTGGAATGGTTGCTCGAGTAAATGCCAGTCCAGTGAACGGTCGTGGCTCCACTCACGAGCCTGAGCCAGCTCTGCACCCATGAACAACAGTTTCTTACCCGGGTGCGCGAACATGAAACCAAAGTATGCGCGCAAGTTAGCGAAACGTTGCCATTCATCTCCCGGCATCTTTCCCAGCAGTGAGCCCTTGCCGTGGACTACCTCGTCATGCGACAGTGGCAGCACGAAATTCTCGTCAAAGGCGTAGACCAGCCCGAAGGTCATTTTGTCGTGGTGATGTTTGCGGTGCACAGGCGCTTCGCGCATATAGGCCAGCGTGTCGTTCATCCAGCCCATGTTCCACTTGTAGGTGAAGCCGAGCCCACCTGCGTCGGTGGGCCGTGAAACGCCCGGCCAGGCAGTGGATTCCTCGGCGAAACAGGTCGCGCCCCTGCCGTGCACAGCAATATTCAAGCGGCGGATAAAATCCACCGCCTCGAGGTTTTCATTGCCACCGTACTCGTTGGGCAACCATTCGCCTTGCTCGCGCGAATAGTCCAGATACAGCATCGACGCCACGGCATCAACGCGCAGCGCGTCTAAGTGGAATTCATCGATCCAGTACAGCGCGCTGCCAATCAGGTAATTGATGACTTCACGCCGGCCATAATTGAAAATCAGCGTACCCCAGTCGGCGTGCTCGCCTTTGCGGGGGTCTTCATGTTCATACAAGGCGGTTCCGTCGAACCGGCCAAGTCCGTGGCTATCGCGCGGGAAATGAGCCGGCACCCAGTCGACAATGACGCTGATACCGGCCAGATGGCACTGGTCGATCAGGTAGCGGAAGTCGTCGGGGTTACCAAAGCGCTGTGTGGGTGCGTACATGCCGATCGGCTGGTAACCCCAGGAACCGTCGAAGGGGTGCTCTGAGACCGGTAGAAATTCAATATGGGTAAACCCCATCTCGATGACATAAGCCACCAGTTCTTTTGCCAGTTCGCGGTAACTCAGCGGACGGTTGCCCTCTTCTGGCCTGCGACGCCACGACCCGGGGTGGACCTCGTAAATGCTTACCGGCTGATCAAGGCGGGGGATTGGACTGCGTTGCCGCATCCATTCGCGGTCCCGCCAGCGGTAGCAGCTGCGATAAACGATTGACGCATTGCCTGGCGGCGGCTCAAAGAAGTGCGCCATCGGGTCCGTTTTGAACGGCTGCAATTCGCCCTGCTGGTCGAGGATTTCGAACTTGTAGTACGCGCCGTCCGTGACGCCGGGAATGAACATCTCCCAGATACCGCTGGCCGGGTGCAGCCGCATCACGTGGCGCCGCCCGTCCCAGTCATTGAATTCGCCGATGACGCTCACACGCGATGCGTTGGGCGCCCACACGGCAAAACTGGTACCGCGCACACCTCGCAGACTGGTCGGTTGCGCCCCCAGTTTTTTGAAGATTTCCTGGTGGGAACCCTCTGCCAGCAGGTACAGGTCGAGATCACCCAGCGTTGAAGGGAACCGGTACGGATCCTCGATGTCATGGAAATCGCCCGCTTCCGATTCGATGCGTAAGAGGTAGTGCCTCAAGCGCGCCGGCATTTCCACCTCGAACACTCCGCCTTCGTGCAGCCGACGCATCGGTAATAGTTCATTGCCGTGCCGGTCGAGCAGGCTGACTGATTTAGCATGCGGTTGCAGTGTCCTGACAAGTCGTAAACCGTTTTCCCGGTGGATGCCCAGCAGCGCAAACGGATCAGCGTGCCGTCCGTCTGCCAGTGCGCTCCATTCGGTACTGTGCCGGTCAGTCTTCGACTTCATAGAGTTCCGAAATATAGCGGTCAGTGGCCGATCGCCAGTCAAATCTCCTGGCGGCTGCGTTTTTACAAATGGAATTCCATTGCTCCCTGTCTGACTCGCGCATGGACAGTGCACGGTTGACGTTGGCGGCAAAGTTTTGCGCCTGCTCGCGCGGGTTTTTCCCACCGAATGCAAAGCCATCGACACCGTTCGTCACGGTGTCCTTCAGCCCGCCCACGGCATGCACCACGCAGGGCTGGCCCGAACGCATGGCCAGCATCTGGCTGATTCCGCAGGGTTCGAAACTGCTGGGCATCAGGAACAGGTCACCGGCGCGGTACAGCAGGTCGGGAAGGGGTTCAGAATAGCCTCTGAGGTAAAGGAAATTGCTGTGGCTCTCCGCGATGTTAATCAATCGTTTTTCAAGGGCTCCGTCGCCACTGCCCAGCATGATAAAAACGATTTTTTTACCCTGGCTTTCCAGGATAGCTTCCAGCGCTGAGTCATGGGTATCGGTGGGCTCTAGAAATAAGGTGGTCTTTTGAGCGCTGACGCGCCCGATACTGACCAGAACGGTGGCCGGGCGTCTGCGCGACAGGGTTTTTAACGTTTGTCGGGCGGGTGCATTGCCTTCAAACAGTTGCTGCTCGGTGGCGATGGTGTCCAGCAGGCGGGACCAGCCTGGTCGCCGGCCGCCAGGCGCCGGATAAGGGCAGCCGTTCAGGATACCGGTTAAACGGCCCTGCCGCGCAGCCACGCGCAGATCAGCTTCCAGTCCCTCACCACCGCTGAAACCAAGTTGCGGGTCGTTTGATTGCAGAATCTCCGCGGCATAAGCCGGAGAAACCGTATTGAGTTTGTCAGCCAGTCGTATCGCAGCCGCCATCGGGTTAACGCAGTCGCTGTAACGCGGATCAGCGAGCTGTTCGTATTTATATGCAAGATGCGGGAACCAGCTTTGCAAAGACGAGGCGTGATCCCTCAGCGGACGTATGCCCTGGATCGCGAGGTTGTGAATCGTGTAGACGGTGCGGACCGATCGGAGTTGTTCAAACGACGGTTCAAAATCGCGCAGCGCCGGAACCAGCCCCGTGTGCCAGTCATGCAGGTGTAAAACATCCGGCGGCACTGCGGCTTGCTCCACGCAGGCTGCGACGGCGGCACTGAAAAACGCAAACCTGGTCGCATCGGTTTCGAACGGTTTATCCGGACCGTCGTCGTAGTAAATCACACCGGCACCCACTGACGAAATGATTGGATGTTCTATAAACAGGTATTCGATCTGTAAGCTGGGGCCCTGCAGACGGCTCAGTTCGGCGATGTGTGTGTTACCACCAAAACCCACTTTGATCCCGGTAATATACTCCGTTTCCGCCAACTGGTTGAAGCGGTCGTAAGCAGGTATGATGACGCTGACCTGCCATCCTGAATCAACGAGAGCCAGTGGCAGGTCGCGAATAACATCAGCGATGCCGCCGACCTTGCCACCCCTGAGCGCGCCGTTTTCTGCTGCAACCAGCCAAACCCGCTTCGCGTGATTGATACTCATTCCCGACTCTCTATGCTTAAGCGGCTAACGCGTGAAATGCAATGACTGTCCCAGCATATCGGGCGTCACCAGCGTACGGCCGGCTGCTGTCACACGGAATCCGCGGGCACGGTCTGCCTCGTGGTCAATACCGATTTCCATACCATCCGGAATTTGGGCGCCGCGGTCCAGAATGGTGTTTCGAATCTTGCAATGCCGTCCGATATCGCAGTCCGGAAGGACGACAGAGTCTTCTACGGAGGCCCAGGAATGTACGGTGCAGCCTGAGAACAGCACGGACCGCTTAACGCTGGCGCCGGAAATGATACAGCCGGCCGACACCATTGAAGCCAGCGCCTGTCCGCGCCGGTCATCCTGGTCAAAAACAAATTTGGCCGGTGGCAGCTGAGACTGGTCGGTAAATATCGGCCACTTTTTGTCATACAGATTCAATTGCGGATGCACGGAAATAAGTTCCATATTGGCTTCCCAGAAGGCATCCAGTGTTCCCACGTCCCGCCAGTAGGCCCGCCCTGAAGTCTCCGGATCGCGGAAGGGGTATGCATAGACACGGTACTTATCAACAATCGACGGGATGATGTTCTTGCCAAAATCACGCTCGGAATCAACCGTGTCCGCATCCTTGATCAACTGTTCGTAGAGAAAACCCGTGTTGAACACGTAATTACCCATGGAAGCCATGCAAAGTTCGCTCTGACCCGGTATGGGTTGTGGATTCTCGGGCTTCTCGTCGAACGCAATGATCCGGCCATCCTCGTCAACGGTCATTACACCGAGTTGGCCGGCGGCTTCGGCGATCGGAACGGGCATGCAACACACCGTCATATCCGCCTGTCGCTCCGCATGCCAGGCAAGCAATGGTCCGTAGTCCATCTTGTAAACGTGGTCGCCCGACAGGATCAGTACGTAAGCGGGATCGTGTGTGCGTATGATATCGATGTTCTGGTAAATAGCATCGGCAGTGCCAAGATACCAGTCATCACCGATACGCCGGGAGGCCGGCAGGATCTCGACAAATTCGCGGTTCTCAGCCCGGAATCTGGCCCAACCGTGCACCAGGTGACGGATCAGGGAATGGGACTTGTACTGGGTCAGAACGCCGATCCGCCTGATGCCGGAATTAATACAATTCGACAGGGGAAAATCGATAATGCGCAGTTTACCGCCGAAATAAATGGCCGGTTTGGCGCGCCACTGGGTCAGCTCGTACAACCTGGAGCCCTGGCCACCCGCCAGGATCAGCGCCAGCGTGTCCCGTGTCAGACGGCTGACATAACGACCCTGGTCGCTGAGAATATCGTTGGTCATTTTGGAATCATTGTTTGCGTTCATAGTTCAGTCCAAGTGTAGCCTAATTGATCAGTCACGTGATGCGTCACGGACCATGTTACTAATCGACTCACACACAGCGGGTGTTAACCGGCCGGGCGGCAGACGCCAGCGCCAGTTGCCATGGGTCGTGCCCGGTGTATTGAGCCGCGCTCCGGATCCCAGCCCGAGATAATCCTGCAAAGGTGCCATTGCGATCATGGCTTTGCTCGAAAAGGCCAGCCTGATCATGTCGAAATTAATGGTATCTGCCGAGCCACCGGTCAGCCGCAGTGCGTTTATGCGGCTCGTTTCAATTTCCTGGCGGCTACGCGTGTCGTCGTGACCGCCCCGGAACCAGCCGATGGTCGTGTCGTTATCGTGGGTGCCGGTATAGCAGACGCAATTCGCCTCGATGTGATCGGCTCGAAAGTCCGGATCATCGACATCAAATTGCAGTACGCGCATACCGGGTATATCGTGCATTTGCCGCAGTTCATGCACTTGCGGTGTTATAAAGCCAAGGTCTTCCGCCACAATCGGCAGATGACCAAGCGCGGCTTGCATGGCCGCAAATAACGCTCCCCCCGGCCCGCGTTCCCAGGCGCCGTTGCGCGCTGTGGGTGATTCCGCGGGGATCGCCCAGTATGCCTCAAAGCCACGGAAATGATCGATCCTGACCAGGTCCGCCATACTTGCAGCGTGCCGCAGACGGTCTATCCACCACTGATAACCATTCTCAGCGAGATGGTCCCAGTCGTACAAGGGATTACCCCAGAGCTGGCCGTCTTCACTGAAATAATCAGGCGGAACACCGGCCACATGCGAGGGCCGGCCGTTTCTGTCGATACGCAGGATTTCCGGGCATGCCCAAGCATCAGCGCTATCGAGGGCGATATAGATCGGCATATCCGAGAACAGGATGACGCCTTTCTCCCGTGCACGTGCGTGTAGCTCTTGTGATTGCCGATGAAACAGGAACTGGAGCAACTTGATACGTTCCATCTGCTGCCTTGAAGCATTCCGGACTTCTCGTAACGCGACCGGATCACGTTGTGCATACTTCCGCTCCCACTCCGGCCAGGCGCGTTCGCCATGCTTGTTTTTCAGGACTCTGAACAGGGCATAGTCATCGAGCCAGTCAGCGTCATACTGGTGCAGAAAATCCTCGTATCCCGATTTTAGATCAGCGCCAACATTGTCGGCAAATCGATCGGCAGCCGTGGTGAGCAATGTGCTTTTTGCAGGTATGAGTTTGCCGTAATCAACGGTTTCCGTTGGCAGGTCGCGCAGCACTGAGGTTTCTTCAGGCCTGATCAGACCGGCTCGCACCAACGGGTCGATGCCAAGCAGGTTCTCGTTTCCGGCAAACGCCGAGAGCGGCTGATAAGGGGAATCGCCATATGCAGTGGGGCCGGTCGGCAGGTACTGCCACACCCTGATGTTCATTTCAGACATGCTGTCGATAAAGGACAGTGCACTGTCCCCGATATCACCGATACCGTACGGGCCCGGTAGTGAAGCGAAGTGAACACCTACACCAGCCAAGCGACGCTCCGGCAGTACCGGACTGATATTTCTGTTGTTCATGCCAGGCCTGGACACCGTATAGTTTCTGATTGAACCGGATACTTGTTCATTTCCCATCCTGACCTGTAAGCACCGAATTGACAATTTCTTTGGCTTCGGACTGGATCTGCCTGAGATGATCTTCACCCTTGAAGCTTTCAGCATAGATCTTGTAGATGTCTTCGGTACCGGACGGACGGGCGGCAAACCAGCCATTTTGTGTGCATACTTTCAAACCACCGATTGCGGCACCGTTGGCGGGCGCGTGGGTCAGTTTCGCGATGATCGGTTCTCCGGCCAGTGTTTCTGCCTTCACCTGTTGCGGTGAGAGTACTGCGAGCCTGGCCTTTTCTTCGCGGGTGGCGGGGGCGTCAATACGGGCGTAGACCGGTGTGCCGAATTGCCTGACCATTTCCCGGTAATGCTCGCCCGGATCCTTGCCGGTCACGGCAAAGATTTCGCAAGCCAGCAAACACAGAATAATGCCGTCTTTGTCGGTAGTCCAGACGCTGCCGTCCATGCGCAGGAACGAGGCCCCGGCAGATTCTTCGCCGCCAAATCCACAACTTCCGTCTGCGAGCCCTTCGACAAACCACTTAAAGCCGACCGGTACTTCCTGCAGCTGTCGGCCGAGCCCGGCGGCAATCCGGTCAATCAATGAAGAACTCACCAGCGTCTTGCCGACGACGGCGTCGGCGCTCCAGCCGCTGCGGTGAGTGAACAGATAATCGATGGCGACGGCGAGGTAGTGATTTGGATTCAACAATCCGGCTGAGCGGGTGACGATGCCGTGGCGGTCGAAGTCGGGGTCGTTGCCGAAGGCGATATCAAAATCGTCCTTGAGTCCGATCAAGCTGGCCATCGCGTAAGGCGAAGAACAGTCCATGCGTACCTTGCCGTCGCGGTCGACGGTCATGAAGCTGAAGGTCGGATCGACGCTGCCGTTGCGGACCGTCAGGTTCAGGCCATACTTCTCGGCAATTGGTTTCCAGTAGGCCAGGCCTGCCCCGCCCATCGCATCGGCGCAGATTTTGAGACCGGATTTAGCGATGGCCTGCATGTCGATCACGCTGCCGAGGTCTTCGACATAGGGGGTGATAAAGTCATATAAGACGGTGGTGCCGGCCGCCAGCGCGTCGGCATAACAAAGACTTTCTACCCCATCGTTGTCACTTGCCAGCAACTCGTTGGCACGATCGGCGATCCAACTGGTGACATCGGTGTCGGCTGGTCCACCGTTGGGCGGGTTGTACTTGAAGCCCCCATTGTCCGGTGGGTTATGCGACGGGGTGATGACGACTCCGTCGGCAAGTCGGTCGCTGCGGTCTTTGTTATAGCCCAGAATCGCGTGAGAAATAACCGGAGTGGGCGTGTAGCCGCCATTTTTGTCGATCATCGTTTTTACGCCATTGGCGGCGAAGACCTGCAGTGCAGTTTTTTCGGCCGGGGTGGATAATGCGTGGGTATCCTTGCCGATAAAAACCGGGCCGCTGATGCCCTGTCCGGCGCGGTATTCGCAGATAGCCTGCGTGATAGCCATGATGTGGCTTTCGTTAAAGCTGGCATTCAGCGATGTGCCACGGTGGCCTGAGGTGCCAAAAGCGACCTTTTGCCCGGGATTCTCTACGTCGGGCCGGGTTTCGTAGTAGAGACTGACAAGATTCGCAATATCGCAAAGGTTTTCTGTTGCGACAGGTTTTCCGGCGTTTGGATGAATAGTCATAGTCCGTAAGTCATTCAATCCTGAGCGTATAAGCATAAGCCGTCGCAGCCCTTGTGACCATGATCGCCGTCAGGCAGGTTTTCAAAAGTTTAGATATTTATTACTTTCCCTATTGCATTCCCCACGCATCGAGGACTTAACCCAGATTCGATTGTTGAAAACACCCTGGCGTAACGGCACTAAGCACGTCATATTTGAACCACTGGATTTTATGTACAGGACGTACGGTATGCCGTGGGCGCATGGATGCGCAGGAACGGCCATCTCCAGACTGGTTGCTTTGATTCCCAAACCCAGAGTTAATCTGACCCGCTTCCATGGAGTGTTCGCCTAAAGGCGCCTACTTTTGGTGCACCCAATAGTCACTATCGGGCAATGGTGACACCCGCTAAACGGGGCAGAGGCAAAAAGACCAAGGCGGCAATCGACAAGCAAGACCAAACCCCGGCCGAGCGCCACGCAGCAATGACCTGG
>Ga0114950_10002436_pt1 | contig 14278 bp, 8 predicted proteins | sample N075metaG_FD_83503 | JGI IMG/M metagenome (GOLD analysis project Ga0114950, IMG submission 83503) | Deep subsurface microbial communities from Kermadec Trench to uncover new lineages of life (NeLLi) - N075 metaG | ecosystem: Environmental > Aquatic > Marine > Ocean trench > Sediment | place... | reverse complement strand
TAGATGACCTGTCCCAGGCCCTTGGTGCCAACCAGCGCGGTGATAACCAGCATGCCTAGACCGAAGAGGACCGTTTGGTTGATGCCGAGCATGATCTCCGGCAGTGCGAGCGGCAGCTGCACCCCGAACAGGAGCTGTCGGCGGCTACAACCCATGCTGAGCGCGGCCTCGACGACTTCAGCATCAACCAGGCGGATGCCGAGCTCGGTATAGCGGATGGTCGGGACGATCGCGTACATGATAATGGCCAACAATCCGGCGAACTCCCCCACCTTGAACAGAACCACGACGGGGATGAGGAACACGAAGAGCGGGATCGACTGAAGCGTGTCGTTGACAGGCCGTATGATCGCCGAGATGCGGTCGTTCAAAGCGGCCCAGACGCCCAGCGACACGCCGATGACCACGCAGATGAGAACCGCCGAGCCACATAGATAGATGGAGATCATCGAGCGCAGCCAGAACCCGCTGGTCAGCATGAAGCTCAGCGAGAACAGTGCAAAAATCCCCATGCGCCGGCCGCCGACACGCCAGGCGAGCACGGTGACCGGCACCAGAAACGCCGGCCACGGCAACTCGGTCAGACCGACGTAGAATACGATGCCGAAAGCCGCAATTGTCAGGCCAATACGCCAGTTGGCAGCCATTGTCGCAGCCGCGGCCAGCACCAGCACCAGGGCGGCATAGCCCACCCGTATTGGGTTGGTCAGCGTGAAGCCCCATGAAAAGGGACGCACGATATCGTCGAGGCCGAGCTTCATCGGCAGCATATAGTAGAACAGCGTCCAATTCTTGATGTTGTCGGTGACATGAGGATAATTGATGTTGATCCACGAGATGATGCGGTTCAGGAACTCGTATGGATGCAAGGTCCAGGCACCCGGAAAATGCCACAGGAAGGGTACGAACGCGCTCGCCGCAATCAGAAGCAACACGGTGACGATGGTGAAAGTCCACGCGGCGTAGCGCTGCCGGACTCGACTTTCCAGGTCCACGGCGAGCATTCGATCCCGCCGACGGGCTAGGCCTTGAGTGACCCGGTCCATCATCATGGCAACGAGAACGATCGCGAGTCCGGCCATCAGGCTCTGACCGAACTCCGCCCGGCGCATGGTATACAGCACCGCCCAACCGAGGTCGTCGCCGCTGCCGAGCACGGCGGCGATAACCACCATGGCGAAGGTCGCCAAAATCGTCTGGTTGACGCCCATCATCACGGTCGGGAGAGACGTCGGGAGCTTCACCCACCACAGGATCTGTCGGTTCGTCCCTCCCGCCATAATGGCGGCATCCACCACATCCGCCGGAACCCGCGACAGACCGAGCATGACGTTGCGGGCCATGGGCGGCATCGCGAAGACGGCCGCGGCGATCAGGCCGACCGTCGGCCCGAATCCGAACAGAATGAGGCCCGGCACGAGATAGGCGAAAGTCGGGATCGTCTGCATGAAATCGAGCAGTGGCTCGATCACGCGACGGGCACGATGGCTTCCGTGGCCGAGGATTCCCAAGGCCAGCCCGACCGAGATGGACAGTGGCAGCGAGACCGTGACCAGAGCCAGCGTGAGCGCCGCCTTGTTCCAGAAACCCGTAACCAGGATGTAGCAGAGGGCAAGCAGACAGAACAATGCAACCCGCCAGCCCGCCGCGACATGGGCGAGCACCACGACGACGAACAGCACCACCGACCACGGGAGCCACGAGTAGAAGTCGCGAAATCCGTAGACCGGCATTTCGAGCAGCCAGGAAACGACCCGGAAGGCGGGTTTGGACACGCCGACGAACAGGTCCATCGCGACATCGAGCCATACCGGAATCGGCAAGCCCTGCCCCTCATCGAAAGGCACGAGCCAGGGAACATCGCCGTATAGCAGGAAGCTCGCGCCAATCACCAGGCCGACGCCGGTCCACAGCGCTATCGCCGGGTTGTAAAACCGGCCGGGCGACCCAAATGCTCGTGCGAATCGCATGGTCAAAGCAGCACCGGATGACCGGGCAGCGTCGCTGTCCACGGCCATCAGAGACCGTGGCACCAGACCGGGACGGTCACTGTTAGAGAATGTGTACTAGTCGGCATCTGCGCCTAACTCATACATCCGGCATGCGATGAATTCGAGCAGGAACTCCGAGCGGCCTCGTCAACCATCAAGGCACGGCGGCCGGGCTATTGCCGGGCCTGAGTGTCCCTCTACCTCGAGTCGCTACTCCGCCGAGGCTTCGTCAATCCACCCCTGCCAGCGCGACCGGTTGTCGATCATCCACTGGTCGATATAGGCGTCGAGCTCGATACCATCGACGTCGATCGCATTCATCATGCGCACGAGGTCCTTGTCCGCGTGCTCGATGCTCTCGACGATCCGAAGGGCCGCCGGCCAAACTTCGCTCATGCCAGGCCACGTGGCCTTCCAGACGCGCGCCTGATCCCAGTCACAGTCGAAAGTCGCATTGGGATTGATGCCGCCAGACGGGTCGTCGGTGCAGCCGTCCCAATACTCCGGCAGCGCGATCGGGGTCAGCCGATAATTGGCATGGATGCCGTGGGGCGACCAGAACATGATGAGGAGGGGCTCGCCACGCTCCTCCGCTGACTTGATTTCAGCGATCATCGCGCCTTCGCTACCAGCCGGCTGTGACACGAACGGCAAGTCGAGGGCAACGATGCGCGGCTCGTTCAGGGTGCCCCATTCGATGGGGTAGTCGAGCAGTCGCCCCTTCGGGAAGGTCTCGGCCGAGGCAAACACTTTGGCGCAGCCCTTCAACAAGGTCCAGTCCGCATCGATGCCCGGACACATCTCCAACGCCTTGTCGTTGGCGTACCAGGTTTCGACTCCCACGTAGCCGGTCCCGCCGGCATCGTGAACTTGCCCAGATTCGAAGAGCTTCATCCAGCCCTCGCCCATGTTCGACGACCACAGGCTGGTCGCCACGTGCAAGTCACCGTCGGCCAGCCCTTGAATCTGCGGGTAGTAGCCGGCGGTGATTAATTCGGTATTGTAGCCAGCCTCCGTGAGGATGCGGCCAATGATTTGAGACTGGAAGACTTGGCTGGCCGATTCGGCGACAGCGATTTTGATAACCTTGTCACTTTCAGGCACATTTGCGCCTTGGCTAACACCAGATCCCGCGAAATTCAAACTGAACGCAATCACAGCAACCGCCAGCGCGTTCCTACAGAAATGCCATCCCATTTTCCTGGTCTCCCTGTCCATACTCGAATTCATGCACGTATATCAGGCTAACGATGAAGATATCGCGTCACAAACGAGTAATACGTGCGGCTTTGGATGAGTCTGGGTCATGGTGCAAGGCGGCGTCGGGGTCGGCCATGCCATCGTCAGCGGTGCCCCGGAGCCGCTGGGCGAGACACTTCGCACGGACCGGCGGACACCGTCGCTGCGATATCTGGCTGGGCGCATGAGACCCATGAGTTCCAGACGTTGGGTCCTCGCGCCGGAAGTTGGGTTCGGGCGAAGGAACGGAGCAAGCCAGATTTGATAATGTCATGGCAACGACCCGATTTCCGTTCGTTGGAGTCAACGGACGGCAGGTGGGCCAGCTCGGTTATCGCCGTCGCGGGCGGGTCGGGCATGCGCGCCTGATCGGCGTCAATCTGTCACTTCCCAGTTGAAAAAAGATCTGCGACGTGGTGTCCTGCCGATTGATAGGCTGTGACTGTTCAGGTGAGTCTGAATCATGATTCCGTTACACAAGTCCTTGCCGGCACTCAGCGCGTTAAGGGCGTTCGAGGCGGCTGCACGGTACCAGCATTTCACCAAAGCAGCCGACGAGCTCTGCCTCACGCCGTCCGCGGTGAGCCGCCATGTCCGCACTCTTGAGGTGGATCTTGGTGCGAAGCTCTTCGAGCGGGAACATCGAGCGGTGCGGCTGACTGCCGACGGCCGACGCCTGTTGGAAGCGGTTACCATGGGGCTTACCCATATCGGGGCCACGGCTCAGGACATCCGGCAACGCCGGAACACCGGGAAGCTGACTGTTGGCATGCTGACGGTTTTCGCGAGCGCCCTCATGGTGCGGCGGATCGGCGAGTTCCGCCGACACCACCCCGAGTTCGATGTGCATATTGTCTCGCTCGACCGTAACCCCAACCCGGTGGAGGACGACTTCGATGTTTCGATCGTGGTCGGTCATCAATCGAGCCAGGAGTTCGAATCGCATCTTCTTTTTACGGAAAAAGCTTACCCGATTTGCAGCGCGGGATATTTTGCGCAACGGTCCTCCCTCGAACAGCCCGCCGACCTGCTGAACGAGAAGCTGCTCCACCTGGATGACGCATGCTGGGCGGGCTTTCCGTCGGTTGCACCGGTCAATTGGGTGAGTTGGCTGTCACAGTTCGGGGTCGAGCTTCCGTTCCCGCCTCACGGCTTGATCTTCAGCAGCTATCAGATGGTAATTCAGGCGGCCATTCAAGGGCACGGCGTGGCGATCGGGTGGCATCATTTCGTAGCCGACTTGATACGCGAAGGCAGCCTCGTGCGCCCGATACCACAAAGCTGCCAATGGGATGATCGGGGTCATTACCTGGTCGTATCGACATCCCTGGCCCAGCGGCCCGATGTCAAAGCATTCTGTGAGTGGCTGAAATCAGAGATGAAAAGGACGATCTCTGACGTTGAAAACCAAGTAGAAGCATGAGTCACACTATTTGGTGAGGTGGTCCCACTTCGTTGGACAGGTTGGCAGCGCCGTGGAATGAGTCGGGATTCACCAATGCCGAGTTCGACCGTCTGTCGAGCAAGGTGGAAGGCAATCTCGACGTCGACGGGCACCGCGAGGTGATGGCTGAAATTGAAAGGATCGTGCAGGAGGGAGAGCCGATTACCCAGCCCTTCCGGCGCTCGGTCATCACCGCCTACGACAAGCGAGTGACGGGGCTTCGAGCGCGCTCGGCGAACAATATTCTTGCGAACGAGTTGGCAATCGAAAACCAATCCTTCCTGATCACCCGGCCCCCATCGCTTTCGGTGGGAGCCGGAAGTTATCGGGACCACTATAAACTTGTTCCGTTGAAAGCCCGCCCCCATGCCACCAGGCAGGCCTCCGTGGCGGTGGCCCGGTAGCAGGCGACGGCGAGACGCTTCACGGTCGCCTCATCCAAACAGCTCGTCCTCGTAGGGGAAGGTCGAGAGCCGCTGGACGCCGTGCTCGGTGATCAGCACCTGCTCCTCGAGCTTGACGCCCTCGGTTCCCCCTTCCGCGCCGATGTAGCTTTCGACGCAGACGGTCATGCCGGGCTCGAAGACGCCGTCATAGCCCGCCTTGCTGTCACGCTCATCGAAGAACACGCAGATCGGCCACTCGTCGCACATGCCGACCCCGTGCACCGGCATCGGATAGCGCCGGGCCATGAACTCGTCGGGTGTGCGCCAACTCTTTTCGGCGAACTCGCGGAAGGTCAGTCCCGGCGCCAACAGCTCGACGTTGGTCTCGACCTCGTCGCGGGCTAGGCCGTATAGCCGCTTCTGCTCGTCGCTCGGCCGCCCGGGACCGCAGAAGAAGGTGCGCGAGATGTCGGCGCAGTAGCCGAATGGCCCGATCAGATCGGTGTCGAAAGCGACCAGTTCACCGGCCCGGATGAGTTTGTCGCCACACTCCTGGAACCACGGGTTGGTCCGTCCGCCCGAGGCCAGCAGCCGGGTCTCGATCCACTCGCCGCCCATGGCGATGTTGGTCTCGTGGAGCTTGGCCCACAGCTCGTTCTCGGTCATGCCGGGGCGGAGCGCCTCGCGCATGCGCGCTATGCCGGCCTCGCAGACCGAGATGGCGTGGTTCATGCAGGCGATCTCGTCGGCTGACTTGATGAGCCGGGCCTGCTCCATCATCTCCTGGCCGTCGCGGAGCTCGATGTCCAGACCCTCGAGCGCCCGGGTGCCCTGGAAGTTGCCGTGATCGAGGGCGAGGCGCTTGTTGCCACCGCAATGCTCGGCCACCAGACCGGCGATTGCCTTGGCCCACGCCTTGGCCTGGTCTGCCATGTTCTCGCCGGCGCCGAAGTAGAACCAGCTTATCGCCGGGCGCACCTCGCCGATGGTCTCGAGCCCGTCGTTGAGGTGCTCGCAGCGGGTAAATTCGAAAATCACCGCCTTGCCCTCGGCCGGCACGAAAGCGCAGCGCGAGGCGTTGTGCAGCCCCCAGATCGTCGTATTGCGGCTGCCCGTGGTGTAGCGGATATTGATCGGATCGTGCAGCACCACTGCGCCGTAGTCACGCTGCCTGAGCTGTTCCTGCACCCGGCCCAGGCGATATCCGCGCAGGCGCCTCATGTCGATCCGGTCCTCGGTATCGGTGAGTCCGACACCCTGGGTCTTGCGGGCGAGGTAGTTTGGGTCGGTAGACGTCATGACTGTTCTCCAGTGATCGACGCGCCCGCAGGGCGGCGGGTCTGTCCATGGTGAGAAAGCCGGGTTAGTTGGCCGGCATGGCCGTCGTCGGCTGTGTGGATTACGCCGTCGCGCTTGCGGCGGCCACTCGTGCCGTCTTTCTCCCCCGCCATTCCAGGGATGGACATTTTCATTGCACCATGATGACCGGCGAATCAGTCTTCGCCTTGATATCCATGTTGCTTCTCCCGACTCCGAATGAAGGCGGTCAATTCGTCGTCGATCGCCGGGTCGAGGGTCGGGGGGTCGTCCTCGTAGCGTTCCAGGAGCATTATCGCCGCTTCCCGGCCTCTCGCGTAGGCGTCCCGCGAGCCGTTCAACACCCACGTGTCATGGACCTCATTGTCTTGTAGCGAGGGCATGAACGGCAGATTCTCGCGCGTATAGTCGGCGCCCAGAAAATGGCTTTCGTCGCCGAGGTCGCGGATCATCTGAATCGCAGTTGGCAGGTCCGATCGGTTCGGTCCTCTGGCGAGAACGAAGTTGGCCTCCATCAATTCGCCAGTGAGCATCATCGACGCGAAGTCCATCTGCATGGCACCTTCCAGTGGACCCGTGCAATGGGTAATCCAGTTGCATCCGGCTAGAACAGCCTGTTCGGCACGAAGCGCCATATCCTGACCGGCGGAGAAATCACAGATCTTGGAACCCGAAACCGGCCCCACAGCACGCCACGGCAGGTCGTAGTAGCGCGCCATCTGGCCGCTCAAGAAGATCATATGCGCCACTTCAGGGACACCCCACGTCGGGGCGCCACTCTTCATCGACACGCCCATCGGTGCGTTCGCGAAGAGCGCCGGCGTGCCCGGTCGAATGATTTGGACCAGGGCGACGGCGGACAGGGTTTCGGCGACCACCTGCGCGACCGCGCCGAGGACGTGAGGCGGCGTGCTGGCGCCGTAGGTAACGAAGGGCGAGCAGACGACGGCTTGCCCCGCCCGGGCGAAGATTTTCAGGCCATCGAGCATGGCGCCGTCCCACCTGAGCGGTGAATTGCAGTTCGCCAACGTGGTGACTACCGTGTTTGAGTCCACGAACGCCTCGCCAAAGACCAACCGACACATGTGCAGGGCATCCTCGGCGACCGCCGGCGTATAACTGTTCGCGCCAATCGGTTTGTCGGAATACCGAAAGGGGCAATAGATTTGATGCAAGTGTTGCACCGGGACCGGGACGTCGCTGAGATCGACGGCCGGCCATCCGGTTGTGACATGGATGGACGGAATGCAGTGGATAAGCTTGACGATGATCGGCAGGTCCGCGCGTACCGGGCGCCGACGCTCGCCGTTGAGGTCGCGGATGTATGTCGCACCGCTCGGCCCGAAGATCATATTGCGCCCGCCAATGGTGACGGTGCGTTCGGGATTGCGGGCGTGGAGCGTGAACGTCGACGGCGCCTTGGCAATCAGCGACAACAGAAGGTCTCTTGGAATGTGGACCTTGTTGCCCTTGATGTCAGCACCCACATCGCGCCAGAGCGCGATGGATTCATCGTCGTCGAAGGTGACACCGAGTTCCTCGACGATCGTCATCGCGGCCTGATGCACGAGCTCGATGCCGTGGGCATCCAGGATTTCGTACGTCGGGATCTCTCTGACGAGTGTCGGTAAGTGCACAATCGGGGGGCGGCTGCGCAATTTGTGTTTGCCTCGATGGCCGCCGCTGCGACCGCGCTTCGCGGATCCTGTGGTTTGTTGTCCCGCTGCCGGGTCGTTGGGGCTGATGGTCTTATTCATTTCGGTTCTTTGGGCAACGCGACGCTCTGTAATGTCGAAAACGCATTGGCGGGGGCGTCTGGCCCGCTCGAGCAAACGTTATGGAGGCCCGTCGTCAGGCGCATTGGTGACATCGTATGAGGCATCGCATGGGATCCGGGCCGGTGGTCGCATTCAGGCGGCGCGCGAGCCGCGTGCCGCGCGCACGCTCTCACCGAGCCGGGCCATGCCGGTCTCGATCTCGGCGACCGTGGGAAAGCCGAAGGCGAGGCGAATATAGGGCCCGGCATTGCCGTGGATATGGAAGTCCGAACCGTGCGCGAAGGCGACGTCGCGGTCGGCCGCGACCTCCTGCAGGCGCCCGGGATCGATATCGTCGGGCAGCCGCACCCATATGAACAGGCCGCCGACCGGGTGCGAAATCGAGCACAGGTTGCCGAGATGCGTCTCCAGCGCCGCCAGCATGGCGTCGCGCTTGACCTTCAGCGCGGCGCTGATCATCTCGATGTGTTGCCACAGCTTGTCCCGGAGGTATTCGTGGGTGATGGCGGCGGCCAGGGTGTTGGGGCCCGAGTCATGGCGCCGCGCCAGGATGCGTTCCAGCATGGCCGGCGCCGCCGTGAGGTAGCCGAGCCGGATACCGGGCGCGAAGATCTTGGATAGCGAGCAGATGTAAATTTGCCGGGGATCGTCGTCCAAGGCATAGAGCGCCGGCGGCTTCTCGCCCTCGAAATGGACATCGCCGTAACAATTGTCCTCGACGACAACGCAATCGTGACGCCGGGCCAGCTCGATCAGTTCCAGGCGGCGCTCGCGCGGCATCATCGCGCCGGTCGGGTTCTGATAGGTTGCCAGGGTGTAGATGAAACGCGGTGCCCGGCCCTCGTCGGCCAGCCGCTGTAGGGTCTCGGCCAGGGCGTCCATACGCATGCCATGGGCGTCTAGCGGCACGCCGGCCATCTCGATACCCATGGACTTGAAGTAATTGATGGTGCCGACGTAACAGTATTCCTCCATCACCACGATGTCGTCGTGACCTTGGCACAGGGCCTCGGTTACCAGGGTAATGGACTGCATGGAGCCGTTGGTCAGGATAATGTGCTCGGGATCGATGCGCACGCCTTCACGGTCGAATTCGCGCTCGGCCATGAGTTGGCGCAGACCCTCGTGGCCGAACTTGCCGGGATAGCGGTTGAGGGCGGTGGTGATTGTCGGGATTACCCGAGCCGCGGCCGCGGCGAAGGCCTCAGCCGGAAAGCTCTCGGGGTTGGTGTTTCCGGTGGCGAAATCATAGGCTGTCATCGGGTTTTATCTCCTTGCGGCCAGCGTCCACGGACGGTTCGAATGGGCGTAAATGTTTGCAGTTCTCACTCTTCGCGATAGCGATGTCGGCAGCCATTTAATTTAGAGTAATTTCGAGGTCTCGCTCCGGCGCTCCGGGGCGTTGTGTCGTCTCCCACCCATCGGCGTAGTAGGCGGGCGCGTTCGATGGTTGCAGTGGATCCCGGCCGAGAATCATATCGGCGGCCTTCTCGGCGATCATGATGGTCGGCGCGTTGAGGTTGCCGTTGGTGATGAATGGCATGATCGATGAGTCCACCACCCGCAGGCCCTCGACCCCGTGGACCCGGGTTTGCGGATCGACCACCGCGGCGTCATCGCTGCCCATCTTGCACGAGCCGCAAGGGTGGTACGCGGTCGAGCCATAGTCGGCGACCCAGGCGTCGATTTCGTCGTCGCTGTGGACACCGGCGCCAGGCGCGATTTCCCGGCCGCGGTACGGGTCGAAAGCGGACTGAGCGAAGATTTCCCGGGTCAGACGGATGCCAAGACGGAAGGTCAGCCGGTCGTCTTCCCGGTCAAGGTAGTTGAACACCATGGTGGGCGGATCGGCTGGATCGCCCGAGCGCAACCGCACCCGCCCTCGGCTCCGGGGCTTGCCGGGACTGAGGTTGGCTTGAAAGCCATGTCCCTTGAGTTTGTTGGCGCCGCCGAAGACCATGGCGCCGGCGACGAAGTGGTATTGGATATCGGGAAACGGAATTCCGGGCCGGCTGCGGATATAGCCGTTCGATTCAAAGTGGTTGGTCGCCCCCAAGCCGTCTTTGAACAGTATCCAGCGCAGCGCGATAAGAAGCTTTGAGAGCGGGTTCATCTGGCTGTTGAGAGTGATTGGCTGGGTGCAGGCTTGCTGGAACCAGATCCCCAGGTGGTCGTGCAGATTTTCGCCGACACCCGGCAGGTGGTGGACGGTTTCGATGCCGTGTTCGCGCAAGTGCTCGCCATTGCCGATGCCCGACAGCATCAACAGTTTGGGTGAATTGAACGGTCCGGCACTGAGAATCACCTGGCGTCGGGCCTTGACCCGGAAGACCTCGCCGCCCTTGGCGTACTCCACGCCGACCGCGCGCTTGCCCTCCATCAGCACCCGTCGGGTCAGGGCGTGCATCTCCACCGTCAGGTTCGGGCGCTTCATGGCCGGTTTCAGATAGGCGTCGGCGGTCGACCAGCGCACGCCACCCTTGACCGTCATGTCCATGCGCCCGAAGCCCTCCTGCTGATAGCCGTTGACGTCAGCGGAATGGAGGTAGCCGGCCTGGGTGCCGGCGTCGATGAAAGCGCGGTAAAGCGGGTTCCGCATGTTGTTGCCGTTGCCGATGTACTGGGGCCCGCAATCGCCACGGTACTGGTCGCCGCCATAACTGCACTGTTCGGCGCGCCTGAAGTACGGCAGGCAGTGAGAGTAACTCCAGCCCTCGGCACCGAGGCGCTCCCACAGGTCGAAATCACCCGCGTGGCCCCTCAGATAGCACATGCCGTTGATGGAGGATGTTCCGCCGATTACCTTGCCGCGGGCCTGGTGGATGCGGCGCCCGTTAAGACCCGGTTCGGGTTCGGTCATGAACCGCCAGTCAAAGCGCTTCGAGTTCATAGGGATGGTGCAGGCGGAGGGCATCTTGATAAAGATGCTGTTGTCGCGACCGCCGAACTCGAGGACGAGAACGCTGTTGGCGGGATCCTCGCTCAGCCGGCAGGCGAGAACACTACCTGCCGACCCCGATCCCACGACCACGAAGTCAAATTCTCTATCCTGCATGCGTCGCGGCCTCGCATTCGATCATCCACGTCTAAAGCATCTATTTTCCGAGCCATAAGACCACTGCGGTAAACAAGGTGATCATAGAGTTACGACAATGCATCCTTCAAACGACCAATACGCAGGGATTTCGATGAGTTTAATTCAACAATAGTCAAATTGGCGCTGTCCCGTTGACATCGTAACCTTGGCAAAGCCGGCACTTGCCGCCTCGGGATGTGCAAGGCATCCTGCTGTCGTCATCGCTTCCTTCGGTCAGCATCCGGCCTGCCGCCCAACGACTACTAACGGGTTGTTATGGAATGATTATAGTCGTCAGGCGCAGTGATAAACATCATCATTACAACCACGAAACCATCAAACTCAACCGCTCCGCTGCTCTTGCCAAGTGACGTCAGTGTGCGACCGACGACTGCGTTACCTTCGATTTTCGAAGATCATTTCTTCTAACTATGACAATGCTCCGTTGACTTAATCGTATCGATCAAGTAGCAACCATCGATGGCTGAAAACGTCAACGAAGGCGGGGCAACCGGGGAGATTAAGTTGTCGTGCCGCAATTTGTGGAAGCTTTATGGGCGCGATCCTGCTGGCTTCTTCAATGGTTCCGACGGCGCCATCGCCAATACTGCGGATCACATTCGCGACATTCGCCAAAGCGGCCATATCGCCGCAGCCTGCAACGTCAGCTTCGACGTCCGGGAGGGCGAGATCTTCATCATCATGGGGCTGTCGGGCTCGGGAAAGTCGACGGTGGTGCGCTGCCTGTCGCGTCTCGTGGAACCGACCGCCGGCGAGGTCATCTTCGATGGCGATGACCTGCTGAAGGCGACGCGGGCGGAACTCATCGAGATCCGACGCCACAAGATGGGCATGGTGTTCCAGCACTTCGGCCTGATGCCCCATCTGACCGTGCTGGAGAATGTCGCCTTACCTCTCAAGATTCAGGGCATCGGGCGCGACCAGCGCTTTGCCCGAGCCCAGGAGATGCTCGAGTTGGTTGGTCTGGAAGGCCGTGAGGCGGCGTTCCCGCGCCAGCTCTCTGGTGGCCAGCAACAGCGCGCCGGCATCGCCCGCAGCCTCGCTGTCGAGCCCGCGGTGTGGTTCCTCGACGAGCCGTTTTCGGCTCTCGACCCGCTGATCCGACGTCAGATGCAGGATGAATTCCTGCGCCTCCAGAAGCTGCTCCACAAAACCATCGTGTTCATCACCCATGACTTCCTCGAGGCGATCCGCCTGGCCGACCGCATCGCCATCATGAAGGATGGCGAAATCGTCCAGATCGGCACCCCGGCCGAGGTCGTCATGCAGCCCGCCGACGACTACGTCACCGAGTTCACCCAGGATGTGCCCCGGGACAAGGTCATCACCGCCGGTGACATCATGTCGGCGGGCGGCAGCGACGCGAGCAACCATGCGACGGTCGGCGTCGACACCACGCTCGAACATCTCATGCCCCACTTCCGCCGAGGCATGGCGCCGGTGGCGGTCGCTGACGCGGCTGGCGTGGTGATTGGCCAGGTCTCGGCCCAGGATATCCTGACCGCCCTGGCCGTGGCCGAAGACGACGCGGACTGACGGTCTGTCAACGGTGGATGGCCTCGGCGAGATTCGGTCCGACGAACCGCCCGGACTGTCCAGACGAATGGATTTGCAGACCATCGAGCTTAACCGGACTGGTGTCGGCGGTGTAACCGGTAGGGCGGGCGCGAGGCCGCCGGGGACGACGACCGCAAAGTGCGACAGGCGGTGGTCGGTTCCTCATTGACGAGACCGTAACCGGTCACGATTGATAGGTCCTGAAGGGAGGTCCTCAATGAACGATCGAACCCTACCGACATTGAGGCCGGCGAAACCGGGTTCGGCCATGCGGTTTACGCGTCGTCGCGTGGTCACATAGGGTTTGAAGGTGACGGGCGCGGGTATGAAATACGACTACATCATCGTTGGTTCCGGATCGGGGGGCACGGTTCTGGCCACCCGATTGTCAGAGGACAGAGCGCTTAACGTGCTGCTGATCGAAGCCGGCGGACGCGGCCGAAATCCTCTGGTTTCCATACCCATGGGATTCATCAAGCTGTTGGGGCAAAAACACTATTACTGGGAGTACGAAGGCGCGGACGAACCCGGGATACCCGGTCGCTCCCAGTCCATCCTTCATGGCAAAGGCCTTGGCGGTTCGTCGTCGATCAACGGGATGATGGTGGTTCGCGGCCACGCCGGGGATTATGACGAGTGGGCGGCCCTGGGCAACCAAGGCTGGTCCTACGGCGACGTGCTGCCGTATTTCAAACGCCTTGAAACCCGCCATGACGGGGAGCGGTCCTATCGCGGCCGGAGCGGGCCGATTTCCGTTCGCTCGGGATTTGGCGATAATCCACTGTACGGGGTGTTTCACCAGGCCGTGCTGGAGGCCGGGCATCCGGAGACCCCCGACTACAACGGGGCGTCCCAATGGGGCGTCTCGGCCACCCAGCATTCGATCACCGAAGGCTACGCCCGGCGCAGCTCCCCTCTGGGCGCCTATCTGCGTCCCGCCATGGGCCGCAAGAACCTTCATGTGGTGACCGACGCCCAGGTCACGCGTGTCCTGATCGACGGCCGTCGGGCGCTCGGGGTCGAATACACCACCGGCGGCCAGTTCCACCACGCCATGGCCGAGGCCGAGGTCGTGCTGTCAGCGGGCACCTACAAAACGCCGCAGCTTCTGATGCTTTCGGGAATCGGTCCCGCCGACCATCTGCGTGACGTCGACATCGACCCCGTGCAGCATCTGCCCGGTGTCGGGCAGAACCTTCAGGATCATTTGGGGTCCTATGTGCAGCGCGCGTGTAACCAGCCGGTTACGCTGCTTGAAACCACCAAACCCTGGGGGCAGTTCAAGGCGGCGCTGCGCTACGCGCTGACCGGATCGGGCGCGCTTTCCCACTATCCGGCCGAGAGAATGGCGTTTCTTAAAACCGACCCGGCCCTTGATCGCCCCGATCTGCAGTTTTTCATGGGTCCGTTTTTGCGCCCGCCGGCGGGCAGCTCGTTGGGCCCCGGCGTCATGACGCGTCATGGCTATT
>Ga0114950_10002434_pt1 | contig 14281 bp, 10 predicted proteins | sample N075metaG_FD_83503 | JGI IMG/M metagenome (GOLD analysis project Ga0114950, IMG submission 83503) | Deep subsurface microbial communities from Kermadec Trench to uncover new lineages of life (NeLLi) - N075 metaG | ecosystem: Environmental > Aquatic > Marine > Ocean trench > Sediment | place... | reverse complement strand
TGACCCACATGGCCGTCATGTTCGGTCATGCCATCCGCGTACAGACCCTGGCCGGTTACTCCCTGCGATTCTGGCTTCAGCCGGGTCCAGACGTGCATACGCGTGGAGTTGAACCACACGAAAAAAGGCTTGTCCTGGCTGTTGGCCCGATCGATGAAATCAAGTGCAGCGGCGAGAAATTCCTCGTCGACGGTTTCCATGCGTTTCTTGGTCAGCGGTCCCGTGTCCTGAATCTCGCCATCGGCGGAGGATTTGATGACCCCACGCGGTCCGAAGCGTTTCCTGAATTCAGGGTCCTTGGGATAGTCCTCGTGCTCAGGCTCGTCTTCAGCGTTCAGGTGATAGAGGTTGCCGAAAAACTCGTCGAAGCCATGGTTGGTGGGCAGATGTTCATCACGGTCGCCCAGGTGGTTCTTGCCGAACTGACCGGTCATGTAGCCGTGCGGCTTCAGCAGCGTGGCGATGGTCGGATCTTCTTTTTGCAAGCCTTCCGACGCTCCAGGCATACCCACCTTGGTGAGTCCCGTCCGAATTGGATGCTGGCCGGTGATGAAGCTCGAGCGGCCCGCGGTACAACTCTGGTCGCCGTAGGAATCCGTGAAGATGATCCCCTCCCGGGCGATGCGATCGATGTTGGGTGTCTTGTACCCCATCATGCCCATGTTGTAGGCACTGATGTTGAACGAGCCGATGTCGTCGCCCCATATGATCAGAATGTTGGGTTGGTCCTGGGCGTAAGCAACACCGGTGCCCAGCAGGCTGGCGACGAACACAAGACGAAAGACACAAACAGAAACTGCCGAATGCATGGATTCCCTTCTCCCTTTCCTTCCAAGCCGCACCGACGCGATTGCTCGGAGCGAGTTTGCGAGTGTACTTGAATTGCGCGACAGGGCCAGGCGGGCGGCGCGGATTGAAGTGCGCTCCTGCGAGTCAGCGAATGCCTTGATGATCGATTCGTGCCTGGGTGTCGTCTGAACAGTTCTCAACGATGTCCTTGACGAAATCGCCATTGAAATTGTCGATGGTGTTGTAGTCGGTTTGATCGTCGATTTCGAAGAACACGGTGGGCTCTTCCGGTGGATAGATGTCCAGCCCCTTTTCCGTTGAAATCAGCGTCTCGCCGTGCATGAAATCCTTGAACCTCAAGTAGGCTTCTTCGTAGGAGTCGCCCTCTACAGTCAACTGGCATTCGGTTTTGAATCGGAACTTGATTGTTGGCATGGTGAGCCCTCGTCGATTGGCCTGACCCGAGACAATCATACGCCCCTGATCCGCGAAACGTGGCTGCTCGCGTGACCGCTCACGTGCGCTCGCGAGGACGCTCGCGTAGGCTTAGGGTTGCTATCTCCTTCGGTCTGGACTCGACACGTGAACTCGCTGTTCGAAGACGCGCTGGACATTCCCGCATGGCTGGAGGGGGATCGGGCGCTGGCTTTCCGTGAACGTGCTCACCGCGATCGAAAGCTGGGCTTGGCGATTCGAGGGTCACGTCCGCTGGTGCGTGTGCGCGCGTGGTGGCGTCAGGTCGATGCCGATGCGCGCCCCGAGTTAGGTGCACAGCTGAAACGCACCCGGGCATGGGTGTCGTTGGTGCTGTGTGCCGCGGGTGCGCTGTTCGGCTCCGGTCTTGCCCTGGCGGTGCTGCGTTACGATGGCCACTACCCCGTCAACGTCGTTGCAGCGCTGGCTTTGCTGGTCATCGCGCCGCTGTTGCTGATGATCGCCTCGTTGCTGTTGATGCCGGGCCGCGTGCCTGGCTTGCGGATGCTGCAGGATGCCGTTGCGACGGTGAACGTCGGCAATCTCGCTGCCTCGGTTTTCAATCGCTTCGCGACCCGCCCGGTAGGCGAACTGAACTTCGACTGGGGAGGCTCGCGAGGCGGACCGCTGGCGCGGCTGGCGAAGTGGCAGGTGATGTTCTTTTCACAGCTCGCGGGGTTGAGCTTCTCGCTCGCCGCCACGTTGACCGCGTTCGCGCTGGTCGTGTTCACCGACCTTGCGTTTGGCTGGAGCACGACTCTGGACGTCGCGGCCCTTCAGGCCCACCGGGTCGTCGAACTCGTAGTCTGGCCGTGGGGGCAGTGGGTGGGTGATGCCGTGCCGGGCGTTGCGTTAGTCGAGGAATCCCGCTTTTTTCGATTGGACAGTGGTGATCCCGTGGATGTGGCCGCCGGCCGTCTGACCGGTTGGTGGCCCTTTCTGCTGATGAGTCTGTTGACCTATGGAGTGCTGCCGAGGTGCATCCTGTTGGTCGTGGCGCGGGCGCGATTGAGCGCTGCGACGCGCGACGTGTTGTTGGAGGACGTCGGGGTGCGGGCGTTGCTCGATCGTATGGACAGCGCCGTGCTGGATAGCGAAGGCGAAGGCGAAGAACCGCCGGTTGAATCGTCGAGCCACGCCACCAGGGCGTCTGTTCGTTTTGCCGATACGGTGCGGGTGGTTGCGTGGGATCTGGCGGGAGAAGAGGAGCTCGTTGACGAGTGGCTCATCACGCATGTAGAGAAGCGGCATGGGTCACCGGTTTTCCTTGGCGGCGACAATGAGCTTGCAGCGGATGAGCTGGCGCTGACCGCGTTCAGCACCGACGATTCCACGATGGTGTTGGTGCTGGTGAAGGGCTGGGAGCCGCCGTTGTTGGATTGCATGGATGTGTTGCGATCGCTGCGCACCCGGGTAGGCAGTCAAGCGTCGCTGCTGGTCGTGCCGCTGGGGCTCGATGTCGGTGCGCCCCGAGCCGATGAACTCGATGCGTGGCGGCATGCGATTGCGAGACTTGCCGATCCCGGGGTGTACGTGGAGGCGTTGACCGAGGCCGCTGGGAAGCACGGCGGGTGACTCCGCGGATTGCCATCGTCGGCCACCCGAACAAGGGCAAAAGCAGTGTCGTTGCTACCCTGGCCGAGGACGACAGCGTTGCAATTTCGCCGTTGCCAGGCACCACCACGCAGGCGCGTCGATTTCCGATGCGCGTGGATGACGAACTACTCTATGAGCTGTTCGATACGCCAGGTTTCCAGCGTCCGCGGGAAACGCTCGCATGGCTGACTGAGCACCATCCCGCGGCGCACGAACGCGCGCAAACGGTTGCGGCCTTCGTCGCGACACATCAGCAGGACGAACGTTTTCATGACGAGTGCGAGTTGCTCGGACCGGTGTTGGACGGCGCGGGTATTCTCTATGTGGTCGATGGTTCGAAGCCTTACGGGCATGAATATGAGGCCGAGATGCAGGTGTTGCAGTGGACGGGCCGCCCGCGGATGGCGTTGATCAATCTGATTGGCGACGGCGACTACGTCGACGCCTGGCGGCGTGCGTTGGACCAGTTCTTTTCGATCGTGCGGGTGTTCGATGCGACCCGTGCCGATTTCTCGAGGCGCATCGCGTTGCTGCGGGGGTTCGGCGAGCTGAGCGAAGCGTGGCGTCCGGCGATGGATCGCGCGGTCGAGGCACTGACCACAGAGCGCAAGCATCGCCAGCGCCAGAGCGCGGTTGAGATCACGGACCTGCTGATCGTGGTCGCGACGTCGCGCGTCTCCAAGGTACTTGCGCCCGAGGCGGATGTCGATGCGCCGCACACCGAGCTCACCGGGCGGCTTCACGATCGCGTTCGGCGCCGCGAAACGCAGGCGCGCAATGCAGTACAGACGATCTACCAGCATGCATCCGTCACTCGTGAAGAGCACGCCGCGAGCCTGCTCGGCGTTGATCTGTTTTCCGAGCAAGCCTGGCGGGTGTTCGGGCTGTCGCGAGGGCAATTAGCGACGACCGGTGCGCTGTCTGGCGCAATCGCCGGGGGCGGGGTCGATGTCGCATTGGGTGGCGCATCCATGTTGCTGGGCGCTGGAATCGGAGCGCTCCTGGGTGGTGTCGGCGCGTTCGTGGGCACCCCCAGCCTGGCGCGCAGCAAACTGGTGGGGTTGCCGATTGGTGGACGCGAGCTGATCGTGGGGCCGATCCGAGATCCGAACATCGGTTGGGTCATACTCACCCGCGCGTTGTTGCATCATCGATTGGTTGCCGAGCGTAATCACGCGCGGCGCGAAGCGTTGATCATTGAGGCCGGCGCCGAGACTCGCCTCTCCGAACAGATCTCCGCGGCCGACCGCCGCGCAATCGATCGCCTGCTTGGGGTGATCGGGAAGCGCGGTGGTGCCGAGGTGTCCGAACGCGAAGCCCTGGAAGACTTGATCGAGTCGTTGCTGGGCGCGCGCAATGAACCGGGAAACGTGCATGAGTGAACCGACGACGATCCGTGACGACCAACCGCTGAAGCTGAGCGATGGTTATCGACGTTACGTGTTGGGCGTGCTGGTCCTCGTCTACGTGGTCAATTTCATCGACCGGCAGGTCTTCTCGATCCTGATCGAGCCGATCAAAGCGGACATCCACCTCTCTGATACCCAGCTCGGATTCCTCGGCGGCGTGGCCTTCGCTTTCTTCTACACTTTTGCCGGCATCCCCATTGCACGTTGGGCCGATCGTGGAAATCGCATCACCATCGTGACCCTCGCCCTGGTGATCTGGAGCGGCATGACCGCGCTCACGGGCCTTGCCCGGGGTTTCGCCACGCTGATGATGGCGCGCATCGGCGTTGGCATCGGCGAGGCGGGCTGCTCGCCACCGATCCACTCGCTGATATCGGACTACTTTCCGCCGGAGCGACGCGCCACGGCGCTGTCCATTTACGCGCTGGGCATTCCCATCGGTGCCGCCATCGGCACGTTGGCGGGCGGTTGGATCGGCCAGTATTATGGCTGGCGCGTGGCATTTCTGGTGGTGGGGCTGCCCGGGTTGTTGATCGCGCTACTGGTCAAACTCACTCTGCGCGAAATACCCCGGGGCCATTCCGAAGGGCTGAACGCGGCGGCCCAGCAAACAGAATCGGTTGGCGGCGTCATCCGCTTCATGTGGCGACTGAAGTCGTTCCGCCACCTGGCGCTGGCGGGATCGCTGCACGCCTTCGTCGGCTACGGGGTCGGATTGTTTCTGCCGTCCTTCTTCATGCGCATTCATGGCTTCGGGCTGGCCGAGACCGCGACGTATCTGTTTCTGATCGGCCTGACCGGCATGATCGGGACTTTCCTCGGCGGGTTCCTCGGCGATCGCCTGGGGGTCAGGGACAAGCGTTGGTACGCCTGGGTGCCCGGTATCGCGACGATCGCCGCGGTGCCTTTTGCTGCGGCTTTCTATCTCTGGGAAGACCCGATCGTGGCGCTCTTACTGGCGATACCCGGCGCCATTCTCGGGCCGATGTATTTGGGGCCCACCTTCGGCATGACCCAGACGCTGGTCAAACCGCACATGCGAGCAATGGCCTCGGCGATTCTGCTGTTTATCCTGAACCTGATCGGCTTGGGCCTCGGCCCGCTGTTCGCGGGTTTCTTGAGTGATCAGCTGCGACCACGCTTCGGCGTCGAGTCGATCCGCTACGCGCTGTTGATAGTCGCGATCGGCGGTAACGTCTGGGCCGCGCTGCACTACTACCTGGCGTCGCGGACCCTGCGGGAAGACCTGCACGCGAAAGACCGGTAGCGGGTCGAGAGCGGGGGCGGGCCCCCGCATGTCGCCACTCAGATGGAGCCTCAGATTGAAATGGTTCCCGAGCGCAACAGATCGGCAAACAGCTCGCGCTGATCTGCATCCAACGCCTCATACAGCGCCTGGATCGCGCGCTGGACCTCACGCTGCAACCGCTCCGCGCTGTCCAGTCGCGGCGCCAGTGCCGCCTTCAGCTCCTCCGGCAGCGGGGCTTCGCCCGTCATCAGATCGGCCACCGCGGCCACGGTTCGTTTCTCATCGAGTTCAGCCTGCTCCCGTTCGGTCTTCAGGCCGTTGAGTATCGCCGCGACCCTGCGCATCTGGGATTCGTCCAGGTCCAGGTGATAGCCCAGATAGCGCAGCGGTCGGCGCACGCCGAAACTGGCTCGACCACCCTGGCGGAAGCTGGCGCGACCGCCCTGGCGGCGGTGCTCACGGGTTTCGCAGTAGCTCGGGAAGCTAGCGGCCGCGTAGGCCAGTGCGGGCGCACAGGCCCAAGCGTAGCGGGAATATCTGAAGTAGGTCATCGCGTTTCCTCCAAGGAAGTTTGGGGATTACGTCGGGGCTTCAGCCTCCAACGGCTTTCGGCACCGGCATGGCCAGGTGCCCGTCGAGCATAGCGCAAATCTGGAAGGCGGTCTGCAGGCTCTTGAAGGCCTTTAGCTGGCCGACTATTTGGGGAACATGAACTGAAGCTGGAAGCGCAGGGACCACTTGGGTCCAAGGTCGTCGGGCTTCTCGATGTTGTAGAACGCCTGGACCTGAGCATTCACCGGCTGCTGCCCGATCCGAAACACGCGACCGAACCCGCCGCCGACGGGAATGGTCCATTCGTCGTCTGCCTCCCAATTGGCGGTGATGACCGGAGAACTGGTCAGGTACCAACCTCCGCCGAAGTTGTAGTTCACGAAGTACTGCCACGTGAAGAAGTTGATGTCGTCATCGCCGGTCAGGTCCCACACGTTCGAAAACAATGAACCGATCACCCATGGTCCGGGCATGGTCAGGACGACGAACGATGGCCCGGCCGCCCACTCGTCGGCCCCGAGCTGATCATCGGTGGATGTCGGCAGCTGAATCGCGGGGCCGGCACCCCAGATCCACGCGCCGCTGTTCTTCGGTGAGGCGAAGGCCGTAAACAGGATGTTGCCCAACCCGTTTTCCCGATCCTGGCCGGGGACGAACCCCGGCTGGGAAATGATGGGCACGATCGTCCGGGTGATCAGATTCCATTCCTCGCTCAGGGAAAACGGGATCACCGGCTGAATGTTCAGGACGTTCTGGGTCTTTTCACGCGGGCCGTAGTCGAAGTTCGTGTTGTTCTGGAACGGCACGCTGATCAGGCTGGCAATGGGGTTCTGGACGGCCCGAGCCAGGTCGGCCGTCTGATTCCCTCCATCGCCTTTGGCTGCCAGCGCGTTGCCGGCACATATCATCGTCGCCACAAGCGCCACGATCTGGCAGAGGTGCGCTGTTCTCGATGGCCAACAACTTGCCGAGCCTTTCATAACTCACTCCGGTCGTGTCGGTTGTACCGTGGTCAGTCCACGTCCCCTCACCGTAGGCGTTACGGGTCTCAACTGTCAAACAGAGCCCGGCGGGTTTCCGCAGGGCTGAAACTGCCTAACCGCCCGCGGTTCGTGCCTCCGACTCGAGCAGCGCCCCACAGGGATCGTCCGAACGACGGATGCGTCGAGACGCCGCCTGAAACAGCAGGGAAAGGCCTCCCGTGGCGAGCGCAGCACCGCCCGTGATCGCGGTGCCGGTTCGATTGATCGTCAGACGGGGATGGGCCAGGGTGCCACCGACCCGGATAAACGGGTTGATGAGATCACCGGCACCGATGCCCACGCCGCGTCGTGGGATTGTTTGAAAGTTGATGTCGATACGTTCCGTTTCGAGGTCCACGGAACCCCGAGCAAGCACGTTCAGCCGATCGGTTTGAATGGCGATCCCTGGATGCGTTTGGATGCGACCATCGCCAATGTCGAGCAGCACCACGCCACAAACGAGTTCGGCGTATTGCGCCCGTCGCGAGACGGGATTCAGCGCGCCCAGCAGGTCCATGAAGAAGTCACCGAACAAGGCCTGTGCCGCCGCGTTCGCTATCCGACCCTCGCTTGCGACGATCCGCAGTCGGCCATCGAGGTCGCGTGCCAGCGCTCGGCCACTCTCGCCCGTGCCGTGTGCTTTCAGTTCGACCGTCGCGGTCGGCAGCGTGGCCGGGTCCTGATCCGGAGCAGCGAGAAAGCCCAACGGGACATTCCGTGCGACCAGGTCCGCAGCGACCTGCACCTTGGAACCCGAACGCTCGAGTTTGAGCTCTCCCGAGAGATCGCCCAACTGCTGCTCGAATCGAAAGGGCGTGATCCACAGGCGGTCCGGCCCGACATCGAGGTCGAGCACGAGATTCTGTATCGGCACCGCGAAGGCTTGCAGCTCGTCGGCGCGTAGACTCAGGTGCCAGTGCAGATCGGGTAGCCACGCCAGGGAGAGCGGTGTGTCGGGAATCAGCCGTTCCTGTCGTGGCTTCGGCTTCGGCTGCGGCTCCGTATCGGCGGCGCTGAAGAATGGCTGCAGATCAATGAGCTTGGCATCGATCTTGACACCCACCTGCACGGACGTGGTGGGATCGTAGAAGCCGGTGGCCTGGAATGAGCTGCGTCCCAGCGTCACGTCGGCATCGTCGACCTCTACTCGAGCACCCGTCTGACGGATCTTGGCCGTGGCAGCGAACGGCAACGCCGGCAAGGTGTAACCGACCCAGGCGCCGAGTGTCGAGAGTTGCGACCCGCTGGCAACCAAGGAGAGGTCCGTCACCGGGTGCCCATCGGCCAATCGCAGCGAGCCGTCGAGTCGTATGGTCGCATCTTCAACGCGCAGCACCGTTTCACGGAGCACCAGTCGACCCTGAGCGTGGTCGAGGTGCCCATTCAGAGTGATCCCGAGGTCCCCCAGACGACCATGCGTCCCGTCGAGCCGAAGGACCTCAACATCGGCGTGTATGTCGAAGGGCGTTCCCGGGAGATCTGCGCGGGCAATGACTTGGCCCGTCATGGAGAACCCCAGCTTGGTGGTATCGACAGTCATCGAATCGAACTCAAAGCCGCCCGAGGAGCGCTGCACAGACCCGCGCACCGTGTAAGGGCCAGTGGTGATGCCGGGTAGGCCATAGCTTTGGGTCAGTTCCGCGAGCTCCGTACCCGACAGGTCGATGTTCAGCCGCGTTCCCTCGAAGCTGGGATAGCCCTGCACATTGCCCTCTGCGTGTAGCTGGTGGTCTCCCACAACCAGGTCGGCCGATACGATGTCAACTCCCTCGGGTCCCGAGTGGAGTTCCGCGGTCAGCGAGAATGGTGCAGTAATGGCTCCCGGCAGGCCAAACGGAGCCGAGATTCTGGCGAGGTTCGTGCCGCGAAGCCGGACCTTGGCGGTGGCACCCGCTGGGTTCGGAAACGCAGGCATGTGGGCGTCCAGCAGAAGTGACGCGTCGCCGACCTCGAGCCGGGCATTGTCGATATCGAGTTGACGGCCGGATCTGGATAGCGCCGCGGTTAGCGTATAGGTCGCTTCGGGCCAGTCGTCCCGCCCGACGATCCGGCCGAGTTGAGTGAGGTGGTCGCCCTCGAGACGAATGTTCGCATTCCACGTGTCGAGACTCAGCCCATCGCCCAGCCGTCCGTCGGCCTCGAGGTCGAGATCAGTGAAATCCGCGTTCACCCGGAACGCCATCCCGGGTGACTCCTCGGCGATTGTTGCAGTGACGCTGAACGGCCCGTGTAGCGCACCCTGTTCGCCGACGAGCACAGCGACCACCGACGCGTCGGGTCCGGCGACGTTCAAGCGGGCCGTCACCCCGCGCAATGAAGCAACATCGCCGACGTCGCCTCGCACCTCGAATTGCAGTTCGCCGATCGACCCACTCAACCGTGCGACAACGTCGCGCCCGGCAACCAGCGCGGCCAGCGGGCCGAGCTCTCCGGCAACGGTGAAGGCGTGACCTTCAGCCGAGCCCTGGGCAGTCAGCTCGAGCAGACCGGTCGCGGACTCCGCCAGCGCAATGCTCTCGATGTGCATTTGCAGCGGCGCGTCCCGCGATGGTGTGTCGAGCAGCACGTCCAGGTCGTTCACAGTCACGTGGCGCAGCATCGGAACGGTCGAGTCAGCGTTGCTACCTGAGCCAAAGTGCCAGTTGGATCGATCGCCGCTGTCGCGTTCCAGACTCAGCGACGCCCGCCGCACCTCCAACCGGTTGATGATTAATTGCCGCCCGGGGAGCAGCGACAGGGTCTCAATTTCCAGGTACAGCGAAGCACTCGCGAGCATGTCGCCGCGCGCCGACCACTCGGCGTTGGCGAGCCGGACCCCGAACGCGGAGATCCGGAGCTGCCGCCCCAGATCGAGCTCGAAAGCCCCGTCGACAATCAGTTCGCGGTCGATCAGATCGCTGAGCAATGCGAGGAACGGCCGTTTCAGATGGCTGAGATCCGCGAGCAGCAGGTATCCTGCGGCGCCCGCAATCAGTATCAGCAGGGCAATTGTGGCGCGTGCGAGTAGCCTGGTCATCGTCCTCGGGTGGGGGCCCGATACTCGGGACCTGATCGCTTATTGACGGGGCGCGCCAAATTTCCAGCTCAGGCTGACGGAGAAAAAGATGATGTTGTTGTCTTTGTAATCCCCGGTGAAGCCGCTCAGAGGAAGCAGATCGCTTCGATCGATTTCCGCACTGCCGTAATCCGCGTAGACCAGATGCGCCCCGATGGACAGGCCGGACGGGCGCTCGTGTACTGCGCCTACCGCAAAGCGCCATTGTTCATCCAGGGGCATGTCTGCGGTGCGCTTTTCCGGACTCGTCGGATCGGTGTCGTAGGACACGCCGGTGTTCAGGGTCCACGCGGGATTCAGCTGATACTCGATTCCGGCGGCGAATTTGAAGGTGTTGTCCCAGTTGCGCGGCAGCACGAGGGTGTTTTCACCCGAGATGATGATGTCGTCCATCTCGGTCCACTCTTCCCAGTCGAAGGTCAGATGAGCTTTCAGCGAGTCGCCGAACTCGCGGGTAATCCCGATCATGATAATCGGCGCCATGTTCAGTTTGGTATTGATGGGAACCGAGAGCGACCCCGGTTGAAGGTCTACGTGGGCGTCGCCGCCATAGTCAAACTCGAACTTCGACTGGTAGAAGATGCCGAGCCGCGTGGCGTCGTCGAATTCGATCAGGGCGCTGATGTTCCAGCCCACCTGGGTATCGTCGCCATCGAGCTTGGCGCGACCGTTGCTGCTCGGGTTCATCGGGTCGGGGACGGCGATTTTCATTTCGAGATCGGAATACATCACGGGTACGGCAAACCCGAGCGAGATCATCTCGTTGACCCGGAAGCTCACGGCCGGCATCACGGCGATGCCGAGCAGGTCGACGTCGGTCGCCTGGAAGCGACCGACCCAGTCGCTGTCGTAGTCGACTACCGCGCCGGTCAGGCCCGCGATGGAGACCCCGAAGGTCAAGCGTTCGTTGAACGGATGGACATAGAACAGGCTGCCGCCGGGAACGGTACCGCCGGCGTCGCCGCCCCCGCCGCTACCGTTGACCAATGATCCCCGGGAGACATCGAACTCGAGGGTGCTCGAGATGAGTCCGCCGCTCACCATCAATTCAGGCTGCTTGATGCGGCTCATGCTCGCGGGGTTGTGCAGGGCCGCGGACGCATCATCGGTACCGGCGGCTGACCCAGCGCCGGCGCGTCCCATCGCGGGTGAGCCGAATTCGCTGATCCAGAGACCACCGGCAAACGCCGGCGGGGCGCACAGTGCGAGAAGGGTAGTCAGGCAACGTTGCCAGGATTGCTGCATGTCAAAGTCGATCCTTGATTGTCATTTTTCGGCGGTGTACCAGATGGGCGACGTGTAGGCGCGGTCCTGGAGGGTGGCCGGCACGTTATCCGGAAGGTCGATTTCAAAAAAAGCCGCGTCATAGGTCGTCCAGCGGGGCGTGGGAATCTCCAGCACACGCACGTAGTAGAAGGCAGACTCATCGGGATCAAAGTCGGGATCCTGCCAGTGCGCAGCGAAAACGGCGTCACCGATGGTGTTGGAATATGTCGCGGTCGCGACGTCCACGGTATTTCCGACCGGCTCTCGGGCGCGTCCGTCGCTACCGATTTCGCGGCCATCCGACACCGCGACGTCGTAGATGCGCTCGTGCGTCTCTCCTTGCGCGTCCAGCCAACCCTTGATGATCTGGACGCGGTCGAGGTTGGCGCCATCCGGATCGCGCAGCGCGCGGATCATGAAATTTGGCGCGGCCCCTTCGGGCGCTTCGATCAGGGTCCCGCCCATGGGTACACCGCGCCGATAGCCCTGGTCGATGAAGTCCGGTCGCACGACTTCGTCGGCCGTAAAATCCCAACCACCGAAGACGCGCACGGTGATTCGCGTGCCGGTGGTCGCATAGACCTCCTTGCGCATCATCGCATCAAATATCTGACCACGCGTGTTCTCCCGGGCCCAGACGGCGGTCAGACCCGAGGCAACCTCCTGCGAGGTCATGATGCGCAGGGCCGGATCGTCCGCGGGGATGACCTCCCGGTTGTGCCGGGTCGGGGACGGCTCGGTATGCTGATACTTGCCGAAAAAGTTCTCCTCGCGAGTCGTGGGCAATGCGGTATGCGTGTCGGTCGCCGCCAACAAGCCGAACTTGTACGGATTGACGCCGAGTCGTTCGCCCAGCTTCAGGCCCAGCTTGAGCGCCGAACGTCCGTACTCGTACTGCAGCATCCACTCCTCTTTGGCCGCTGTACCGGCGAGATTTCCGACATCCCAGTTCTCGTAATCGGCGAATTCGTCCTCAGTCGACAGGAGCGGGTGCGTCTCGCCGTCGCCCTTGATCTGGCTCACCTCGATGATCGGTTCCCAGCGGATTCTGGCCTCGGCATAGGCCCGCGTCATTCGTCTGCCTGAGAAAGTCTTGTCACTGAACATCAGGCCATTGCTGACGTTGCCGTTGTGAGGTATGGCGAGGGCCTGCCCGCCGGTACGGGCCTCGTAGGCCGCCAGGTAGCCCCAGAGGCCTTCGGGATCATCGCTGTCAAACATGCTGTACGGCAACGTCTGGCCAGTCTTGTCGGCGCCGTCTCGGAACACCACGACCCGATGCAGGTTGTCTCCTTTCGGTGTCGACGACCACTCGAATCCGGCCATGGCAGTGAATCGTCCGGGCTCGTTGTACTGGTCGGCTATCCGTATAAAGTCTTCCCAGACGGAACGCGTCAGGTCTTCGGATTCGAACGGATTTTCTCCCAGCACGGTGGCTCTTTGGATGATGTCCGCGAAGCCTTCCATGCGCCCTTCCGCACCCGAGTTGAAGCGCTCGTGTATCCACTTGCCCCAGGGTTCGGCGAGCAGCAGCGGGCTCGATTCGCGGATCGCCGACGCCAGGCCGATCAACTCGGCGTGGTCGGTAATCACCAGAAAATCCAGCGGCCGGATCAGCTGCACCGGCTGACCCGTATTGGAAACGATTTTCTCGCCGCGCGCGATGCGGAATCCGTCATGTGCGTCCAGAGACGTGCCGATGAGACCCGCATCGAAGGACAGTTCGGTATGGAAATGCGTATCGCCGAAGAACACCTGGTCGGCGTAGGCGCGGCCTGCGTACGGCGAATAAACCCGTTCCGCCTCGAAATCCTCGATGGTAACCACCCGGTCCACTGCGGTGGCCAGGTCCGCGCTTCCTACCACAAGACACACAATGATGAGTCGGCGAAGCATGTGTAACCCTCCCTGATTGTACGGTTGCAACGTGGGAGGTTATCAGCCCGGCCCGCGACTGTGGAGAAAAACTAGCGTCGCGCCTCAATCAACTCGACCTCCTGGGAGGACTAAGCGGCCGTCTTGCGTCTTGCGAATCCGAATCCAAACAAGCCGGCGCCGAGTAAGCCGAGGGTGCCGGGTTTGCGTAATCCTCGAACCCCGCGACGGTTAACACGAATCCAGCCACGGCCGGATTCGGCAGCATGGTCGGGTCAGTGACGAGTGTGGCCGGCTGCGGCGCGACCAGAGACAGCAAGAAGTCAATGTTCAGATTTGTGCCGATGGCTTCCACGCTTAAGCCGTCCCATCCAGCGGCGACGAGACTGTCGCGCGCCGCAAGCGTTTGGCTTTCAAGGTTCCAGTGCCATCGGCGGGGATTTCCATCGGTACTCAGGTTGATCAAGCTGAGATCTCCGAGCTCCCCGGCGTTCTGGTAAATCAGACCCACGGTTTGAAGCGCGAGAGGGGTATTGGTGTACCCTCCGGTGAACGCATCGGCGTTGATTGCAGCCTGAATGCTTGCCAGGTTTGCCGCGGTGACGATGGTCGGGTCCACAATCGTTTGTACGCCCGTGGCGAAGCTGACCACCGCGATTCGATACTGGTCGGGGCCCGTGGTCGGGATCGAATTCAGCGCATTCGCCAATCCCGTTTTCATCGTTTGGTAGTTGGCGTCCCCTATGCACGGACTCGTCCAGCACGAACGCAAGATCGATCAGTATCGCGTTTGCCCCTGCAGCGCCGAGCACGAATGGCGTCGCCAACATTAGCGATGCAATACGTCTGGTTATTCGTTTCATTGATGCGTGTAAGCTATGCGAGCGAGGACCGGGGGCGTGTCCGCGGCTTGGTGGAGTCGTTGAGACGAATGGGTGGTCGGTCTGGCCATCTGGCGCAGATAAGGGCGGGGACAGGAATGAGTTGGCAGGAT
>Ga0114950_10002431_pt1 | contig 14289 bp, 12 predicted proteins | sample N075metaG_FD_83503 | JGI IMG/M metagenome (GOLD analysis project Ga0114950, IMG submission 83503) | Deep subsurface microbial communities from Kermadec Trench to uncover new lineages of life (NeLLi) - N075 metaG | ecosystem: Environmental > Aquatic > Marine > Ocean trench > Sediment | place... | reverse complement strand
ATTCATGTCCGTGGGCACATGGCGGTTGTGCGGTTGATCCTGCGTCTCTCCTCCTCGGAGTAGCTCTGCTACGCCTCGTCGTCGGTCCTTGTCTGAACGCGCACAAGCGCCATGTGCGCGACCCGCCCCCCTGTCCGATCACCCTCCTAAGTCTTGAGCTTCTGCTTCCTGGCCGCCGGGAAGAGGACGTTGTTCAGGATGAGCCGATACCCCGGAGAGCTACGGTGCAGATCGAGATTGGTGGGCGGGTCCCCGATCTGATGCTCCGGATCTTCGGGATCGTGCCCGCCGAAATACGTCCAGGTCCCCTCTCCAAAGTTACCATGTACGTACTTCACGATGTTCCCTTCTCTTGCCAGCACGATCGCGCCGGGCTTGAGCCGGTCCATCCGAAAGGAGGTCGTGAGCCCGTAGAAGTCCGAGATGACCGCGACGTGGTTCTGCGTGAGCATCGCGGGCACGGGATCGAACTTGGCTGAGAAGTCGAAGAGGGTAAACGCCCCGAGCTCCAGGCGCCACGGGGTGTTGACCTGGTGTGCATCGATGTCGCTGAAGGCGTTCACAGACGGATTGGTCTGCACCACGCCATCCACAAAAGCCATCGTAAGGTCCCATTCCATCTTGCTCGTGGCGTTCGGATCAGGCGGTGATCCATCCGAATAAGAGGCCGCGATGTCCGCGTGCTCGGCACCGAGCGCGAGCTCGAGCGTCTCGGTTGCGGAACACATGGCCAACAGGAACCCGCCGTCTTCCACGTACTGGCGCAGCCGCCGGGCGACGGCCTTCTTGAGGGCGGGCACACTCGCGAACCCCAACCGCTCCGCCATCTCCTCGTTTCGGGACACCTCTTCCTGGAGCCAAGGGGACCCTGCGTAGGTGAGAAAAAACTTGGAGTACTGCCCCGTGAAGTCCTCGTGGTGCAGATGTAGCCACTCGTAGTCGTCCAGCCTCCCCAGGATGACGTCGTCGTCCCAAACGGTCTCGTACGGAATCTGGGCATACTCGAGCGCCATCGTGACGGCATCGTCCCAGGGTGTGCTGTTCGGAGGTGTATAAATCGCCACCGTGGGCGCCTTTTCCAAGACGACCGTCTCCATGTTCGAATCGGCGATCACAGCTCGGATCCCGGCAATATCGGCACCGCTCACCGGCTCGGTGGTGATGCCTCGGAGGGCAGCCTGGCGGCGCAGACCCTCCATGTCGGGCAACAGGAAGGAACCCCCGCGGTAATTGAGCAGCCACTCGGCCTCTCCGTACTGTTCCAGAGCCCAATAGGTGAGACCGTACGCCTTGAGATGGTTCTCTTGGACGCGGTCCATAGGGACAAGCAACGACTGGGCGGTGCCCGCCAACGGCTGGGCGGCTCCCGCCAGCGGCCAGGCCACGAACGTCACCACGCACACGACCCGAGACATCCTCATGGATCCGACCCCCTTTGGATCCGTTGTAACTCACGGCGAGCCGTCGGTACGATCGCCCCGTTGGGCTGGCTTAGGATGAGGTCCTCCAGAAGCCGAATCGCCTCGTTCACGCCCGCGGGCGTTGCTCCCTTGAAACGCGCGAGCTCGAGTGTGGCTTCCGGTACCTCCGAAGCGTACGGGTGCTCGCGGATGATCCGCTCTCTGAAGTCGGCCGCCTGCTTCGGCACTCCCCCCTCTGATGCGATCCGGGCGCCCATCGCGAGCAGCTGCGGTCGCCCGTCCCGGGGCACAACATCGATAGCGACCTCCAATTCAGACAGTGCCCCTACGGTGCGCCCCCGATGCGCGAGGACGGCGCTCCGCATGAAAGCCGCCAGGGTCTCTCCTTCGAGCCGGTCGAGCAGATCCAGGAGCGCGATCACTTCCGTGGCCACTTCCGGGGAGACACGGGGGAGGGCGTCCTGTAGGGCCTCCCGGCCTTGTACTGCTTCCCCGGCGGCCATGTATAGGTAACCGCGCTCGAGAGCGCTCCTCGGGCCTTCCACTCCCGCCAGAAGCGATCGGGCGGCCTCTCGGTCTCCCCCAGCATCGAGCTGCACGGCCAACGTCATCGACAACTCGTCCAGTTGGGGAGCGTTAGGGAATTCCTTCGCGAACTCCGCCAGCGACTCCCTCACCCCCACTCCGCCCCGCTCAATCCCAAGCCGGAGGATCTCCGCGATGGCCCGCTGCCGCTCGGTGCTACCCTCGGGGAGACCGTCGGCAATCGCGTGCTGGGCCTCGAGGGCTCGGGCCGTATCCCCGGTCGCCAGCGCCGCGACCGTGATGTTCTGATCCAACGCCCGGGTTTCCGCATCGTCGGTGGCGCCCTCTCGGAGGGCCTCGTATGCCCAGAGGGCCACTCCCATGGCGGAAACCTCTTCAGCCTGTTGAGCGAAAGCCGTCAGAAAGCCCCGGCGCGGCCGGTCTGGCAGATCCTCCAGGGCGGTCTCAGCCAGGGATCTCGCCTCCCCAAATACACCTGCCTCGAGGGCGATTCGAGCCCCAGCCCGGAGCCGAGGCCCGGTCGTAGGCGGTCGCCGCAACTGTTCGAGAAGAGGTAACACGAGCTCTTCTCGGTCCTCCTTGATCTCCGCTACTCTTCGCATCACGGCCGATACCTGAGACCCGTCGTTTCCGATGACTCCGGCCCACTCGAGGACCGCCTCCTCCGTGCGGTCAAGTTCTCTCAAAAAGTCGCCCGCCTCCATGGCGAAAAGCGACGGACGGCCGAGCTGGCTCCTGCCCCGCTCGAGGATGGACAGGGCCCGTTCGGGACCGAAGACCCGACCAAATACCCTCGCTACCTCCCGGTAGGGCTCGGAGTACGGCCCCCCGACATCCATCCAGTCCTCTGCGGCATCCTCGAGCGCGTTCCTGTCGTCGAGCTCGGTATACACCCGTAGCTCGAGGAGCCTCGGACTCGAAGCGTTCGGCTCGAGGTCCGCGTACCGCTCGGCGAAAGGCAGAATTTCGTGAATGCGGCCCTGAGTCCGAAGGACTAGCTCCAAAGCGAGGAGGCCGCGGGTGGACGTGGGTCGCTGCTCCATGAGGCTCCGCAGGGTCTTCTCGGCTCCCGCCAGGTCACCCGAGAACTCCTGGCTGGCCGCGGTTCGGAGCAAACGTGTCTCCAGGCGAGGATCGAATTCCTGCGCCTGGATTCCGACAGGCCGAAGAACGGTCATACAAAGGAGCACACAGAGGGGCCCCACACCCCGTCTCCACTCGGCGATTCTCACGGGGTCGTGCCTCGCGGTCCCGCGCGGCGCTCGGCCCGATTGAGCCGCTCGAAGTACTCCAGAACCATCTGCCGTTGAGCCGGGGAGAGCCGTTGAAGTTCCTCGGCCGGGGGAAGCTGAAAACGTAACGCGCCCAGGTCCTCGGGCGAGAGCACTTCGACCTCATTTCGCTCGAACTGGCCGGGCGCCGAAGATTCACGCTCATCCGAATACTCGTCTTTCTCCAGGCTCCGCCCGGCATCCAGAAGCCGGTGGAAGAGTCTTACTTGTCGCTGAAGCGTCTCGACGTCCAGGGTCTCTCTCGCAAGCCTCTCGGCGAGTGCTTGCGCCTCGAGGGCCATGGCCTCGAGATCGCCTAGAGTCTGAGCTTGGTCCGCGGGCCGATCCGCGAGTTCGCTGAGTTGCCTGGCGATCCTCTCCTGGCTGGCGGAGGCCTCTCGAAGCTGGTTCGCTCTCGCCTCCTGCCCGAGGTTCATGGGAGTGATCTGCCCGGTCCGTTGGTTCACCGACCCCTGTTGCTGGGCGATCTGCTGAAGCTGCTCGGTGACCTCCTCTCCGGACTGCCCCTCAGGTCCTCGCCCCGGGACTTTGGCGGCCGATGCCGCCATCATGGCGGCTTGATTGAGGGCTGCGACCGCCTGCTCGGCGGCGCTGGTCGGAGAGGGCGTGTCTCCCCGCTGATTCTCCAACGCATCGAGGGTCTGTTGTATGGCCTCCATCGCCTGGCCCATCTGGGCGGCGACCTCATTGCCGGCCTGGTCCCCCGACAGTTCGGCCGAGAGGTTGTCCGCCATGTTTCGGACTCCTTGGAGCAGCGCCGCCTCATCGCTACGCATGTTCGAGAGATCCTCTGGAGTCGCGCCACGCATCCGGTCCTGCAGGGTCGTCTGCTCTCGAGCGAGTGACAGCGCATCGATGGCCGTCTGCTCCAGGGCTTCCTGAGCGGCCTGCATGTCCTGCTGGGCCATCTGCTGCTGTCCCTGCTGGAGTTGCTGGGACATCTGTCTCATGGCTTCGGCCGCCTGCTGGGCGCTCTCAGATGCCTTCTGGGGTTCCCCATCCCGTGCCTGTTGGGCAGCCTCAGACATCGATTGTTGGGCCTGCTGGCCCTGGTCTTGCGCCTGCTCCACCACATCACGCGCCTGCTCTTCTCCAGCCTTCGCCAATCGCTCCTGCAACTCGTCGAGCGACTCGTTCAGATCCTGAGCGCGGGCCTCCAACACCTCCTGCTGCTCGGCCCTCATCTCGGGAGAGTCCCCTTCCTTCATGGCGTCGGCCAACGCCTGCTCCTGCTGGGCGAGTTCCTCCGCCTCCGCAGCCGTCGCCCGGAAGTCCTGCTCCAGTGCGGCCCGCTCGAACTGCGCGATCGCCTCCTTGAGCCGATCTCGAAGAGCCTCTTGGTCCCCCGCCAACTTCTGGAGCGCCTCCTCAGCATCCTCGGCCGTCATCTCATCGACCCGTTCCGCGAGCTCAGCCAGGCGTTCCTCGAGACTCTCCGGTGCCAACTCATCCAGGAGTCTTTGCAGTTCCCGGAGCTCTTCCTGAAGCTCCGGATCAGCGAGTCCCGTCGCCTCCAGATCGCGGTTCAGCTCGGCGATTTCCATTTCGAGGGAGTCGATCGCGGCCAGCAGCTCCGCCTGGGCCTCCAGCGCCTCGCGTAGGTCCTCTTGCTCGTCGAAGTCCAGACGCTCTTCGGCTTCCTCTCTGGGGCTCGGGCTTTCAGGATCACGCCGATTCGAAAGCTCGCGTTCCAGCTCTTGTGTCTCCGCGGCGCGCTCTTCGGCCCGATTGGCCAACTGCTCCACACCGCGTGCAGCTTCGTCCAGACGTTCCTGGGCTTCGCGCCTCAGATCCGCGGCGGTGGGCGGCCTCAGCACGTACTCCCGCGTCTCACTCACATTGGGAATCGGCGCATTGTCCACGGCCCTCGCGAAGTACCGGATGGTGTCCCCGGGTAACAACTCCCAACTCGCGAGGTCGATGACCGGGCGAAGTAATGCCCCTCGGGTCCCCCCGACACCCATCACCAGTTCGACCGGAGCCATGCGATCCCCGAACGCGGTTACCCGGTAGGCGACCAGTGCTAGATGGTCCAACCCGTAGTCGTCCGAGGCCTCGAGGACGATCAGCTGCCTGAGGGAGGCCGGGAGCAGTGCATCCTGCCCGGGGAGCAGAACCGAAATGTCGGGGGCGGCATCCGGCACAATCGTGAGTCCCAGCGGCGGCGGGAGGATTTCCGCAGGCTCTCCATCGACACCGATGAATCGCCATTCATATATACCGCTCACCCGCGGGGCCCATCGGCCTTCGAAGCCGCGACCATTCACGCTGAGCTCCGCCGACGTCTCCGCCGGCGCCTCTGCCTCCGTCGTCTGCTCTCCCCCTGCCGCCGCCTCGAGGCGCTCCAATCCGGCGGAAAGAAGCGGACGGCTCGCTTGTCCCTCGAAGTTGAATACGCTCCCTACCGGGATCGCGAGTGGGGGCACCACGACGCCGTATTGCTCCGGGGGGCGACCCGTATGAAGCGGGAACGAAACCCGCACGATCAAGTCGCTCACCAGGAGCGGATCCACCGGCCGGAGTTGGTAGCGGGGCGACATGGCTCCATCCGGAGCCTCAACCCAATAGTCGGTTCGGGCCGTGACACTCCGGAGCACGAACGATCCCCGGTCTCCATCCAGATCGATCGCCTCCTCGAGTGCGACGTCGCCGGCGGCCTGCCAGTGTACGGTCACCGTTGTTCTTCCGGGCGCAGACACTTCCATCGGCACGTCGGAGCCCCTGAGAACTTCGACGGTTCCGGGAGTCACCACGAGCGCCGGTAGGATCGGTCCCGCCATCAACTCGAACGGCCTCGCCAGCCCCGCCCACGCCATGAGAGATCGTCCTGGCGCCACAACCGTGAGAACCACCACGAGCGGCAGCAGCACCATGAGGCCCAGACCCCCACGCCGCATCCAACGCCCCACCTCACGAGTCATCCGTCCCGCGAGGTCCCGATGCTCACCACCAAGGCGTCCGAGAGCTTTCTGGGCGGCCTGATCCGCAAGACCCGACGACACACCGGCCGGCATCGTTCTGGCCAATTCCAGGGATCCCCTGAGGACCCCCGGCGCCATCCCGACCTCTTGTTCGATGCTGCTCGCCACGTTCCGCTCGCGGAGCCATGATCCGGTCAGCCTGCGATGTACCAGCCAAGCGGATGCGAACATCGCCACGACCAGCACGTCGATGAGTAGTGGCGCCGACGTTCCTTGTCGCCAACCCTCTGGAGCAACGGCCAACCAAGCCAGAGCCAGAGCGCCGGCGACGGCAGCACCAAGCCACAGGCCAAGCGCCAAGCGAGCCTTCCCGAGCAGGTGCACCCTGACACCCTCGACGATCCGAACGACGCTGGCCGGCGCGGGGCTCACGGGACCATCTGGCTGAGGACGTAGAGATAGAGATTCACACCCATACGGAGCGCTGACTCGCGGACATCGGGCGGGTCATCGTGGACATCGGGATCCTCCCAGCCATCTCCGAGGTCCGACTCGTACGTGTAGAACACGACGAGCCGCCCGCCATGGAAGATTCCGAACGCCTGGGGCGGCCCCCCGTCGTGTTCGTGGATCTTGGGCAACCCCTCCGGAAAGTCGTACATCATTCGGAATACGGCTTGGTCCGGTGGAATTTCGACAAGCTCGTACTCCGGAAAGATCTCCGCGATTTCCTCGCGGAACGACTCGTCCATCCCGTAGTTGTCGTCGGCGTGAAGAAAGCCACCGGCCAGGAGATACTCCCGCAGGGCCGTCCGCTCTTCGGGCGAGAAGCGCACGTTCCCGTGGCCGGTCATGTATAGGTAGGGATGGTCCTTCAGGGTCGGATCCAAAGGGCGTACCGTCTGCGGCTGAGCCGACACCGGCAACCCCGTTCGTTCCCGTATGGCCGCGAGCAGATTAGGCAAGGACGACGGGTTCGCGTACCAGTCCCCGCCACCCTCGTACTGCAGCCGGGTGATGGTCAAAACCGAATCGATCTGCACGCCCAGGACCACATGGGGATGCACGCCCACGCCGGTCGACGTCAGAGCCGCTAGAAAAAGAGCGGGCATCACCACGGGATCCCTCGTACTTCCTGCACCGGCGCTGCCGGCACCCGTGCTTCCTGCACTCCGTCAGCGATCGCTTCCCTCAATCCGACTCCTCTGATCAACCCGACTCCCCTGAATTGTCCTCAAAAGAGTGGACGATTTCGTATGCTGCGTTCTTGGCAATACCGAGGCGGGACGACACTTCTCGCGCAGCCCAGCTCGGGGTGAGGCCGTCGTCGAGAAGGGCTCGCGCCAACGCCCGAGCGGCAGCCTCGTCGACGCTCTCCCTCCCCTTGGCCATCCCCTCCGCCGGGGACCGCGGGGAAACCACTACAGTCACTTCTCCCCGCGCCTTGTTCTCCGCGTAGTAGCGCGCGGCTTCCGCCATTGTTCCCCTGAAAAACTCCTCATGAATCTTGGTCATTTCGCGTGCCACGACAACCTGACGAACATCGGCTACGAGCGCCACGAAAGCCTGCAATAGGGCGGCCACTCGTTCGGGAGACTCGAAGACGACAGACGTCTCCGGCGCGGCGGCGATCTGCTCGAGCATCGCCTGTCGCGGCTTCCCTTTTCTGGGGACGAAGCCATGAAAGATGAACGGGACGGTAGGAAACCCGGCCCCCATGAGGGCTGAAAGGATCGCCGACGGGCCGGGCACTGGAGTTACGGTGTGTCCGCCGTCCAACACGGCCGCTACCAGCCGCTCGCCAGGATCCGAGAGGAGCGGTGTTCCTGCGTCGGAGACCAGAGCGAGGTTCTCACCGGCATCCAACCGGGTAATAACTCGCGGGATCCGCGAGGCCTCGTTGTGCTCGTGAAGCGACGTCAGTGATGTGCGGAGATCATAGCGGGCGAGGAGCTTCCGGGTGCGGCGGGTGTCTTCGGCCAGGATACCGTCTACCGCTCCGAGAACTTCGATCGACCGGGCGGAGGCATCGGAAAGGTTGCCGATGGGGGTGGCTACGATGTACAGGGTGCTCATGCCGGCAGTATAGCACCTGGTCTGAAACAGAGCCGGATCCTGTCAGTTCTCCACCCGATCCCCGTTCCTACGCGTGGCTGCAAACAATCGGGAGAATCCGCGCCCTATCTTCTAGCATCCTGGTATATCACGGCCTACCTTGCTCCTCGCGTGCGCTGGCCTTTTCGGATTCCCACAGGAGGAAACGATGATCGCGCGAGCGTCAAAGTCGGGACTCGCGCTCTGTCTCGCCTTCGCATCGACGGGGTTCTTCACCTCGGCTGTGGCCCAGACTCCCGAGAGAGCCCAACGATCGGATCCCGACTGGCAACCGCCTAGGACCGAATGGGGCCATCCGGACCTCCAGGGTAACTGGAGCAACGCGACGCTCACACCATTCGAGCGGAGGCGTGGACTCGGTCCTGTCTACACGCAGGCGGAGGTCGACGAAGTCGAAGGTCGAGCGCGATCCACGGTCCAGACAGGGTCCGACCCGAGTGAGCCGGAGCGCGGGCCACCGCCGGTGACGGGCTCGATCGGACGAAGTTACAACGAGATTTTTTATGATCGGGGTGATCGGGTGGCAAGGGTGAACGGCGAGCCTCGGACCTCCCTCATCACCTTTCCGCCAAACGGCCGGATTCCTGAGCTTACACCAGAAGGCGCGGAGCGGAAGCGGGAGTACCATGAATTCCGTTCCCAGTTCGGCGAGTTCGACCATCCCGAGCTCCGGCCGCTCGCTGAGCGCTGTATCGTCTTCTACGGGTCGAGCTCCGCTAGTGTGATGGGACCTCCGATGACGCCCACACGGGGTTACAACAACAACTTCACGATCGTTCAGGACGCCGACCATGTGATGATCATGTCAGAGATGATCCACGACATCCGGATCATCCGACTAGGCGAGCCCGTCCGTTTGCCGGCGCACGTGCGGCCCTGGTTCGGCGACTCGTGGGGCCACTGGGAGGGCAACACGCTCGTGGTCGAGACCACCAACATCCATCCGAGCCACGGCATGAGGGAGCAGACCGACAAGATCGTGCACTCTGAGGATCTGAGCGCGATCGAGCGCTTCACCCGGGCCGATGACGACACGATCCTCTACGAGTTCGAGATCCACGATCCCAGGACCTACAGCCAGGTTTGGGGCGGAGAAGTTCCCTGGAAGAAGTTCGACCAGCAGATCTTCGAGTATGCCTGTCATGAGGGTAACTACGCGCTCTCGAACATCCTGAGCGCCGCGCGTTACCGGGAGAGGATGGAGGCCCAGGGACCGAGGTGACTTTGGCGTGGCCCTCTCGATGTCACGCCGCCTACATATGCTCCTTGATCTTCGCCTCGAGCGTAGGGCGCGGCACTGCCCCAACCACCGTATCCACGTGCTCGCCGTCCTTGAAGAACAGCACGCTCGGGATCGAACGCACCGCGAACCGGACCGTCACATTCGGATTTTGGTCGACGTCCAGCTTTCCGACCGTGACACCATCGTCGCTGTACTCGTCCGCCAACGCCTCGACAATAGGTGCCACCATACGGCAGGGGCCGCACCATTCGGCCCAAAAATCGACCATCGTAAGGCCGGTGGACCCCTCGATGGTCTCCGCAAAGTTCTCATCCGTGATCTCTATGATATTTCCATTCACACCCATCACCCGATCTCCTTGTAACTTCAACGGGCCGGACCCACCAGCCGGCCCAAGTTTATCCACTTCTACTGTAATGATACATGAACGGTCTTCCGCTCGACCACGTCGGCGTCGCAGTTCCGTCCATTCAAGAGTCCGCGGCGACCTTCGAACCCATCACGGGTGCCAGTTGTTCCAGCATCGAGGAACTGCCGGAGGAGGGCGTGAACGTCGCCTTCGTCGGATCGATCGAACTCATCGAGCCGAGATCGAGTACCAGCCCCGTCGCACGTTTCCTCACCCGCCGCGGATCCGGCATTCACCACGTGGCTTACCGTGTGTCCGACCTCCGCACGACCCTCCAAGATCTGAATACTCGAGGGTTCCAACTCATCGACAAAGAACCCCGGCTCGGCGCCCGAGGGCACCTGGTAGCCTTCATTCATCCCAAATCAACCGGCGGCACCTTGATCGAGCTGGTGCAACACGGCCCCTGACCCGCAGCCCGCACGTCACACACCTTCAAATTCGGGAGTGGGGCGGTGACCGTTACCCTGCTCCCGTGATCTTCGTCAATTCGATCACATTAACCAGCCACCGATTGGAAGACTCCAGGACCACGGTGAATCCCACATCCCGAACCATGATCGGGCCCCTCGGGGTTACTATCGATATATCCACCCCCATCCGGATGCTTGGAGAATCCGTTCCCGGCACCCGACGCTCCGAAATGATCCGGTAATCGGTGTGATGCAGGATTTCGGCGATCAGATCCATTCGCAGTTCGACCTCCTGCCTCCTCCCACGGATAGGTCCATCGTCGGTCCCGAACAGGCGCGCCATCGTCTCGAGATCCCGCGTGTTGGCCGCCTGCAGAAACCGCTCCACCGTCAAAGCCGGCGCGACCTGTATTTGGGATTGATCCACGACCGCCCGATTGGTGCACGCACCGGCGGAGGTGAGAAGGAGGAACCATATGGGCAGTCGTTTCACCGGTAGGACTCCGGGTGCAAGACAGCTTCTCGGCGCTGAAAAGTGCGAACGCTTCCGAGGTTATGCGAGCGGGCCGAGAGCGTCAAGCAGACTGGAGGAATCAAGGAAGGCGCCCTCCAGCCACCCGCTTCAGTAGGGTTCCGCCGGCAATGGATTCATCCAACGTGCGACGATTGATCATGGCGATCTGCTCGTCGTCCACCGTCGAAGGGTATCGGTCGATGAACTGCTGCAGCGTCATCCTCGACGGAAGCCGAACGATCTCGATGCGGGACGGCTCGACCCCGAGGACGTTGGGATCGCTCACGGGCCGGAAGCTCTCGAGACTCTGGAGCACCGTACTTTCGTGGGAACGCCATCGAGAAGCAGACGCATAACCCAGCAGGCGGAAGACCGCGCCGCCGTGCTCGACGAAGAGGACCGCGCCCCGAAGTCCGCCTCCTTCGCCGTCGGCGGTGAAGGACGCCTCCCACCCGGGGCGGCCGTTGACCGACGTCCGGCGAGAGCCGCTCCCGCGAACGTCGGCCTGCCTCAGGAAGGTAGAGAGCGCACGTTCCGCGTCGGTCTCACTCCCCTCCACCGTCAGGACCACCAGGGCCGTTCCGTCCGAGGATACCCCCCCCACCTGAGATTTCTGGTTCACCGTGGTCCATCCCAGGGGGAAATCGAGCGCGAACGCCATTTCGGGATGGAAAAACGTCTCCTCCTCGAAGAAACCCTCCCTGGGGTCCTGACCGAAGGTCATGCCGTCGAGACTCCTCAGGTACTCGTCACCCCGTCGGATATACTCCGAATAATCCTGCTCCGAAGCCGCGATGATCTCGCGGATATCCTCCTCACGATTCACGGGGTCGGGGTGGGTCGCGGCCCACCCGGGAACGCTCCCCCCTCCACCCCCCGCCAGCGCGAGGGTCTGAAAGACACCGATCAGAGCGTTCGGATCGTACCCCGCCCGCGACATGTAACGCACCCCGAGTAAGTCCGACTGGGACTCGTCTCCTCTGCTGTACCTCAGGTTGAGGAGTCCCAGGCCCGCGGACAGCACCCCTGCCACGGAGGCCACGTCGTCGGACAGGATCGTTCCGACCCCCAGGCCGATCTGCTGGAGTTGCTGGCGGCTCATCTGGCTGGCGGAGTGGCGCGCCGTCACGTGCCCGATCTCGTGGCCGATGACCCCGGCGAGCTCGGCCTCGGAGTTCAGGGCGGCCATGATTCCCCTGGTGATAAAAATGAACCCGCCCGGAAGCGCGAACGCGTTCACCATCGGGTCGTCCACCAGCTTGAACGACCAGGGCAAATTGGGGCGCTCCGACCGGGAAGCCATTTCGTTCCCGAGGTTGGTGACCATGGCCTGAAGCGTCTCGGACTCGTACAACCCAAAAGACTCGGTGATCGGTCCGTCCGCTTCACGCCCCATCTCGATTTCTTCAGCCTCGCTGATCAGAATGAACTGGCGCTGACCCGTAGCCGGGTTCACGGCGCACCCGCTAGCAGTCAACAGTGCCGAAGCCATCAAAGTGGATCCGAGTACCAGGGCCTGGACACGCTTCCGGATACTGGTCATGAGCCTCTTCCCCTACCTGGATACGTCTTGTCTGGATACATCTCGCCCCAATACGTCTTGTCTGGAGTGCTCAAACATAAGGCGGAAGTGCGTCGAGGTGGTACGGAAACGCGAGGTCATATCTTCTTGACGCGTGCTGCAGGCTTCACGAGGTTCTGCTCACCGTCGGGCTTGCCGGCGAACACCTCGGTGTAAGAGATGACGAGGCAGACCGAACCCACCTCCGTACCAGCATGAGTGTTATGCTCAGCACCGTTGGCAGCCCCCCTCCGCTCGGCCTGCCTCCCGCACCCCATCGACCCCGTATCATGGTTGTTGTAATCGCCCTAGCGGTGTGCTGGTCCTGTAGTGGCGAGGCGACCGATGTACCTGAGGATACGGTGGAACGCGACGTGTTCATGGGGGCCTACGTGGACCTGCGAGTCGCGGCTTTGAGCTCGGAAACCACCGAAATCGAGGGTGACGCACGGGACAGCATTCTGGCTGCGTATGGCGTCACCGGGGAAGAGCTCACGCAGTTCATCGACACCTATGGAGAAAATGTCGAGTTCATGCGCGACCTCTGGACCGAGATCGAAGGACAGCTATCGGAGCGCCTCGAACAGAACGCCCGCAACGAGGAAAATGAGGCTCTCGAGGAAGACTGAAGAGATGGAAGATGGGGATGCCGGAATTTCAGCGTAGCTTCAGCGGGGCTCCTTGGGAGTCACGTGTAGGGTACTGCCGGTCGTTGCGGGCCGGTAATCGCGTGTGGATTGCCGGCACGGCGCCTGTTGCGGAGGATGGAGGTGTACATGCCGTGGGGGACGGTTACCGACAAGCCGTGCGTTGCTTCGATATCATCCGGGAGGCCCTGGCCGCGCAGGGGGCTGAACTCAGCCATGTGGTGCGCACCCGGATGTTCGTTACCGACATCGAACGATGGGAGGAATTCGGCCGGGCGCATCAGGAGGTGTTCGGCGAGCACCCTCCCACGACCACGATGGTCGAGGTGAGCCGCCTCATCGATCCGGACATGTTGATCGAGATCGAAGCGGATGCGATCGTGACAGACTGAGCCGGGCGACGGAACGAGGGCCTACTCCCACTCGATGGTTGCGGGCGGCTTGGACGACACATCGTAGCACACCCGGTTCACACCCACGACCTCATTTCCGATCCGGGATGAAATCCGCCCGAGAACCTCATGCGGGAACGGATACCAGTCCGCCGTCATCCCGTCCCGGGAGGTCACCGCACGCAGAGCGATCACGTTCTCGTAGGTACGATTGTCCCCCATCACCCCCACCGTTTGGACGGGGAGAAGGACCGCGAAGGCCTGCCAGATCTCGTCGTATAGTCCCGCCGACCTGATTTCTTCCAGATAGATGTCGTCGGCCTCTCGGAGCACGTCGAGTCGCTCTTTGGTCACGGATCCGAGTACCCGGATGCCCAGCCCGGGACCGGGGAACGGGTGCCGGCGGATGAATTCCTCCGGAAGACCGAGCTCCCGGCCGACCTGCCGGACCTCGTCCTTGAAGAGCTCCCGAAGCGGCTCGATGAGCTCGAACGGCAGATCGTCCGGGAGGCCGCCAACATTGTGATGGGTCTTGATCGTCTCCGACGGCCCCCCCGTCGAAAGGGACTCGATCACGTCCGGGTACAGCGTTCCCTGAACGAGGTGACCCGCCCCGATGCCCTCCTCCCTGGCGACCCGGCTGAACACATCGATGAACACGTGGCCGATGCGCCTCCGCTTTTCTTCAGGGTCCTCGACCCCGTCGAGCGCCGCCAGGAACTCGTCCGCCGCGTCGACAACCACGAGTCGCACCCCCACGTGCTTGCGGGCCGTACGCTCGACGTCCTCCCGCTCGTGTTTTCGAAGGAGCCCGT
>Ga0114950_10002430_pt1 | contig 14293 bp, 11 predicted proteins | sample N075metaG_FD_83503 | JGI IMG/M metagenome (GOLD analysis project Ga0114950, IMG submission 83503) | Deep subsurface microbial communities from Kermadec Trench to uncover new lineages of life (NeLLi) - N075 metaG | ecosystem: Environmental > Aquatic > Marine > Ocean trench > Sediment | place... | reverse complement strand
GCAATGGAACGACGGCTACCAGGAGAACATGTTCTGCTACACGAATACCATCCCGCAGCGGGATGGCGGCACCCACCTTGCCGGCTTTCGTAGTGCGTTGACGCGGACCCTGAACAGCTACATCGAAAAAGAGCTGTCCGGGCGCAAGGACAAATTTACGCCGAGTGGCGATGATGCGCGCGAAGGCCTGACGGCAGTATTGTCGGTCAAGGCCCCGGACCCCAAGTTTTCGTCACAAACCAAGGACAAATTAGTTTCATCTGAAATTAAAGGCATTGTAGAATCAGTGATGGCCGGTTGCCTGGAGGACTTTTTGCTCGAGCATCCTCAGGAAGCCAGGTTAATCGTCTCGAAGATTATCGACGCCGCCCGTGCCAGGGACGCCGCTCGAAAAGCGCGTGAAATGACACGCCGCAAGGGCGCACTCGACATCGCAGGACTGCCGGGCAAGCTGGCGGACTGCCAGGAAAAAGATCCGGCACTGTCTGAAATATTCCTGGTGGAGGGTGACTCTGCAGGGGGTTCCGCGAAACAGGGTCGTGATCGCCGCACACAGGCCATCCTGCCGCTGAAGGGCAAAATCCTGAATGTTGAAAAAGCCCGCTTCGACAAGATGCTGTCCTCCGCTGAAGTTGGCACATTGATCACTGCACTGGGCACGGGAATCGGCCGGGAAGATTTTGATGTTGAGAAGCTGCGTTACCACCGCATCATCATCATGACTGACGCCGATGTCGATGGCTCGCACATTCGTACCCTGCTATTGACGTTTTTCTATCGGCAAATGCCGGCGCTTATCGAGCGCGGCCATATTTATATTGCGCAACCGCCGCTCTACAAGATCAAGAAGGGCAAGCAGGAGGTTTACGTAAAAGATGACGCAGAACTGAATGCGCACCTGTTGAGCGCCGCGATTGATGGCGCGGCGTTGCATGTGACTGCCGATGCCCCGGCCTTGACTGGCGCCGCCCTGGAGGAGCTGGCGAAGGAACACATGACAGTCGAGGGCATCATAGGCCGCTTGTCGAATCGTTACGACGAAACCGTATTGCGCACACTGAGTAAATTACCGGAAATCACAGACAAGACTTTGGAAGACCTGGATGCGCTGTCTGCCTGGACCAGGAAACTTTCTGCAGCCCTGCCGAACGAAACCGGGGATCGCGCTGTGGTAAGTAACGGCGGTGCCTATATTGCAGAGCTCGATCGCGGTGACGGAGAGGGCGAGGGCGTGCGCGTCGCGGTTCGCAAAATGCAGCACGGCATAAGTACTACCCGCTACATCCCGAGGGAGTTCTTCGACACCAGCGAATATCGACACATCATGTCCCTGGCCGGCAAGCTGAGAGAGTTGCTTGGTGACGGTGCCTATGTAGAGCGTGGTGAAAAACGCCTGACCGTCAAGTCGTTTGCAGAAGTCGTCGACTGGATGATGAGCGAAGCGCGCAAGGGCCAGTCAATCCAGCGTTATAAGGGCCTCGGCGAAATGAATCCGGAGCAGTTGTGGGACACCACGGTAAATCCGGAAACCCGCCGTCTGATGCAGGTAAGAATAGACGACGCCGTTAAGGCAGACGAAATCTTTACGATGCTCATGGGTGACCATGTGGAACCGCGCAGAGAATTCATCGAGAAGCACGCCATGATGGTCACCAATCTCGATATTTAGACAACAACGCTTACAAGTTCACTTGTGTCCGCGACGATTGCGTCAGGCTCTATGTCCCATGGGTCAAAAACGGCGGCCGGACTGCGCTTTACCCATGCAGTTCTCCAGCCGGCCGTGTGGGAACCGATGACATCAAACGGATTGCCCGACACGAGCCAGGTATCTTCCTGTGCAGCACCGGTTTCCTTCAGGAAGTGTTTGTAAACAGCAGGGTCCGGTTTGAAGCTCTGCACATCGTGAACGCTGACGATCCCGTCTAACGCTGCATCGAGCCCGGCGTGCGCGAGCAGGTATGCCAGCTCATCCGGCTCACCGTTTGAAAACGCGAAGTTACGGTATCCGGCGTCCTTCAATCCGTGCAAAGATTCCGCCACCTCTTCATAGGCCGGTAACTCCCGATACTGTGCGAGGAGCTCCTGTTTGACAACGACAGACAATTCAACCTGTAATTGCATAGCAGTGTAGTCGAGCGCCTGACTCGTGCAAACGGAAAACGGCCGATAGTCGCGGCCGAGTCCGCGCCGAAACAGGTACTCAATCTGTTTATCCCGCCACAGTTGTGCGAAGGCCGGCGTCTTGTCGCCCGCGATGCTTTGCAATCGTTGCGAGATGCCAAACGGATCGATCAGCGTGCCATAAACATCAAAAGCCAGCGTTGTTGTCACGAGGTTGACGCCCGATCTTGATAGCTGGCGCTGATTTCGTGCATTTTGGTCTCGATCCAGTCCTGCACGATCCGGTTGGTCTCTTTGGGTGGCCGGCCGGCCGGGTCGACTGGCGGCCCGATGCAAAAACGGATCAGGCCGGGCTTTTTGATAAGCCCTCGCCGCGGCCATAAATCGCCGGCGTTGTGTGCCACCGGGACTATGAGGCAACCAACCTCCTTGGCCAATGCCGCACCGCTGACCCCGAATTTTTTGGTTTGCCCGGCTGGCACGCGGGTGCCCTCGGGAAAAATCGTTATCCAGATTCCCCTGGCAAGGCGCTCGCGCCCTTGCTCAATCACCCGTGTCATCGCAGTGTGGCCGGCACCCCGATCGATGGCTATCGGCCGCATGGCGGCAAGACCCCAGCCGAACAATGGTAGCCACTGGAGCTCCCGTTTCACTACCCAGGTTTGCGGCGGGAAGATCGCGAGCTGGGCGTAGGTTTCAAACACCGTGGTGTGTTTGATCATGATGACGCTGGGTTCCGCCGGGATATTTTCCCGTCCTTCGATCACATAGTCCAGACCACAAACGATACGCCCAACCCATAGCATGCTTTTGCCCCAGTTCTTCGCTATCGCAGAGCGCACCGCAAAAGGAAACGGCCACATCAGGAAAATCGACATCGAAGCGATGACGACCGACGCAAAAAAATAGAACTGGAACAGGAGCGACCGCAACAACAACATGTCAGGAGGCCTGCTTCCTGATTTCCGCAATCAATTGTGTTGCTGCAGCATCCAGATCCGCAAAAGTCTCTACGCTGTCTCCGCGTTGCTGCAGGTCGGCTGCGGTTTTGCTGCCTTTGCCCGTTAACACGAGAATCGGTCGCGCATTAACCGCCCGCGCAGCCTCGAGATCACGTTCGGAATCACCAATAATCGGAACACCGTTGAGCGGTACCCCGTACTGGCGGGACAGTTGTTTGTAAAGTCCCGGTGCCGGTTTTCTGCACTCGCAGCCAGCGTCCGGATGGTGTGGACAATAAACAATACGATCCAGATCGCCGCCAGCGTCCTTCACCAGTGCGCGCAGCCTGTCATGCATCGCATTGAGTGCGGGTTTGTCGAGGAGTTTGCGGCCAATGCCGGATTGATTCGTGGCAACAGCGACTGTGAAGCCGGCGCTGGACAGCCTCGCAATGGCCTCGATGCTGCCATCAATCGGCAGCCATTCAGCGGGCGTCTTTATGAATTCGTCCGAGTCATGATTGATCACACCATCGCGATCAAGAATTACGAGCCGCGGCGCCAAAATTCACTCCGGTCCTGGCGTCAACCGGGATACGTCGGCAATATTCAGAAACAATGCGCGTAGCTCCGACAACAACGCAAGGCGGTTCCGCCGGACTGCTTCATCGTCAGTCATCACCATCACCTCGTCAAAAAACGTGTCCACGGGTTGCCGCAAGCTCGAGAGCTCCATCAACGCCTCTGTGTAAGCGCGCTTCTTCAATAACGGGCGGATTTCCCGCTTCGCGGTGTTCAGTGCTTCGTACAACGCTTTCTCTGCAGCATCGTCGAGCAGAGCCGGGTCCGGCTTGCCGCTATCATGGTATTCGGCCTGGCGCAGAATATTCGCTGTCCGCTTGTTGGCGGCGGTGAGGCTCGCAGCGGCGCCAAGCCGGGAAAACGCAGCGACGGCCTTGAGCCGCTGATCGAAATCATTGAGCGAGGCGGGCCGTTTGGCGCGGACGGCTGCAAACACTTCTGCCGTAATGCCCGCGTCCTGGTCAAGGTAATAGCGACGCAACCGGTCCACGAAAAAATCGTAAAGCTCCGTCCTGAGCGCGCCGTGATCAGCGCCGGAGGCCGGCTGCTGAACAATTGCGGCCTTGAGGGCTTCCGCGAAATCGATGTCCAGCGATTTTTCAATGAGTATGCGAATGACGCCGAGGGCGGCTCTCCGTAAGCCGAAAGGATCGCGGTTTCCTGAAGGCTTCTTGCCCAGCACAAAGATACCGGCGAGGGTGTCGAGCTTGTCGGCAACCGCGAGCACCTGCCCGGCCGCGGACGTCGGCAGGAAATCCCCGCCGAAACGGGGCAGGTACTGCTCGCCAATCGCCGTGGCGACGGCCGCTTCCTCGCCACCGGACTCGGCATAGTAGCGGCCCATGACGCCCTGCAATTCGGGAAACTCCCCAACCATGCCGGTCAGCAGGTCGCATTTCGCAAGGACTGCTGCGCGGGTGACCGGTTCGGCATCGATCCCGAGTTGCTTCGCTATCAGGCTCGAGAGCGCGGCGATACGAATGCTCTTGTCGTGCAAGCTGCCGAGCCCTTTCTGGTAGACGACGTTTTCCAAGGCATCGACCCTGCTACCCAGCGTTGTCTGAAGGTCTGACTCCCAAAAGAAAGCCGCATCCGCGAGTCGCGACTGAATAACTCGTTCATTGCCTTTGCGAACCCTGTCAGGATTCTTGCTTTCCAGGTTTGCAACCGTGATGAACACCGGCAACAGATCACTCTTCGAATCGACGACGGGAAAATAACGCTGGTGACCAGTCAGTGTGGCAACAATGACTTCTTCAGGTAACGCCAGGAACGACTCGTCGAATTTGCCGGTCATCGGTACCGGCCATTCCGTCAATGCGGTGACCTCATCAAACAGCGCTGCGTCGGTAACGGCGATTCCGTTCGCCTTGTTTGCTTCCACCGTGACCCCGTCAACAATTTTCTTACGGCGGGCGTCGAAGTCGGCGATCACAAAGCCCTTGTGCTCCAGCACCGAAAGATATTTGCCGGGCTCGGAAATTTTGATTTCCCCGGGCCCGTGAATACGATGACCGCGCGTCACGTTGCCGGATGGCACGCCAAGCACAGACCCGGGTACCGTCTTCCTGTCATGCAACATCAGGAGCCAGTGCACCGGCCGTACAAACTCGGTGTCACGGTCTCCCCAGCGCATGCGGCGTGGAATCGGCAACGCATTGAGCGCGTGCGCCACAATGTCGGGCAACAGCGCAGCGGCCGCTTGTCCCTGTTCAACTGCGCTGTAGCTCAGCCACTCACCTTTGTTGGTTTGCTCGCGAGCTAGCACCTCGAAATCGACGCCGCACTTGCTGGCGAACGCGAGCCCCGCTTGCGTAGGATTGCCCTCGTCGTCAATTGCGATCGATACCGACGGACCTTTCTTAAGTGTTTCACGTCCTTCCTGGGTGAACGCCAGGCCAGAAACCAGCGCCGCAAGGCGGCGTGGGCTGGCGTAACCAGCAACACTTTCATGGCTCAGCCGGTTTCGGGTCAGGCCTTCGGCCAGGGTGGCGGCAAACGCATTCATCAGGCTCCGCAAGGCCTTGGGCGGCAGCTCCTCGGTTCCGATTTCGACCAGGAAATCAGCGGCATCCGCTTTGGCCATTAGCTGTCTGCCGGCCTGCCGGATGCGCTCAGCATTGGAAAAGCCAGCGCTTCCCGGCTCGCGTAATAGGCCTCGGCAATGCTGCGCGCGATCGTGCGCACGCGCAGGATGAATCGTTGTCGCTCGCTGACCGAAATGGCCCGGCGCGCATCGAGCAGATTAAACGTGTGAGAAGCCCTCAGCATTTGCTCATACGCTGGTAATGGCAGCCCACACTCAATCAGCCGCTGGCTCTCTCTTTCGGCTTGATCGAAAGCCGAGAACAACGCCTCGACGTCCGCCTCTTCAAAATTGTAACGTGATTGCTCGACTTCATTCTGGTGATAAACCTCGCCATAGCTTATGCGTCCCAGCGGGCCATTTGTCCAAGTAATATCGAAGATGCTTGCCACGTCCTGCAGGTACATCGCAAGTCGCTCGAGACCATAGCTGAGCTCGCCGGTCACCGGCTTGCACTCGAGACCGCCGACTTGCTGAAAATAAGTGAACTGTGTAATTTCCATGCCGTTCAGCCAGACCTCCCAACCGAGGCCCCACGCGCCCAGCGTTGGCGACTCCCAGTCGTCTTCGACGAAGCGAACGTCATGTACGCTTAAATCGATGCCAATCGCACGTAGTGAATCAAGGTACAGCTCCTGAAAATCCTCCGGCGACGGCTTCAAGACGACCTGGTACTGGTAGTAGTGCTGCAAGCGGAAGGGGTTATCTCCGTAGCGACCATCGGTGGGTCGCCTGCACGGCTGCACATAGGCGCAACTCCATGGCTCCGGACCGATGCTGCGCAGGAAGGTCGCCGGATGAAAGGTCCCGGCGCCCATTTCCATGTCATAGGGCTGTGCAATCACGCAGCCGCGGTCCGCCCAGAACTGTTGCAGCGCGAGAATCAGCTCCTGAAAGGTCTGCATGGAGGACGGGTTTTCCTTGTCGATCAACGAATTTGGACGCTCTGGCCGCTCCATTCGAGCGGCTTCGAGGCGCGCAGTATAACCGCATATTGGCCCTTGTGATGGCCCCAAAATCATGGCTGGCGCGGGCTCCATGAGATAATCGCGCCAAACCGGTGCAATGGAATGGCTGCTGCACTACACTGGTGCACCCGGGTCTGGCTGTGCACCAGGCTGGTGCATACCTGAGGTGGCCGCCGGATAAAGAGTCGTTAGAAATCAGTTATTTAAGTGCATGCGCCAGCTGGCACAGTTCATGCATTTCAGAAGGACATTCGGCACCAACCGCGGACCGCTCAGGCATGGCGCGGCGCGTGACTCGTCCATTCATATTTAACCCTAACTGGAGGAATGCCCCATGACCCCCGCTGAGATTCTCGGCCTGATCAAAGACAACGACGTGAAGTTCATCGACCTGCGCTTTACCGATACGAAGGGCAAGGAACAGCATGTCACCATCCCGGGGCACGCCCTGAATGAGGATCTTTTCGAAGAGGGCAAAATGTTCGACGGTTCCTCGATTGCCGGATGGAAGGGCATCAACGAGTCAGACATGATTCTGCTGCCAGATGCGGCGTCCGCGGTACTCGATATTTTTTCCGAAGACACGACGCTGAACCTGCGTTGCAATGTCATCGAACCGACGACGATGCAGGGCTACGATCGCTGCCCACGATCGCTGGCCGATCGTGCCGAGGCTTATTTGAAATCGACGGGCATTGCCGACGCCGCATATTTCGGGCCGGAAAACGAGTTCTTCGTGTTTGACGACGTCCGTTGGGACGACACGATGCAGGGCGCATTTTATTCGGTTGACTCAAGCGAGGGCGCCTGGAACACGGGCCGCAGTTATGACGACAGCAACACCGGTCACCGGCCGACCGTCAAGGGGGGTTACTTCCCGGTGCCGCCGGTCGACTCGCTGCACGATATACGTTCTGCAATGTGCCTCGCGCTGGAGGAAATGGGCCTTGAAACAGAGGTGCATCACCATGAGGTTGCCACTGCCGGCCAGTGCGAAATTGGCGTTAAATTCAATACCTTAACGCGCAAGGCCGACGAGGTGCAGATTTTCAAGTACGTGGTACACAACGTCGCACACAGCTACGGAAAGACCGCGACTTTCATGCCGAAACCGCTGGTCAACGATAACGGCAACGGCATGCACGTTCACCAGTCATTGTTCAAAGATGGCGTCAATTTGTTTACAGGTGACGGTTATGGCGGTTTATCGGAAACGGCGCTCTATTACATAGGAGGCACCATCAAGCATGCCAAGGCTCTGAACGCGTTCACCAACGCCGCAACCAACAGTTACAAACGTCTTGTGCCTGGCTTCGAAGCGCCAACCATCCTTGCATATTCGGCGCGCAATCGCTCTGCATCGATTCGCATCCCTTATGAGTCAAATCCAAAGGGGCGTCGCATCGAAGTCCGCTTCCCGGATTCAATGGGCAACCCCTACCTGGCGTTCTCGGCCATGATGCTCGCGGGCCTCGACGGCATCACTAACAAGATTCATCCGGGCGACCCGATGGACAAGGATCTGTACGACCTGCCGCCGGAAGAGGAAATGAATCTGAAGGTGGTTGCGTTCTCGCTGGACGAGGCGCTGGAGGCCCTTGATGGAGACCGTGATTTCCTGAAAGCCGGCGATGTATTCAGCGACGACCTGATCGATGCCTACCTTGAACTGAAGAACGAAAATGTGGTCCGGCTGCGCATGGCCACGCATCCGGTCGAATTCGACATGTACTACAGCCTCTGAGCCCAGGTGGTGGGGCCAGACCGGAAATCGCCGGTGTGCGGGTCCCGGGCCCACAAACCGGGGCAAAAACTGTGACCCGGGCGGCACTTTATCGCCCGGTCACTGGTCAAAATGAAAGTAGCACTGCTATGCTAAGCCTATGCCCAAGCGAACAATTATTACGCTTATCGCCACCCTCGCCGCCGGGGTCGTACTGGCGCAGGCTTACAAGTGGACGGATGAGGACGGCATCGTGCATTACTCGGACCGGCCGCAAGAGGGTGCGGAACGGGTACAACTGGTTTCCGATGGACGCCGTCCAAGGCCCGCGCCACCGCCCGCCGCAAGAGCTGATACCGGCGCGGCTGACGAAGCGGCTGAAGAAACCCCGGCATTCCGCTACGAGTCGCTTACGATCGGTGCACCGCTTGCAGAAGAGACGCTATGGAACATAGAGGGCGTCCTGAGTGTCACGCTCAACGTGCAACCGGCACTGCAATCGGATCATCGTATTCGGGTGTATTTCGATGGTACGCCGAGGATGGTGACTCGCACGAGTTTCGAGATCGAAGAAGTCTGGCGGGGCGTGCACAATATCCAGGCGGAGATCATCGACGCCTCGGGCACGATGATGATTCGCAGCATGCCGAACCGTTTCTACGTGCAGCAGAACACGATCACCAGGCGCCCCGCCAACTAGGCGCCGGCAAACCCCCGGGCAGGAAAACCAGGCACGGCGGTGATCCACCACAACGTGGCCGGGTGCTGGAGCACCTGATCACAGCCGTCATCATCATCGATCGAAATCTTCTGATCGAAGACCTGAATCCCGCGGCGGAAAACCTGCTCGGCATTAGCCAGCATCGCGCGTGCGGCCAGCCGCTGTTGCAACTGCTTGGCGATGACCGCGAGTTCCGGGATATTCTCATGCGCACGCTGGAGAGCGGCGTTACCTATGCCAATGAAATGCGCCTTGGGAGCACAGAGGTTCAGCGTGAGGAACGCATGATCGATTGCCGCGTCTCTTTGTTGCGTGAGCTATCAGAGAAGGCTCGTCTCCTGGTCGAAATGACTGATGTCACCCGCCGCTCCAGGATAAGCCGGGAAAACGCACTGATCATTCAACACGGCGCCGGGCGGCAGATGATCCGGCAGCTTGCACATGAAATCAAGAACCCTCTTGGCGGCCTGCGCGGTGCTGCGCAACTACTGGAACGGCAACTCGATAGCGATGAACTGAAGGAATACACGAGCGTCATCATCAGCGAAGCCGATCGGCTCGCCAGCCTTGTTGACAGATTGCTGGGACCCGGTGGGCCGCTGAACAAGCAGGCAGTCAACGTACATGAACTGCTTGAATATGTTGTGCGGCTTGTAGAGCCGGGACAGAAAAGAATAAGTATCCGGCGTGATTACGATCCGGGCTTGCCGCTATTCCATCTGGACCGCGATCAGATGGTGCAGGCATTTCTGAACCTGCTGCAAAACGCGATCACGGCGCTCGATGGACAGGGCGAAATTACGCTGCGCACTCGCGCCATTATGAATTTCACGATTGGCGATATACGACATGCCGCTGTGGCAAGCATAGAGATAGAAGATGATGGCCCGGGGATACCGCCGGACCTGCGGGACTCCATTTTCTATCCACTCGTGACCAGCCGGGCGGACGGCACCGGCCTTGGGCTGCCCGCAGCGCAGGAACTCATAAGCCGCCACGGCGGCCTGATCGAATTCGAAAGCCGGCCGGGGCGCACGGTGTTCCTCGTCAGGATTCCGCTGACCGCAGCGGAGGCCACACTTGCCGGCTAACGATGAACTCGAAGTCTGGGTCGTTGACGACGATCAGTCGGTGCGCTGGGTGCTCGAAAAGGCCCTGCGCCAGGCCCACATGCGTACCCGAAGTTTCGAGCGCGGCGAACATCTTCTGGATGCCATCGAGAAAGAAAGGCCCGACGTCCTGATAACGGATGTGCGCATGCCGGGCCTGGATGGCCTGGCGTTGCTCGACCGGCTGAGCCGCATTTGTCCTGACCTGCCGGTGATCGTCGTAACCGCCTATACGGATCTCGAGAACGCAGTGGCCGCGTACCAGGGCGGTGCATTTGAATACCTGCCCAAGCCATTCGATGTCGATGAAGTCATCGAACTCGTCAGGAAGGCTGCGAGGCAGGTCGGCCATGTGCCGGGCAGAGATACTACGGGCGATACCGCGAACATCCCGTCGCTAATCGGCCGGGCACCCGCTATGCAGGAGGTATTTCGCTCCATCGGCAGGCTTGCGCGCTCGAGCATGACGGTCCTGATTACCGGCGAATCCGGAACCGGCAAAGAGCTCGTTGCAAGAGCATTGCACCAGCACAGTCCGCGCGCAGGTAAATCCTTCGTCGCCCTTAATACTTCCGCCATCGCATCAGAACTCCTGGAGACTGAGTTGTTCGGCCACGAACGCGGTGCATTTACCGGTGCCGATGCAAGGCGCATCGGGCGCTTCGAACAAGCTGATGGCGGCACCCTGTTTCTCGACGAGATCGGTGACATGTCACCGGCTTTGCAGACACGTTTATTGCGCGTGCTGGCCGAAAGTGAGTTCTATCGCGTCGGTGGACAGACATCGGTCAAGGTGGATGTCCGTGTCATCGCTGCAACCAATCAGGATCTGCCGCGGGCCGTCGAACAAGGCCGCTTTCGCGAAGATCTCTATCACCGGCTGAATGTCATCCGTATCAATACACCGCCGCTGCGTCAGCGGCGCCAGGATATACCCCTGTTGCTGAGCCATTACATGGCCGATGCGGCCAGGGAACTCGATATACCGCCAAAAACGCTGAACAGCGAGGCAATGGATATTCTCCAGAGTTACGAATGGCCGGGAAATGTACGGCAGCTGGTTAACGTAACCCGGCGGATGACCGTGATTGCACCCGGCGGCGTCATCTCGGCAATTGACGTTCCGGAAGATCTGGGCGGGTTGGCCGGCAAAGGTGCGCAACAGGAATGGACACAAGGCCTCGCTTACTGGGCAGAGCAGGAACTCGGCTCCGAGCAGCAAAGCCCGCTCATCGAAGCGGCCCTTCCGGAGTTCGAAAAGACCCTGATAAGAATCGCGCTCGAACGGGCGAAGGGCCGCCGGCAACAGGCGGCGAAACTCCTCGGTTGGGGCAGGAATACGCTGACCCGAAAGATGCGTTCTCTCAATCTCGAATAGGAATCGCGGCGCGACGTCGCTCCTACGACTTCATGTTGCCGTAGGAGCGGCTTCAGCCGCGATTCCCCCGAGTTGCCGCAGGAGTGGCGTCCCGCCGCGATTCCTATTCAATCAATTCAAGCCGATCTGCTTGAGAATTGCGGTAAATCCCCGGTCGTCACGAATAAAATCGTAAGCGGGATTTATTTTCATGCTAAGTACGCTGCGCGACCCGGACCGATCATCGGCGGCCTGTCGCAGCGCGCGCAGCGTTTCTTCGCTGTCGCCAACGAAAGCAAGTATCTGGCCAAGGTCCTCGCTGCCGAGCAACGCGCGGCTGATCAGATCCGCGGATACCTTGCCGACTGTTCGATCATTGGCATAGGCGATCATCATGTCGCCAATCTGCCGCGCCGCCACCGGGTCACCGCCGATAATGGTTGTGTAAGACACAAATGACGCAGCGCCGTCTTCCACCTGACCCGCGCGCAGCTCGTGCAAAAAAAGATTACGCCGCACGCCCGTGTAACCCGGGTCTTGTTCAGCGATGCGTGCGGCGATCGCCAGCGCCTCCTCGTATTGTTGCGCGTCGACCAGGATGTAGGCGAGATTCATAAGCATCAGTTGGGAGTCTGGTTCGATCTCGACCGCACGCCGGGCATGTTTGAGCGCCTCCTCGTGGTGGCCCTGCCAGGACACTGTATGTGACAGCCAGTGCAGCACATTGGTATTGTCCTCCTGGACCAACAGCGCATTTCTGAAAGTCTTCTTGGCGCCCGCCCAGTCGTAATCGCGAATCAGTTCGGACCAGGCGATCGTGCTGCTGACAAAGGGCAGGTCGGCGTCGATCGCCATAGCCCGTGCAATGGCTTCATCGGAGCGAACGCGAAGCGCGTGCCGGTCGGCCGAAGCCGAGTATTCAGGGAGCAACATAGCAGCGTCAGCAAGCCCGGACCAGCCAAGGGCAAAGGCAGGATCGAGCTCAACCGTTCTTTCGAAGTACTCGAGTGCCACCGTCAGGGATTCACGCGTCCGTTCTTCGAGAAGTTGCTTGCCAACAAAGTATGTGTCGAGTGCGTCAATGCTTTGTGTTGGTACTGCGCCGAGTCTTTGCATCTCTTCCGGAGTCAGCGCCGCTCTGAGCTCACCCGCAATTGCGGTTGCGATTTCACTCTGGATCTCGAAAACGTTCGCTGCTGTAAGCTCCCTGTCATAGGTCTCGGCCCAGATATGTTCGTCCAGCTCCGCGTCAATAAGCTGCACATTGATACGAATCCGGTCGCCTGATCGCTGCACGCTGCCCTCAAGTATTGTTGCGACATCGAGTTCGTCCGCAATTTGCGGAATCGTCTTGGTCGTTCCCCGGTATTGCAGCATCGAGGTTCGCGATATTGTCCGCACCGACTTGATTCTGGAAAGGTGGGTCAGCAGGTCATCATGAATACCGAGCAAAAAAGCTCATTGGACTTATCCTGAGTCATGTTGGTGAACGGCAAGACGGCAACTGATCGACCAATGCTTCGCCCGGTGGGGCCATCACTAAATATGAATTTATCGGCAACGAAATACATGACGGCAGCTGCGAGCGTAATGATGATGACATTGTCGAGTGTGTGACGGTTGGACCTGGCCGGCATTTCGGCGCCGCGGTCACGTTTTAATCCGGATGGCGTCAGCTCGAGCACCCAGGCGAGGATCAATGCAGCCGGAAATCCGATCGCGATCAATACGAGCACGATTCTCTGTAATGAGTCTGGCAGGTCGAGAATCGGGGCGATTGTTGCCACAACCTGCAACAGGAGCCAGGCCGCAGCGAGGTACACTACTGCGACCCGCAAGACATTTCTGCGCTTGATCTCAGCGAGGATTGAAATGAGTTCCCCCCCCGGCGGCTGCCTAGTGTTGCAACGATCCTACCAGATCGGATACAGACTCCACTTCGTGGCGCTTAAGGTATTGTAACAGTCCGGAATTTATCTTCTCGCAGGCGAACGGATCGTAGAACAGCGCTGTGCCAACCCCAATCGTTGCGGCACCGGCGATCAGAAACTCGAGCGCATCGTCCGGCGTTGTAATTCCACCCTGGCCGATGATGGGAATGCCTTTCGGTCCGGCAACCTCGTAGACCTGCTGCACCTTCAACAACGCGATTGGCTTTATCGCCGGTCCCGACAAGCCGCCGCGCAGGTTGTCGATGATCGGCTTTCGCTCCTCAATGTCGATTGCCATGCCCATGATCGTGTTGATAACGGCCAATCCGTCGGTACCCGCCTCGATGCAAAGGCGCGCATTCTCCCGGATGTCTGTCTGGTTGGGTGACAGCTTGGTGATGATAGGTTTATTCGTCTGGCGACGGCAGGCTTCGACAACCTTCGCCGACATTTCCGGAAAGTTACCGAAATGGACGCCGCCTTCCCTGATGTTGGGGCAGGATATATTTAGCTCGATGGCGTCGATCGCGGAGTCGTCGAAGCGTTTGGTGACGGCTGCGTAATCTTCGATGGTAGAACCGCAGACGTTGGCAATGAAACGGGTTTCGGAGAAATCGAGGCCGTGCAGGATTTCGTCGACGACGACGTCCATTCCGGGGTTCTGCAGACCGATCGCATTTAGCATGCCCATCGGCGTTTCAAAAACACGGTGTGGATTGTTGCCGAGGCGCGGCTCGCGAGTCGTTCCTTT
>Ga0114950_10002425_pt1 | contig 14309 bp, 11 predicted proteins | sample N075metaG_FD_83503 | JGI IMG/M metagenome (GOLD analysis project Ga0114950, IMG submission 83503) | Deep subsurface microbial communities from Kermadec Trench to uncover new lineages of life (NeLLi) - N075 metaG | ecosystem: Environmental > Aquatic > Marine > Ocean trench > Sediment | place... | reverse complement strand
GCACTGGGCATTGCCTGGGACAGCAGACCCGCTAGTGACAGTGGCCAGAAATGGTTCCATGTCTATGGCGATGAATTTATCGATCACAAAGACGTCCTCCATTGGACACAACCCAGTCAAAACTGGGAAACCATGTGTGCTGACTGCCACTCAACCGGCCTGACCAGTCATTACATCCTTGCAGAGGACAGGTTTGAGACTCAGTGGTCTGAACTAAATGTTGCTTGTGAAGCATGCCATGGGCCAGCCGCAAAGCACGTAAGCTGGGCGCAGGGCAATCAAACCGAAACAGGGAACGGACTGGATCTGCATTTTTCCGAGAGAACTGCTGCTAAATGGATACCTGACCCAGTCAGCGGCATTAGCAAGCGCAGCATCTCACGAAATTCAGATATTGAGATTAATGCCTGTGCCGGATGTCATTCACGCCGCGCCCGGGTGGCCGAGGGGACACATCCGGCAACTGAGTTTCTCGACAATTATTCCCCTGCCCTGGTCGAACCACCCCTTTATCACCGGGACGGGCAGATTCTGGATGAGGTCTACGTCTATGGATCATTCCTCCAAAGTCGAATGTATCAGGCGGGGGTTACCTGTAGTGATTGCCATGACCCACATAGCCTGAATTTGCGGGCGCCCGGGCCCACGGTGTGTCTGCAATGCCATGCCGCCAATAAATTTAAAACCACTGAGCACCAGCTGCATGATGCCGGCACTACCAACTGTATCGATTGCCACATGCCAGCAACAACATACATGCAGATCGATGTACGGAATGACCACAGCTTCAGAATCCCGCGCCCAGACCTCAGCATCGCTTATGGCGTGCCAAATGCATGCAATAGCTGTCATGGCGATAAAAGTGCCAACTGGTCCGCTGAAGCATTGAGCAAGCTTGGCCGTCTGAGTTCGGCCGAACAAACTCACTGGAGCGAGCTGTATGCAAGCACCGAATACCCGAATAATTCTTCCATAGCAGTGCTGGCATCAATCGCTGCCGACACGGCGATTCCTGTCATTATCCGGGCCAGCGCAACCAGTCGATTGCAACTTGGCAGCAGCCCCGAATCCAGTGCACTACTCAACAAACTGGTCGGCGACCACGAGCCACTGGTGCGCTGGGCAGCAGCTCGGATGTTGTCAAATTCTGATCCGCAACTGACCGTACAGTACGGACCGGGCCTGCTGAATGATGCGGTACGGTCTGTACGGCTTTCGGCAGCAAGTGCGCTCGCCCTTATTGACCCGACGCTGGCTGCAACGGTTCCCTATGCTGACCTTCAGGCAGGTTTTGACGAATACGTCGATGCCCAGCTGGTCAGTTCCGAAAGATCGGAGTCGCACATCAATATTGCTAATCTACAGCGTATGCAAGGGCACTTTGATCTTGCAGAACAGGAGTACCTGGTAGCTATCGCCCTGAACCCAAGCTTTGCCCCAGGCTACGTAAACCTCGCTGATCTCTACCGTGAAACAAAACCAGAGGCGGAAGCCGAAACCTTTCCTCGCAAAGGCCTTATAGTTCTTCCCGACCAGCCGAGCCTGCATCATTCATTAGGCTTGTTACTGGTGAGACAACAGCGCAGGGAAGAAGCCCTCTTCGAACTTGAACTGGCAGCTCGATCTCCGGACGCAACGGCTCGCTTCGCACTCGTCTATGCAGTAGCGTTGAATAGTCTGGGGAAACGAAAGGAATCTGTTGCTTTTCTGGAAAGTGCGCTTGAAACATTTAGCAGCGATGCGGAACTACGTAACGTCTATGCACAATTTCGCGCACAGCTCTGAAACGGAACCCAACAAGGTATCCATATTGCCGAACAGATAGTTCGTCAGATATCAAATGCATATCGATTTCAGATAAGGCCAGAAGCGCTGATATGCGCATTGACCCGTATGCGCACACCAAACCGAAACTGTTAAATCGCGGATTCGTCCTGTCTAATCCGACGAAAACTCATATGGTTCGCAAGCTGTCTCTGACGAAAATCAAGATTATGTCAATATATGGCTAACCAAATAATGGAATTATGTATATTTCACTAAACGTGAGCATATCTATCTGCAAAAAAATAAAAAGGATGCAGCTAACAACCGGCTTAACTACCTAAGTCTCGTTGCATTTTTCCTGCCGAATATTTAGGGCTGTCCTTATAGTAGAATGTTCACATTAAGCTTTCGCAATGATAATGCGGTCTAGTGAATAGTTGGGGGGATTTACAATGCAGGAATCACAACCGGTAGTTACAGAGAATAGCCGCACAAATTTGATGCTTTCCCTTCTGTTTGGATTCTTTGTCGTCTTTAATATTAGTGCACTAATTATTCAAAATCTGTCGGGTGAAGCTCCCAACGCGCATGGCACAATCGTTGATATGTTTAACGGCAGTGTTCTCTGGATGGCCAGCATGATCGCCCTGCTTACAGCCGTTAAGCGTTACCCTGACACCAAAAGGTTGCTCCTCTGGCTGGCCGTATCAGCTGGCGCCGGCGCCTTTGCAGTAGATGAAATGTTTGAGATTCACGAACAAACGGTATACATGTTTGGCGAAGACGACTACATAAAGATAGTAATGTTGCTCATCGCAGTAGCCGGTTTGATCTTGCTATACCAAATGGAAAGACCCTCCAGGAAGGTTATTCAGTTTTTTGCATGTGGTTTTTTTCTGCACCTTTGCTACCTCACTACGGATTTTGGTGACGGTGATTTTTTCCAGCTACCCTTCAGTATTGATAATTTGTATTGGGCCGAAGAAGCATTCGAGATGCTGGCAGTTCAAACCTACTTCGCAGGATTGCTAATTTTCTACACCACCCAGGCTCACCTAACTTCGCAGGAAAAATAATCTGAACCGAATTCTTTAAAAAATGCACCCCCACAAGACAAAAAATGGATCAAACCTGATACTTTAGGAGCATAAAGTCTAATCAACGTAAACCGTTAAAGATTTAATTAACAAGCGGCCCATTGAATTAAGGCCAGTTTGTTAGCCAGCAGAAAGCGTGGGGACTTTTTTTCGAATATTCAATATTGACGGGTGTATCCCTAAACGCAACACAACGATACGGTTGACCCAGAATGACTGAACGGTCAATACCAGCAGAACCGCAACCGCAACGCCATTCAGCCCAAAACGTGGAACCAGAAGCGCATGCGATATAAATGCGGTGGCATTAAACAGTCTGGGGCAACACGAGGAGTCTGTTAAATTTCTGGAGCAGGCCTTGCTAAGGTTCGGAGATGAGCCTGAACTACTCAATGCCTATGCCGAATTCAGCAGACAGCCCTGAAGTCGCTTTAAGGAAAGCTGCCACAATCATCCGGGACACTGTCCGACCGGCACAGAGATTATTGCCTCACGAATAGAGCCGAAAAGATTATTCATGAACACCCTTTTCCAATACGAAAGCCACCATTCCAGAATTTGTTAAGTTGGCGAGAATTCAGAGACCGATTCAGCAACTATCACGCACCCATTCTCAATGGCTTATAGGGTAGTCATCCAGATTATGTGAATATTTTGCCCACACTGGATTCAGTTTCTCTATATTTAACTATAGCAAGCAGTTATTTGCGAAAATAATAGACACCATAAACCAAAATAACGGCCACAAATGCTTAGGTAAAAAAGCCCTTTATTTACTACCGCACATTGGGGCTATCTGCCAAATTAGCCATATTAATTCCCGCACTGAAATGCGGAATCCTAAGCAACATGGGGCAAACAATGCAGGACAATTTTTCTGGGCAAAGTCGCAAAAGCTTGCTACTTCTATTGTTGCTCGGCTTTTTTATCGTATTTAACGCCTGCGCAATCATCATACAGCTCCTGTCGGGTGAAGCACCCAACCAGCATGGAACCATTGTTGACATGTTTACGGGGAGCATACTCTGGATGGCCGGCATAATAGCTTTGCTAACAGCCGTATGCGTTATCCTGACATTAAAAGGTTTATGCTTTGGCTGGCAGTTTGTGCCGGTGCCGCTGCCCTCGCTGTTGATGAAATGTTTGAGATTCATGAGCAAACCCTGTACCTGTTCGGTGAAGATGATTATATTAAATTTGAAATTATGCTGGTAGCGGTAGCCGGGTTAGTCATGCTGCACCAAATAGAAAAGCCTTCCAAAGGTGTAATTCAACTTTTTTCAACCGGTTTTATGTTGCATATTTGCTACCTTGTCGTTGACTTTGGTGATGGTGACTTTTTTCAGTTGCCCTTTATGGATATCACGTTGTACTGGGCTGAAGAAATCTTCGAAATGCTCGCAATTCAGACTTACTTCGCGGGCTTAATACTTTTCCACACTACACAGGCTCAAACTACACCACAGGAATATGCTGGCAGTGAAGTACACGAAAAAAAAGCACGTCTAATGGAAGCTAACAGAAAGCCCGCCTGACAGGCAGAGCTTTTAGTTTCCATCACACAAGAAACCCCGTACCCATAACAGAATAAATTCCGGTTAAACCATCAGCTTAGCTGGTCGATAATTTAGCTGTGCGCTTCCCGACATGCAGAATTGACGGGTAGATACCTAATTGTGAAATAACTATTCGATTAACCCAGAATGACTGAATAGATATAACCAGCACAACAGCCACTGCCACCCCATTGATCCCGTAGCGGGGAACAAGTAGCGCATGCAATGCAAATAGTGCAGCGGCCGAACAGGCAAATACCACAAGGCACCTGTCATGATTACCGGAAACCGTCAACAACTGCGCACCCGCTCCAAAAGCTGCAACTATTAGCTGTGATATAGCCAAAATCAGTAGTGCTTTATAGCCGGCTACAAATTCAGGACCAAATAGCCCTAAAACAAATTTTCCAAATACCACCAATAAAGCCATACCGATTAAAGAACCAATACATTTGATCCGGGTCGACTGAGAAACCAGACGCTGCAGTTCTTGTAAATTATCACCGCTATGCAACTCCGCCACTCGTGGCGCGGTAATCGCATCCATGGCAAGAATGCCGAAACCAATTAGAAACGCAGATCTGAATGTTGCATTAAATATCGCTATTTGATCCGCAGGAAGATAAATACCTGCCATGATCACATTCAGCTCTAAAAAATACTTAATAAAAAATGCCGTAATAAGCAGGGGGATTGCCGTTCTCAACCAGGTGCTGGTCTGCTTTTCTGTTGCTTTAATGGCCGGGTACAGCTCTTTTAGCGCATATCTCACGTAGTAAAACTGCCCCCACAATATGGGCAGCATAATAAAAAGATGCACCAATATTACGGAATAGGCAGACAAAGAAAACCCTGCAGCCCAGAGTAAAAAGACTGCAAATAACAGTAAGACAGGACGAAAAATAAGCATCGGCAATATTGCTAACCGATAGCGATAAAATGACTGTGCCAGAGTACTAAACCACATCATCAGAGCAAACACAGGCACCGACACCAGCGCAATCAGAAAGGTTTCTCGCGTACCCGGCTCAATCAAATCCTCTATGCCAATCACTAAAGCACATGCAACAGCAGCAAGTACAACACCAGAAACCAGAATAGTTCGGCTGTTGAAAAATGCATAGCTCAGTATGAGATTGCCATTACCACTGGCCATTGCTTTACCCACAAACCGGAATGCTGCATCGGGCAAGCCCAGACCAGCAACAGCGGCAAATAAAACACACCAGGCAAAGGAATAAATATAGATACCGAGCTGCTCTGCCCCCATCCAGCGTGCTAGCGCAACCTGCATAACGATGACTGTAAATGCAGCAACAATACGACAAACAAACATAAATAATGCGCGCCCCATCAAATTGGCCGTTTTATCACGCAACATTTGTTTGAGTTTTTTAATCACAATATATCCAGGCCATCACTGCCACGCTAAAAATGCACCCTGGCATATAGCGTTATGCGTTCACCATGCTGGTCGTCACCAATATTTCGGCATATGCGGATAGCGGAATCTGCCCGGTATCACCACTAGCCAGATTCCCTAGGCCCGCAGTCGTCTGAGTAACTTTTCCAGCACGCCACCCGCAGCAGTAATACTGGGCATAGGATCCGTGATCTTATGTAGCGGCGAAATAACGTGATGCGGGAACCAGCTCCGCAGCCATTCCATGGCGGTCAGTTCATTCCTGCGCCACAGCTCCAAAAATGCCAGAAAATCGCGCAGCGGATACCAAAAAATAAGGGCCTGCGTGTAGCTACTAAATTGCGGCGGCTTCTGACCTGTCAGGTGACAGTAAATAATAAGGTCAATGGGTGCCCCGGAACGCACCAATAATTCCTGCGCAGCAGTAAACCGTGCGTTAACTTCGATTATTTTTAATTTGCCATCACGCAGGTCATGCTTGAACTCAATATTACCGAGCCCCGTAAAACCAATTCCTTCAAAAAACTTGCGTCCGGCCGCTGCCGTATCAGGCAACCATTCCGTAACATGACAACAAGCACTACCACGGTTCACCGGATGGCGGCGCACGATTCGCTTGGTGTAATGAAACAGGCTCTTGCCATTTTTATCAATGTAGGTGTAATAGCTGCTAAGTAAGCTGTCAGGCCCCGGGATCATCTCAACCACCATGACTGGCTGATCATTCTGTTGCGCAAGCCGGACCTTTTCGACCACCTCGTCAAATTTCTTTTCAATGATGAATAGTTTGCGGCCAAAAATACGGTAAAAATTAACCGTATTCAGAGGCTTAACCATTACGGGAAACTCAACCTGGTTACGAATACCCTCAAGATCAGTATCTGCTTCAATATTCCAGAACTTTGGTGCTGCGGTACCGGCCTGCGCGGCCAGCACCAGGGTACGTTGCTTATCAAGCATGTCGAGGCGCAAGTCCGGCCCGGCATCATCCAGCAAATAGTTGCCTGCCAGCTCTTCAGTATGGTGGGCAATAAAATCGATAGAATAATCACAACACGGGATCAATATATGCCCATGCAGAGACGCTGAGTCAGGTCCTAATAATAATTCATGCCAGTAATCAGCCCCTGAGCTATCTCGCGGAACCCGGAACGCTTTACGGCAGTAGCGCGATGACATACCCCAGCATTCTGACGGACCACTAACACTAACCGGTATACCATGGCGACCCAAATTGCGCACCAGTGACAGGGCATTTTCCTTGCCCCCCAGAACCAGTACAGGTGTAGAAGTATCAATAGCCACTAGGCCGCTCGTTCATCATTGCCGCTAACCGGACTAAGCATCATCGCGCCCCGACCAGTGCTGAATATGTATTCCAGTACTTTTTCGGCAACAGGCGTACCAACCTCCGGGTTTGCAATCAAATAGTGATGATGCACCCCGGGTGTGGTGTTGATTTCATTCATCCAGCCATTAGCGCGTGTTAATGGTGCGCTAATGTCTTTGCAAAGCACATCCAGCCCGGCAAACTCAACCCCAAGATCGGATGCGAGCCGCCTCCCAAGTTCGACAGTTTCCGGGTGTACCTGTTCGGTCACATTATGATTTTGCTCTGCCCGGTTTTCATTAACAGCTCTTTTCAACTGAATCGAACGCCCATCTGCCAGGATACTGCGAGGAGTCATACCCTGCCGTTCCAACCAGTTAAGACAATCACGATCAACCTTCAGCGGGCTAAGTGCTGCAAAAGGCCGCTCCTTAAGCCGCCGCCGGTTTTCCAGCGCTACCAGTTTACGAATTGAATGTTTACCATCACCCGTAATCTCGGGCGGGTCACGTCGAACCGCATCAATAAATTTACCATTTAGATAAAGCAGCCGAAATGAATCCCCTTCAACCTGCTCCTCAACCAAAAGATTGCTGTCAAATTGTGCGGCCATGCGTGCAGCTTTGTGCAGTGCTCGCCGGTCCTTGATACCGGTCGTTACTCCCCGGCCACCTCCCGTGCCACTAACAGGCTTAACAACAACCTCCTTACCTTTCTGCCGATCCAGCAATGCTTCCGCCACTTTCAGGCTGCGCATCGTAAACGTCTGGTAATCAGGGGTGGAATATTCTTTTTCCGCCATCAGTGCGTACGTCAACGCCTTGTTGCCCATAATATCGAGCGTAAGGTGACTATCCAGCATCACTGACCCCTGCTTCACAACAGTGGTCAGGGAGTTTCGACTGATTCGCATATAGCCAAAATCCCAGTCCTGCGCCTGCGCACCTATATTTCGTGCCGCTCCCTGCCACAATTGCTGATAATAGGTATCACGAATCTCACGAAACCGTAGCAACTGCAAAATAGCGGGCACATTCAGATAGAACTGAGCCCGGTATACAAGTTTAAACAGCAAATCAATCAATAGAGTTTCCGAGCGCGTGCAGACTGCAAGCACATACAGCCATACATATAGACACAAACAAGATCATCAAAACTTACGCTCATTAATGAGCGCTTCATCCATATGAGCCTGGCGTATATACTGCGCCAGTATATGCATTAAAGACTGATGCACATCCTCAATAACGCCGTAGTTATCAGCTGTTACATGCAAATTAACATCAGCAATTTTTGCCGAACGGCCACCCGAAAAACCGGTCATTGAAATGACTGGTATGCCATTTTCTTTAGCCCATGTGGCCGCACGTACAATATTTTCAGAATCACCGGACGAACTGATCGTGATGAGTACATCGCCGGGCTTCGCCAGCGATTTAAGCTGGTAGTCGAAGATTTCATCATAAGAAAGATCATTACCAATAGCCGTAATCATCTCAATGGCCGTACTAAGTGACACTATTCTCGGTATAAGCTGTGTATCAGTCCGTACCAGCTTACAGTGATCGCAAACCAGGTGATTGGCTATGGCCGCAGAACCGCCGTTGCCACAGGAAAAAACTATACCGCCCGCAGAATATACTTTCGTCAGTATATCGATTGCCTTGGCAAATCGTGAGTCATCTACGGTTGCAGCTGCCTTACTAACCTGCTCAAAATAGGCAGCAGTATAAGCTGCAGGATCACTAAATTTTTTGTCGGGAAATGTCATCTGTGCTCTCTCGTTAAATATCAGCTTGCTTTCAGGCCGGCACGCATAGCTTCAACCTCTTGTTTTGCCTGGGTCATTAGGAAGCGGTCATCACTGGCAATGGTTGTCAGCTGGAAACCTTCTGCAACCATTTCCAGTGCCACTTTTGATGACGGCGTGTGTATACCAGCCGGAATACCATGGCGTTTACATGCCTCAATAATTTTATGTCTGGCCGCAATTACTTCAGGATCCTTCTGGCCACCACGTGGCTGACTACCCAGTGCCATGGCTAAATCAGACGGCCCCACATAGATAGCGCCTATACCCGGAACCTGCAGAATCTCATCAATATTCTTAATAGCTTCACGCGTCTCAATTTGGGGAATTACCAGTGTCTCGTCATTGGCAAATTCATGATAGTCGCCACCACCATGAGTCGTACCACCTGCATAATACTTCGCACGAATCGGCCCAAAACTCCGTATGCCTGTGGGTGGGTATTTGCAGGCACGCACCAGCGATTCAGCCTCTTGCGCATTATTAATCATCGGGCAGATCACGCCATAGGAACCGGCATCAAGTATTTTCATCAGGCAGCCAGGATCATTCCAGGGCACTCTGGCTAATGGGATCACAGAAGTCGTGGAAATAGCCTGCAACATCGTAAGGGCAACCTGATAATCCACCGCACCATGCTGCATATCGATGCAAATGGAATCAAACCCCTGGTGAGCCATAATCTCGGCTGAAAAGGAACTGGGAATGGAACACCAGCCATTAACTACTGTGCCTCCACCTGCCCATATTTCCCTAAGTGTATTCTTTCTCATTAACGCAGCTTCTTTTATAAGTATAAGTTGTTAAGCGTACTTTTATATTTGGCTACCGATCAAAAAGTCTAACTAATCATGCAGCAATATATCTCTACCAGTTGCCCTAAGGCACACTCAACACTTCAACCGGTGTTTGCACCTGCTGTAAAACAAGGCGTAACGGAAGGTCATGATATGAACCTGGTTTTTTTGCTTCTTTATAGACGGCATGTTTCACCGGACCGGCATAAAGCAGCATAAGTTTTTTTGCAGCCAATATTGATGTTGCCGTAAGCGACATACGGCCAACCCTATAGCTTTTTTCCGCAACGGCGGCACAAAGCCCCTCACGAACATCAATGGCCGGATCGCCAGGAAACAAGGACGCGAAATGCCCATCACCACCCATACCCAGATAGACGGCATCCAGTGATTTACCTACAGCCATCAAACGCTCGTCACATGCTGCCCGCCCTTCCTCGGGAGAACTTTCGCCCCCATAGAGCGGTATAAAGGTTGCTGCCGCGGCCTCACCCTGGAGTAATTGCGAGCGAACCAGGCGCTCATTACTGTGCGGATCACTCACTGGTACCCAGCGCTCATCAGTCAACGTGACGATTACCCGGGACCAATCCAGATGCATTTTCCGCAAATGGCGGAATACGAACCGAGGTGTCCTCCCTCCGGAAACGGCAAAATATGCCTGACCGGATGAATCAATCGCTTCTGTCAGGATTGCCGCCAGATCTTCAGCCAGACTAATTGCTGCTGCGTCAATGGATGAAAATTTAGTTTCTCTAATCATTTACGACCATATCTTTGAGAGCTAACAGGCTCATTTATCCCCTGCTGCTCACTAACGGGTAAAGAGTTAATATCAAGCCCACGAATTGCAGCTCGTCCCATGGCCAAAATACCTTCTTCTGAACTGCCACCAACATGCGGTGTGGCAAAGAAATTGGGCAGTATCAGCAAATCAGTATCTGAGGGTGGCTCTTCGGCAAAAACATCAAAAGCAGCCCCACCCAGGCGATTGTCCTGAAGTAACCCCTTCAACGCGACCTCATCAACCAGCCCACCCCTGGCTGTATTAATGAGTAATGCATCTGGCTTCATCATTGCCAGTCGGTCCGCACTCAGAATATTGCGGGTGCTTTCATCCAGCGGAACATGCAAGGTCACTATGTCAGAAGTACTCAGTAACTCATGGAGATCAGTCGGAGTAACATCATTTAGCGCATAAAAATCCGGAAAATCGAGTACATCATGTGACAGAACTTTGCAGCCAAAGGCCCTCAATAGCCCAACCAGATCTTTGCCTATATGGCCACAACCTATAATCCCCACCGTTCGATCGGAAAGAGAATGTCCCTTGCGGTTCTTCCAGATTCCTTCGCGTATTTCACGGTTAGCCAGCGGAGTCACGCGCAACATGGCCAGCATGAACCCCAACGCTAACTCACTTACCGAACGTCGGTTTACTCCGCCCTCCCAGCCCAGCCGGACCCCATGGCGCACCATAGCTTCCTTGTCCAGCATATCGGTGCCTACGCCATATTTACTAATCACTTCCAATTCAGGCAGCACCGCCAGAAAAGACTCATCTACTTTTTCCAGGGCGGTAATCAGCTTTTTGCGGCCACGGACGTAAGCTATAAGTTGCTCGCCCTCAAGCGCCAATCCTTCATCGTTAAAACGAACATTTGAATAACGCTCAAGCAGTTCCTCTCGCAAGACCGGGTGTCGCGAAAATGATCGTGACGTAACGGCTATGGACGCATCATTTTTCATAGGCAACCTGATTCAGTTCCTTCGCGTCTAAGCCATTTTCAATGGCGCAGATTTTTGCTGCACAAATTTATCATCCGCATCATATATCGCAAAAACCATTCGCATCACTTCATATGCATCTGCGGTAGTGCCATTCTGAATTGGCTGTCCTGAACGTATAGAGTTGACAAACTCAGCCAGTTCAAGATCCCAGGACGGATCAGTGTTACAAAACGTAGACTGCTCATGCGGATTGCCGATCGCATAGCCTGTATGCCTTTGACCATGCCTAATCCACTCGTCCCTGTAGCTGCGGGTCGTTGACGGCATTCCCTCAACTGTGACATAGCCATCACGCATACAAATTTCAAGAGAGAATTGATGCTTCCATTGCGTGTAGGAGCTATGCAACATGCCTATCTTCCCTGAATCACCCCGCAACAAAGCAAATGCATTGTCTTCCAGTGCTATATCCCAGAAGGCAGTAGTGCACATACTTTTAATTTCAGTGAAGTCGCCACAAAAGTAGCGGAACAGATCGAGCATATGGATGCCCTGATCAAGCAATATCCCGCCACCTGAGATAGCAGGGTCATTACGCCATACATCCCCGTCGCCCGAGCGCTCAGCTTTACCATAGACCCCCCTAACCCAGAGAATGTCACCGTACTGACCGCTCTCTACTATTTTTTTCGCCTCCATAATTCCGTAGTGATAACGATGATTGAACCCGATCTTAACCGCGAGCCCCGGATTACGACGCTCCGCTTCCATAATCCGTTCGACATCGGCCAAATTATGCCCTGGTGGTTTTTCACAAAAAACATGTTTACCTGCATCAAGCGCCGCTTCAACCACTTCGGGAATAAAACGATTAGGAGTACAAACAAATACGGCATCAATGTCCGATTTAATCACGGCACGATAATCCGGAAGAATCGCCATATCTTCAAATCCACTTTTTGGCGGATTGAGATCAGTGCCGCAAACCAATACAGCATCGTCTGCATCTCTAACGGCTTTTGCCCGGATGCCGCCCATTTTCCCGAGGCCGACAATTCCTATCTTTAGTGGTTTATTCATAAATTTCACATTATTTTTATAATTGTTGGCTTCATATCTGACAAACATACAATAAAGTATATTAAGTCATCCCAAATTTTTCATGCCCCTCTGATTAGTGCCAGAGAATTTGCTTATGTAAGCTTTTGACTGATCTGCAAGCTAACCTGATTATTTTGTTATATTGGGCTGCAGCTACTCCCCTTTGAGCTTAGTGATTATCGCAGTTTTTCGGCCCGGGTAGCGAAGGTTTTGACAATAAGATGCCTACTTCTTCAGGCAGTCTGCAAATACAATATTTTAGCCACAATATTTACTTTTTTCTGCGCACACAACATAAGTATGATATAGAGATAACTTAATAACGGCTGTATATACCTGGCTAAAAAAATGCGTCGTCTGGCAACAATAAACTCCCATCTCAAGCATTCTTTATTTGCCTGACATAGTATTCTTACCATCAGGTACGGCCCCACACAATAAAGTGATTGATACAGACGGGTTGGTCGGCAACAAATCAGATTCAAGCGGATAGAATAATATGAACTACCGGATATTTATTACCGGATCGGGGATCGCGGATGAAGCTATGCAACTTCTAGCTGGAGAGAATTGTATAACTGAAATTGGCGAACCTGGTGACACCCCTGCCGACCTGATAAGAAAACTGGGCAACTTTGATCCGCATGCCTTGATTGTGCGGCAAGGACAAATTACAGCTGAAGTACAAAATGCAGCACAAAGTCTGAAGGTAATTTGTAAACATGGGGTTGGCACCGACAACATAGATATTAAGGCGGCTACCAATAGAGGTATCCCGGCCATGTTTACGCCCGGACAAAACTTCGAAACGGTTGCAGAGCATACCCTGGCACTAATCCTGGCACTTGCGCGGCAGATTCCTTTTCAGGATAAACAGATACGCAATGGGATATTTGATAAGAAAAGCTTTGGCGGGCTTGAACTATTGGGGAAAACCCTGGGGCTAATTGGCTACGGACGTGTCGGCCGTCGGCTGGCTGAGCTTGTCAGCCCGTTCAAAATGAATGTAGTCGTTTATCACCCGTCACATGCCGATGAACCTGCCTCTGGTTATATATCTAAAGTTCAGCATGCCGCAGATGTATACCCCCAGGCAGACATCATAAGCTTGCACTGCCCACTAACCGATGCCACAAACGGCATGATCAACAGCGAGTCTATAGCGCTAATGAAGCCAGGCGCCCTTATCGTTAATACGGCCCGTGGAGCCATAGTGAACGAAGGAAATTTATATGATGCGCTGAAAGAGAAGCGGATTGCCGGTGCCGCACTGGACTGCTTTGAAACAGAGCCGCCCGCTGCAGATAACCCTCTTTTTCACCTGGATAACGTCATATTGACGACCCATACCGCGGGAATGTCAGATCACTCCACAAAAAATGTAGGTCTGGCGGCTGCCAGGAATGTGCTGGATATTTTGCAGGGCAGACAGGCTGACATGGAAGCAGTGCTCAACCGGGAGGTCGTGCAGTAATTGCTGCGCACATTCATCTCCTTAAATATTGCTCTTATCGGTCTGTTATCAGTAATTTAAAATTATTTAGGGTGCAGGCCGACATAGTTTATGATTTGAGCCGCACTAGATGCTTCTCTCCTGCAAACTCGATAATATCGCCTGCAACGATCTGTTTACGCTTTCTCGTCTCAACCTGTCCGTTGACCAGTACCTGACCATCAGCAATCAGGGCCTTCGCTTC
>Ga0114950_10002424_pt1 | contig 14309 bp, 9 predicted proteins | sample N075metaG_FD_83503 | JGI IMG/M metagenome (GOLD analysis project Ga0114950, IMG submission 83503) | Deep subsurface microbial communities from Kermadec Trench to uncover new lineages of life (NeLLi) - N075 metaG | ecosystem: Environmental > Aquatic > Marine > Ocean trench > Sediment | place... | reverse complement strand
TTCATCCAAACGGGCCAGGGTATCCTGTCCGTTATCCCACAGATGCGCGGTGGGATGAGCGCTGCCGGGAACCCGGGCATCCATGTCCGCCATGAAGGCGATACCATTCGTCTCGGCTTCTTGCAATATCTGTTCCAGCCCGGAATTCTCCAGTCCCGGCCCGAACTCTGTGTACCCGTAGCGAATTGCCAGCGTATCCCATGGGCTGATTCCGGTCTTGTAGGCCTTGTCCAGGCGAACTGTTCCATCCTCGTCCAGGTACAGGTTCGGGTGCGGGTAATCCATTACCGAAGCATCACCGGATATGGAGGCGGAAAAATTGTGATCGAGGCCGAGCGTGTGGCCCACTTCATGGGCGGACAATTGCCTGAGCCGGGCAAGCGCCATTTCAATGGCAGCGGAAGCCTGCTCGTTTTCCCCGGTAAACGGCGCCGTCAGGGCCTCGGCGATCAACTGGTCCTGCCTGACTCGCAAGGACCCCAGGCTGACATGCCCCTTGATGATTTCCCCGCTACGGGGGTCGGCGACCGTGCTGCCATAGGACCAGCCGCGGGTCGATCTATGCACCCATTGGATAACGTTGTAGCGGACATCAAGCGGATCTGCACCTGCGGGCAACACATCCACTTTGAATCCCTCATCGAACCCGGCTGCTGAAAAGGCTTCCGCCCACCAGGAAGCGCCTTCGAGTAGCGCGCTGCGGATGGGTTCCGGTGCGCCATTGTCAACGTAGTAAGTCAGTGCTTCGCCCGGTTTCAGGTCGTGGCGATAAATCAGGCGTTGATCCATGCGTTCATCAAGAGGGACGGCATAGTCACGATACTGGAGCTCAAAATAACCGGAACGGGGGTGAAAAGAGCGGGTTTCGTAGTCCAGGTCGGGGAGCTTGACGAACTGGTGCATCACGCGCACGGTCAACGAGTCTGCTGTCGGTGTCACATCCTTCACAAATTCACCGGGTTCAGTGCCTTTCAATGTCAGGATGACGGGAATCAGGGTGTTTTCCGGGTAGTTCCTGATTGAAGCGGTGTCCACGACCGAACGATCCGGGTCCAGTTCAAAAGTGCCCTGTTCCAGTGCAGTGATCCGCTCGGAAATTCGCATGACGTCTGAAACCAACAGGGGAGTCAGGTCAATGCGAATAACCGGGTCCGACGGATCTTCAATGGTAAATCCGGCCAGCACCGATTGCGCAAAAGCCTCGCTCACGGCCCGGCGCTCGAACTCATTTTGGGTATTTGCGCGGAATTTCAGGTTGGGTTCAAGCAGCAAAACTTTATTGCCATAGCGCTCGAAACGAACCCAGTGTGTGCGATCAAGCAGGCCCCGGTCCAAATTCAGGTCGTTGGATCCCACGCCGGATTGCAGGGCCGGAATATACAAAAATTCTACGGGTAAATGCTCAAATTCGAGCACGACCGCACCGGATTCAGGATCAACCGTCAGGTCCAGCAGGCCTTCGTCACTGACAGCCGAAGCAGACGCCAGCCCACACAGCAATGCAGGCAGCAGAATTTTGCAGCGCAACGGGTGAATTGAAATTTTATTCAGAAACAAATTTATCACCGGCGTGCAGCCGTTGCAAAAACGGTCACACACCGGATAAGAGCAAAGAAGTTCAACTTGATCAAGGCTTACCTAACGCTTCATAAAGTTGAAAAATTCTTTGTTGGTCTTGGTGGATTTCAATTTATCCAGCATAAATTCGATGGCCTGTGCTTCGTCCATCGGGTGCAGCAGTTTCCTTAGAATCCACATTTTCTGAAGTTGGGTAGGGTCGATCATCAATTCCTCGCGGCGGGTACCGGATTTATTGATGTCAATGGCAGGATAGGTACGGCGCTCGGCGATGCGGCGGTTAAGGTGAACTTCCATATTGCCGGTGCCCTTGAACTCCTCGTAAATCACTTCATCCATTTTGGAACCGGTATCGACCAGGGCAGTGGCGATAATGGTCAGGGAGCCGCCTTCGGTCATGTTACGGGCAGCGCCGAAGAAGCGTTTGGGTCGTTGCAGGGCATTGGCGTCGACACCACCGGTCAGCACCTTACCCGAAGACGGGGCAATCGTGTTGTAGGCGCGGGCAAGGCGCGTGATTGAGTCAAGCAGGATGACCACATCCAGCTTGTGCTCAACCAGCCGTTTGGCACGTTCAATCACCATCTCTGCCACTTGTACGTGGCGAGAAGCCGGCTCATCGAAGGTGCTGGAAATCACTTCCGCGTCCACCGACCGTTTCATTTCGGTCACTTCCTCGGGGCGTTCATCGATCAACAGGATGATCATCTTGGAGTCCGGGTAGTTGGCGCGGATACTGGTCGCAATGTTCTGTAACATGATGGTCTTGCCGGCCTTGGGTGGTGATACCACCAAACCACGCTGGCCCATGCCAATTGGCGCTGCCAGGTCGATGATTCTTGCGGTAATGTCTTCGGTGCTGCCGTTGCCACGTTCCAGCGTGTATTGCTTGGTCGGGAATTCCGGCGTCAGGTTTTCGAACAGGATTTTGCTTTTGGCCGCATCGGGGGACTCGTAGTTGATTTCCTCAACCTTGAGCAGCGCAAAATATCGCTCGCTGTCCTTGGGGGGCCTGATTTTGCCAGCCAGCATGTCGCCGGTGCGCAGTGCAAAGCGGCGAATCTGGCTGGGGGATACATAAATGTCATCAGGCCCGGCGAGATAGGAACTGTCTGCAGACCGGAGGAATCCGAAGCCGTCCTGCAGGATTTCGACCACGCCGTTACCAAAAATGGCCTCGCCATTCTTGGCGTGCTCTTTAAGGATGGCGAATATTACATCCTGTTTCCTGGAGCGTGTAACGTTGTCAATGCCCATTTTGGTGGCGATTTCCACCAGTTCGGGTACGTCTTTTTGCTTGAGATCGGTTAGGTTCATAAATTTATAACTCTGAGTTGAGTGCTGTGCAATTGTGCTGCGAATTGAATGTTTTAATTTTTGGGTCTATTTATTAGGGCAAGGGTCTGAGTTTCAGTGAATTTGTTTGCTGTCCACGGCTAGAGCCGAGTTTGTGGAAACCTTTTCTTAGTCTGACCAGTGTTCTGGCGCCAATGTACTGGCATGCAAATCAGGGAAGTCTAAATACACCGGGCAGAGGACCCGGTTACAGATAAGCTAAAACTAGCACGATAACGAGGGTGCGTCCAGTACTGTACCCCTTCAGGGTCCTTAAAAGGAGTACAGCTGTTCTGATTGGACGCAAAGAACGGCAGGCTGACGGGTAAATCAGTGATGTTGTCTCACACTACTTCGTCAACGAATGCTTTCAACTGTCCCTTGGTCAGGGCGCCTACCTTGGTGGCCTGGACTTTGCCGTCCTGGAAAATCATCAAAGTGGGTATACCCCTGATGCCGTACTGCCTTGGTGTCTTGTTATTGATATCAATATCCAGCTTGGTGACTTTTAATCTGTCACCGTACTCTTCTGCTATTTCTTCAACAATCGGGCCAATCATTTTGCACGGACCGCACCATTCCGCCCAGTAGTCCACCAGGACAGGTCCACTGGCGTTGAGTACTTCCTGGTCAAAACTGTCATCCGTAACGTGTGTAATATTTTCGCTCACTATTATTCTCCAGATTTCATTCGTCTTTGTTACTGGAACAAAGCGAACAGCACGGTTAATATGGTCTAATTCAGGTTCCAAAACAAGGAACGGGGGCCTGCTGCGGTAACGCCCGAGGCCAGGACCGTATTTTCAAAGAACTGCAGAACGATTTCAAGGCGCCTGCTTCAATTTTCAAGCCCTTTAGCCTCTTTTTTTTAGATTTCCCCGGTTTTCGCTACGCATGCCGGGCATGAACGAGTGAATGGAAGATGTCCGATAACAAAACAAGTAACCCTCTCAGTGAGATGACCTTTTCTTCTCTTGATTTACTGCCGTCAATACAGGAAGGAGTCTCCCGGGCCGGTTTCACGCATTGCACTCCAATCCAGGCGCTGACCTTGCCCCCTGGCCTGGAGGGTGATGATGTTGCCGGGCAGGCGCAGACGGGAACCGGTAAAACGGCCGCTTTTCTACTGGTTATCTTTCAGCGGCTGCTTCAAAACGCCCCGGAAACTCCAGGCAAGAACCCACGCGCACTTGTGTTGGCGCCTACCCGGGAACTGGCCATCCAGATTCACAAAGATGCCTTGCAGCTTGGCGGGGAAACCGGACTTCGATTTGGCCTTGCCTACGGCGGCGTCGATTACGAGAAACAGCGCAAAACTCTGGAAGACGGGGTTGATATCCTGATCGGGACGCCAGGGAGAATCATTGACTACTTCAAACAGCATGTCTTCAATCTGCGCTCCATCGAGGTGATGGTCCTGGATGAGGCGGACCGGATGTTTGACCTCGGTTTTATCAAAGACATTCGTTATGTATTGAGGCGACTGCCCCCCCTGGATCAGAGGCAATGCCTGATGTTTTCAGCAACTTTGTCGCAACGTGTGCTGGAACTTGCATACGAGCACATGAATGAACCTGAGTTAATCAAGGTAGCGGCAGAAAAAATCACCTCGGATAATGTTAACCAGTCGGTGTATTACCCGGCAAACGAGGAAAAACTTCCCTTGCTTGCGGGACTACTTCGGCAGTGCGGGAGCGGTCGGGTCATGGTATTTACCAATACCCGACATGCAACCGATTTTGTCGAACGAACATTAAACGTCAACGGCTTTCATGCAGCCGCCATTTCGGGGCGGGTGCCCCAGAAAAAGCGCCAGACCTTGTTGAAGCGTTTTCACGACGGCGAAGTGCGGATACTTGTTGCAACTGATGTAGCCGCGCGCGGGCTGCATATTCCGGATGTTACTCACGTCATAAATTTTGACCTGCCACAGGATGCACCCGATTACGTGCACCGGATCGGGCGTACGGCCCGGCTTGGGGCGACCGGCGAGGCCATCAGTTTTGCCTGTGAACATTACGCATTTCATTTGCCTGAGATTGAGGCGTTTCTCGGCTATTCGATCCCGGTCAAACGGGCTGAGCCGGAACAGATGCCTGAACTGAAGCGGGCCCCGCCTGCCCCCAGGCGCCCTGACCGGGGTGGTGGTGGAAAAAGGCATTCATCCGGGAATAGAAGCAGACGAAGACGCTAGAAACAGGCAGCACGGCTTGGTCATGAAATTGTTGTGCGGGGAATGAATTTTTTACGGGTTCCATGATTACATTTGAACACGTCAGTAAACGCTACCCGGGCAGCGCAAGCGCACTGCTCGATATTAATTTTCAAATTGAAGCAGGCGAGATGGTGTTCTTAACCGGACATTCGGGAGCAGGGAAAAGCACGCTCCTGAGGCTGATTTTGATGTTGGAAAAAGCATCAGGCGGCCAGGTGTTGGTCAACGGCCGCAATCTGAGTCAAACACCGGCCCGTCAGTCGCCGCAGGTACGCCGCCAAATCGGCATGATTTTTCAGGACCACAAACTGCTTCGCGACAAAACGGTGTTCGATAATGTTTCCCTGCCATTGATGATTGCTGGAATGCGTTATGCGGAAATACGCAAGCGCGTCCGGGCCGTTCTGGACAAGGTGGGTTTACTCGGCAAGGAAAAATCGTGGCCATCGATGTTGTCGGGAGGGGAGCAACAACGGGTGGGTGTCGCCCGCGCGATTGTCGGCATGCCGCCTGTCCTGCTCGCCGATGAGCCGACCGGTAATCTGGATCCGAAACTTTCAAAAGAGCTGTTTGATTTGTTCAGGCAACTCAATGGACAGGGTGTCACCATTCTGATTGCAAGCCACGACCTGACATTGATTCGCTCAATGAGGCAGCGCGTGCTGGTGCTTGCCGATGGTCGGCTGATTGATGATATTCCCGCAGCTGTATTCTCGGGCGTGGAAGGATGAACAGCTTACAGATGAAGTCAATCAGAAGGGGCGTGCGAGCCTGGTCCCGGCGCCAGCTTTACAGCTTTTTCTCCAGCCTGGGCACTCTTCTTGGCCACCCCGTCGCGACCACGATGACCGTACTCGTGCTCGGTATAGCCATGGTACTGCCACTCGGGCTGTACGTTGCAGTCAGTAACTTTCATGGTCTTGATTTGCAACAGGATGAGTGGGGGGCGATCACGGTATTTTTGCATTTCGGCGCCGGCGAGAAAGAGGCCACGGGCCTGGCCCGGATGATCAATGACCGGCCGGATGCATCAGCTGAAACGTTTTCGCCGCAACAGGGCATGGAAGAGTTTCGGCAGTCATCCGGGTTTGGCCAGGTGCTTGACCTGTTCGATGAAAACCCGCTTCCCTGGGTGTTATTGGTCACACCCAGGCTGCAGGATGACGAGGAGCTTGAAATGGTCGTCAGCCGGCTGGATGCCTGGCTTCAGGCCCGGGATGATGTGGACATTGTTCAGGTTGATCACAAATGGCTGCAGCGGCTCTCCGGCTTGCTCAAACTTGGCGAGGCATTTATCAGCGTTCTTACCGTGATGTTTTCCCTGGCTGTATTTGTTGTTGTGGCCAATACCATTCGCCTGGATGTGGCCAACAGGGCGGAAGAAATCCAGGTGATGAGCCTGGTGGGTGCGGGCGAAAATTTTATTCGCCAGCCGTTCCTGTACACCGGTTTCTGGTACGGATTACTGGGCGCGTTGTTGGCCCTGGTATTTCTGAGTATCTCTTTGTACTACCTGCATCAGCCGCTCGAAGCCCTGCTTGATTCATACGGCAACAGGTTCGAAATACAGGGTTTGAGCAGCTTTGATGCCATGCTGGTTCTTCTGGCAGGTGGTGCGCTGGGTTTCCTGGGGGCCTGGGTGTCGGTGCAGCGTTATCTGCGTCAATTACGGACGAGTGGACGGCTGGGTCGCACTTGATGTATATTAGATAGAATTAATGTTATAAATCATATTGATTTAAATATGGTTTTTGATGGAACGTAAGCTTCTGGTGCTTGTCGAAGTTTCCAGGTGAAGGCGTCTTTTTTGACCCTGCCTGCAAAAAAACTATGGATCGGGTGGTGCTGGTTATAAACACATGAAATATGCTAGACTTGCCCGCTGCCTCTGGAGGATTAATGAGCAAAGAATTAGTACCAAGCCATATGATGGTTCCCGCATCGACCGGGAGCCTGGACGCCTATATTCAGGGCGTTAACAAGGTTCCTATTCTCACGCTGGAAGAAGAGCAGTCATTGGCCCGTCAGTTTCGTGACGAAGACGAACTTGAAGCGGCGCGGAGAATGGTCCTGGCGCATTTGCGTTTTGTCGTGCACGTGGCCAAAGGCTATACCGGTTACGGTCTCGCACTGGGCGACTTGATCCAGGAAGGAAATATCGGCCTGATGAAGGCGGTGAAACGGTTTGATCCGGATCATGGCGTGCGACTGGTGTCTTTTGCCGTGCACTGGATTCGTGCCGAAATGCATGAGTTCATCCTGCGCAACTGGCGCATCGTGAAGGTGGCAACCACCAAGGCGCAGCGCAAGCTGTTTTTCAACCTCAGGAAATCAAAAAAACGCCTGGGCTGGTTGAGCTACGAAGAAGTCCAAAAAGTGGCCAAGGACCTGGGTGTTAAACCTGAAGTCGTGCTTGAAATGGAATCCCGCCTGTCCGGGCAGGACATCGGTTTCGATTTGCCACCCAATGCCGATGACGATATGCCGTATGTGGCTCCAGCCGCATTTCTACAAAATCACACCAGGGATCCTCAGCTGGAAGCCGAATCAGAGGATTTGACGGCTTTTAACAACAACCTGCTTTATGCCGGGCTGGATGATCTGGATGAGCGCAGTCAGGACATCATCCGTTGTCGCTGGCTGCAGGAAAACAAGATGACGCTGCAGGAACTCGGGAATCGCTATGAAGTTTCTGCCGAACGTATCCGGCAACTCGAAGCCAATGCGTTGCGAAAGATGAGGGCGTCAATTACCGCCTGATTCCGCATTGAGCTAGATTTTGAAACGGCCTCCCAAGCGGAGGCCGTTTTTGTTTGGGGCTCGCAATAGTGCGAACGCCCGCAGCAGGAAAAACGCATGAACATACAAAACGACAAGCAGTGGATCGTGATGAAATTCGGGGGAAGCAGTGTCAGTTCCGCGTCATGCTGGCCCACTATTTGTGACCGGGTTCGCCATCACGTGGGTGCCGGGAAACGGGTCGTGATCGTGGTTTCCGCCTTGTCAGGAACGACCAAGCTGCTGACCCGCCTGGCAGACAATCCCGGCTCGAAAGAAAGCGACGCGATCCTGTTTGAAATAAGAGAAAAACATCTGCATTTATATGCTGCGCTTGGCTTGAAACCGTCAACGGAATTCGAAAAATACTGGCATGATTTGCAAGTGCTGCAACCGACTGGCGATAGCACATCCAAGGCTGCACAAAGAGCCTTATTGCTCGCACACGGTGAGCTGCTTTCCAGCCTGATTGCTTTCGAAGTACTGGCTGCTGCTCAATTGACTCCGCTCTGGCAGGATGCCCGTGAATTACTGGAGGCAGAACAGGACTCAAGTTCAGATGTTCTGGCGGTGCGCTGTGGCGACCACGCGGACCTCGCATTGGAACGACGATTGGCAGAGCAGGGCGATTTGCACATTACCCAGGGCTTCATCGTTTCAGGCCCGGGCGGTACATGCTGCCTGCTGGGCAGGGGTGGTTCAGACACTTCTGCGGCCTACCTTGCGGCAAGGTTGCAAGCCTGCGCCCTGGAGATATGGACCGATGTGCCCGGAATTTTTAGCGCAGATCCCCGTGTCGTGCCCGAAGCGCGCCTGCTTAAAAGGTTGAGCTACAGCGAGGCACAGGAACTGGCGTCAATGGGCGCCAGGGTGCTGCACCCCCCCAGCATTCAGCCGGCCAGGCGTCACGGGATACCGATATACATCAAGGACACCAACCGCCCCGAAGAACCGGGGACACACATTGGAGCACGAACGGAGCACGATGAAGCGCGGGTAAAAGGTGTCGTGAGTCGCGCCGGGATCACGCTGATCAGTATGGAGAACCCGGCCATGTGGCAACAGGCCGGGTTCCTGGCGGATGCGTTTGCCGTGTTCAAGCGCCACGGTTTCTCGGTTGACCTGATTTCAACTTCAGAGGCTACCGTGACAGTCAGTCTCGACCCCCAGGGCACGGCCCATTCCGATGATCTGCGGATGTCGGCTTTTCTGCAAGAGCTGAGCGCTCTGTGCAGGATTAAACTGCGTCCGGGCTGTGTATCCATCAGCCTGGTGGGTAATTCGATCCGGACCATTCTTGGACGTTTGTCGGCTGCACTGGATGTGTTTCAGGATCGGCAGGTACATATGGTGACCCAGTCGGCAAATGATCTGAACCTTACCCTGGTCGTCGATCCGGAACATGCGGTCAGCCTGGTGCGCAAATTGCACCAATTGTTGATTGCCTCGCAAGTGGATAACCGGCCGGATCTGGGGCCAAGCTGGATCGAGTTGACCCGTCTTCAAACTCCGCTTGAATTTCCCGAACCCTGGTGGAAAATCAAGTCGGAGCAACTGCAACAACTGATGGAAGAGCGTGATTCCGCCTATGTCTATGATCTGGATACAACGCGCCGGGCTGCAAGAAGGCTGTTGAAACTTGATTCAGTGAGCCGTGTCCTGTATTCGGTTAAAGCCAATGACCATGCTCAATTGCTCCAGGTAATCGCGCAGGAGGGGCTGGGTTTCGAGTGCGTGTCAATGGCCGAAGTGCATCACGTTCTGTCTACCATCCCGGGGCTGGAAGCAGAAGAAATTCTGTTTACCCCCAATTTTGCTTCAAGGCATGAATACGAGCAGGCACTGCAACTGGGCGTTCGTCTCACCGTGGACAACTACTGGGCACTGCAACAGTGGCCGGAATTGTTCGCAGCTCAAGATATTTTTCTGCGGCTGGATCTGGATACCGGTTATGGACACCACAAAAAAGTCATTACGTCAGGCGCAGACTCCAAGTTTGGGATTTCACTGGAACATATCCCGGAAATCCTGGTTTTATTACAGCGGCACGGCACCCGTGTGATTGGCTTTCACGCCCACACCGGTAGCGGTGTGCATCATGTGGATGCCTGGGGCGAGCAACTTCAACGTTTCCTCGATGTTTTACCGGAGTTTCCGGATGTCAAAGTGCTGGATCTTGGCGGAGGCCTGGGTGTTCCCGACCGCGCAGAGCAGGCAGGAATTGATCTGGACAGGCTTGACCAGCTTCTGGGCAACACCATGGCGGGCCATGATGTGGAATTGTGGCTGGAGCCAGGACGCTACCTGGTGGCGGAAAGTGGTGTGCTTCTGTCACGAGTGACTCAACTGAAGACCAAAGGTAAGCATCACTACCTGGGGGTCAGCACAGGAATGAATTCCCTGATCCGACCGGCCCTGTATGGTGCCTATCATGACATCGTCAATCTCAGCCGCCTGGATGAGGCTGCAAACCAGCACTACCGGGTGGTAGGGCCTATTTGTGAATCAGGCGATGTGCTGGGTGAAAGCCGGTTCCTTCCAACAAGCACCGAGGGTGACATCATTCTTATCGCCAACACCGGCGCCTATGGCCGGGTCATGTCATCCAGCTACAACCGCCGGGCGCCTGCCGAGGAATATATTCTGGAATGACAAAGCAGTGAATTTGCTGTGCGGTCGATCGTTCGACCGCACAGCATGAACCTTGCGAGTGATAAATGATTAGAAAGCCGCCGTCTTTTCCGGTGAGCAAGCACTCGGGCTGCCTGCTTCACAAATCTTATAGACGTAGCTGCCACCGCCCTTGGCGCCGGTATTATCTGTATAGGCGCCATCATTGGCCACGGTTGCAACCGTTACGGTGTCTCGAATCACATCTACGTTGTCCGTGCCGGCGCCTGACCATTCAAGATCTACTATTTTGACACCTTTTTGCTTGTACGCGCGAGCGATTGTAAGGGTGATCGCCGGTGCAGATGTCGTGCTGCCCTGTGCGGCATTGCTACACTGGCCATTGTCACCGGCACCGTTGAATGAACGCGCCCAGTACCAGTAGCTGGTACTCGGGGCCAGGCCTGAATCTGTATGTTCAACCAGCCCGGTTCCTGCACTGGAACTTATCGAATCAATCACGGAGCCGGCGTCACAAGCAGATCCGGGGTCAGCGGTCGCACGCCAGATCTCAAAGCCGAATTCATCCACGGCTTTGTCGGTGAATTCCATGGAGATCGAATCTGAGGTCGTGGCAGTTACATTCATTGCCGTTGGTTCCAGAGGCGGACTGCCCGGATCGGTGTAGGAAGTGATGAACATGTGGTCGATAAATACACTATCCACCGATTCACCATTGGATTGTGCAGCGTCCTCGACAACAATACGGACCGTGCCGGATGTGCCACCCGGCAGCGTGAAGGTTTGAGCGCTGGCGGGTAAAGAATTACTGACGCTGAACATCAGGGACTGGCTGGTCCCACCATCCAGTGAGTAATAGAAATTGGCGCCTTCGCTAGCCGATACCCATGCAGTGACAGAGACTACGACACCGCCGGCACCGCCAAATACGTCGAGAGTCCAAGCATGCGAGTAGGCTTGCCTGCGGTTCCTTTTGGGTCCGCCGGAATGCTGTTCTGTGATCGTCTGCACACTGCCATCGAGATTATGTGTGGCTGCATAGGATCCACTGACCGTTCCGCGATCGAATAAATCGCCATTGGCGAGGTCTTCGATGGTGGGCGGCAAGGGATCCGTGGTGTCAAAGGCTACAATTGAAAATCCTGAATTACCGGCACCGTTTGAAGCCCGCACCCGGTAAAAATGCAGACTTTCAGGCAGCAATCCATCGTCGGTGAAAAAACTCGTATTGGCTGCCAGCGTGGCGATACTCGACCAATTGTTGTTATCCAATGACGATTGCACGACGAAATTGTCTTCGTCGTTAGAATTATCTGACCAGGCAAGGTCAATCGAATCAGGGCCGGCAGCCAGTGCGCTCAGGCTGCTGGGATCGTTTGGTATCGTGGTGGAAGGCGTGGAGCGAAAACCAGCAACGTAAGATGCTGATTCGTTCAGTGTACGTGCGTTCCAGGCGCCTTTGGCGGGATTGACTGCCGGGTCCACACCTTGGGGGACACCCAGGTAGTTCACATTGGGATTTGAAAACCGGCCGACGCGCGGTACACCGGAGCAACTGTAGGATAAAACAGTTCGATAGTAGGGTGACCCAAAGTCGTCCACCGAGCCGTTGCTACACCGCCGGTACCCATAATTGTAGGCGCCATTGCTGCCGCCACCGAGTGTTTCCCGGTCGTGATGTGCGCCCTGGTTGTGGCCGATTTCATGCGCCATGGTTCGGTTGCCTACCAGGCAAGGTTGGTCGGTAACGCTAAATGCGGTTGATGCGCTAGAGCCAAGGTAACCGATTCCGCATCCCTGACCATCGTAAATCAAGGCAACAATGTCTGCGCCCAATTGATCTCGAATGGCATGGATTTCATCCATCTGGCCATCTGAAGTGCCCCGGATATCGGACAGTGCCTGACTGGCGTTAGTGCCGCTGTAGTTTGTGAGTGCGGTGCCGGCCAGGTTCAAGCTGATGTTCACGCCGCTTGCGGCGTACGCCGAATTCATATCCGCCACTGCTGTGACGATATCTGCTTCCAACTGTCCGCATCCACCGGCTGCGGTGCAGGCTGGCTGGTTATAGACAACCAGCAGATTCTGAACCGTGTTATCGGCCGCTTCGCCAGCAGCAGGAGCGTCCTCGATCGCGCTTCCTCCGGCGGGTAAATCATCCGTGTCATCTGGTGGCAAAGACTCCAGGAATAACTCGAACAACCGGTTCTTGCCATCTGCTCCGATTCCGATCCGGAAGCTTTGTGTATCACGCTGAATCATTCCTGAGAAGTGATTCGCCCGGGTGGTGATGATGACTGTATTTCCCGGGTTTCCCTGTATAAAACCGACCCAGACCTCCTGTCCTGCTTTGTGCCTCTCGATTCGCTCTCGAACGGCAATGACCTGGTCACCGAAAAGGTCAATCACCATAGTCGGAGCCTGGAGTGCGCGGCGATTGATATGTACCGGCTGTGCGGCCACAACATGATCAGGCAGAGAAACGGTTTCCGGGACCCCGACCTGGTTGAATAAGGGTTCTTGCGCACCTGCATGAGGCGACAAAATCGACCCCAGAATAAGGAGCACAATGAGCTGTCTGTAACTTGACTTAAATAGATTAATCACGATAATCCTTCCTTGGATGTGAGGCTGTATTCCTTGATTGAACTGAATGGTTGTTCTCTAAGCGGAACACCAGTTCGGTATTTGAAATATTTCGGTTGATCCCCTTGACGATGCGTTTTAAGTACTAAGGCATTGTCTTTGAAGACATTACGCGCGCAGTAATGGTAAGTAAAGAGTTTGAGGCGCCTGATCTTGGACTATTTCAACCAATTATGAGCGGCGTATCTGTATGAAATCCATGCGCACATTACGATCCCATGACTTGCGATGTTTACGCCTGGCAGCAAGTTTTGGAAATCGCCTGGAATAGGCCTCATAATTCAAACATAAATTTACATCAACGGCTTGGGGAATAATCATGTTGGATATTGAGGCAGTAAATCACATTGGAATACGCATCAAGGACAAGGAGCGTTCACTCGCATTCTATGAACTACTCGGGTTTCAATTCACCACGGATGCGGGTTTTGAAGATGGCCACCCCATCATAATGAAGCACCCTTGTGGGGTTGTCTTGAACCTGCTCGGTCCGTCAAATACACCGGAAGGCGAAAATATATTAATGGATGTCGCCGAAAAACACACCGGCATCACACACTTTGCGCTTACCGTCGGTTCCTTACCGGAAGCGAAAATATTTATGGAAAATAACGACATCAAACTGACAGGTTCATTTAGTTTCGGGGGTATGTCGGCGATATTCATTCGGGATCCGGATCGAAATGTTATCGAGCTTGATGCATACGGTACGAATGAGAAAGAGGATATGAATGAATATTCAAATCATCTTTGATTCTTAGCAGGGCACCACTGCCAAAAGCCGTTTTTTGGCGGATCTTATTTTCTCAGTTTTAGCATCTCAGTTTTAGCATCAGTTTTATCAGTTTTATCTCTTCAGTTCTATCTCAGTTTTAATCAGTTTTAATCAGTTTTAATTAGGTCAAATGTACATGCCGATTTGCAGGCGCCTTTGCAATCTAGCCGAACAACTCCGTGAAACTCGATTCCGGATATTCGGAAATGGTGTCGGCAAGGGTCTGCATTTCGACGTGCTTGTGGTAGAGCCGAGGCTCTGGTCTGCGTAAATGATACTGCCTGAATCGCCAAAACGACGTCGCTACTGCAGCATATACCACAAAGGCGTGCAAAGATTCTCGTTCGATTG
>Ga0114950_10002423_pt1 | contig 14310 bp, 16 predicted proteins | sample N075metaG_FD_83503 | JGI IMG/M metagenome (GOLD analysis project Ga0114950, IMG submission 83503) | Deep subsurface microbial communities from Kermadec Trench to uncover new lineages of life (NeLLi) - N075 metaG | ecosystem: Environmental > Aquatic > Marine > Ocean trench > Sediment | place... | reverse complement strand
GGCCGGATTTCATCCTGATTTCAGCGGGCTTCGACGTCATGGCCGGCGACCCGTTGGGAGGGATGCTCCTGGAGCCCGAAGATCTTCATACGCTCACGCGTGAGGTGATGGCGGGTGCGGAAGCTGAGGCCCGTCAGGACGACGTGCGCGGAAACGTGCGCAAAGTGGGAGTCGTGGCTACCCTGGAGGGCGGCTATGATCCTGGACGGACGGGTCTGGGTGCCGCGGCCGTTTTGAGGGCACTGGCAGGGATCGACCGGCTCGGCTAGCGGCAGCGGGGAAGGGAGGCCATCGCTCGGCTGGGGGATCTCTCGTCCCGTTCAGCCATGTTGATGCCACCGTGGCCGTCTCACCGTCCGGGATGCGCCCCACGTTACACCGTGTGTACGAGTCAGTCCACAATCACACCCACCGCGTCCGCCCACCGCACCGAGATGTGGGCCCGTCTACCTGCGTCGCCGCCCCACCCAGACGCCGCTCTATCCGCTGGTCCAGCACCACATCGAGACGTTCCTCTCACAGGCGGCCGAGGGGGATCCGATGGCGGACGGCGTCCCCTCGTGGGTCGAGCGAGACTTCCGGGCCTACCTGCGCTGTGGCATTCTCGCTCATGGATTCGCTCGCGCCGGCTGCTCCGGGTGTGGCTACGACTTCTTGGTCGCGTTCAGTTGCAAGGGCCGTGGCGTGTGTCCATCCTGCAGGCATCTTCGTCATGGGCCGCCTGTCTCATCGCTGTTCAGCTTGCCCTTTGGGGTCTAGGGCGCCTTGTCCCGGTCCGCTGCCATAACTGTCGCTCACGCAGCTACTTTAGCGGGTTCGGGTGGTGGCCTTTATCGCTACGCCTGTTCTACTTGCGGACAGGAGAGGCGCCTTGAGGTCGGAGGCCGGCGGTTTGATAAGCCCCGCCCGTTAATGGCAAACGCGTGTCCGATTGGGTTCACCGGTGCGCCCATTCAAGCATTGTGGATGCCTCACCGCCCGCTTGATCATCGGGCGCCGGCAGAGGATCCCTGCTTGACGGGGTTCGCCCGCCCCGTCAAATTATCACCGATCCGGCAAGGGGCCCTTGCGTGTTCTAATCGCTACGCTAGGGTAAGTCCCGTCATCACCGCGCTCTGAAGGATCAGAGGTTACGGAAGACTATGGCACACCGGAACAAAGGTAGGCGTTTTCTTGGGCCTAGGTCGTCACCTTGGGAATCGCCCTGATGAGCCCACTGACGCCCAAACTCTCCGTTCTGCTTCTTGCTACGTCGGTGGTCGCCGGCTGCTCTGGAGACGGAGGCGCCAACTGCTCTATAGATGGAGATGAATTCGGCCCGAACGCGAAGGTCGCGCCCTCGATCGGGCCGGACAATGCCGGGGCACTTCCGCCTGGGCCGACCGACTCCATAGCCGTGGCCGGCGACGGCGAGTATACGATCGTGCGAGTCTTCTACGCGACCGACCGCGGGCGAACCGGATCGAGCGATCCCGACGACTTCTACTGCGGGGACTTTGCCTCGCTCGAGTACGGTCGGGTCGAAGTCAGCATCCCATCGACGCACGAGAGTGGCGAGCTCGAGGGGCCTTCGATCCTTCGTTTCGAGTTCCGGGCCGACCCCGACAAGCACATCGTTCTGAACTCGGTCGAGCCAATCTTGAAGAACGACTTCTTCAGGGCCGTGAGGGACTCGATGGAGGTCGCTGATAGCCGGGAGGCGTTCGTGTTCATTCACGGGTACAACGTCTCGTTCCATGCAGCCGCGCGTCGCGCGGCCCAACTCGCGCACGATCTAGAATTCGCGGGCGTGCCATTCTTCTATAGCTGGCCATCGGACGGAAAGCTTCTTAGATACGCGGCCGACGAGCAGGACGTGCGCCTCACGGTACCGAACCTCACGTCGTTTCTGACCGATGTCGTCCGCTTGACTGATGCAGAGCGCGTGCACATCGTGGCGCACAGCATGGGGTCCCGGGCTCTGGCCGCGGCGCTCACCGAGATCGGCCGAGACGTCTCGGAACCACTCTTCGGCGAGGTGATCTTCGCCGCGCCCGACATCGATGCGCGCGAGTTTCGCACTATGATCGCCCCGGCGATCGTTGGGACGGCCGAACGCATCACACTGTACGCGTCCTCGAATGACAAGGCGCTGGGTCTCTCACAGTTTCTCCACAACTATCCGCGGGCCGGAGATTCCGGCGAGGCGCTCACCGTCGTCGAGGGAATCGAGACGATCGACGCGTCAGTTATCGATACCAGCTTGCTCGGGCACTCCTATTTCGCGGACGCGGCCAAGCTGGTCAGCGATCTGCTGGCGATCGTCCGTGATGGCAGTTCGCCGTCGGCTCGCTCTCTGGAGGCCCAGGAAAAGGGGGGTATTACCTACTGGCTATTCTAGGCGTAGGCGTCAGCGGATGTGACGTGCCCTCTCCTGTGGTACTCCGTCCCATGGTGGCCGAGCGCCTCAGGTAGGTCCTCCTCCGACAAGTTGGGTCGCAAGACCGCGATGGCGTTCGCCTGGCCGACGCTCCTCGCATCGCCGGAGGGCATTATCATCGCCATTCATAGCCCTTGACGCCCGTACTGGAGGCCGACAATGGGAACAGTCACACGAATCGCCGCGTGCGCTACGCTCTTGCTACTCCCCGGTTGTGAGTCCGGCTCCGTCAAGGGCGAAGACAAGTCCGTGACCCGCGAGGTGATCGAAGTGGCCGAGGCGTCCTCCGAGTCCAAGTCGACTGGCACGATCCGTAACGGCCAGACGGTGTCCGGCCGCCTGGAGGAGAGTGATCCTCGGATGAACGACGGCACCCTCTTCGATGTGTGGTACTACGTGGGTGAGGCGGGGCAGAGGATCGCGGTCACCATGAGCTCAGAGCCCATCGACTCCTACCTGCTGGTCTTCGATGCTGACGGCAACTTAGTGGGCCAGAACGACGACTACGGGCTGTCGTTGAACTCCCGGATCGAAATCACCCTGGAATCTTCTGGCGAGTACCTCGTCGCCGCCAATGCGGTGAACCGAACCGACACCGGTGACTATACGGTCAGCATGGAAGTTTCCCGTGACGGCGTACCGGGACTGTCGGGGAACACGGACTGGGCGACTCTCTACCCGGGCGGTGGCGATCCCGACGCCAGCTACGCGCTGCTGGTCGGGATCAGCGACTATCCGGGTGAAGTGAACGATCTCACCGGCCCCAGGGAGGACGCGCGCATCATCCAGTCGGTCCTGATCGAGCATTACGGCTTCCGGGCGGAGAACGTGGTCCTGCTCACCGACGACGAGGGGAACCGGGCGCACATCGCCAACGCCTTCGACCGTCACCTTTCGCAGGCCGGGCCAGGTGGGCTGGCCGTGTTCTATTACTCTGGCCACGGCACGCAGATGGAGGGGAACCACGGCCAGCTCGACGATGAGCCCGACGGCAAGGACGAAGCCTTGGCGGTCTGGGGATCAGGCGGCAGCGGGATCCTGCTCGATGACGAGCTGGGATACCTGGTCGATCGTCTGTCGGCTGGTCGGGTATTGATTTTGCTGGACGCGTGTTTCTCGGGCACGGGCACCCGAGGCCCCGATGGTGAGCCGAAGGGCCGTGAGTTGGCCGCGCTTGTGGACTTCTCCATGCCCGACGCGTTTATGGCGCCGTCCACGGGGATCGCGTCGGACGTCCTGGGGGATCCCGAGACCCACGTTCTGCTGAGTGCGTCGGACGACGACGAGGTCGCGTACACCGCAGGGGGCTGGCCGCGCTTCGGGGGCATCGCCAGCGTGTTCACCTATTACCTGGCGGTTGCGCTGACGGACGCCGGCCCGGATCTCACGCTCGAACAGCTCGGTGCCCAGGTCCGCGATCAGTCGGTGCGCTACTCGCTGCAGACCTACGGCGTGGCCCAGACTCCTCAGACCGAAGGCGTTCGTAAGATCGAGACGGTTAGGTCCTTCCTGGGAGGTCGTTGAGGGCGACCTGCTAGTGCAAGGGTGCTACTCGTCCTCTAGTCGTCCCATGATCTCGTTCAGGCGCCGTCCGTAGATCGGGGCGGGCGTGAGGGAGAGCCACATTCGTGGCCACCTGCCCCGTCAGTCCCCCTAGTTGCACGAGCCACCACCGGACGACACTCTAGACACAATGCACTTCTCCCTCCGCCCCTAATCGGAGACTTCGACAATGTCGATCGGTCGGCACGTGCTATCCATTAGTGCGCTCATCGTAATCCTCTTCGCTCTGGGCTCTTGGAGCGCTCCGAACGCTCCAGACCATCAGCAGGCCGCCCGCAGCCGGATTGCGCTGATCGTGGCCATTGGGGACTACGGGACCGACACCGGCTACAGCAGCATCAATTCTCTGAATGACGTTCCGTTGGTCATGGCCGGGCTGGAAGCGCAGGGTTTTCGCAGGGAGGACATTTTCGTTCTTCCCCAGGAGGAAGCCACGGTGGAGGGGATCGGCGCTGCGTTCCAGACGCACTTGATCGACCGTGCTCGTCCGGGGGACATCGCCGTCTTCCACTACTCGGGCCACGGGCACCGGATCACGGACAACGGGTCGGATGAGCCGGATGGCTACGACGAGGTCCTGGTTCCCGTCGACGCCCCAAACATCCGTCAAGCCCCCGCAGGTTACGCGGGTGAGCGGCATCTCAGGGACGACGACCTGGGCGCAATGATCACTCGTCTCCGGGAGCGCCTCACGTCGACCGGTGAGCTACTGGTCACCATCGATGCCTGTTTCTCTGGGTCGGCGACCCGCGCGCAGCAGGTTCTGGGTGTCCGGGGTGTCATGGAGCCAATCGGCCCCCCGGCCGGTGGCCGGACGGGCCGTGACGAAGCCGGAGGTTTCTTCGAGCAAGGTCCCGCCACGACCCGGGGGGTCGGCGATGACCTAGCTCCATACGTGGTCATTTCAGCTTCCCGGCACGATCAGCTCAATTTTGAGATGCGTACCGACGACGGCACGGTGGTGGGCCCGCTTTCCTACGCGCTGGGCAGAACCCTCTCGCGCATGCAGGGGCTGGGCAGCCCCACATACCGGATGCTGTTCGAGGAAATCAAAGGTGTGATGGCCGGGAAGGTCCGGCTCCAGGAGCCGCAGGTGGAGGGCGACTTGGACCGGAAGATCTTCAACGGGGAGTTCGTCACGCAGGAGCCCTACTTCGATGTAGTGTCCCACGTCGGACGGGACGTCGTGATCGAGGGCGGCCACCTTCACGGGATCTTCGAGGGCTCCACGGTGGAGTTCCACGAGCAGCGTACCGTCAATCCCGCAGCGGTTGCGGCGGTCGCACGGGGCACGGTGCGGTCCGCAGGATCTATCACGGCCGAGATCGAGTTGGACGCGGCGTCCGAGCGGTCGCTGGACAACCTGCTGGCGTTCGTCACGGAGTACAGCTTTCCCTCGATGGGGGTCTCGGTCTGGATCTCGGATGTGGTTCAGCCTGATGTCGCCGTGAGGCTCGGGGCGGAGGTCTCGGAGATCAGCGCTCTCTCGATCGCGGATGCCCGGGCCACGGCTGATCTGGTCATCGACACGATGACGTCCGAAGACGGTCCGGGCACGGGAGTGGTAGTCCGGACCGCGACGGATTACGGGGTGATTGGAGGGCCCTACGCCGCCACGGCTGTGGACGAGATCGTGGAGCGTGCCCGGCTCTTCTCCCTGAACGGGTATCTCCGGAACCTTGGCACCGGCTCCAAGGCCGCCGTCGGGTTTTCGGCCAGGCTCGAGTTCGTTCCGGCCCGGTCCCAGCCTGACCACCCGCTGGGATGCGTGCCGGACGAGCGGCGCCGTGGGATTTACGCCAAGGCCGGAGGTGGCGTGGCTCTCCGGTCAATCGATCCGGACCAAGACCCGGAAAGCGATTGGGCGTGGTACAAGCTCCGCATCCACAACCAGGGTGACTCGGTATTCTACGCAACCGTGCTGGACTTGATGCCGGACGGGACGATCGCTCAGTTGTTCCCCCACCAAGAGGCGCGCGGAGCGGACAACCAAGTCCAGCCGGGCACCACCTACGAGGTACCACTCTGTTACTTTGCTATCCCCCCGCTGGGGCAGGAGGTCCTGAAGCTGATGGCCACCGCCTCACCCGTGTCGTTCGAGTCGGTGGTGACGCAGGCGGGGCTCCGGCGAGATAGCGGTGGCACTACGTTGGACCCGCTCGAACAGTTCGGTGCGACGCTTCCGAGGACTCGAAACTCCGGCCAGGGATCGTCGACGTTCACGGTGAACGAGATCACGCTCACGATTCTGCCAAGGGCGGGGGATGGCAGGTAATTCCCACCGATTGGACTCGATCAGACCCTCCAGGAGGGCCTTGCTCTCTCGCTTCGGAGAGTGGCTGGTGGGCGGCGCCCCTGATCGGCCTCGTGGTCTCGGCCTCTGTTACCTTATTCGCTCGCGGCCAGGGCCTGCTCGAGAACTTTGAGTTGGACGTATACGACGTGCTTGTGCGAGCCCACCCAGCGGCAACGTTGGACGCCGTCGTTGCGGTTTCCATCACCGAAGAGGATCTGCGCAAGCTGGGGCGTTGGCCGATCGATGACCAGCGCCTCGCGCGACTGATCCGTACCGTCGCCTCCGGTGGCGCTGTCGCGATCGGGCTGGACATTTTCCGGGACCTCCCACAGCCACCGGGGTCCGATTCGCTGCGGGCGGCGATGAACGAGACCGATCAACTCATCGGAATCGAGCTTTGGCCGACCGACCTGGGCACGCCGCCCCCTCCCGCTCTTCAGGGGACCGACCGGATCGCGGTGGCCAACCTCGTGCGGGATCCGGATGGGGTGGTGCGCAGAGCCGTAATCGGACTGATGCCCGCCGAGGGGCCGACCCGACCATCACTATCCTTGGCGGTCGCGTCACGGGCGCTCGGTCGGCGTGCCGTCACGGCGGGAGGGGACCAGCTGGAGGAGTGGGTTCCCCCGGGGATGACCCCGACCGACGGCGGCTACTGGTGGGCGGAGCCAACGCTGCGGTTCGAAGGGGCGGACGGCTCAGCGTACGAAGCGTCCACCCGCCAAATCGTGATCGATTTCAGGCCGGCCGCTGAGGGCCCCGCCTTCGTAGCGTACAGCGCGACGGATGTGCTGGAAGGCGCGGTGGACCCATCCGTGTTCGCCGGTAAGGTCGTCATCATCGGATCCGGTGCGCGTAGTGTGAGGGATACTGCGCCCACCCCGGTCGGGATCCTCGACGGATATGAGATCCAGGCCATCGTGACCGGCCAACTCGTGGCGATCGTACGCGGAGAAGCCACGTCCCTCCGTAGCTGGTCGGATATGGGAGAGGTCGGTTGGATCCTGTTCTGGTGCGTGCTCGGTGTCGGGCTGGCAACAGGGATTCGCTCTGCGCCCCTCCTGGGTGGGGCCGCCATCGCCGGCCTGGGCGGCACGTTCGCGATCGCCTGGGCGAGTTCGGGGCGGGCCTGTGGATACCCTTGGCGGCGCCTGCTCTGGGGTGGGTCACGTCGTCCAGCCTTACCGTGGCCCTGTTTCGAGCTCGCGAGCGGCGTACTCGAGAGGTGTTGATGACCCTCTTCTCCAGACACCTCTCGCCGGAGATGGCCGAAGAGATCTGGCGTCGGCGTGACGAGTTCGCCGAGGGCGGCCGACCGCGGCCCGTGAGTCTGCCGGTTACCGTGCTCTTCCTCGACCTGCGCGGTTACACGAGCACCTCGGAGAAGTTGACACCCATCGAGCTGATGGATTGGATCAACGAATTCATGGGCGTCATGGCCGACGAGATCATGAGGCATGGGGGCATGGTCGACGATTACTTCGGCGATGGAATCAAGGCCGGTTTCGGCGTTCCATTCGTCCACCCCGACGGCCCGGCCGCCGACGCGCGAAGAGCCGTCGAGTCGCGCGGGACATGGCGTCTCGGATGGACGGCCTGAACCGTGCCTGGGCTGCTTCGGGGCGCCCCACCGCCGGCATGCGAATCGGCATCAAGAGTGGCGAGGCTATTGCCGGAAACGTGGGCAGCCACGACCGGCTCAAGTACACTGTCGTGGGCGATGTGGCGAACACGGCAGCTCGGCTCGAGGGCTTTGCCGGCGTCGAACACAACTTCGAGGCGGAACCCGTACGCGTGTTGATCAGTGCGGAAACCAAGGAGCTGATCGGAGATGGACAGTTCGACGTCGAGTACATCGGTGCGCACCCTCTGAAGGGGAAACAAGCTCTCGTGGAGATCTACAAGCTGCGTGTTTCCGGGCAGATGGAAGCTGAACGATGAAGACATATTTGGTTGTCGCCTCGGTGGTGGTGGCCGGATGCTCAGGGTACGAGCAAGCTACCTCTGATCCGGGGACCGAAGCGTCCGGGTCCGGGGCCTCGGTCACGAGCCGCACAGCACGTCCGAGTTCGCTCTTTCGCCGCCGCACAACCAGCACCAACCGCCCAGAGGGTATGGGGTCTCGCGGCGACCTGGAAGGAGCGCCGACGGTGGTCGTCCTCGACCCCAAAGACCACGTCGGGGTGACTCTGCTCGCACAGCCGACGCTCTACGCCTTCGTGACCACGTCATCTGAGGCCACCGTCCGCCTCGACCTGGAGGGACGGAGCCTGGAGCACTCTCTGACGCCTGGCGCAACGCTCGTGAGTTTCACGCTGGCCGAGATGGGCCTCGAGTTGCAACTCGGCCGCACGCACGCCTGGGAGGTTTCAGTTCTGTTCGACAGTGACGGCGTTTCGAGTGCGGTCGTCGCTGGAGGATTCATCCGGCGACTTTCGGCAGATGAGGCGCCGGGCGCCGACGCGTCGGTCGAGACCCTTCTCGGAGAAGGGATCTGGTACGACGCAATGACGCGGGTGCTTGCGGACACCATCCGGTGGGAGGAGGCGTGGGCGAACATGCGGGAGGTGGCGGGGGTGGGTAGCGACGGTTAGGAAGTCGAACCCACGTATCGGCTCGGGCGGACCAGGCCCCCCCGATTAGTCACTACTGCTGATCGGCCGTAACATGTCGCCCTCCTGAGCCTCACCCTCGGTGATCTTCGCTATCGACGACTGCGAGAGCACCTGCTCGACCTCGAGCACGCCAACCCGCTCCGTGATCCGGTCCAGAACGGTTCCACTCGCATCTACGATCTCGTCGACCACGCGAAGGACCTCGAAGCGTGCGCCCACGGCGATGCCGAAGTTTTCACCCTTGTCGAGATAAATAGCGCCGTTTCGGCCCTCGCCGACGATGGAGGCTGGCACCGCCATGTCGAAGGAAACCAAGACGTCCTCCTTCTTGCCCAACTTTTCGACCATGTCGTCGATGGCCGGAGCCAACGCCTGCTGCGCGAGACCCAGATTGAAGTCGCTGGAACTCGAGAAGTTCGCTTGGTCGCTGCTGAGCCCCACCAAGCGCTTCTTCCCCTCGGCCTCGACGGCCGCGACGATCTCTCCGGTTTCGGTGCTGATCACGCGGATCGTGATGGCGGACTCGGCCTCGGTATACTCAGCGCCAATCCCGCCGAATCCGACTCGCTTGGTGTCGATGGAGAAACGACCCACGGAGCCTACAAGCATATATTGCACGCCGAGAAGTTGGCCGAGCTCGACCACCTGATCAGTCCTTACAGCGCCCGTCCACTCCAGCTCCTGCTCGTCGATAACTCTGCTGATCTGGGCTCGCTCGATCACTATGAACCGCCCGCTGTTGACGAGCCGGGTGGTCAGTAGGTCTGCGGCGGACCTCCCCAGTTGGTCTCCCCACCAGGAAGTCTGGTTTTCGACTTCAAGCACCGCGATCCGAGCCTTCTGCTGTGCGCGGACCGGTGACATGAAGCCGAAGAGTACTAGCACCAAGAGGCCCGAGGCCAGGGGCGTGGCACGATGAATCTTGTCCATGGTTCTTATCTCCGCCGAAGAGTGGAGTCACCCGGATTCAGAACTGCGAATCCGAAGCTGAGGATGCAAAATTGGGACTGCCAAAATTTCCGTTGTGTGTCCATTTTGCCACCGGTCTAGAAACTGTTCGCTACCCAGCGAGCGATAGCCCGCGCGGCCGCCTCACCAACCGCTTCGGTGGCCAGCGAGCGAGCCATGGCCGCACTCGAGCCCATCTTTCCAGGCGTGGATCCGCCAATGCGAAACACGTCGGCGTCCACGAGTGCTCCGGTCGACACGCGGTACAGTTTCACGTCGAGAGAAGCCGTCCCGGTGTAGAATCGCCCAACGCCGGGTTGGGCATCCGCCTCTAGCGACCCGAGGACGAGAAATTCAACACCATGCTGCCTCCCCAACTCGGCGAGCGCGGCGAAGTTGCCATCCATCGCTGCCTGCACGGCCGCGTCGTCGGCCCGAACGAGGGAGAGCGCGGTGGCGTCGAGCGCGGTGACCTCTTCCCGTCGAATCATGGATCGCAGAATCGTGGTTTCGGCGCTGCGAGCGCCCGTCTCCTCGCCGTATACGAGAACGAGGGCTCCCGCCGCCGCGGCCGGCTGTGCCCTCGGTGACGTGGGTCGCTCAATCAGTGCGATCGGCTCAGGAACCTTTCCGTTCGCATCCTGGAAATGGAAGCTTCCCATGAGTGAAGTGGACACCCACGGGACCTGCCGACCTTCGGACGCGTTGAACACTGAGACACGAACCCGGTCGAACACCTCATTGATGCTGAGCCCACCCTGGTCGAGTTGGCGCAGGAGTTCTTGGGTGTAGAGTCCGTTTCGGCCGGCGCCGTCGCTCGCCACTTGGCCGGGCGCCGTCGCATAGGCGATGAACGTCCCGGTCGGTGCGTCCATCTGGGCGAGGCCGCGAGTCGTCGAGCGGAAGCTGCGCGCGAAGGGGTTGTTTCTGCAGGCGTCGAGGATGACGATGTTGAACGCGTTCTGCGCGCTGTCCATTTCACCCAACACCTCGTTGACGTCGAGCGTCTCCCAACGCAGGCGATTCTCATCTGCTAGAATCGCATCGACGGGAATCAGATAGTTCGCTCCCTCCGACTGAACGCCGTGCCCGGCGTAGTAGAAGAGTCCAGTCCCGCCGCGCCGTAGGTCTACCCCGAACTGACGTACCGCCTCCGCCATCTCCTCGTGTGAGGCGTCGAGGAGCATCGTAACCTCGAAGCCTACCTTCTCCAGCTGCGTCGCCATGTCCTGCGCGTCGTTCACGGGGTTGGCGAGAGGGGAGTCGGCGTAGGCCGAGTTCCCGACGACGAGCGCGGTGCGGAACGATGCGTCCCCCCGCGTCGCTGCCACGGCGGCACCACGGCTGTTCTGTGCCAAAGCAGCGGTCGGCGTGAGCAGCGCAGCGAGGAGCAGCACCCACGACGACAAGCTTGAGGATGGGGCCATCCCTTGTTGGATCATAATCCATGCCACCCGAAGGAGGTCAGTCCCGAGCCAGGGGAACCATAATGAGCCTTCTGACTGCCTTGAGCAAGTTCGCGATAGCTTATCCACGACCCTGGTAATGCGGTGAACGCATAAAACGTTGCTTTTGGGACCTCATCTTCCTCGCAGCGATCGGCTTCGCCGTGACTGGGCACGCCGCCGAAGGTCTCCCGACGTTTCAGCGGTTCTTTGAGTTGGAGGTCGAACATGACGGGGACCATCACGTTTGAACCGAAACTTTTCACGAAGCTCGTGACGTTCAATACTAGACGGGATGGGGAAAGCCAGAGACCGCCGCGAACGTGTCCACCGGAGGTTGAAGCATGACGCAGTCCAAGGTCGAACTCGCACGTCAGTTCTGTGAGCACTATCACGAGGGCCAGTTTCGGAAGGGGAGCAACCTTCCTTACCACAGTCATCCGATCGCCGTCGCAAGAACGCTCTCGCGGTACGGCTACGACGATGTGGTGACACAGTGCATCGCGTTGCTCCACGACACCGTAGAGGACAGCTATTTACGAATGGACGAAATCCAAGACGCGTTCGGCTATGAAGTTTCGAACGGCGTTTACATCCTGTCGAAGAACAAGGGCAAGATGGCCGATGGCGAGAAGCTCGAACACGATGACTACATCAAGAGGTTGTCGTGGGCGCGAAGCAAGGTGAAGCGAGTAAAGATCGGCGACATGATCGAGAATACCATCGACCTCGAGTCCCTGAGCACCCGGGGAATCGAGCGGAAGCTCGCGGACGCCGAGAGAGTCTACATTCCCTGGGGCCAGTCCATCGCGCCACTCATGGTCAAGGAACTCGTGAAGAACGTCGAGAACTTCCGAACCAAAACCCGTAGCGCTGGTTGACTCCGGAAGGCACTATCCGGCCACCTCTGCCGGATCGTGGCGTTGACCCCACTAGCCGAGCTCCGCATAGTCTGGGCTTTGCCGAGTTCGGGATGGGGACTGACTTATGACCGCTGTAACACTGTTCGAAGACGGTTCGCACATCACTGATGTTACCGTTCAGTACAAGGGCGAGATCGCGGTCGGCAGCGGAGGCGTAGGCGGTGAGCACTATCTACGGATTCCGGCGGAAGAACGTCCAGAACTTCTAGCCGCGTTATTGAATGCGTGCCGCAACGTGCCGAACGAGTCGATGCCCCACTTCGCGAAGACCGCGTCTGATGAGACCATGATGGAGTTGTTTGGGGAGTTGTTCGGCAACACAAACCAAGACCCCTACGTCGACATACGGAGGTTTCTTACCGCGAACAACGTGGTTTTCAAGGGCGAGTATTGGCCCTCAAGGTAGATCCGCTTCGGCTCGCAGTTCTTCGGTGGGGGGTGATGAATGGTGGGGGGTTCCCCCGAGTCCCGGCTTGCACCAAACCTTTCACCCCGGAACAGGGGTCGACTGGGCTCTCCTTGCGCCTACTGGCCCCCTCTCGGATGTTGACCCCGGTCTGATCCGGAGTAGCCAGCGCATGTCAGCAGAAGAATTTGGAAGCGGGCCTCGCAATCCGACGCCTGATCATCGTGCTGAATCTAATCGTTGGGACGACCCGCCAGCGGCTTCATGCGTGGATGTCAATCTCGGATCACCGTTGGAGGACATTGCTCGTTGCGCCGAGCAGGGGAATGCTAGATTACAGTACCTTTTCGGATTCAAGCTCGCCACCGGTATCGGCGTCCCAAAGGACGACGCAGAAGCTGTACGGTGGTATCGGCTGGCGGCTGAGCAGGGATATGATCTAGCGCAGGCCGCTCTCGGAGGGGAATATACGCATGGTGACGGCGTCCCGAAGGACGATGGAGAATCCGTACGGTGGTATCGACTGGCGGCCGAGCAAGGATATGATCTAGCTCAGTATCAGCTTGGACTGAAGTATGCCAATGGTGAAGGCGTCCCCGAGGACCAAGTCTTGGCCTTAATGTGGTGGAATCTCTCGACAGCCCAAGGGCACGAAACGGCGCAGACCAACAAAGAAATAATCGAGCAGCGGATGACTGGCGAACAAATCGTCGAGGCCCAAAGGCGGTCCCGCGAGTGGTTGAAAACGCATCCGCCGGATGGGGGCGACTAGCGGACTCGCCTGTGCCGCCTTAGCAATCCCGTCCGACCCCCCGCGCCCGAAGCGAGTCATGTGGCCGAAGGAGCTTCTCCGACGTACGTCGCGGAGCACGTCGACGGTCGCCCCGGTGACCATGAACCAAGTGGACGACCGAGTGGGGCGTCTCCGGCCAGATTGTAGCGCGCCAGCACTTCATAAAGATAAGCTAGCGCCCGACCCCCAGCTCGATGTTCTCCTCCGGGAACCACTCGTTTGGAGCGTGCAGGTTTGCTCCCGGCATAGAGAAGCCCATCAGAAGTACCTGTGCATCGAGGATCCGCTCGAACTCGCCGACGATCGGGATGCTGCGCCCGCCGCCCGCCAAAACGGGAGCGGATCCGGCTACACGGGCGAGGGCGCCAAAACCGTGCTGCCCGCCGAGGCGATGGCGAGAGTGAGCTTCCGCCTCGTTTCCGACCAGACCCCGCAGCACGTGCGCAGGCCCCACCGGGCCCAAGGGTCCTGCGGGTCCGCAGGGTCCGGCATCCTGATTTCGGCGGGCTTCGACGTCATGGCCGGCGATCCGTTGGGAGGGATGCTCCTGGAGCCTGAAGATCTTCACGCGCTCACGCGTGAGGTGATGGCGGGTGCGGCCCAGAAGCCCCGAGCCGACGATTCGCGCGGAGTGGGAATCGTGGCTACGCTGGAGGGCGGGCTACGATCCTGCCCGGACCGGCCTGGGGGCCGCCGCGGTCTTGCGGGCGCTGGCGGGGATCGACCGACTCCGCTAGCGATGGAGGTTGTCCCGTCTCGTGCCGTCACCACCCTAGGAGAGCGAGCGTCGAATGATACATAGGCTCAAAACAACAAGCGTGCTGGCATTTCTCTTCGCGCCACTAGTCCCGTTGGGCCCAGTGGTCATCGAAGCACAAGTTGGCGGAAGTCTCGTACAATTT
>Ga0114950_10002421_pt1 | contig 14310 bp, 16 predicted proteins | sample N075metaG_FD_83503 | JGI IMG/M metagenome (GOLD analysis project Ga0114950, IMG submission 83503) | Deep subsurface microbial communities from Kermadec Trench to uncover new lineages of life (NeLLi) - N075 metaG | ecosystem: Environmental > Aquatic > Marine > Ocean trench > Sediment | place... | reverse complement strand
CACGTTGACCCCAAACAAGAGGTCAGGGTCGAACTGCGCGGCGACATCCAGCGGGAACACCGCGCGCAACCCGCCGTCCAAGTACAGACGGCCATCAATCCGTGCGGGCGGGTAGTACAACGGGAGGGCACACGATGCGTAGAGGGCCTCCGGCAGGCCGGCGTCCGATCGCCCGCCGGCCCCGAACAACACCAGATCACCGCTCTCACCGTCCACCGCTGTCACGGTCAGAGGGGTTTCGAGCTCGTCGAAGGTGCCCGCCGGCACCAACATCTCAATGGTCTCGCGCCAGGGACGGCTTTGGAAGAGAGCCGTGGCAAACACGCCCAACACCGCCCGCGGCGACAAGGCGGCTACGTCGCGGCGAGTCAACGTGGATAATCGTCGCAGCACCTCACCATACGCCAAGCCACTGGCAAAACACGCTCCCACCACGGCGCCGATCGAAGTGCCGACATAGTGCGACGGCCGAAGGTCCCACTCCTGAAGCGCCTTGATGGCCCCCACGTGTGCGGCGCCCTTAGCCGATCCTCCGCTCAACACGCATATGACTTTTTTCATGCGCTGCCCGACTCGCGTTCTGCAAGGCGGCGCGCGCGCCGTTCCTTGGCCCGATCGTAGCGGCGCCTTTCGGCTTCGGTTTCGGGCGCCACATCCGGCACGGGAACGGGTCGGCCCTGCTCGTCCAAGGCAACGTACGTGACATAGCAGCTGTTGGTGTGCCGGCGTTGACCGGTAATCAGGTCTTCGGCTTCGACCTGCACACCTACTTCCATGGAGGTGTGTCCGACGAAATTGACACTCGCCTTAGCCGTGACCAGCTCTCCCAAGTGAATCGGCTGGTGAAAAACCACGCGGTCCATGCACACGGTCACACATGGTTTGCGCGAGTGACGCCTGGCCGCTACAGCCCCTACGCTATCCACCAGTGAAAGGATCACGCCCCCGAATACATTCCCGAGGTTATTGGCCATGTGCGGCATCATTAGCTCGCTCATCACCGACCGTGAATCCCGCACCGGACGTGAGGAAAGTCCACCTTTAGACATAGTAGATTTGTGCCGGCTAGATGTTTGACAAACTAGTAATCGACCGGTCGGAGGTAATACTCACCGATTGCGGTCTGGCTTACCATCGCAACGGTCGGCAGACGACGCTTCCAATGCGTAGACTCGAGCCGTTGGCGCACCACGTTGATCTCGTTGCCCTCGAAACCCATGCGAGCGACCTCGTCCGGGGAAAAACCACGGAGCAAGTGCGACAAGATAAGGTCCGCTCGAGGATAGGAAATACCCAGATCGCTTTCGTCGGTCTGGCCGACGATGAGATCCGCGGTCGCCGGTTTCGCCACAATCTCTTCAGGAACGCCCATGTGGCGTGCCAACGCCCATACTTGGGTCTTGAACAAATCGCCCAACGGGTTGACCGGTGGAGCATCGTCGGCATGCCAAGTGAAGTACCCCAGCAAACGCTCGGTCTTGTTACCGGTGCCCAGGGGAAGCGCAAGGTACGCAGCCGAAAGATCAAAGAGCGTAATCATGCGCACCCGCGCCATCACGTTGCCGAGACGCGTTGCATCGGGCTTGGCACCGACCGCTTGGGCGTACCCTTCCACCGCGGCAGTGATGTCAATCGTCTCCATTTGGATGCCGAGCGTTTCAACCACCAAGTTTGCGTGCTCCAGGCTCTCGGCGCTCGACGATGTGTACGGCATGCGAACTCCGATGACGTTTTCCTTCCCCAGCGCGCGGGCAGCCAAATACGCCGTCAGCGAAGAATCTACGCCACCCGACAACGCCACGATGCCTTTCTCGAAACCCCGCCGGACGACGACCTCCTCGCGAAGGAAGGCAATCAACCACCGTTCCAGCAGATCCGCGTCGATTGCCAGGGGGTCGGCCCCGTCAGCCGCCGAGACGAGCGGAAAGCTGGAGGCGTCGGCCCCACCCTCGGTAACACACGCCATGCCGCCGTCGTAAGTCGGGGATTCGCTTTCATCCTCATAGAACGACTCCAGGAGGTTCGCCATCTCGACTTGGAGATCGGATAGCAATGGCTGATCGGTGCGCACGCGCGTCACGGCACCGTCACTGAGGTTGGCGAAGACGAACGCCTCCTCGAACAGTGGTCCGCGCGCCACCACATCTCCGTCGGGCCCCGCAATTACCGACACACCGGGAAAACCCTTGCCTCCCTCGAATCCTACGAGTTGTGCCATCACGACATAAATGCCGTGTTCACCCGCAATGGTGCGTGCCAGTCGCTCCCAGCGCTCCAGGCTGGCGGGAATCGTTTGGTCGTCTTCGCTCAGCGCCACGACCCGCGCGGGCATCACACCTCGCGCGGGCGACGCGCTGGGAATGAACAAGAACTTCGCACCGTCGAGCGCGGCCAGAGTTGGCATGATAGAGTGCCAAGCATCCTCGCAAATAACTATGGCCACCCGGCCCCAGCGCGTGTCGAACGCCCGCACGCCGCGTCCCGGGTGCACGAACCGCCGCTCGTCGAATACTCCATAGGTCGGGAGAAACACCTTGCGATGAACGTGGAGGATCTCCGCCTCGCCACCCTCTAGAGAAGCGTAGAGAGCCGAATTGTAAATGTGATTCTTGAATGACTCAAAAAACCCGATGACCACATCCATCCGAGGGCAGCCGGACTCGGCGTGTTGCAGTTGCAAATCGCGAAGCAGCGTCCCCGCCGGCACCGCCACCTCGCGCACACCACCCTCTAGGAAATAGCCTGACGTCGCCGCCTCCGGAAACACTACGATGTCCGGCGGCTCACCGAGACCGGCCACCTGAGTGAACACAGCACCGATCCGGCGGAGGTTTTCAGCATACTCAGCCTTGCGGGGCCGGAATTGGATGACTGCTACGCGGGGGTCCGGCATGGCCGAAAGCTAGCAAGGGGGACCAGGAGGCAGCAGGTCAGCGGATAGGGGCGGATGAACGCTGCCTATTGAGATCCGCGATTGACCGGCCGCGAAGCTCTGTACTCATCCGTGGTCCCGGCGGCATCCGGGACGAACAACGGCCGCCCGTACGCACCGCGGCCGAACTCTCCAATCGCCTGCTGAATCTCCGGAGACCTGAGAAACCTGCTCAGCGCTCTGGCTGCCTCCACATTGACCCATGCAAAGCGCTCCGGGTTGGCGACCAGGATATGGTAGGGATTGAATAGCGCCGGATCGTCCTCGATGAAGATCTCGAGGGCCAGCGGCGACTTGTGCGCCAGGTAGGAGCCGATGTCCGCGATCGTATACGCCCCCAACTCGCCGGCGATTTGCAGCGTGGCACTCATTCCCTGGCCCGATTCCCAATGCCACGCAGGATCCGGCTCCACGCCGGCTGCGCGCCACAGCCCCCGTTCTTTCACGTGGGTTCCTGACCGATCTCCGCGCGACAAAAATAACGCCCGGCCGCTCGCGATGGAGGCCAGCGCCGCCGCCGCCGTCGCGGCTTGCCGAATCGCCGCCGGATCGGACGGAGGCCCCAGCAAGACGAAGTGGCTGTGCATGAGGGCTTCACGCTCAACTCCGTATCCTTCCGCCACGAAGTCTGCTTCGCCTTGCGGATCGTGAAGAATCAAGACGTCGGCCTCGCCACGCCGCCCCAATGCCATTGCTTGACCGCTGCCAACCGCCAGCACCCGAACGCTCGTTCCCGAAATGCGTTCGAATCTCGGAAGCAGGTGCTGCAACAATCCGGCATCTCTCACGGACGTGGTGGTTGCCAGGACGACGTCGTCGCGACCTTGGGCGGCGGCGGCGAGTGGCAGTACCAGCGCCAAGGCAACCGCGAATCGTCTCACTTCACAAGTTCGGCTTGGGTGCCCAACGCAGTCGGCTCCACCGGCTGCTGCCCGACCAGGCGCTGCATTCTTCTGGCACTGTGGGGGCTGTGTCCCTGAAACTGATTGTTGAAGTATCCGTACACCGTATCGACACTTTGCGGTAGGGCTTTGAATACTTCCGCCCAAGCCGCGAGTTCTTCTTCCCGATCCAGTTGAGGACGCGAGAAATCGGTGATCCCCCGATCCAGTCCCATCCATCGCACATAGCAGAAATCAGCGGTCGGGTGGGCCGCAAGCTCCAACATCTTGGCCCTACTGACCCATCGGCCGTCGACCAGAGTCAATGCAACGTTGCGCTCCCGTAGCATGCTCAACGTTTCATTCCCCAGCCAAGCAGGATGCCTGAATTCGACCGACCAACGGATATCTTCGGGAAGCGTCGATAGAAAGCTGTCGAGAGTCGAGCGTGTTTCGACCGCCGGTAGAAAGTCGGGTGGAAGTTGCACCAATACAGGCCCCAAAGCTGTTTCCAGCTGACGAATTCGGTCCACGAAGCGTTGCAGCTCCGCTGCGACGCCCACGAGTCGCTTGTTATGGGTAATTTGCTGCGGAACCTTCAGAGCGAATACGAAATCGTCGGGCACCTTCTCTCGCCAGCCGAGCAGGACCGGCACCGCCGGCAGGGCATAGAAGGATGAATCCACTTCGATGGAGGAGAACATGCGGCCATACGGACGAAGCATGTCGGCAGTCTTCGTGCCCGGTGGATAGAACGGACCCACCCACGCTCGAAAGCGCCAGCTCTGCGTACCAAAAAGAAAGTGGGGCATTCAGTTTTCCTCGCTGCCGGTCACTCGGTGCCAATACATCCGCATTTCCGAGATCTTGCCGGCGTCCGTTTCGCAGAAGAGCGCGCCACGAACGTCTATCCACTCGCCTGTCCGACGACGGCGAAACTTGCATCGAAATTCCACGGAGAACCACGGGCCCGCAACGAAAACCTCGCCGATCTTGAACGAGACCTCGGCTTGCTCGCGAGGGAGGTCTCTCCAATACTCATCTATGGCGTCCCGGCCACACAGCTGTGCGGAAAAGGGCTCGGGTATGAAGATCCCATCATCTGTAAATACTGCGGCAATGCGCTCGCTCGATCCTTTCTCCCAGCCCTTGCCAAACTCTGCGATCAGCGCGGCATATTGCTTCTTGGGCTCCGGGGCACGAGCTTCTGTCTCTGAACTGGCGTTCAAGCTGGCTCCTTCAATCATTCCGTCAGTAAAGGTTAGGACCACGACAATCGCGCCGCTAGCCGTCGCGGTCGGACCGGAGCGTCATTGAGGCCGGCACGCCGCGTCATCATAGACGCCGACCCGGGGATCGATGACGTAGTCACCATCACCCTGGCGGCCCGATCGCCGGAGATCAGCCTCGTCGGCGTGACCACCACGTACGGTAACGCACCCCTTGCCCTCACGACGCGCAACGCCCGGATCGCGCTGCGGCTGGCAGGCCGACCAGACATACCCGTACTCCCCGGAGCAGACAGGCCCCGCTCGAGACCACTCGCTACCGCCCCGGAGACCCATGGCAAATCCGGGATTGGCTATGCCTCGGCGGTCCCCGCAGTTCCGCTTGCCCCGGCGCCGCATCACACCGTGCTGCTAGACCTCCTCGATGCAGTGCCACCTCCCGTCACCCTCGTGACCATCGGCCCGCTTACAAACCTTGCGGCGGCTCTGGAGGCCGATGCCCCGTTCGTACTCAGCCGCGTGGGCTATCACATCGGAATGTTCGGCAGCATTCACGAGCGCGGGAACGCAAGTCGGTGGGCGGACTTCAATGCCTGGTGTGACCCCGAGGCTGCGGACATCGTGGTGCGGAGTGAAATGCCCGTCCACATGGTAGGATTGGACGTCACCAGACGGATGACGGTGACCGCAGCCGAGGTCACGGCTCTGGGCCGGTCGCCTCAGGAATTGGCGCGATGGCTCGGTGCGGCCTTGCAGTTCTACGTGGAGTTCCACCGGAGCCAGGAAAGGCTCGACGGATGCGTGATCAACGATGTCCTCACCATAGGTGATCTCGTGGCACCGGGTATGCTCGGGTTCGAGCGCAAGGACATCCGGATCGATCTTGACGAAACCGAACACCGCGGACATACAATGGAAGGTGGCCCGTCCTCCCGCCAGGTCGCAATATCCGTAGACACCCATACGATGCGTCATTTACTGTCACGCGTGTTCGGGCGGGGTTGGTGGGCCCAACAGAGACAGGAAGGTCTGGCATGAGCAATGGACAGGTGCGCGTCGCAATCATCGGCACCGGAGATGTCGGTCGCGGCTGGGCGGCATTGATAGCGGCCGCGGGGTGGCCAGTCGCGCTGTACGACCACCACGGAGAAAATTCGGGCGATGCGCTCGCCGAGATCGCCGACCGGTCCCGGCGACTGGTTGAACTCCACCGAGCCGACAGCGCGACTGTAGAGCGCGGGATCAAGCTGATCACCGTGGGGCGCAGTCTTCTGGAAGCGTGTCGTGACGCTCAATGGATCATCGAGGCCATCCACGAGGACGTGAAAGCCAAGCAAAAGTTGGTGGAGTCTTTGGAGGCGGTGGCACCGGAGGCACGGGTAGTTTCGAGTTCATCGGCCGCGGTCACGGCGAAGCAACTCGTGGCCCGCGCCACTCGTCCCGAAAGATGCATGATCGTCCATCCCCTCAACCCCCCGGAACTGATCCCCTTGGTGGAGGTGGTTCCTGGACCACAAACCGACCGGATGTTGATCGAACTCGTACGCGGCTGGCTCAGAGCAATAGGTCGCGTTCCGATCTTGGTAAAGAAACCGATCCTGGGCAACGTGGTAGGCCGCATTACGGCGGCGGTGTGGCGGGAGGCGATCGATCTCGTGCTCCAAGGTGTCATCGACGTGGATGATCTCGACAGGGCGGTTTCACTGGGGCCCGCCCTCGGCTGGGCCGCTGCAGGACCGTACTTGACCTACCACCTGAGCGCCGGCGACGATGGATTCGGGCAGTTCCTCCAGCACCTGAATAAGACATTTGAATCTGTGTGGGGCGACCTCGCCACCTGGAGCCGGCTCGATCCGGAGCAACGGCACGGTCTGATACACACCGTCGAGCGAACCTATGAAGGGAAATTGGCCACCATTCGGGAGGCGAGGGACCGGCGATTAGCAGCGATTCTGAGAGGGCTGGAAGATGTGAAAAATGAGAAGTGAGAGAAGGGAGAGGGCCACCCCCCACCCCTGTGGGTGATACAGGCGGGCTCGCTCACTTACTCACCTTCTCACACTGCAGTGAGTGAGCCAACTCGTGCCCAATCACCTCTTCTCGATCGCCGTCAAATCGAATAGTCAGCGGTCCGTTGAAGGGCTGTCGAGCGATGACGTCGAACTGCACACCAGGCCTCAGGCCGAGCGATGCGATAAACCGCAGCCGCTCGGAGTCCTTGTCACCCACCATGCGAAGCCAGCCGGCCGACCCGACATCGATTTCCGTCATCGGAACGTAGTGCGTAGTCTCTATTTCTCCGTCAGCCGTCGGGATGGGGGCGCCGTGAGGGTCATGAGACGGACGACCCAGCGCGTCGTCCATACGCTCGATGAGATCGTCCGACACGGCATGCTCCAAACGCTCTGCTTCTTCATGGACGTTGTGCCAGGCGTATCCCAACTGTGCGATCAAATACAACTCGATGATCCGGTGACGCCGCAGCATCTTGAGAGCCTCGCGTTGCCCGGTTTCCGTAAGTTGGACGCCCCTATAGGGGGCATGCTCCAACAGACCGGATTCAGCCAGGCGCTTCACCATGCCGCTCACCGATGGGGGTGCTATAGACAGCTTTTCGGCTATCGCGCTGGTCTGCGCCGATCCCGACTCGGCCTGGAGCCTGTAGATGATCTTGAGGTAATCCTCGATCGAGCGGGATAGACTTTGGTTCTCCGTGGACATCATAGAAAAACCCACAAGTCAGGCTTGAAATTGAAATTTAACCTTGCCTAAAACTAGATGCAACAGCCTCCTGGGACAAGGCTCCACCCACCTCACCCAATCCGCTCCAGAAATGGGGCAACGATTCGGTGAGTCATTCCCCATATGACGTACTCCCCCACCACGTACGCGTCCACCGTCAGACGTTGTCCTCGCACCTCCACTTCGGTGACAGATGCAGATGCGGGGAGGGTTTGGAGCGACACCCAGAGGTGTCCTGCAACCTCATCGCTGGGCTCAATCCGGGGCCGGGTCGAAAGACCAAACACGAATGGCCGGACAACCACCGGGGGAAGCACCTTGATGTCTGGAAACAGATCGTCCAGCTCGCCGAGCAGAGAGCTACGAGGAAGGGAGATGCCGGTTTCCTCCAAGGTCTCCCGGCATACCGTATCGATGAGCGCGACATCCTCCGCATCCCGTCGACCGCCCGGGAGCGCCACCTGCCCCGACCAAGGATCCCCACCTCGCTTCGCCCGCCTGATGAAGAGGAGGTCGAGACCGGACGACCCGGGAGCTAGGATCAGCCCCACAGCGGCCTCCCAGGCTTCTGGCTCTCTGACCCGCCGCGGGGATCGTCCCCCGAGGCGAGCCTTCACTTCTCGTAGAATCGAGTCCATGGAGTCCATCGATTACCGGAACGAAACCCGTTTCACCGGGGTTTCAAACGGGGATACCGGAACGTTGTATATTTGTTGCCGGAGTAACGTGTGGTTGACCTCAAAAAGGAGGCACTCATCTGGAACAAGTTTGCTGTCGGAATGTTGGCTATCGCCACTATCGCTGCGGCCAGTGTCCTGCTCCGCCGAAACCGGCCGGTTGAAGTGACTGCCGGCGACCAGACGGACGGGTCGAAGGGCGTCGAGGGCCTGTACGCCGCTGGGTTGTAGCCGCAGGCGGGGCGGCCTCATGGGCCGCCCGGCTTGGTGCCCTCAGAACAAGTATTTCGTAAGCCACGACACCGTTTCCCCCATCGCAGATTCCAACTCAGGCGTAGATCCCGCCCATGGATGGCGGCTCCCCATCGTATGCGACCCGCCAGCCACGATGTGCAGCTTCACCTGATCGCCAGCCGCCGCATCGTGGAGGCTACGGGCCTCCGACACCGGCACCGTCTCGTCGGCATCCCCATGCACGATCAGCCAGGGAATCTCGACGGCTGCTGCTGCCTTCAACAGGTTGAGTTTGTGGTCCTCGTGCTCTTCGATGTCGTCGAGGATGTCTGTGTATAACGGCAGGATGTCTCCCGTGCGGGCGTTGGGAACATCGATCTTTCCGTCCCGCCTCCACTGGGCCAACACGTCTTGTGGCCAACGGTGAACCTTCCCGATCCCGGCCCAGGTGGCCAACACCGCGACGTCGTGATGTCCCGCTGTGTAGGCAATAGCCATTCCTGCGCCCCGGCTGTGTCCCAAGAGGCCCAGCTTCGTGGGAGAGGCCACTCCGTCTACCAGCGTGGCGGCCAACAGCTCTCGGCACACGATGTCGATGTCTTCCAGGTCCTTGGAAAAGGTGGCATGGCCGAAGCGCTCCGGCTCCGAAAAACTCTCCCCATCGGGGCCGATACCACTCCCCGAGAAATTGAAGGAGACGGCCGTGAGGCCGGCATGTGCCAAGCGGTCCGCCAGTTTCGGAAAAAACCCCCAGTCCTTGAAGCCTTTGAACCCGTGACATATCACGACCGCAGGTCGGTCCTCCCCGGCGGCGGCTGTTCTCACGTCACCCCGTAGCGGCCCGCCATCGGCCCCAACGAGTTCGAAGGTGGTGGTGATTACAGTTGCCATGTGGTTTCTTTATGCCTCCTTCAACAGCTCCCGGCCCATGAGACTGGTTACAACGTTCAGTTGGCAGTGACGATGCGACCGTCTCCAAATACGATGGCCGCCGTTGCTCGCATCTTGTTGGAACGGCGAGACAAAATTCACACGGAATGGTCCGACTGGATCGCCAAGCGGCTTCGCTCCGCCCCACATGTTCGGCGCGAGACAATCGAACGACAGCTCGATTTGATCCTGGAAATCCTCACCGAACTGACCGGGTCTCTCCGTCGCGAGGGCAATGGACTGTGGCTCAGCACTTCTGAGTGGTACGGCCGCACCGCAGCCCTTCGTGGTCTGGCTGCCGGCGAGGTCGTGGAAGAATTCCAATACCTACGTGAACTTCTGATCCGGCATCTTTCAGAACTCGCGACCTCTCTGGTTCCCCGCCAATCCATGGCTGCCGCACTCCGGCTCAATCGATTGCTGGACACGGCGACGGCTCACGCAGTTGTCGGTTACACCGACGCCCTCGTAGAATCGCTGCTCGAGACACAGGGAATTCCGCTGGGTGCCCACGAAACCCAGGAGTCGGAAGTCGAAGACCGGCTTGCCCAACTAGAGAGTGAACTCGCACAATTGAAAGAACTCAACGACTAAAACAATCGCCACTCGCAACGCACGGAGCAACATCTCTTGAACCGAGCGATCGAAGAAACTAGTCCATGACCAACCAAGTCGCCATTGTGGTCGGCCTGTCAGCCGGTCTCGTTCTCGGCCTCGTTGCGGCCGCGACAGGCTCACCAACCTTGATGAGTCTAGCCGAAGGTATTGCGCCTGTGGGACAGGCGTTCGTCAACCTGGTGCGCATGGTAGTGATTCCGTTGGTTGCGTCCACCATCTTCACTGGTGTTGCCAGTCTTGGCGATCCGCGGCGCTTGGGAAAGCTGGGGGGCGCCACCTTGGGATTCTTTTTTGGCACGACGCTCATTGCGATCGTCATTGGCATGGTGACGATGAAAACGGCGCTGGCCATCGCTCCCGTCACCATACAATCGGTTCCCGCGGGGCAAGCGGCACAAGAACTTCCCGGCGCCGTAGACTTTTTTCTGGGACTCATCCCTTCCAACCCCTTTGAGATTGCTGCCAGCGGCGCGCTCCTGCCGCTCATCGTTTTCATGGTGCTCTTCGGCGCGGCGGCTGGATCGATACCTGAGCAATACCGTGCACCACTGATGTCTCTGGCCGAGGCTGTCACCGCCACGCTGGTGAAGCTCGTACGTTGGATTCTTTGGACCGCTCCGGTGGGCGTCTTCGCCCTCGCCGCCCCGATGACGGCTGCTTCAGGCTGGGAGTTGTTGAAGAGCCTCGGCGTTTTCGTGATCGCCGTTGCCGTGGGGCTGGCCATCTTCGTCGCGGCCGTGTACATGCCGGCGGTCGTCTTCGTGGGTCGGATCTCGGGCAGGCGCTTCATTAAAGGTTGCGTCGAACCCGTCGTGATCGCCGCCGGTGCCACCAGCTCAGCCGCCGCCTTACCCGCGATGCTGGAGGCCGGTCAGACCCACCTCGGCGTGTCTCGTGCCGTGGCCGGGCTCGTGTATTCCCTCGGCGCGGCAATCGGCCGTGGCGGAAGCGCCCTGTTTCAAGGAACGGCCATAGTGTTCCTTGCGGCCCTCTACGACGTCCCGATACCGATCGCCGTCATCGGGCCTGTCATCCTCGCCACGTTTCTCGTGTCGCTTACCGTCGCCGGCGTTCCCAGCGCCAGCTTGGTGACCCTGGCACCCGCGCTGGACGTGGCAGGAGTTCCGTTCGCCGGCGTAGGGATGCTGTTCGGCATCGACCGCATTCCGGACATGCTGCGCACCGCGGCGAACGTGACAGGACACATGACCACGTCGGTGGTGGTAGAGAGGCTTTCGGGCGGAGCCAGTAGGGAGTAGGCGTGCTTCTCCGCATCGCCGCCGACCTGATCGTTCTCGTCCACTTCGCGTTCGTCACCTTCGTCGTGGCCGGTGGCCTGCTCGCTCTGAAGTGGCCGAAAATGGCTTATCTGCACATCCCGGCCGCCGTCTGGGGAGCCTGGATCGGATTCGCAAACTGGATCTGCCCGCTTACACCCCTCGAGAATCACCTGCGCCGCCTCACAGGCGAAGCCGGATACGCCGGCGGGTTCATCGAGCATTACATCACCCGCATCCTTTACCCGGCGGGATTGACTGCGGGCATGAGGGTGATGCTCGGCGTGGCAGTCGTGGCCGCGAACCTCTTGGTGTACGGGATTTGCTTTGCCCGGTGGCGCAGTAGGGAGTAGGCATACAACCCACTCCCCACTCCCCACTCCCCGGGGAGTGGGGAGTGGGGAGTGGGGAGTGGGGCTGCATACCTACCCTCTACTGCGCCACCGGCCTACCGTTCTCCAAATGCTCCCCCGTCTCGTCCACTACTCCTACACGCGCCCGGGCAAGGAAACGACCAACTACGATCACTGGCTGGTGGTCGACGATTTGGATCTCAAGGTGTTGTTGATGGAGCGGTACGAAGGCCGGCCGATCCTGATCGACGGAGTCACGATCGCGGAACGGGGTTCGGCAATGCTCTGGTTCGTTTTTCCCGGCGTCTGCCACGACATCGGGAGGTTTCATCTCGCCGACGACACGTTTACGGGCTGGTATACCAACCTCTGCACTTCGTTGCAGATCAACCAAGATGTGTGGGCAAGTACCGACCTGTTCCTCGATCACTGGATGGCGGCCGACGGGCATCAAACGTGGTTGGATGAGGACGAACTCGCCAGCGCAATTCAAACAGGGCTCCTGGACGAGGCAACCCAAACGCTCATCAATGAAGAGCGATCTCGCATTCAAACCGAATTGGATCGCGGAACGTGGCCGCCGCCGATAACCGTGGAATTGGACCTTCAAGCCGCGCGGGGATTATTGAAAGGATGACTTTCGAGCGGATCCTCTACGCGGCCTCTGTCGGTGTCCGCGGATCAGTCACGTTGTTCTCGCTCGTGAAATAGCTTGAGATAGTCTTTGAAAGCGAATACGCGATTTCGCCTTCGCCCCGTCGTTTCAACGAGCACTCCAATTTTCTCCAACTCGGCAACGAGCGCGTTTGCGGTCGGCTGTGAGACCTCCAATGCGGTCTGTACGTTGTTGACTATGACATACGGATTCTTGAACAAGTGATCAAGTAGCTGGAGAGCTTTTCCGGAACGTCGGCCGACGAGCGACGAAATCCGATCACGGGTTTGTTCGCGCAAGTTCACAATGTCACAGGCTGTTCGCGTTGCTCCATCAGCGACCGTTGCTACTCCTTCCAAGAAAAATGACAACCAACCCTCCCAATCACCATTGTCACGGACCGCTTGAAGACGGCTATAGTATTCGTCTCGGTTTTCCTTGAAGAAGATGGAAAGATAGAGCAGCGGCTGGGACAACACTCTGGCCTCACACAGCATGAATGTTACTAGTAGCCGACCGATTCTCCCATTGCCATCGAGGAACGGATGGATGGTTTCAAAGTGGGCGTGACACAACGCGATCTTGATCAGTACGGGTAAATCACTCCCATCGTGGAAGAATTTCTCAAGCTCATCCAGAGAGCGTAGCACTTGGGCGGCTGGCGGAGGTACGTAGCGTGCTGTCGCCAGTGAAGTGCCGCCGACCCAATTTTGAGACTGGCGGAACTCACCAGGCGTCTTGTGTGACTCACCGCCACGCACGCCCTGCATGAGTTTCTCGTGGATCTCGCGTATTAGACGGAGCGAGAGCGGGAGGGTTTTTAGCCGTTCGAGTCCATACTGTAGGGCCGTGATGTAGTTAGAGACCTCTTTGAGGTCGACCCGTTGTTCGTCTTGAGGCAGAGCCTCGTACTCGAGGATATCGGCCAGAGAAGCTTGAGTACCCTCGATTTGGCTAGACAGGACCGCTTCCCGGCGTACATACATGAGCAAGAACAGCTTGGTGTCAGGAAGGATCTGAGTGGCCCCGATCAGCTTGCCAAGCTCCATATCGGCCTGAGATTGCAGCTTGAAGATCTTGGAATCGATTGTGAGGTCGGTTGGAGGAAACGGAGCTGGCACAAAGGCGTCGTATCCCGCAGGTTGCCTAAAATACTGGCCTGCCCTTTGACTGGTTTGCCGCTGGCCGAGCTTTGTCGGAGTCAATTTTCTGAGCAGTTTAGGGTTCTTGTGGGGTTTTTGAGGGCTTTCGGAGTGCTTTTTGAATGGGTTGAGACTTTAAATAAGATAAACAGTAGAAGATTATTTAAGTCGGTTTGCTATATAATGCCACCACTATAAGAGGACTCTCTAGGAGACCTTTGCATAAGCTTAAGGGCAATTGACAGTCTTACTAGGGCTTATAAATAAGATTAAGATATTAAACTTATTTATAAGTAAAAATATATAACTCTATTTATAGACGCAAGGCAAATTCAAAAACAGAGACCCGGCCAAGGCGTTCTACATCTCGGATAGATTCCCTCATCTGAACGGAGGCCTGTTTCAAGCTCAGACGAGTCAAGTTTGAGCCTTGACGGGGCAACTATAAGCGAGTCAGCCAGTTAGGTTGGTTCGCCTGGTCTCTATCTTGGGGCCATCCCCCGGACTTCCCCCCAGTTTGTGTCCCCCATGAGGGTGAATGCCGTCTAGCAACACGTCTGACTCTGGATCAGAAGAGTCCTGGTTCGAGCCCAGGCGGGGCAACTATAAGAGAGTCAAGCAGTTAGCTTGGCTCTCTTAT
>Ga0114950_10002420_pt1 | contig 14311 bp, 12 predicted proteins | sample N075metaG_FD_83503 | JGI IMG/M metagenome (GOLD analysis project Ga0114950, IMG submission 83503) | Deep subsurface microbial communities from Kermadec Trench to uncover new lineages of life (NeLLi) - N075 metaG | ecosystem: Environmental > Aquatic > Marine > Ocean trench > Sediment | place... | reverse complement strand
AGGACCGATTCAGTTTGTCCATAACCATCGCGGATGATCAGGCCGGTGGCCGTTCGCCAGGTCTCAATGACCTCGGGGTTAAGCGGTTCGCCGGCGCCGACGCAATGTCGCAAGGTCGAAAAATGGTACTGCGAAAGATCTTGCAGCACGAACATGCGGTAGATCGTCGGAGCCCCGCACAGCGTTGTTATCGGGTAACGCGCCAGCAACGTCAACGATTGCTCGGGGTCGAAGGTTGCGGTGTGATGCACAAACAGCGTCGCGCCGCAATTCCACGGTCCGAAGAAACTGCTCCAGGCGGCCTTCGCCCAGCCGGTGTCGCTGATGTTCCAGTGCAGATCGTCCGGGGTCAGATCGAGCCAGTAGCGACCCGTGATCTGGTGTGCGAGACCATAACTATGCGGTTGAATGGTCATCTTCGGATAGCCGGTAGTGCCGGAGGTAAAATAGCACAGCGCATCATCGTTGCCAGCGGTATCGACCGTATCGAATTCACTGCTGGCGGCGGCCAATGCCGTGTCATAACCGATCCAGCCGTCACGCTCGGTGCCGATAATAATGCGAGCGGTAAGGTTCGCCGCCGCGTCCGACGCCGCTTCGAGCTTCGGCGCGTTGGCCTCATCGGTAATAAAGCACACGGCCGCCGCCGCCTCGATGCGGTACTCGATATCCTTTGGCGAGAGCTGCGTTGTCCCCGGTGAACACACCGCACCCATGCGCAGGCAGGCGGTCAGGATCTCCCACCATTCGATATTGCGCCCGAGCATGACGACGACGGTGTCGCCGCGACCGACCCCGGCAGCGGCCAGCACGTTACACAGCCGCCGCGACCGTTCGCTCAATTCGGCGAACGTGCGCTTGATTTCGGTACCGTGGTCGTCGATCCACCACAGCGCAAGGTGACTTTCATCTTTAGCCGCCCACGCGTCGATCACATCACGAGCGAAATTGAATTTGGCCGGCGCCTCCCAGTTGAAATCCGCACATTCCTGGTCGTAATCGATCATGTTGGGCATTTTTTTTTACTCCTTAGCCGTGGACGTGATGTTGCGAGAATTTAACCATACCGGCTCGGTTGAGAACATTGGACGGGATCGGGGTCAGGGTTTCGGATCCCTGATCCCTGATCCCGAGCTCAAAACCACTCATCTTGCATGGCCAGGCAGGTATCGTCCGCCGCGGCCAGTAGCGCCAACCGCTCCGGCACACGATTCAATTCATAGCGATAGAAATACTGGCAGGCCTGGATCTTGCCGTAGTAGAAATTTCGATCTGCGCTGCCTGCTGCATCGATGCGTCGCGCCGCCTCGATGGCCTGCTTGAGCCACATCCACGCGATAACGACGTGTCCAAATGTATCGAGATAGATCCCGGCATTGGCGAGAAATAGTGTTACGCCGCTGATGTGACGGATTGTGATCAAGTCATTGGTCGTCGCTTCGAGTTGTCGGATGGTCTCAGCCAGCTGGTCCGCGTGCCCTAGCAATAAGTCGATTGGATGCGCCTCGGCGATGGTCTTTTCAACCTCAATAATAAACGCTTTGAATGCCGCCCCCTCGTTCATGAAGATTTTCCGCCCTAGGAGGTCAATGCCATGAATCCCGTGCGCACCTTCGTGGATCGAATTCAAGCGATTATCACGGTAAAACCGCTCGACCGGATAGTCCTTGGTATAACCCGCACCGCCCAGTATTTGGATCGCATGCTTGTTCGCTTCGAGGCAGAACTCCCCAGGCCAGGATTTCGCGATCGGGGTCAGGAGGTCAAGTAATAGCCCGAGGCGGGTCAATTCGGCAGGGTCCGATTCGGTGCGTTGTAGGTCGAGCAAATAGGCACAATACAGGACCAGCGCCAGAGCGCCCTCAACGGCCGATTTTTGTGCCAGCAGCAGGCGCTTTATGTCGGCGTGTTCGACAATTGGCACTTGTGGCGTGGTCGGGTCTTTCTCATTAGGATGACGACCTTGCGGTCTATCGCGCGCGTATGCGAGCGAATGCAGATAACCCGTATACCCGAGCGCTGCAGCGCCAAGGCCAACCCTGACCCGGGCCTCATTCATCATGCCAAACATATAGGTGAGCCCGAGATGCTCTTGGCCAATCAGATAACCGTGGCACTCGCCGCGTTCGCCGAAGCCAAGTACCGTATTCACCGTGCCGCGATAGCCCATCTTGTGATTGAGCCCCATACACGCAACATGATTGAATGCGCCACGGCTACCGTCGGTGTTAAGCCGGTACTTCGGCACCAGCATGAGCGAGATACCCTTCACCCCCGGGCCACCGCCAGGGATCTTGGTCAGCACAAGGTGAATAATGTTCTCCGAGAGTTCGTGTTCGGCGCAGGAGATCCACATCTTGTTACCGGTAATGAGGTAGTGCCCGGCATTGGTTGGTGTTGCTTTGGTGCGAATATCCGACAGTGAGGATCCCGCTTGCGATTCCGACAAGGCCATGGTGCCGTAGAAACGTCCGGTCACGAGCGGTCGCAAATAGCGTTCCTTCTGTTCGTCGGAACCGAACGCAACGAGCATGTTTGCCGCCGCCACAGTAAGAAAAGGATAGGCCGCGGTGGAGATGTTCGCGGCATCGAAATAGGCATTGCAGGCCTGTGCGACCACCCACGGAAGCTGCATTCCGCCGTACTCAGTATCCATCGCAGCGCCCATAAAGCCCGCATCAACAAAGGCGTCGAGCGCCTCCTTCAGCGCAGGTATAATGGTGACCTTGCTGCCATCGAAGGTCGGCTCGTTTAAATCGAGCTCGGCCGCGTGCGACGCAAACTGTTCACTCGCAAGCTTTTCGGCCGCGTCAATTACCGCGTCGAAGGTCTCACGGTCGTGTGCGGCGTAACGCTTAACGCGGCCTAGATCCGCTACATTTAGCAGCTCATAAAGTAAGAAATCGAGATCACGGCGGTTGATCAAGCGGTCCATCAGGTTGGTTCCTACGACATTTAACTCAATAGAGATTCTAACCTATGCGGGTAAATCGGCGTGGGGCTCCGAGAGCGCGGATTCAAACCTGAGAATATGGGATCCGAACGCCTAGGGAACCTCTGATCATCACGCCGTACGCGCCGCCCAGTGTCAACGCCGATCCATCGAGCGTCCGTTCTTTGCGTTCAAGAATTTCCCACCGGGGCCGATAGCGGTGATGCGGCGCCGTGTCCACAACCAGCACGTGGCTAATCTCCATCGATTTTTCTGCTGCGATTCAGGCCCAAAAATCGAGTGCTAATCCGTAGCCGTTGGTCCCCAATTGGCGTTGATACGGGATAGTAACTCAATGAGGTAAAGAACGATGGCCGAAGGTAATTTTCGATTAGTAACACGTAGCGATTTCGATGGCCTAGTGTGCGCCGTGCTGCTCAAAGAGATCGGCATCATCAACGATATCAAGTTCGTCCATCCGAAGGATATGCAGGACGGAAAAATTGATATTACCAACAATGATATTACGACAAACCTGCCTTACGTGGATGGCGTTCATCTCGCCTTCGATCACCATTCAAGCGAAACGCTCCGTCTCGGCAAGCTGAAGAACAACCACATCATCGATGCGGATGCCGCCTCGGCAGCCCGTGTCGTGCACGACTATTACGGCGGCAACGACAAGTTCCCGAGCGCGTGGAACGAAATGATGGCAGCCGTAGACAAGGGTGACGCGGCCCAATTCTCGCGCGAGGAGATCCTCAATCCACAGGGCTGGGTCTTGCTTAATTTTTTAATGGACGCACGGACCGGACTCGGTCGTTTCCATGATTTTCGTGTGTCGAACTACGAATTAATGATGGACTTGATCGACCGCTGTAAAACCGACTCGATCGATCAAATTATCGCGCTGCCAGACGTTCAGGAGCGCGTTGTTCTCTTTAGGGAACACGAGGAAAAGGCAACAGAGCAGATCAAGCGCTGCACCATCGTGCACGACAATTTGCTGGTCCTCGATTTACGCAGTGAAGAAATCATCTACGCGGTAAATCGGTTCATGATCTACGCACTATTCCCTGAGGCCAATATATCTATTCACGTCATGTGGGGCCTGAAACAACAAAACACAGTCTTCGCAATCGGCAAGTCGATCCTCAATCGCACATCGAATACCGATATTGGCAAGTTATGCCTGGTCTACGGCGGTGGCGGACATCAGAACGCCGGGACTTGCCAGCTCGCCAACAGCGAAGCGAACGAACACCTGGCGGATTTCATCGCGCGGATCACGACCGAAGACTAGGAGGCTATAGCGCATAGGACGATGCTACTTCGGTGGCGGGAGAACGGTCCATTTTCCGATCATTTTCGTTAAATAGTCACCACTATTCGCCGCCAATGATCGAAAATCTATCCTCGATGGCGCGTTCGCCTCGCAACGATTGCTTATGCCCTACTGGCGCCTGGGCGGCATTGCCTCATACGAACGACGCTTAAGGAAACAATTTCATTTCCGACCAGGCGTCGCGGCCGCGGGTATACAGCGTGCGTTCGTGCAGTCGATCGGGCCGCTTATCCCAGAACTCGAATAAATCGGGGGTCAAGCGATAACCAGACCAGAAATCCGGGCGTCGAATCACTCCGACACCAAATCGGTTGACAAACTTTGCCACTCTACGTTCCAATTGCGCTCGTCCTTCCAATTTCTCCGATTGCTTTGACGCCCACGCGGCGATCTGGGATTCACGCGGGCGCGAGTCAAAATAAATATCGGCCTCCACCTCGTCAACCTGCTCGACCATCCCTTCAATGCGGATCTGACGCTCGGTAGACTTCCAGTGGAAACACATCGCGGCATAGGGGTTGTTACGCATTTCATGGCTCTTACGGCTCTCGAGATTGGTGTAAAAAACGAACCCGCGCTCGTCGTAGTTGCGCATTAATACCATACGAACCGAAGGTCGCCCGTCCGGGGTTGCGCTCGCGAGCGCAACCGCATCAAAATCGGCGGGCTCATTGGCCCGCGCCTGTTCGAACCAGACGCCAAATTCCTCGAACGGATTTCTAGGCGGCATATCTCACCGGCATTCATCGCCAATGCGGACCAACGGATAACCGTGGCGGACCGATGCCGGCTGCTGCCCGTCACCGGTTTGGTGCATCAACTCAACGCCCATGCAAACGCGGCGCCGCCGGACGCAAACTACTCACCAAAGGGATGACGCACAACAATCGTATCGGCGCGATCGGGTCCGGTGGACACCAGGTCAATCGGCGTCTCCACAAACTCGGCGATACGATCGAGGTAAGCACGGGCGTTCGTCGGTAAGGCATCGTAGTCGCGGATCCCGACCGTCGATTCGGCCCAGCCGGGGAAATTTTCGTATATCGGCTCAACCTCATTGAGCGCATCAGCGCCGGGAGGCGCTAGGGTCACGGTGCCGTCTGGTGTGCGGTAGCCGACACAGATCCGAATCTCGTCGAGTCCGTCGAGCACATCTAGCTTGGTGATGCATAAACCCGACAGGCTGTTGACAATACGCGCACGTCTAAGTGCCACGGCGTCAAACCATCCACAGCGACGCGATCGCCCGGTCGTCGCCCCAAACTCGTCACCTTTACTCGCAAGATGCTCGCCCATCTCGTCGAATAGTTCGGTCGGAAATGGGCCCGATCCAACGCGAGTGGTATATGCCTTCGTGATCCCAAGTACGTAGTCCATCCAGCGCGGTCCGCAACCGGTACCCGTGCTGCCGAATCCCGCGGTCGTGTTCGAGGAGGTAACGAAGGGGTAAGTTCCATGGTCGATATCGAGCAAAGTGCCTTGCGCCCCTTCGAATAGGAGGTTCGAATCTTGTTTGTGCATACCGTAGATAATTTCGGCAATATCGGCAACCATTGGCAACAAGGTTTCGGCGAACGTCATCTGCTGGTCGAGGATGCGCTGGAAATCGAGTCGCGCGACCTTATAATAGTTAGCCAGAACGAAGTTGTGATAATCAAGTACCTCTCCAAGCTTGGCGGCGAAACGTTCGCGGTGCATCAGGTCACCGACTCTTAGCGCCCGGCGAGCAGCCTTGTCTTCATAAGCTGGACCAATGCCGCGACCGGTTGTACCGATGGCTTGCGCACCCCGCGCCTTTTCCCGTGCGAGGTCGAGCGAGACGTGGTACGGGAGGATCAAGGGGCAAGCAGCGCTGATCAACAAACGCTCACGCACAGGCACGCCGTTGGCCTCGAGCATGTTGACCTCCTCGATCAAGGCCTCGGGGGATACCACCACACCGTTGCCGATGAGGGAACGAACGTTTTCCCGCAGGATGCCTGAGGGGATCAAATGCAAGACGGTCTTTTCCCCGTCGATCACCACCGTATGACCCGCATTGTGGCCGCCCTGGAAACGGACCACAGCATCGACTCGGTCGGTCAGCATATCGACCACCTTACCTTTGCCTTCATCACCCCATTGGGTGCCAATAACAATGACGCATCTACCCAATCAACTATCCTCGATTAGTTGTCCATATCTTGGACCTGCCAAGCCCCATCACAGTGCACGAGTATGCCGGTACAGCCCAATTCGCGCGCGCCTCCACGCTGGCCCGGAAGCTCCTGGATGACCACCATACCGTTGCGGCGAAACTCGGCGATGGCCTCGATCAACGCCCGCTCGCGGCCGGCGGGCGCAAAGATTTTGGGTCGGCTTTCAGGTACGTAACGCCGCGCAGTGATCAAGGTTTTCAGATCCGTGCTAAATCCTGTCGCGGCGCGCCGGCGACCGAAGCGGGAACCGATATTGTCATAGCGCCCGCCCCAGGCAATCGCCCGACCCTCGCCCGGCACGTAAGCGGCGAAGATCACCCCGGTGTGATAGCGATAACCACGCAATTCGGCGAGATCGACATGCAGATTGATGCCCGGAATGCGATCCGCCAGTAGACCAACGAGCCCGTCAAGCGATTCGATTGCCTCGCCTACTAGCGGCGGGGCGCCGGCGAGGACTTTTTTTGCCAAATTGACCACCTCCACGCCACCATTGAGGCTCAGTAAACCGAGGATCCGCTGACGGATCGTGCCGTCGACATTATTTTGATCCAAGGTCTCAGCGACTTCGTATTCGGTCTTGCGCACCAGGGCATCGAGCAGTTTATCGGCCGCATCAGGGTCAAGTCCCGCGGTGTCGGCCAAGGCCTTGAATACACCCATGTGTCCCAGCTCGATGGTCAAGCCGGCGAGTCCAGCAAGTTTCAGCACGTCCGCCATCACGCTGATAATTTCTGCATCGCTCTCGATACCCGAATGGCCAGATAGCTCCGCACCAAGCTGCAGGGGATTTCGCGAACCCGCAAACTTATCCGGTTTGGTGTGTAATACCGGGCCGAGGTAGCACAGCCGCTGGGGCAGGTCGGTTGGCAAGCGGTGCGCATCGATACGTGCAACCTGTGGCGTAATATCCGCGCGGATCCCCATCAGGCGGCCGGTGACCTGGTCGGTGATCTTGAAGGTCTGCAAGTTTAGATCTTCGCCGTTTTCCGACTGCAACGATTCCAGAAACTCGATCAACGGCGGGATCACAAGTTCATAGCCCCAACGCATTAACAGGTCGAGGATATCGCGCCTAAGTTGCTCCAACGGCACCGCATGCGGCGGCAAGAACTCATCAACACCGTCTGGCAGTAACCACCGTTCGCCCTGCTTCATGTCCTACCTCACCAAATACAACACCACGAGGCCCGCCGACATACTTGCCATACCGATTGCGCGCAAGGTCTTGTCATTCATCTGTGCCGCGAGCAGCAGGGTCCGGCGGAACTGAGCGGGATTGAGGAACGGCAGGATCCCTTCGAACACCATCACCAGCGCCACCCCCACCAGAAGATCCTGCCACATCGGCTACTTCCAATATGAATCTGGTGTACGCGCGGCTCCGGGCCAACCTAGCGGCCGGCCGGATTCGAAAAATACTTGAAGAACTCGGAATCGGGATCGAGCAGAAAAACGTCACCGCCATTTTGAAAACTCGTCCTATACGCGCTTAAAGAGCGATAGAAATCGTAGAATTCCACATTCCGATTGTACGCCTTGGCGTATATTTTGGTCGCTTTGGCGTCACCTTCCCCACGCATCGTCTCCGCCTCCCGATAGGCGTTTGCCGCGACTACGGTGCGCGAGCGATCAGCATCTGCTTTGATTGTGATGGCTTCTTTTTCGCCGCGGGCGCGAAATTCTCGCGCCACCCGCGCGCGCTCGGAGCGCATGCGTTCGTAAACATTTTGGCTGACCTCGGCCGGCAGATCGATACGCTTCAGACGCACATCGACGACTTCCATACCGAGCTCTACGCCACGTTCGTTCGCGACCTCAGTGACGATACGCATAATCGCACCACGCTCGCCCGACACCACTTCCTTTACTGTGCGCTTACCAAATTCGCTTCGCAGTGCGTCATTGATCTTCTGGTACAGCAGGATGCCGGCGCGGCGCGCATCACCACCGGTCGAGACGTAATATTGAACGATATCGCTGATCCGGTAGCGTGCAAATGAATCAACGATGACGTCCTTCTTTTCGCCGGTCAGAAAGCGCTGCGGTTCGGCATCGATCGTCTGCAGCCGAATATCGAATTTCTCTACATTCTGAACGAACGGGATCTTGAAATATAGCCCGGGAACAAAATCGAAGCGCTGAATTTTCCCCAATTGAAATAAGATGGCGCGTTCCTGTTCGTAGACACGAAACAGGGACATCGAGGCCACTGCAACGAAAATTGCCAGTACAATTAAGATTCGAGGTAGCATTTTAACGTGCCCCCCGCATTCGGGTTTCAGTTCGGCTGCGGCTCACGTTCTCCTGGGGCGGCGGGGCAACCGCCGCTTCCGACGACAAGTCCAGTTCGCGATAACCGCTGGGTTGTTGGCTCCGCGATGCACGCTCGATCAGTTTATCAATCGGTAGGTACATCAAGCTGTTGCCACCCTTGTTTTGGAGCATGACCTTGGGGTTGCGCGCAAACACCTGTTCGATGGTATCGAGATACAGACGTTGCCGAGTGACCACCGGTGCCTTTTCGTATTCGACCAATAGTTGTTCAAAGCGTTTCGCCTCACCCGCGGCCTCGGCCACAACCTGCTCCCGATACGCTTCCGCCTCCAGCAGTATCCGCGCCGCCTCGCCCGCGGCCCGTTGGTTTATTTCGTTGCGATAGGCCTCTGCTTGATTGATGCGGCGCTGCTCATCCTCACGCGCTTTGATCGCGTCATCGAAGGCGGCCTTCACCTCTTCGGGGGGCTTGGCCGGTTGCATATTGACGCTGGTGACCTCGATGCCGGAGTCGTAGTTGTCGAGAATCTGCTGAATGAGTGTGAGTGCACCGCTACCGATTTCGGCACGGCCCTCGGTGATGACGAAATCAAGCGTACTCTGCCCGATGATGTCGCGGATCGCGCTCTCGGTCACGCGTTGTACCGTGGTGTCGGGATCGGCGATCTTGAACAGGTACTTCTTCACATCGTTGATTCGGTACTGTACCGCCATCTCGACGTCGACGATGTTTTCGTCACCGGTAAGCATGGTCGCGTTGACCGTGAACGGCCGGATTTGATCGACGTTTACCGTGATCACTTCATCAATCGGTCGCGGTAGTTGAAAATTAGGCCCGGGTTGCAGTATGTGGATGAATTTGCCGAAGCGCAGCACGACGCCACGCTCGGCCGGCTCGATGCGCCAGAACGTTGCCATGACCACCACGACCACCAGCCCCAAACCGATCAAACCCCATATCAGCGGAGACATTTTTCCCCCACCGGATCCGTTTGCTGTCGGGCGCCCACCGCCGAACAATCCGCCGAGCTTATCTTGCATCTTGCGCACGACCTCATCTAAATCGGGCGGGCCCTCATCGCCCTTACGCTTACCCCAAGGGTCGCGGTTGTTTCCGTCGGGATCGTTCCAGGCCATCTAAATTTAGTCTCGATTGGTTGCGGATTAGGTGCGGTGCACGATTGTACGGGGCGCCGGCCGCTTGTTCAATGTACGCGCGCGCGCTGATGCGTCGCAGTTGCCGTAGCGAACGCGGGCCGAAACGCAAATGTTTAAGATAGGAAGAATAATCGCCCGCGCCGATTTAAACGGCAGCAGTTTCCGGTCGTGGCGATTTCGACGCCATCGTCGCCTCGACGTCATGGCTGTCAAAATCACGCAGCTCCGGCGCGATGGTTGCCAATAAACTTTGCCAGCGCGCCGCCGCCAATGTGATCTCGATCGCCCACCCACCGGTATCCATGGGCGTCTCGTCGATTACCGCCCCGAGTGCGTATAGCTTCGCCCGCACCCGCGCGGCGTGCGGCGGCACGATGATGCGTTTATGGACGTTTTCGCGATTTAATTGTTCGGCGATCGATTCAAGCAAGAGGTGTAATCCGTCACCGTTTCGCGCCGACACCCAGACCCGGATGGCCTTGCCATCTGCGCCGCGCTCGACATGCGGCACGACTTCGTCGAGTAAATCTATTTTATTGAACACTTCGATCACCGGTGTCGCGCCCGCGCCGATGCGTTCGAGCACACGACGGACCTCGCTCATTTGCTCGCGGCGTTCGGCTGCACCGCAGTCAACCACGTGGAGCAATATCGCAGCGTCCTTGGTCTCTTCGAGGGTCGTTTGAAATGCGGTGATCAACTCCGGCGGCAGGTCGCGAATGAATCCGACCGTGTCACTCAATAGCACCGGATGCTCACCGGTCACGTCAAATCGTCGTAAGGTGGTGTCCAACGTTGCGAATAGTTGATCCGCGGTATAGACGTCGCTATCGGTGAGTCGATTAAATAGGGTCGATTTTCCGGCGTTGGTATATCCGACTATCGCTACGGTCGCCAACAACGCCCGCTTGCGTGAACGGGCGCTTTGGCGGCGTTGACGACGCACCCGCGACAGACGATCATTAATCTGCTTGATGCGTTGTCCAATCAATCGACGATCCGATTCAAGTTGCGTCTCGCCGGGCCCGCGCAGACCGATGCCCCCCTTCTGACGTTCGAGGTGCGTCCATCCGCGGACCAGCCGCGTTGAAAGATGCTTTAGTTGCGCCAGTTCAACCTGCAACTTACCTTCAAACGAACGCGCACGCTGGGCGAAGATATCAAGGATTAAACGCGTGCGATCGATCACTCGACACTCGATGAGGTTCTCAAGATTGCGCTCCTGGGCGGGCGACAACTCGTGATTGAACAACACGACGTCGGCATGTTGCTCGGCCACCGTTGCCTTGAGGCTAGCGGCCTTGCCGGTGCCGATGAAAAATCGCGGATGTGGTCGATCACGGTTAGTGGTGACCGTCGCGACGGGTATCGCGCCGGCGGACGTAACGAGTTCTATAAACTCGTCAAAGTCCGGACCACGAGGATCTTGCTTAGACTCAACGTGAACGAGTACGGCGCGTTCGCCGGCCTGTGGGCGTTCAATCAAGCGTTATCACCTTAAACCTAGAAACCGCAGTTGGATCCGATAAATACGCACACGATGTTGACGCGTCGGAAGAATTTGAAAAATTTCTCATCACCAATAAGGTCACCACGAGTTTTTCAAATCCCCCATCCACATCAATACCTGGCGCATCTTTTTCGCATCAAACCACCGTTTCTAGCCTGAATTCAACTCTCGGGCGGCCCTTCTTCGTCATCGGCGCGCGGCAATTTGACATTTCTACTCGGTACAACCGTCGAGATCGCATGTTTGTAAACCATCTGCGACACAGAGTTTCTCAGTAATATTACGAATTGATCGAATGACTCGATCTGTCCCTGAAGTTTGATGCCGTTGACGAGGTATATCGAAACGGGGATCCGCTCTTTACGGAGCGCATTCAAATAGGGTTCTTGCAGAGATTGTCCTTTGCTCACTGGTTTTTCTCCTTTTTATTTATTATATTATTTTGCGCGTTGGGCCTACTTACGGCTGACCGCAACCAGCCGTCGTCGCCATAAGGTCACCTTCCCTCGACCATACCTGGTATATTCTACCTTAGATAACTCTTTTTAGCGCCACACTCAACTGCCGCTCGACATCGCCGTGCCGGCAATCAAACCAGCGGGCATCGGGAACGGCGCGAAACCATGTAAACTGGCGCTTTGCGAGCTGCCGCGTCGCGATGACACCGCGTTCGACCATCTCCTCGAATTCGTATTCACCCTCAAGATAACGCCAAATCGCTCGATAACCCACCGCCCGTAGCGCCGCGTTGTCGGGACCGAGATCATTTCGCTCACGGAGCGCGGCGACCTCATTAATAAAACCCGCTGCCAGCATTGCCTGGAATCGCCGTGCGATGCGTCGATGTAGCCATCCACGATCACCTGGCGCCAGAATGAGCTTGGTCACGGTAAACGGCAAGCGCGCCGCCGGTGCGGCGCGTAACAATACTGACATCGGCGTTCCACTGAGCTCATAGACCTCCAATGCACGCAGTGTCCGCTGCGGATCGTTGCAATGGATCCGCGCGGCGCTGGCGGGATCCACCGCCGCTAAACGCGCGTGCAGCGCGGCCAGTCCTTGGTCCTCAAGTTCACCAGCGAGCCGTCGACGTAGCGCTTTATCGCTGTGCGGCAATTCTGCAATGCCGGTTTCTAGGATGCGAAAATACAAACCCGTGCCCCCGACCAGGAGCGGTACTCGACCACGCCCGTGAATGGCCTCTATCACCGCTATTGCGTCACAGCGAAATCGCGCGGCAGAATAAACGTCATCCGGATCGCACAGATCAATAAGGTGATGCGGATAGTCCGCCAGCAGTCCGGGCGATGGTTTCGCCGTCCCGATGTCGAGACCACGGTAAACCATGGCCGAATCGACACTGACAATCTCACAATTGAATTCGTCCGCGAGGCCGCACGCAGCGTGGGTCTTACCGCTCGCCGTCGGCCCCATCAAAAAGACGACCGCAAGGTCCGCCGGCGCCGACATTAGTCGTCGCCCGGATCGAAGAGCCGAGATAATTTATCCGTCCCCATGATCACACTGAAATCCTCAGGCGAGCGTCCCATTTTCGCCAAATAAACACCGAGTGTGGCAAACCAGCGACCGCGTTCAACGCCGGTGCGTGGTGCGCGGAAAGCGGCGGCTGCCGCCGATGCTATCGCGTCGATTTCGTTCGCCCCCGCAACTAACGCGGCGGCCATTAGCGTGCCAAATAGTCCGCTCTCAACCTCACTGACAATCACCGGGATTGACCGCAGCGCCAGCCGCTCTTCGCCCAAACGCCCAATCTCAATACCGCACGTTAGCAACGCTGCCAGGCATTGATCACTAAGATCGAATTTGAGCGCTTCAGGGATTATCAACGGCCGCGGATCGCGCTCACCTGATGTGAGCCGGCTGTGCACGACAACACGGATCGCGCGATGGAGGTCCATTACCATTACCGCGTTTTCATGCTCAAATAAAGCAAACCGATCCGCGACAATACACATTAAGTTAGCGGCAGCCGGTGCCAAATGCGGCATCGACACCGCAGCGCCGCGGCGGTGCGAAGCACTCGCGCGCGGTGACAAGACCCCCTCAGCCACCCCAAAGTCCGGTTGCAAAATCGGCGCCGCATAGGCCTGTTTCTGCGGTGACTGCTGCGCTTTATCAAGTGCCTGTTTGACCGCTGCATAGAGCAGATCGTGCACCGTTCTTGGGTCGTGGAAGCGGACCTCCGCTTTACCTGGATGGACGTTGACATCGACTGCTTCGGCGGGTAACTCAAGATGAAGCGCGTAGGCCGCATAGCGTCCATCTTCGATCCCGTGATCGTAAGCCAATCGTACCGCATGGGCGATATGCCGGTCGCGCACGATCCGCCGATTAACCGCGATGGTTTGGAGGTCCGAATTTTGTCGAGAATAATCCCGCTCACCAACCCATCCACGAATATGGAGTGCATCGACCGTCACATCGAGGACTCGCGCACGCGCAGTGAATTCGCGGCCGAATAACGTTCGCCATCGACGTTCTACCGCCGACGCGTTCCGCGGCGCAGGCAGTGACAATCCTTGGCGCCCATTATGAATCACGTGGAATGCGACCTCGGGATAACAGAACCCTGCTCGTCGCAGGAACTGTTGAATGTGTAGAAATTCAGTCCGCGGACGTTTCAAGAATCGTCGCCGTGCCGGTGTTTTTGCGAACAAGTGCCGTATTTCAACGGTGGTACCCAGCGGATGTGGTTGTGGGCGTGGCGGCGACGATTCATCGCCAGAACCGATATCGATCCGCCAACCATGGGTGTCCGCTGCCGTTCGCGAGATGATCGAAACCTCCGCAACCGCGGCGATACTCGCTAATGCCTCGCCGCGAAATCCAAGCGAACGAATGGCTGCGAGTTCCGTCGCTTCGATGAGTTT
>Ga0114950_10002419_pt1 | contig 14311 bp, 15 predicted proteins | sample N075metaG_FD_83503 | JGI IMG/M metagenome (GOLD analysis project Ga0114950, IMG submission 83503) | Deep subsurface microbial communities from Kermadec Trench to uncover new lineages of life (NeLLi) - N075 metaG | ecosystem: Environmental > Aquatic > Marine > Ocean trench > Sediment | place... | reverse complement strand
TCAACGGACACCAGATAGAGTCCAGGGCGCTACGCGTCAATGAGGCCAACGAGCAGCAACCCCGCCGATCCGGCGGTGGTGGCGGTGGCGGCGGTGGCGGTGGTGGCGGTGGCGGCGGTGGCGGCGGTCGCTGGTAAGGTCTCCCTCTTCCCCGTAGTAGACGCTGATCGGCCTTCACACGAAGGCCGATCAGCGTTTCGGACTGGCGCGACCTACCCGAAGGCAATTGCGACGGCCAATTGCAACGAGAATTAGGCCGAACTCATGGCGCGCGACCGTTCACAAGCTTTGATGAAGAATCGGGACACGGAGCTATTGGCTGGCGCTTTTCATGATCGATAACAACAAACTTTCCCGGTCGAGGCTCATGTACTTCGGACTGCCCGATTTCGCGGTCTATCTAGCCGCGATCCCCGTCTCCCTATACCTGCCATTCGTATACTCACGCGACATGGGGCTGGATCTGGCCGAGATCGGGATAATCCTGATGCTCGCACGGATCACCGACGTCATCACCGATCCGCTGATCGGGTATCTCAGCGATCGAACCAACACCCGTTTCGGCAAGCGCAAACCATGGCTGGCGGCAGGTACGGTGGTGATGATGATCTCCGCCTGGCAGCTATTTGCGCCGATGGGGGTTGTGACCAACTGGCATCTGCTGATCTGGTCGATGCTGCTGTGGTTCGGCTGGACGATGATCAACATTCCATACTTCGCCTGGGGCGCGGAACTTTCCGATGATTACAACGAACGCACGCGAATCACCGGATGGCGCCAGGCATTCGGCTACCTGGGCAACGTGAGCGTGCTTCTGATACCCACTCTTTCCGGGCACCTGTTCGGTTACGGCTCCCTGCCTCGGGAAGGATTGACCATTGTCGGGTTCATGGCGTTGGTATTGCTGCCGCTGCTGGTTGCCGTCGCGTTGTGGAAGGTACCCGAGCGGGAGGTGCATCGGTCTACCCAGACAGACCTCCTCGTCAGCAGCCGGCAGATGTTTTCCAACGGTACGTTCATGGTGCTGTTCACCGGGTTTCTCATGCTGTCTATGGGCACGACGTGGGCAGGGTCGTTGTTCATGTTGTTCACCGCGTTCGTCGTGGACGTTGAAGCCAGCACCCAGGTGATTCTGCTCGGCTTCTACCTTGTCCAACTGCTGGTTTTACCCGTCTGGTTGCAGGTGTCGTATCGCATCGGCAAGAAGCAAACCTGGCTGATTGGGGCGGTGATCTATGCCATCGCGAGCCCCGGCTACCTGATGCTGGGGCCGGGCGATGTCATTCCGCTGTGCATTGTCCTGGGGTTGTACGGCATCGCCAGCGGCAATTTCACGGCGATCTCACTGTCGATGAAAGCCGATGTCATCGAGATCGCCGCGTTGAAGACGGGCAATCACGTGGCGGGTTCGTACATGGCGGTGTGGTCGCTGGGGCAGAAGCTGGCCCAGGCCATCGGCGTGGGGCTGGCCTTGCCAACGGTCGCCTACTTCGGCTTCGACCCGAACGGTAGCAACGGCCCGGATGAGCTATTCGCACTGGCGTTGAACGTCACGCTCATTCCCATGTTGCTCTATGCCGGCTCGGTGTTCGTGATCTGGCGCTACCCGCTGTCGGCGGAACGACTGACCCGCTTGCGCGGGGCGTACATTCGCAGACAGGAACGGCGGCAGGCGAGCGCGTAACAAATTACGCAATCGGCGCTCGCCTGCCACAGGCACGTTTGAGGCGTTCAAACCCCGCACGAATGATTCGCATCGTGGCGCCCGTAGCAGACCAAGGGAAAATTCCAAACCAGGGCATTTGCCGGCTATAATCGCCGCACCGGAACCCCGGAGGGATGTCTTGAGCAAGTCCAGCGCAGTCGCGCGTACACCCAGAGCCTACGTCGTCATGGGCGTGATGGTGTTTCTGCATCTGGGAATTCTGGCCGTTTTCTACACGGGTGTCAGCGCCGTCGCCGTTTTTGTGGCCTTCTGCATGTATTTCATCCGTGGCCTGGGCATCACGGCGGGGTATCATCGCCTGCTGGCGCACAGATCCTTCAAGGTGAGTAGACCCGGGCAGTTTGCGTTCGCTTTGGCGGGAAGTCTGGCGGTGGAAGGCGGACCCCTATGGTGGGTCTCACATCACCGTTCCCACCATAGCGAACCCGATACCGACAAAGATATTCACTCGCCGGTCACCCAGGGCTTCTGGCGATCCCATATGGGATGGATGATGACCGAAGGAGCATTTCACGAGGTCGGCATCAATGCTCGGGACCTGTACAAGTTTCCGGAGCTCAAGTTTCTGCAGCGGCACTACGTCACCTTCGTGCTCCTGCAGGTGGCCGGGCTCTATGGCCTGGGTTATGGGTTGAACGCTTTCTATCCCGACCTGGGAACTTCCGGTGCACAAATGCTGGTGTGGGGATTCTTCGTCAGCACGGTGGTGCTCTGGCACGTCACCTTTATGGTCAACTCCGTGTGCCACACCTGGGGCAGCCGGCCCTATGAGACCGGAGACGCCAGTACCAACAACGTGTTTGTCGGCGTATTCGGGTTCGGCGAAGGTTGGCACAACAATCACCACAAGTTTCCATTTTCGGCTCGGCACGGATTGCGGTGGTGGCAGCTCGATACGACCTGGATCCTGTTGAGAATTCTTCAGGCGGTCGGTTTGGTTTCTGATTTAAAACTGCCGAAGGACACCTCCGTCGCGCAGTGAGTTTGCATCAGATCCGCGTTTAGGGTCACCACGAATTCCTTTAGTCGATGCTCCCATGGACGCCGTAACGATCGCCAGGCCGATTTCGACAATGCTCTTGATTCTGCTCACGAGTGTTGCGAGCGCGACAACGGCCGCGCCAAAACAGACGACCCATGCTCAGTCAGTGGTTATCACCATTCTTTCAACTAATCTGGCAGACGGCTCCACCGTGGGAGAATGGGGTTTTTCCGCGTTGGTGCAAGTCGATGGGCGGTGCCTGCTGTTTGACGCCGGGCGGCATCCGGACACGGTGGTGAAAAATGCCGAAGCTCTCGGGATCGATCTGGCTTGCGTGACGGACGTCGTGCTCAGCCATTTCCATTTCGATCATACGAACGGTCTTCTTCCCATTCTCCGGGAAGCTCGCCTTACGAACCCCGATGCGCTGCGCCGAATACATGTCGCTCAAGGATTTTTTCTCTCTCGCCGCATGGTCGGTACGTCCGGCCCCAGAGGCGATACAGAAGTGAACACGATGATCGCCATGCGCGAGCCCCTGGAGGCTGCGGGCGTCGAGTTCATCGAATACTCCCAGCCCACCGAAGTGATGCCCGGCGTATGGGTCACCGGTCCGGTGATTAGGCACCATCCCGAAACGAATTATCCAAAGACCATACAGGTGAACATCGATGGCAAGTGGGTGGAGGACTACGTCCCCGAAAGTCAGGGATTAACCGTGGTGACCGCCACAGGACCGATCGTTCTGCTCGGATGCGGGCACTCCGGCGCGGTCAATCTCCTGGAACAGGTGCAAGCAACAATACAATCCAAGCCGATTCACGCCCTGATGGGTGGTATGCACCTTTTTTCAGCGGACGATCAAACCCTGGGCTGGACCGCGGATCGGTTGCGCGATATCGGTGTGGAACACCTGATGGCAGGGCATTGCACGGGCATCGAACCCCTGTTTCGATTGCGTAGCGCACTGAATCTCACGCGAAGGACCGCCGTCGTCGGAGCGGTGGGATCGCGCTTCGTCTACGGAGAGGGGATCCATCCGACCGCGATCGCCCAGTAACTGCGAGGTAACCGACACGAGCCCAATGGTGATAAGGCTGTGTTTGTGCTAATTGATAACCCACCGCACGAACTGGACTAAGCCAATTAGGAAGAAATCATGGCACTACCACAAGATATCTCACCCCTGAACAGCGAACTCATGGACGGCCTCACGGCCGCGTCACAGATGGAATGGATTGAAACCGCGCCGGGTGCGGCCATGAAGATTCTATGGACCGGGTCCGAGTCGGGTCGATGGGTGGTACTGTTGAAGTGGGACAAAGGATACGTTGCCGGTCAGCACAAGCATTTGAGTTCGGCATTCGTGTTCATGCTCAAGGGCAAGCTGCAAGTGCGCGACGGTGTCCTCAACGCCGGTGACTTCCTCTACGAACCCAACGGCATGTTGCACGGCGAGACGACGGCGCTCGAGGATACCGAGTATCTTTTCATGTGCGACGGGCCGGTGCTGTCATTTGACGACAACGGCTTTACCGGCTATCTGGGATGGGAGGAGTTAGAGCGTACGCGCCAGGCACACCTGGCCGGGGTCTCCGAGCGTTAGGCCAAAGGTCTTCGGGCCTGCTCAGTACAGAAGATAGAGCCAGGTCTGCGGCTGATCGTTCACCGGAGTACTTCATACGCCTGCACGCCAGGCTCATGCTCATGAACGTCAGACTCCGCCGCAGCGAACCAGGGGAGACAGTTTCATGAAGAATTCGCTTACCGTCTTTGGCCACCCGGCCAGCCAACCATCGCGCACCGTGTTCTGGGTGTGCCTTATGAACGACCTGCCGTTCACACTCGGGGACACGACCGGACCTCTGACGGGGACCGGCGCGAACAACCCGCGCGGTCAGGTGCCCTCGATCATGGACGACGGCTTCGCCCTCGCCGAAGTATCGGCGATCGTTTGCTATCTGGCAGACAAGCACCACTGGGACAGTCTATATCCTCAAGACTTGCAGACTCGCGCACGCATACACCAGTTTCTGCACATGCATCACAGCCTGGTTCGGCTTGCGACCCTCAAGCTGATGGCGCCGCATGTCGTGAAGCCCCTGGGCACGGCTCTCGGAAGCGGTGGTGGAAACCCTTTGAGTATTTTTCAGAACGAGATGTTGACCGCCGCGTTCGCCACGGACGATCCGCTGACAGACGGCGGTCAGGTGGTTCACACCATCGCAGGCTTTCTCGAGCGGGCCTACTTCGACGAGGACTCCGCCTTCGTTTGCAACACGGATTCGGCCAGCATCGCCGATTTGGTTTGCTATTCGGAGCTGGGGCAGCTTCGGTTCGCGAACTTGTTCGATTTCAAGGACTATCCGAGAACCCAACGATGGTTGGATGCAATGTCTACGCTTTCAGACCACGACACCATCCACGAATACAACATCCAGCTCGGCGATATCGCCACAACTCCCAACAACATCGAGCGTTTCACCGCCGCCGCCGAGGCCGGCTTTTCGGCGTTGCGGGCAACAGGCCTGGTAACCTGATCAAAACGCTCTAGCAATCGGGGCGCCGACTTTTCAAAAACGCAACGACGCGCCAGATATCTGCATCGCCTTCAGGCAGTTTGCCGCCAAAGCTGATCATGCGGGTAGTCGGTACGCCGTTTGCAATGGTGGCAAAGACCTCCTGGTCGCTGCCGCCGTGAATCCAGGTGCAATCGAAGAGATATGGCGCATCGCGCGCACCCGCGCTGAAGCTGTGGCAGTAGGCCCCACAGGTGCCAACGAAGACCGACTTACCCCGTCTCAATGCAGCCGGATCTTGCAGATATTCGTCTGCCGGTGACCCTCCGCCACACCCTGCGACCAGAATCACGAGCATGCCAACAACAACCACTCGCAAAAAGGTAACGGTCATTGACCTGAGAGCATATCCAACTGATGCACGGACGCGAACGGTCGGTGTGGTGGAATGCCGTGCCGACGCATCGAGGCTTGCACCGCATCGCGAACGTCTGCTCGCGCCAGCACCGCATCGATGGCTTCGCGTAGCGCAACGTTGCCGGTTCGGGTTACCGCATGATGATTCCACCGCAGCGCGGCAGGTGGCTCAAATGCCAGGGCACGCGACACAGATACCGCGCCTAGATCGGGGCCCCACACCAGGCCAGCGTCGGCCTCTCCGCTGGTGAGGGCCGATACGATATCGACGCTGTCATCGCGCATGGTCCACTGGAAACCAAGGTGGTCGATGAACACGTGGGCCACCGTGTTGGCACGCACCGCAATTCGACCGGTGCCCGGCGCTGCGAAGTCGATGCTTGCGCCGGCCGGCACCAGCTCGAAACCCGCTCCGTAGTATGGTTGGGTGAGCACCAGGTGCTGGGCGAAAACACCCAGGGCGTCTACGCCCGGTATCGACAGCTGCACGTCGCAGCGCCCCATCAGCAACGCGCCGTAGTTTATATCCGTGGACTCGATCTCGGTGGGGTTGCGCGCCGCGAGCCAAACCGGCTGCAATTCACGGTTCAGACCTTGCGCCAGAAGTTGCGCGACATCCACATCGAAGCCCCGAAGTGGGGACGCCTCGGACCGTGGCGGATCGGCCTCGCCAAGGCAAACCCGCAATACGCCAAGCGTGGGCTCCGCCGAGCAACCTGTCAGCAGCACGATGAGCGCAATGCGCGAGACCATTTTCAACCTTGGGGCAATTCGAAAACGAACAGATGTCCGCCCTCAGGAATGTCGTCCGGCCCGCCGCTGAACGCAGCCAACGTGTTCCAATTGCCAGAGCCGATGGCGACAAACGTTCGACCATCGATCTGATAAGCCACCGGCTGGCTGCGCACGCCGCCGCCCATCTTGAACTTCCAGAGCACTTCCCCGGACGCAGCATCGAGCGCCAGGGCATAGCCGCGCTGGTTGCCGGTGAACACCACGCCACCTGCAGTCGACAACACACCGCCCATCATCGAATGAACATCCATGTAACGCCAGCGCACCTCACCGGTGTTGATGTCCACGGCCGAGAGATGACCGTGTGCGCGCCCTTCATCAATGTCCGTGATCAATGGTTGTCCACCCATGAACGGCTGGCCTTTGACAAACGCCACGATACCTTTCTGAAACATCTGACAAGCTTCCACCACCGGTATGTAGGCGAGACCAAGCTCAGGATTGAGCGCGCCCGTCCAAGCTCCGTTCATGCCGCCAAGGTTACCTGGACAGACCCGGAAGGTCGGCTCCTCCACCGGAAACGCGTTCGGGTTGACCACCGGTCGGCCGTTCTCGTCGATAGTCGCCCAGTTCAACTCTTCGACGTAGGGCGTCGCCGCGATAAACTCACCGGTACTGCGATTGATGATGTAGAAATAACCGTTGCGGTTTGGCTGCACGATCGCCTTGATCGTCTCGCCGTCACGGGTCACGTCCACCAGAAAGATCTGCGTGTTGCCGTCGTAGTCCCACACATCGTGCGGCGTGAACTGAAAATGCCACTTGCGCTCGCCCGTGTTGGGGTCGATCGCCAACAGGGTGTCGGAGAAGAGGTTGTCGCCGGCGCGCAGATCACCGTTCCAGTCCGGCGACGGGTTACCCGTGGTCCAGAACAACGTGTCGGTATCGGGATCGTAGGCGCCGCTCGTCCATGCCGGTGCCCCACCGGATTTGTAGCTGTCGCCCGCCCAGGTATCGGCGCCGAATTCGCCTTCGGCGGGAACGGTGTAATGGCGCCACAGCCGTTCACCGGTGCCAACGTCGTAAGCATCAAAGAAGCCGCGCACGCCAAACTCACCGCCCGCGATGCCGATGATGGCCATGTCGTTCACGATCAGCGGCGCGGAGGTGGCGCTGAACCCGTCGATATAGGGGGCAAGCTCCACGTTCCATACCAGCTCGCCGGTCTTGCGGTTGAACGCAAGCAGACGCGCATCGAGTGTGGCCATCAGCACCAGGTCACCGCTGATACCAACACCGCGGTTCGCCGGGCCGCAGCAGATCTTGAGATCATCCGGCTGCTGATGGTCATAGCGCCAGTAGAGTTTGCCGCTGGTGGGGTCGAGCGCGAACAGACGATTGTGGCTCGAGGTAATGTACATGATCCCATCGTAGATGACGGGGGACACTTCGAACTGCCCTAACGTGCCGGTGGCAAACGCCCACGCTACGCGCATATCGCGCACCGCCTCGGGATTGAGCTCTGTGATCGGCGAATGCCGGGTGTTGGCGTAGTCGCCACCGTAGAGCAGCCACTGCTTCGCGTCCGCGGTGCCCGCAGCGAGATGGGCCGAGGTCACCGGGCCTTCACCGTTTCCGATATCACCTGGATGGATCCAGTGCGTGGGCAGCTCCGGCAGCTCGCCCGCTTCAAGCCCAGTGAGCGATGCCTGCAGCGCTACTGCCGGGTCTACCGACGCCGTAGATTGGCTTTCCGGAGTCGACTCACCACACGCGCCAAGCAGCGGCAACATAGCCAGCATCAATTTGATGCGATACCCCATCCCCCTGTTCTCCCCTGTCCCGGTTGTGCGAAAGCCATTATGGTGGATCGAACAGGATGCCGGTAGCCGCGTTGTCGTTCTGCCTGCGCAGCGGTTTTAAGTCATACACGACGCCCTGGGCCGCGAGGGCTTACGACGCGCTGCCCCGGCACTCTCCTGTGGACAGGCATCCGCACGAAGATCAGGATCTGAGATCATTGCCTTCAAGGCCACAATACAGGACATTAGAAACCGGCCCTTCGACAACCCCACGCTGGCTCGTTTTGCGTTGTACCTCTTCATTCCACTTGGCTCCTGGCTGGGCGGCGCCATTGTCGAGCGCGGTCTCGATCTCTTCATGTCCTGAGTCGCGATGCGTTGTTTGCTACCATGCGACCCCGCCCGGATCTCAAGGCAATCGCGCATGAAAGAGTACCGCCAACAACGTTTCCAGCCGCCGCCCGGCGCTACGGAGATTTTGCTGGTCAGGCACGGTGAGTCACGGGCCGCCACGGCTGACGACCCGTTTCCGCTCGTCGATGGGCACGGCGATCCAGAGCTGCACGCCGAGGGCCGCGAACAGGCAATTCGCGTGGGTCACCGATTGAAGCACCAGCCCATTAGCGCTGTGTATGTCTCCAACCTGCGGCGCACTCACGAGACCGCACAACCACTGTGTAGCCACCTGAATCTGACCCCCACGATAGATCCGGACCTGCGCGAGGTTTTTCTTGGCGAGTGGGAAGGTGGCTTGCTGCGCATCAAGGCCCATGAAAACGATCCCGTGTACCTGCGCATGCACGAAGAACAGCGTTGGGACGTCATTCCCGGTGCGGAAAGCCACGCCGATCTGAACCGGCGTCTGATGCGGGCCCTGAATCGTATCGCCGCCAAACATCCCGATGAACTGGTGGTGGCGGTGGTACACGGCGGCGTGATTGCGCACATTCTGGCCCACGCGACCGGCGCGAATCATTTTGCTTTCAACGGCGCCGACAACGGTTCAATCAGCCATATCATAATGGTCGAGGGTCGCATTCTGGTGCGCCGGTTCAACGATTCGAGCCACCTGCACCAAGAAATGAGCGGTGCTGAGAGCCAGATGACCTGAGTGGCAAAACATTCATCTGAGGATAGCAGCATGAACGACGACAAGCGCTCGATTACGCCTCGCGCTGACGTACCGATGTCGTGCAACTAGAATGCTTTGGGCCATCGACAAAAAAATCGTTCGCTACATGCTGGAACTTGAAGGACAGCTTGTTGAGATTCCGATCCGCGTGACCTTCGAATACGCGATCGAGGACGGAGCGCTCGTGGACGACACCCTCACACTGAAGACTTTGTATAACGAAGCGGCCGTTCTAAAACGATTCCCAAGCCTGAACAAACAGGATCTGGACGAGAAGATCAGCGTGAGCGTGCGCCGGGAGATCCACGAACACCTGGCATTGGCCGGGTACACGAGCACCGGCTAGGCTCGCGAAGCGACATCAGAAAATCGCCAACGGATTGAGCAGAGACCCTGTGCCACCCGGAACCCGCAGCGGCGCGCCGACGAACAAAAACTCCCACCGGCCTCGACTCGCGGCTTCGCGGGCAAGCGCATCGAGATCCAGATTGTCCAGAATAGGCATCCCCAACCCCACAATCACCAACTCGTGCAGCGGATTCACCTTGTCTTCAACACCTGAAGGCATCACGTCGCTGACGCCGTCGCAGCCGATCATCACGACATCACGGGCTTTTAACCAGGTTGCCACAGAAGCATGCATGCCGGCAGCCGCCTCGAGAAAGTTCCATTGACCCTTCTGCCTGACTCGCTCCCAGCGGCCGGTCCGCACGAGCAACACATCACCGCTCTGCACGCGAACTCCGGTCTTCTTCTCCCACGCCTCGAGGTCTTCAATGGTGATCACGGTGCCGGGCTCCAGGTAGTCCACACCCTTGAACCAGGGCATGTCTACCAGGACCCCCCTGGTGAATACGCCGGCGAAGACGTTTTCAATGCCGAGCTTCTCAGCCCCGGTTGGCTTCAACCCCTCGACAGGAAATCCGTTGTACATCTTGCCGTTGTTGGCGAAGTGCGTAAGCCCGTCCATGTGCGAATGGGCGAATCCGTGATAGTCGACGGAGTATTTGTCGCTGGCAGCCTCATGACCACCAAACTCGACCACGGTCAGCACATGCTCGAACGGATTTGTATTCACCTCGTCCTTGGTTTTGTTGAGATCGAGCGCAAGTGATACGGATATCCCATCGCGGACCAAGGCCGCCGCGGCTATACGTTTTTCCGGCGTGATCAGGTTGAGCGTACCTAGCTCGTCAGCTTCCCCCCAGCGACCCCAGTTCGAGATCTCGGCGAGCCAGCTATCGAACTGGGCCCGGGTAACGGGTTGCTCCGCATAAGCCTCAACGTGTCCAAGCAACGCGACGGCTACAAAAATACAGAAAAATTTTCGATGATTCACGATCCCCCCAAATAGAACAGCGCCTTTGATTCCAACTTATAGCGCATATGTCGCGCATCCGCGCTCAATCGTAGAACTCGGGCGCCTTCCTCAGTGTGTCGGCCAATGCCTTGTCGTGCTCGATCCACAAGGTTGCGCCAGTTTCGGTTATGAGCGCTTCGATCCTGTCCATGGAATCGAGCGTCATTGCAGCGTCGAAGTTGAACGTGGGCGCGCGGCGCAGGCTGCGGTTGGCCCGGAAGTGGTAAAGGTCTCCGGAAAGGATCACCGGCCCGGTATTTTTCAGGTTCACGAGCAGTGCCTGATGACCCGGCGTATGGCCCGGCGTATAGATGATCCTGACGCTACCGTCGCCAAACACATCGTGGTCGCCCTCGAGGATGGTCAATTCGGAATTCTTGAGTTCCTCGAAAAGAGTCGTATCGACGAATCCAGAATCGCCTCCGAATGCGGCGTCCCACTCTGTCTTCTGCATGAGCACGTTCGACCCCGAAAACGCGTTTGCAACGCCCACGTGGTCAAAGTGCAGATGCGAAAATGCTGCATATCCGACGTCGGAGGGTTTTATGTCCATGTCTGCAAGCTGGTCGATAACTGAGCGCTCGTAGGCCATCGTCCCACCTTCCAGTGCGACACGTCCCTCGGCTTGGGCAACCGCGAGCGGTAAACCGCCATCCCAGAACAGAAGACCTTTATCGTGTTCAACCAGGTAGCAAGGTACGAACAGCTCCCGCACCGATGTCTCGTCTTCCTTCAGGTTGAAAATTGCGACATTGTCTAAGTAAAGAATGCCGCAGTCGAATACGTAGAGCTTTGGCTGCGCGAATGCGGTCGTCGATACTACAAGGAGCAAGCCCAGTAGTGTTTTCAATTGGATCTCCATACCAGCATTGACGCCCGCTGCGGATCCCCCGCACGGTTCGTAACGACGAACCACTTCGTTGAATATCTCCCCCCTATCCAGCGGGTCGACAGTGTACACCGTTGCCTCGAACTATAGACTACCCACGGTGTTGGTCATGAGATGAAGCTATGGCGATCGATCCGACCGAATTGCAAGTACAAGCCCTGAGCGGCACCCCGCAGGATGCGCCCGTCATCTTTCTAAACTGCCACAAATACCACGAACGTGCCCAATACGAAGATGGTTACGACAACCCCGACCTGCGGCCCGACGTGAGTGGCAAGCAAGCTTATCATCGCTATCTGTGGGCCGTGGAGCAGGACTTCATGCCTGAGGTCGGAGGGCGTTTCATTCTGGTTGGCGCGGTGGAGCTTGCGATGATCGGCGACGCAGATTGGGACGAGGTGATTATCGGCGAATATCCCTCAAAATCAGAAGCGTTTCGCATGCAGACATTGCCCGGCTACGCCGACATAAACGTGCATCGTATCGCGGGGTTGCTGAACGTTCAGACGTTGTCGTTCAACCAGACAGATCTCGACCGCCTGACCGTCCCGGATGCCTGGCGTTACCGAAGCTAACGCCGGTGCTGCTAGCGCAGCGCACGGAACGACGTGCGGGCCGAATGATGATGCGCACGGTTCGAACGATTCGCCGCGGCGCGACCATGCTTGTGTGCCGATGCAACCTGCCTCGGCTGGGAGGGCTGCTGCCGCTGCGACCGTTGGGGTTGTGGCCGTTGCGGGCTCGACTGCCTAGGTCGGGTTTGGCTGGGTCGCGCCTGGGGTAAGCTGACCCGTGCCTGTTGCCGCGCCGGACTCTGAACTCGCGCTTGCCGGACAACTGCAGGACGAGCCGCTCGCCGCGCCACGGTGGTGCGCTTACGGTCGGCGTTCGGCACGTTCATCACCGGCCGCGCTTGACGTCTGTCTCGCCGTTCGCGACTGTGCGCTCGATCAGCCTTGGATGCTGCACGCGTCACCCGCGCGCTGGGCAATCCACTGCGATGGCTGGTGCGCTGGGCAATTACTCGGGTTTTCCTGCCAGGCACGCGAGCGCTAACGGCCCCAACGGTGCGCGCCGGGTTGGGCCTCGCGCGCGTGGGCCTCGCACGCGTGGGCCTCGCGCGCGGCTGGCGGCGTTGCGAGGCAGTGGTATCAACACCTCCATGGGCCACAAGCGGCTGGTGCTGGGCAGCCCGTTCGCCATCAAAACTACTGCCGCTGCCGCCATCGCCTTGATGCGGGTGCCGATCCTGGCGCCGATAAGAGTCGCTGCGATCGTCGTTGTAGCGATCCAGGCGGAGATTGTGGCGATTCCGATACCGAGGGCTTGCGCCGTGGCGATCGTTACCCGGTTGCCAGTAGTTGCCGGCGTGATGCGTGTATGCGGGCTGAGCGTGGTGCGCGCCGTAGCCGTAGTGGTCGTCGTGGCTCAAGCTCAGGTACGCGCGGCGATAGTAGTGGTGGTCGTAGTAGGCGTGGCCGTAGTAGGGGTGGCCGCTATAGCCGTAGTGATTCACATGCAGGTGGTGCGTGCTCCAGCCAATGCTGAACGCCGACGTCACACCCCAGAAATATCCCGAAGAGAAACCATAGTCAGCTGGATAGGGGTAGTAGTACACGGGGTAAGCGCGCGGATAGTAGTGATACACCGGATAGTCGTTATAAACCGTCATCTGCGCGGGTTCGTAGTACGGTACGTAGATCACCTTAGGGTCTGCGGGCGTGATCTGAATGGAGCCACCGTCGAGGACTTCAACGATCTGATGCTCGTCGCTTTCGAGGTTGCCAGCCACACGGGCGCGCTCCCGGAAGTCGGCAATCGCGACAATCACCTCTTCCTGCTGAATCAGCACCGCTTCGCCAAGCTTCCACGTCCAGTCGAGGTCGTTGTTCATCAGATCGAGCACTTCGGGGTAGTTCAGCAACGCAATGACCGAGTCGTCCCAGTCCTCGGAGGGCTCCAGGCTGTCATCGTCCTTACGGGCCTCTAAGAAACGGACCGCCTGCACGATCTGCAGGGGATAGGTCGACGCCGGCAACACGATGGCGACCAGGTCATCGGGATACAGCGCAATCGGGCCGACCAGCTCCCCGAGCTCCTCAGCAGACAACGGCTCCATGGGTTCCACCGAAACGGTTTCCGCGGAAACTGGCGCGCCAAACAGCAACAGCGCCAGCAGCAGCAAGCCGAACGCGGCCTGGGAAAGCACCGAGGCTCTGTCTTGGGGTCTCAACGAGAAGTTGTTCATATCGCGCCTTCTTCATTTGCCGCGCTATCCCTGGCACAGGTTCTTATCACACTGCAGCAGGGTAGCGAGTGCAACCTGAACCGGAGATGAAGCCGGAAATTATTTTTTATTATTATAAATCAGTTGTTTACGCGCGTTTCAGGGTCACGGGCCGCTGCACCGAGTTGCGCCGGCGAGTTGTTTTGACCATTCACCGACCGGCAACCGCGCCATCGTGCTGGATGAATCCGGCGGCGTACCCGTTGATTCTCTGGCTGCATGCATCGCGGCTGCGTTAACGTATCACCGCAGGGAAAAGCTCATCAGAGCTACGAGCTGAATCAGTCGCGACAAGCAAACAAGGGGGCAACGTGGCCAACACAGACATTGCAAATCTCGAACAGCAGATCTTCGAACTCACCGAGAAGCTCAATGAGCTGCGCAGCGCAAACCCACGTAAAGAAGTTCGCAACTACAGCTTTGCGACGCTCGCCGGAGAGACCAGCTTGCGGGAACTGTTCG
>Ga0114950_10002418_pt1 | contig 14321 bp, 12 predicted proteins | sample N075metaG_FD_83503 | JGI IMG/M metagenome (GOLD analysis project Ga0114950, IMG submission 83503) | Deep subsurface microbial communities from Kermadec Trench to uncover new lineages of life (NeLLi) - N075 metaG | ecosystem: Environmental > Aquatic > Marine > Ocean trench > Sediment | place... | reverse complement strand
CGCGGCTGCGGCCGGGGCCGGGGCTGCGGCCGGGGCCGGGGGAGAGGCCGGGGCTGGGGCCGGGAGGGAGGCTTGCACGTCGGGGATGTACTCGCGGGTCTCGTACGCCAAACGCTTGACGTTGAGCAGGTGCTGCGGGCCGACGTTGTCGGAGGTGATGTTGTTGCCCCAGGAACCGCATCCGAGCGTCATGGAAGGAAAAAGATGAGTGGTAAGTCCCACCGCGCCGAGGGCGGCCACGGTGTTTACCAGAATGCGGTGAGCAGGCTTGCGCAGGCCGAACTGCAGCACGATGTCGTCGTCCGACGAGTGGATCACCATGGTGTGACCCATGCCGCCGAAACGCAGCAATTCGGTGCAGCGAGTGCAGCCCTCCTGCCAATCCTCGACCACATAGAAAGCGAGCACTGGCGAGAGCTTTTCGTGCGATAGCGGGTACTCCTTGCCGACCCCGTCGACCGGGGCCACCAGCACGCGCGTGCCCGGGGGTACGGGGATCCCGGCGGCCTCGGCGATGGTGATGGCCGGGCGGCCGACGAAGTCCGGATTGACCAGGAACCTGTCGGTGATGAGAACGGCGGCGAGTTGCCGCGCTTCCTCGGTGGACAGAAAGTGGCCGCCGTTGGCGCGTACCTGCTCGATGACCTCATCCTTGATGACGCGATCGCAAATGATCGATTGCTCCGAAGAGCACAGCGTGCCGTTGTCGAACGTCGTTCCGGAGACGATGTCGCGAGCCGCCTTGGCAACGTTGGCGGTGCGCTCGATGTAGGCCGGAACGTTGCCGGGACCGACGCCGTAGGCGGGCTTGCCGGCGGAGTAGGCGGCCTTGACCATGCCGGTGCCCCCGGTCGCCAGGATGATGTCGGTTTCACGACCGTTCATCAGTTCTTTGGTACCCTGCATCGTGACGTTCTTCATGCAGCCGATGATGCCCTCGGGAGCGCCGGCTTCGAGCGCCCCTGCGGCCATCACCGAGGCGCTCTCCTGTACGCATCTCGCGGCGCTCGGATGCGGCGACAGAACGATGCCGCAGCGCGCCTTGATCGAGATGAGGCACTTGAACATCGCCGTCGAGGTGGGGTTGGTCGACGGGATGATGCCGGCGACCACGCCAACCGGTTCGGCGATCTCTCGCACTCCGTGCTCGCGGTCTTCGCGCAGCACGCCAACGGTACGCATGCCGCGTATCGCCTCGACGACATTCTCGAGGACGAAGTTGTTCTTGCGGATCTTGTCGGGGATATTGCCGAAGCCGGTCTCCTGGACCGCCAGCTCGGCGAGGCGCTCGGTGTGCTGCAGGCCCGCCGCCGCCATCGCCTCGACGATGGCGTCTACCGACTCCTGCGTGAACCCTTCGAGCTCCCGCTGCGCCGTGGCGGCCGCGCGCCCGAGCTGGCGGGCTTCGTGGATCGACTCGAGATCGCGGTCTCGTTCCGCGTTGGGCATCGGCGACTCTGAAGGGTCCTGACGCGTTCAGCGCGCGCCGGTCAGCGCGCTAGGTGCTCTTGCGACTGGCAGCGGGAGCCTTTTCCGGTGGGGCGGGGGGAATGAGCTTCTCGACTTCTTCGTGCGGCCTGGCGATTACGTGTACGGAGATGAGCTCGCCGACGCGTCGTGCAGCTGCGGCGCCCGCATCGGTGGCGGCCTTCACGGCACCGACGTCGCCGCGCACCAGCACGGTGACCAGGCCGCCGCCGACTTGCTCCTTGCCTACGAGTACCACTTTGGCTGCTTTTACCATCGCGTCGGCGGCTTCGACCGCCGCGACCAGTCCGCGGGTTTCGATCATCCCGAGGGCTTCATTGGACATGCAAATCCTCCTGGAGGGCCTCTTGAACCTGGACGTCACACTGGGTGGCGTAGCCCGTTGAGCGCCATGGCGCGCCGGTACTGCGTTGGCCATCCGTGATGAAATTCAGGTTGGCGAACGGCGCCAACGTAGCATGGGCTCGGCGGGTGGTCAACGGGGGCGATTCCCCCCGGGGCCGCGTCAGTAGTGGATTTGCGCCGCTTCACGCGCAATGGAAAGGACGCTACCGGCGACCTCGGTGCCAGTGGCCGGCCAGCTTGATGGCGCTGCAGCACCGCAGTAGACTCCGACCTGGGTCGCCCGCCCGAAGCGAAGGTCTGCGGAGAGTACTCGAAATGCCAGGGATGATGAAAAAGCGCCGTGGCGCCGCTTGTTTGGCGCGCCTGTCGATGCTCCTCGTGATGGTAGCCGCCGGCGGTTGTGCCGGCGAGGAGATCAACCGCATGGTCGATGCTTCGGTGAGCGTCGACCTTCCCGACAGCGTGCCCTCAGGGAGCCCCTTCGACATCGGCTACACCTGGACGCCCGGAGCTGGCTTCGAGGCGCCTGCCGACGACTTCAGGATCTTCGTGCACCTCTCGGACCCGGCCGGTAACATCTTCGCCCAGGATGATCACTACCCGCCGCTGCCGACCAGCCAGTGGAGCGCCGGGCAGCCCGTCGAGTACCGTCGCGATTCGGTCTATCTTGATCCCGGTCTGCGGCTGGACTACGTGGATGTCCACGTCGGCATGTACGACGGCGAAGGCCAGGTCGGTATCATGCACGCGGGGCGTTTCCAGAACCGCCCGCTGGTGCATTCGGTCATCGTGCGCACCGATGACCAGGGTGGTGTCCCGGTGTACGTGGAGGGCTTCCACGACCGTGAGACGTCGCTGGCAGCAGAGAGTGTCTTCGTTCGAGCGTGGCAATGGATGGGACAGCGGGGCACGGTTGCCTTCGGCAATCCGGGCGTTCCAGCGACGTTGCACCTGCGTGCCCGCAGCCCGGTCGACGCCCTCGAGGGTGGCACCCAGACCGTCACCATCAAGATGGAAGAACGGGTGATCGGGCAGTACGAGGCTACCGTTTCTTCGCCCCATACGATGCGTTTCGAGGTCCCGCGCGAGGCGCTCGGCGACGGTGATTGGGTGGAGTTCACCATCGAGGTCGACGGGTATTTCGTCCCCGCGCAGGTGCAGGAAGGTTCCGACGATATTCGCGAGCTCGGGCTGCAGGTCTTCTGGATGTACCTGGGGGGCTGAGCCCCGGCAGGGCGCCTCACCGCGGCCTGCAGACAAATCTGGACCCGACGAGCTCGATGGCCGTCTACACTGAGCGAGGGGTCAACCGACGCGGCGCGCTGAGGAGCACATGATGGCGAAACAGACAGGCACCAAGATGGAGGCGGCGGAGCTCGCCATTTCGCAGATCGAGCGCCAATTCGGCAAGGGCGCCATCATGCGCCTGGGCGCTGACACCGTGTACGACGTGCCCAGCATTCCGACCGGCTCGCTGGGGCTGGACATCGCCATCGGCGTCGGTGGCCTGCCGCGCGGCCGGGTCGTCGAAATCTTCGGTCCGGAGTCCTCGGGCAAGACAACGCTGGCGTTTCATGTCGTCGCCGAGGCGCAGAAGATGGGTGGTATCTGCGGCTTTATCGACGCCGAACACGCCGTCGATCCGGAGTATGCGAAGGCCCTCGGTGCCAACCTCGACGAGCTCCTCGTATCGCAGCCCGATTCGGGCGAGCAGGCCCTGGAGATTGCCGAGACCCTGGTGCGCAGCGGCGCGCTCGACGCGCTGGTGATCGACTCGGTGGCGGCGTTGGTGCCGCGCGCCGAGATCGAGGGCGAGATGGGCGATATGCAGCCGGGTCTGCAGGCGCGGCTCATGTCCAAGGCCCTGCGCAAGCTCACCGCGGTGGTGTCGAAGTCGCGTACCTGCCTCATCTTTATCAATCAGATCCGTGAGAAGATCGGCGTCATGTTCGGCAACCCGGAAACCACGCCGGGCGGGCGGGCGCTGAAATTCTATTGCTCGGTGCGCCTGGACATCCGTCGCATCGGCTCGATCAAGGATGGCGACGTGTTCATCGGCAATCGCACCCGCGTCAAAGTGGTGAAGAACAAAGTGGCCGCTCCGTTTCGCATGGCCGAGTTCGACATCATCTACGGCAAGGGCATTTCGCTGGTCGGCGAGCTACTCGACCTTGGCGAAGCCGCCGATATCGTGAAGCGTTCGGGTTCCTGGTACTCCTACGAAGGTGAGCGGTTGGGCCAGGGGCGCGAGAACGCCCGTGCGTTTCTCGAAGAGAACGCCGATATCGCCGCCAAAATCCACGCCAAGCTGCGTATCGCGCACGGGCTCGACAAATCAGAACAGGTCGCCGAGGCTGAGGCCGAGGCCGTTGCCGTCGGCGAGCAAGAGCCTCCCGAGCGAGAGCCCGCCGCCCAAAAACCGAAGCCCAAGGGCAGGGTCGCGGCAAGAGTCAGTTAGCCCGGGCCGCCCGCTTGCTTCGCGACTCGTTGAGATATCCAGGCTAGCCCTTGAGGATTTTCTTGTAGCAGAAGAGCGTCAGCCCGGTGATCACCGTCCAGGCCAGGCCCATGAACAAGTATCCGGCGCCGGTCATCGGGCTGCCTCCTCGCTCGCACCGGTTTGGCGACCGGTGCCTCCGTTTTTCCTCCAGGCGTACGCCACCAGGGCGCACAGCCCGACCAGCATGGCCACCATGGTCAGTCGTGCCATTTGAATCCACCAGCCTGCCTCGGGGCTCGACGGCGTGGAGTTGCCGCGCAGCATGATCACGTCCGGGAGCGTGCGGTAGACGTAATCGCCCAGGATGATGAACAACATCGCCGGGGTAACGTACTGCAGCACATACTTGAAGAAAACCGGGATCTTGATGTCCGCGGCTCTGTTGATCTCATCCCACGCCCGGTGGATGCCGAATACCCAGCAGAACAACACCACTTCGATGGTGGCCAGCACAACGAGGCCAAAGGTGCCGACCCAGAAGTCGTACTCGTTCAGGAAGTGCGGCATCAGAAAGATGACCGGTTGGGCGAGCAGGAATACGGTGATCCCCAACGTGATGGCCGCCTTCCGGCGGGTCATCTTGAGCTCGTCCTGCAGGAAGGCCATGAGCGGCTGGCCCATCGCCAATGAAGAGGTGATGCCGGCGATGAACAACAGTGCGAACCACAGAGTGCCGAATAGCTGGCCGCCGGGGAGCTGCTGAAACAGCGCCGGCATCACCGCGAAGGCCATATCGTACGCATTGCCGGCGAGCTCCTGGGTGCGATCGAGGCCGAAGAACACCACCGCGGCCGGTATCGCCAGCGTGCCGCCCAGCACCACCTCGGCAAATTCGTTGGTGGCTGCCGTGGTCAGCCCGGTCAGCGCGATGTCGTCGTTCTCCGACAGGTATGAGGCATAGCACTGGATGGTGCCCACGCCGAGGCTCAGGGTAAAGAAGATCTGCCCGGCCGCCGCCAGCCAGGTCTGCGAGTTGGTGATCTGGCTGAAATCCGGGTTCCAGATGAACCCGAGCCCGGCGTTGACGCTGAAGTCGGGCTGGGCCGGATCCGGGGTTCCCAGCAGCAGCACGCGAGCGACCAGAATGATAGCGAACAGAAACAGCGTCGGCAGGGCATAACGGGCCACCAATTCGATGCCGCCGGAGACGCCCCGCGACAGCACGTAGACGTTGATGACCAGGGTGACGACGAAAAGCCCGTAGGCCCAGCCGATGCCGCCGAAGAACTGGCCGCTGTCGGCGAAGTAGGGGTTGCTGGTGTTTTGCTGATAGCCGGCGAGGAAGGCGCCCATTCCTTCGAAGGTGTCCGCGCCCCAATAGGAGCCCGTCGCTGTGAACAGCGAATAGCCCAACGACCACGACTCGACGTAGGTGTAGAACACCATGATCGTCAGCGGAATGAAGAGGCCCAAAGCGCCGAGGTACTTGGCGAGGGGGTGGTCCCAGATGCGCTCGAACATGCCCGGGGTGGAGGAGTGTCCGTAGCCGCCGCCGTAGCGGCCGATGGCCCATTCCACCCACATCAACGGGAGTCCCAGCAGCAGGAACGAGATGAAGTAAGGGATCATGAAGGCGCCGCCGCCGTTCTGCGCGGCTTGCACGGGGAAGCGTAGAAAGTTGCCCAGGCCCACCGCGTTGCCGGCCATTGCCAGCACCAGCCCTACCCGGGTGGCCCACCGCTCTCGTTCGCTCATCGACCTCCACCGAAAGATTCGGAAACCCACCGTCCGCCAGCGATGCCCCTTGTCGAACACACGAATCAAGCACCATGCACTGCTCGCGCGGCATCGCGCTGGCGCCGCCGTGCCCCGTTGAGATATCCGTGCTGGAGGCTCCGAGTGCGGCGGATGCTATCACGGCTCCGAGCCTGAATCGGCGCTTGCCTGGTCTCGCGGCGCCTCCGCCCGCCCGCTTCACGACCCGTTGAATAAGCGATCTAGGGCGACCCCTACGCGGCCTGCCCGGGTACGCGCCGATCGCGGTAAGCTGCTATTCTCTGGTCGCGCTGGACGCTGTTGTTTCCCGGTGCCACGGCGGCCCACGATCGCGCGGCCGCTCCTACGTCTTCAATAGGTGGGCTCGTAGCTCAGTCGGTAGAGCGCCAGACTGAAAATCTGGGCGTCGGTGGTTCGATTCCGCCCGAGCCCACCTACATCGATCAGGCTGCCGTCACCGATCCGTTGAGATATCCAGGCTAGTCGCGCGCCGAGGCCTCCTTGGCGAGATCTTCAATTTGCTCGCGCAACGCCTCGTCGTACAGTGGCAGCGGCGAGTTGCATGATCTCGGCAGGGCCACGGCCAGGATGGCGGCGATCATGGCGCCCATTACGATGACGGCGACTTGGCCACGGCTGCGCCTGGTCTTTGCCCGGATTCCTTGGCAGGTTACGGGTCGTGCGAGGCGGGGGCAAGCAATGAGGAGGACGGCGATGTTGTTTTGGGGGGGGGCGGCGAGTTTCTAGCGCCGGGGGTAGTATGCGGCGCATGATCAGCGCCGTCGTTGTTGTCGCCTGTGGGTGCTCTCGGTGAGCGGGGACCGTCCGGTGGGAGTTTCGTCTCCCGACGTGTTGCGCGATCTGAAGCTCCTGTTGCGTTCGCGGTACGGCCTTATTCACCTGAAAACGCTCGAGGAAGGGCGGGCGGTATCGTTGCTGCGCCATATGACCGCCGACCTGGGGATCCCGCTTTTTTGCTGGTCGCGGTTGCGGGGCTTGTCGTTGGCGGGAGGCGAAGGCGCGGTGTACGCGACACGCGCGCTCGGCGACGCGTTCGGCCACATTGCGGCATCTGGCGAGCCGGCGCTTTACCATTTCCACGGTGTCGGTGGGGAGCTCGATGGCGACGCCGTGCTCGCCGCCCAACTGCGCGAGGCGGTCACCAGCCTGGAGCGCATACATGGCGCCGTGGTGATCACCGGCGACAGGCTTCAGGTGGCCGAGGGCATGCGCTCGCTGCTCGCCACGGTTTCTTTCCCGGGGCCGGGCCGAGAGGATTTCGAGCAGTTGGTGCGGCACATCGTGCGTGATCTGTCGCGTCGTCAGCACGGTGTCGAGGTCGATTTGAGTGCCGAGGAGCGTGCCATGCTGGTCAACAACCTCGCTGGACTGACGCTACTGGAGGCGGAGAAAATCCTTACCAAGGCGATCGTCGAGGATGGTCGCCTCGACCTCAACGACATTCAACACGTCATCGACGCCAAGCGTGCCGTGGTCGAGCGCGAGGGGTTGCTCGAGTACTATCCGTTGGAAGAAAGCACGGCGCGCGTCGCCGACCTGCGGCGTCTGCGAGAGTGGCTGGAGAAGCGCAAGGCGGTGGTCGCCGAGCCGTTGCGCGCTAAGGAGTTCGGCCTACCGTTTCCGCGCGGCGTGCTGCTGTTGGGAGTTCCCGGCTGCGGCAAGAGCCTGAGCGCCAAAGCGGTGGCCATGGAGTGGAAGCTGCCATTGCTCAAGCTCGACACGTCGACGCTGTACAACAAGTTCATCGGCGAGAGCGAGAAGAATTTCAAGCGCGCCATGCGTACGGCGGAGAACATGGCGCCGGTGGTGTTGTGGATCGACGAGATCGAAAAGGCGTTCGCCTCCGGCGGCGACGAGGATGGGGGCGTTTCGCAACGCATCCTCGGCAGCTTCCTTTCGTGGATGCAGGAGCGTACGGGGGACGTGTTTGTCGTCGCCACGGCCAACAACATCGACAGGCTGCCGACGGAGTTTCTCCGCAAGGGAAGGTTCGACGAGATCTTCTTCGTTGACTTGCCCGACGCGTCGGTTCGCGAGGAGATCTTCCGCATCCACCTCGAGCGCCGCGGTCACGACGCCGGCGCCTTCGCACTCACGGAGCTTGCCGCGATGACCGAGGAATTCAGTGGCGCGGAGATCGAGCAGGTAGTGATTTCGGCGTTGTACTCGGACTTCGCCAGCGGTACGGATCTGCGCTCGGATACGCTGCGGGCCGAATGCGGCGCCACGCGGCCGCTCGCCGTGACCATGGCCGAGCGGGTGGCCCGGCTGCGGCAATGGGCAGAAGGAAGGGCAGTTCCCGCCAATTAGAGTGCGTCTTCATGTTTGCGGTTTCGTGTGGAAATGCAGGCCGTGAACCTGCGACAATGGCTATGCGTGGTGGGTAAGCTGTGATTATGGCAACCTCTGAGTGCGTTTTTGTGTGCAGCGCGCACCGGTGTAGCCTTTGGTCTTGCATCGGTCCGGTGAGCCGTGCGCGCCGAGAAGGCTGGTGCGCCGCAGGGTGGGAGAGAGGGGTTACATGGTAAATCCGCTCAACTTCTTCAGGTCTTCGCGCAAGAAACAGACCTCTCCGGAGGACGCTACCGCGCCCGAAGCTGCAGACGCGCCGGCAGCCGTGCCGGGTCCGAAGACCTCCGAACCGGACCCCGCCGAGTCCGAGGCTGTTGCCGCGGAGCCCGCCACGAGCATGGCTGCGCCGGTGTCCGAAGCCGCTGCAGACGAGGTGGCCGAAGGAGTGCCGGGTGCGCCGGAGCCACCGCGCGTCGGCGACCTGGTCGAGCCCGGCGAGCCCGACGGATCCCAAGCCTCTATTGACGCCGCGGCGCGCGCCATCTATAGCGAGGCGTTGCAGGTGGTCGGGCGCTTCTTTCAAGCGGCTAGTCAGGAGAGCTTTGGACAAGATGCCGCGCCGCTCATTGCCGAGATCGAGGCGGTAGCCGCCAAGCTGGTCAGCGCCGCCGCCGACGAACAGTTGGCCGATTCCATGACCGCCTATGCAGTGGGTTCCTATCCCGACGAAGGTCGCTTTATCGTTCCTCATAGCGTCAACGTGGCGGTGTTGGCGCAGCGTGTGGCTCGACAACTCGGACTCCTGGACCAGGAGATGTCTACCTTGGCAATCGCCGGGCTGATGCACGACATCGGCACGGTGAGAGTCCCCAAGGAAGTTTTTTACAAGGATGACAGCCTTTCGAACGAGGAATGGGAGTTCATGCGCCAGCGACCGACGTTTGGCAGCGAGATCATCAGCGCCCTCGGTCCCGCGTACCGGGCGGTGGGGGAAATCGTCCATCAGGTGCACGAGCGCCTGGACGGCAACGGCTACCCGCGCGGGCTGACGGTGGAATCCATCGCGCTGGAGGCATCGATCCTCGGTGCTGTCGACGTATTCGAGGCCTTCATCCACCCCCGCCCGTACAAGAAAACGGTGCCCGCTGCGGCGATGTACGGCGTCGATAACCTCATGCGGATGTCGCACCAGTTCGGCGACGGGGTCCTCAAGGCCTTGGTCCGCAGCGTGGGTCTCTTCCCCGTCGGTACACACGTACGGCTGAACAGCGGCGAGATTGCGCGTGTGCTGCGGGGGCGCCCGGCCAACCCCATGCGTCCGGAGGTCGAAGTTGTTCTGGATACCCAGAAGAGGCGCCCGGCGCCGACCAAGTATATTGATCTGATGTTGACACCGCACCTTTACATTTTTAAGCCGATCTCGCCCGAAGAACTCGCGGAAGCCGGTTTCAAGTAGGTCGCCGCGCCCGTCTCAGCAAGGAGTTTCCAATGCCGGTTCGTAAGCAGCTCATTGTCGCGTGGCAGAACAGGCCGGGGGAGTTGGCCAATGTCTGTCGCGTGTTGGCCGAGGTTGGTGTCAACATCGAGGCGCTCGCCACCGCCGAGGCCGGAGAATATGGTGCCGTTCGAATGGTCGTGGACGATGTCGACACCGCTCGCAAGGTCTTTCACGACGCCGCGGTGGCGCACACTACGATCGACGTGCTGGTGATCGAGCTGCCCAACCTCCCGGGAACTCTCAGCGAGGTCGCCGGGCGCCTTTCCGCTGAGCGCATCAACATCGAATACTTCTATTCGGCTGTCGCCCCGGGGGTCGAACGCGCCTTCGGTGTGTTCAAGGTGTCGGACCCGCACCGCGCCGAGGAGATCACCCGCGACATGATGCAGGACGATGACTGACACCCCGAAAATTGTCACCTCCACGGACCTGCCCGATGTCTCCATGGCGCGACGCGGAAAGGTCCGCGACGTATACGACCTGGGCGACGAGTTGCTCATTGTCGCCACCGATCGTGTCTCGGCGTTCGATGTCGTGCTGCCGAACGGCATACCGAACAAGGGCAGGGTGCTGACGCAGATCTCACGCTTCTGGTTCGATCGCGTGAACGCCTGCCCGAACCACCTGATCAGCACCGAGGTGGCCGAGTTTCCGGCGCCGCTGCGACAGCATGCCGACGTGCTCGCCGGTCGCAGCATGCTGGTGCGGCGTGCCGAGCGCGTCGACGTCGAGTGCGTCGTGCGCGGCTACCTGATCGGCTCGGGATGGAAAGACTATCAGGCTACCGGCTCTGTATGCGGCATCGAGCTACCCGACGATATGCCGCTGGCGGGACGCATCGAGGCGCCGATCTTCACTCCGGCGAGCAAGGCGGATCACGGGCACGATGAGAACATCTCGTTCGACACCATGGTCGAGATGGTGGGGTCCGATACCGCCGAGCGCTTGCGCGAGCTGTCGCTCGAGATCTACTCGGCGGCGCGTGCTTTTGCCGAGCAGCGCGGCATCATCATCGCCGACACCAAGTTCGAATTCGGCTTCATCGATGGTGAGCTAACGCTCATCGACGAGTTGCTGACCCCAGATTCATCCCGTTTTTGGCCTGCCGATCAGTACCGCAGCGGTATCAGCCCCCCGTCGTTCGACAAGCAGTTCGTGCGCGACTATCTGAGTGGTGTCGAGTGGGACAAGAAGCCGCCGGGCCCGGCGTTGCCGCAGGAGATCGTCGACGCCACCAGTGCCAAGTACCTCGAAGCCTACGAGCAGCTTACCGGCGCGCCCCTACCGGGTACCGGCGCCGCGGCCGGATGAGCCGCGCCAACCTGCAGACTCGCCTGCAGGCTTTGGTCGCCGACATGGTGGGAGGCGGCATCCGCCTGGAGGAGGCTCTGCGGGAGCTTGAGACCCATTTCCTGCGCCAGGTACTGCAACAGCACAACGGCAACCAGAGCAAGGCGGCTGCCGCGCTCGACATCCACCGCAACACATTGCGCACCAAGATGAGGCGTTGCGGCCTGCTTCCCCGCCCGGACTAGGCTGACCAGGGTCACACCCTTACGCCACGGTCTAGCCTGGATATCTCAACGGGCTTCGCGACCCGTTGAGATATCCAGGCTAGGGCGTCGATTGTTGACGCTTTCAGGGGCCGTTGTTACAATTAGCACTCATCTAGCCGGAGTGCTAAGAGCGCTCACATCTGCGCCGCTCCGGAGCGATTTCGAAGGAGCCGCCAGCGGCGCTTTGACCGCCCCGATTCCGACGAACTCATCGTTGTTTACGAACATGTCGCGGTAATTCTCAGCAGCACTAAGGAGTGCGTAAATGGCAGCGAAGAAGAAGTCCGGAGTAAAGGTTCGCCCGCTTGGTGATCGTGTACTCGCGCGGCGAATGGAGGAGGCCGAACAGGTGCGCGGCGGGATCATCATTCCCGACACCGCGAAGGAAAAGCCCATGGAGGCGAAGATCGTCGCCATTGGCGAGGGCAAGCGCCTCGACGACGGCTCACGCGCGCCGTTCGAAGTTTCGATCGGTGACACCGTCCTGATCGGCAAGTACGCGGGTGTCGAGATCAAGTTCGACGACGAGGATTATTTGATCCTCAAGGAAGACGAGATTCTCGGCATCGTCGGGTAATCGCACCAGAGCAACCGCCTACCAGCGGCTGATTTACGGAGGAAATGATGGCGAAAATAATTGTCTACAGCGAGGATGCGCGCCGCGACATCCAGCGCGGCGTCAACAAGCTAGCCGATGCTGTGAAGATCACCCTCGGGCCGAAGGGCCGGAATGTGGTCCTCGACAAGAAATTCGGCGCACCGCAGATCACCAAGGACGGCGTCACCGTCGCCAAGGAGATCGATCTGGAGAGCCCGACGGAGAATCTCGGCGCCCAGCTGGTCAAGGAAGTGGCCAGCAAGACGTCCGATATCGCCGGCGACGGCACCACCACGGCGACCGTGCTTGCCCAGGCGATCTACACCCGGGGCGTCAAGCAGGTCACCGCGGGTCACAACCCGATGGCTCTCAAGCGTGGTATCGATGCCGCGGTGAAGGCGGTGGTCAAGGCTGTGCGTGAGATGTCCAAGCCGGTCAGAGGCGAAGCCATTGCCCAAGTCGGTACGATTTCGGCCAACAACGACGCCACCATCGGCGTCATCATCGCCGAGGCCATGGAAAAGGTCGGCAAGGACGGTGTCATCACCGTCGAGGAGGCCTCCGGTCTCGAAACCAGCCTCGACGTCGTCGAAGGCATGCAGTTCGACCGCGGTTACCTGTCACCATATTTCGTTACCGATCCGGAGCGCATGGAGACCGTGCTCGAGGACGCCTTGGTGCTCATCCACGAGAAGAAAATCTCGTCGATGAAGGATCTGCTGCCGCTACTCGAGCAGGTGTCGCGCCTCGGCAAGCCGTTGCTCATCGTCGCCGAGGATATCGAAGGCGAGGCGCTGGCTACGTTGGTGGTCAACAAGATCCGCGGCACGCTGTCGGCCGCCGCGGTCAAGGCGCCGGGCTTCGGCGATCGTCGCAAGGCGATGCTCGAGGACCTCGCCATTCTTACCGGTGGCACGGCGATCAGCGAGGACATCGGCCTGAAGCTGGAGAACATCAAGCCCGAGGACCTGGGTCGCGTCAAGAAGGTGATCATCAACAAGGACGACACCACGCTCATCGAGGGCGGCGGTAAGGCGAAGGACATCGCGGGCCGCGTCGGACAGATCCGCCAGCAGATCGAGAACACCTCGTCGGACTACGACAGCGAGAAGCTGCAGGAACGGCTCGCCAAGCTTGTCGGTGGCGTCGCGGTCATCAACGTGGGCGCGGCGACCGAGACCGAGATGAAGGAGAAGAAGGCTCGTGTCGAGGACGCCATGCACGCCACCAAGGCGGCTGTCGAAGAGGGCATCGTGCCCGGTGGTGGCGTTGCCTTGCTACGCGCCCAGGGAGCGATCACCAAGTTGAAGCTGACGGGTGACGAGCGGGTGGGTGGCGAGATCGTGCGCCAGGCTCTGGAGGAGCCGATTCGCCAAATTCTGGTGAACGCCGGCGCCGCTAGCCCGGACCTGATCATCGAGCAGGTGCGCAACGAGAAGATGGTTACCAAGGGCTACAATGCGGAGACCATGGAGCACATGGACATGGTCAAGGCTGGGGTCATCGATCCCACCAAGGTGGTGCGCATTGCACTGGAGAACGCCGCATCGGTTTCCGGGTTGCTGCTGACCACCGAGGCGCTGATTTGCGACCTTCCCGACGAGGAAGGCGACGGGCCCGGCGGGGGCGGTGGAATGGGCGACTTCTAAGCCCCCTGCGCAGCAGGCCAGCGTAGATCTTGTCGCGCCGGCACGGTGGTTTCGAGGGCCCGGGGATGGTGATCATCCCCGGGCCTTCATGTTACCTTTCATAATATACGCCACCTTAATGACGGCCGATCTCCGGCCGCACGTAACACTGACTTCGAAATCCCCCCACAAGGAGATCGGGAAGCGATGAAGGCAAGAGATTGGATGGTGCGCGGCGCGTGCCTCGCGGTTGTGTTCAGCTTGGGAACGGCGCTGCCCGCGCAGGCACAGGCGCCGGCCGTTTCCGAGGCCACGGCGTCGCCGGCACAGCCCCTGAAGATCGCCGTTATCGACGGTGAACGCGTCTTGGTGGAGTCCAACATCGGTATTCAGGTGAGCCTGGACGCCCGGGCGGCGGCGGCCTCGTGGGATGTACGGATCGGTGATAAGCAGACCCAGATCGACACCCTGGTGGCGCAGGCCCAACAGCAGCAACTGACCCTGACCGCGGACGCGATGGGCCGCATGCAGCTACAGATCGAGCAGCTCAACGTCGACTTAGAGCGGCTGCGCGACGACGCCCAGAGGGCCATGAACCGCCTTGGCGAGGAGGCTCAGGTTCGTATCAACGCGGTACTGATCCCCGCCGTCGAGCAGCTCGCCAACGCTGAGGGCTTCG
>Ga0114950_10002417_pt1 | contig 14322 bp, 12 predicted proteins | sample N075metaG_FD_83503 | JGI IMG/M metagenome (GOLD analysis project Ga0114950, IMG submission 83503) | Deep subsurface microbial communities from Kermadec Trench to uncover new lineages of life (NeLLi) - N075 metaG | ecosystem: Environmental > Aquatic > Marine > Ocean trench > Sediment | place... | reverse complement strand
GAAAATCCGTTTGCCAGGGACCGCCATAGTAGCCTTGGCTGTAATAACTATCGTAGTTGATACGTACGAATGCAAACTCGCCAGCGATATCATAGAGATCTTCGAGGTTGCTGGCGTTGGGGAAAACCTGGCCATAGGCGGTTGGAAACAGCATAAGACCTAATAGCAAGACAAATAGTTGTTTCATCGATTAATAGTAAACGGTTTGAGGATTGGAACAATCCAGTAGTGTGTATTGACTTTAGCCTTATGGCAAGCCTCTTTTATGCCCTGCAGCCACATTGCTATAACTGTTCGTCTTGTTTATCCTGTCTATTCTATTTCCAGCGTGGTTTAGCCTTATGAGTGCTGCCAAACCTGCAAGAATTTTCCTTTTTACCGCCCTGTTGATTAACGGACAGCTTTGTGTCGCTGCCGATGAACCGGTTGGCAGTCAATCTGCAGAATACTCTGCACTGCAAACCAGCATCCTTCAACAACAAAAGATTGCCGATTACCGGAATCGCCTTGCTGAGCTGGAGACTGAATTTGGTGTTTATGACTATCGTTTGCTGGAGACTCTGCAGGGTTTGACCGAGGCACTGATTGAAGCCCGGGACGTTGATGGAGCGGGCAGTATTTTAACCAGAAGGTTGCAACTGCTTCGTACTATTAATGGTCCAGAAAACCTGGATCAGTTGCCGATTATTTCAGAGCAGATTATCAATGATATCCGTCAGCAGGACTGGGAATCTGTTGCTGACCGATTCGAGTACATAGCTTGGCTGCACGCTCAGGATGAGAATACCGATACTGCCACTTTGCTCAAGATCAGAAGTAATGTTGTAGATTGGCTTCTTGCTTCTATCTATTTTGAAAATCCTGGTTTTAGAATCCGTAGATTCTTAGATGCACGGCAACTGCAGAAAGAAAATTTATCACTGGCTGAAGATTCCTATGAAGAAAACAGCCCGAAACTGATTCCCTGGCTTTATAGACATGCCATTTTGCAAGTTCAGGTTTTTGCCTTCGTTAAATCACTGGATGAGTTGGGTGCTAGTGCCCGTTATGAAATATCGAGTGTGGAGGGTCGTTCCGCTGCGAGTTATCTACGCGAGGGGCTGGGTACGGTAAAGCGAATAAGAAAGATTTTGGAATCCCAGGGCGAACCTGAAGCTGAAGCCATGGCAATGATAGCCGTAGCAGATTTTCAGATGTTACTGGGACTTGGTACGGCCGCGCGCCTATACCGTAGTGCAATTGAGAAACTGAAGGAAGCCGGACTACCTGAAGAACAAGTGGAATCGTTTTTCCTGCGGCCGATTGTATTACCGGTATACCAATTCCATTTTTCTTTGCAGGCAGCTCTTGATGATCAGGTCAGCTATGGTTACAAAGTCCAAACTGAAAAGGAACAAGAACAGGAAGGTGAGGTTGACCTTGAGGATAAGAGTTTCCATCTAGGGGATTTTATTGCCTGGAATAAGTCATTGCCTTTTATTCAACGTCCGCCGATTCCCCAATTGGCGTCTTCGGTGACTATCGAGTTTAACGAAATAGACCTCATTTTCTCTATTAATTCACGGGGAAAATCTACCAATCCAAAGGTTGTTCAGGCGGAACCGGACACGGCCAGGTTCAAAAGGGACGCTCGTGATGCGATTAAGGATATGCAATTTCGCCCGCGCTTTGTCAACGGCAGATGGCGACGTGCTGAATATGTAACAATGCGTTATCTGTTTCTGCCACGCTAATAGTTCTAGCTGGATTCACAGAAGACTTCTTATTTGACTCATTGGTTGTCACCAAAATTCTATAATCCCACCGAGTCCTCTAAATTCAACCAGGACTCCCACCGAAGTCTATCCTGAAATCATAGCGACTCGTCGTCAACTCCCCCAATCTGTGAGCTTGGTAATTGACTATTGCAAAATAGACGCTATATTTGGTCCGACCAATTTGGTCAGACCAAATAGTGATCAATTTTCGTTAGAAGTGGAGTAAACAGTGTCATCCCCAAATTCAGCCAGTCATGAAATTGCTGCAACACTGCGCAATGAAATACTTCGTGATCAGTACCGTGTAGGGGAGCGACTGCCCTCAGAACGTGATCTTTCCAGCCGCTTTGATGTCAGTCGAGGTGTAATAAGAGAGGCATTGTCTCAGCTGGAGGAACAGGGAATTATAGAAACCCAGCCAGGCGGCGTAAGAGTAAAACCAATTGAGCAAGCCACGCTGGCAATCCTAGGCCCGATGCTGGCGTTACAGGAGATTCCTGACCCTGATCTGGTTGACCAGTTCCTGGAAATTTTTACCTTGCTTACCAGACTTACGGTAACGAACGCACTGAGACACGCAAGTGATGATCAGATGATCCAGTTAAACAGCTTGCTCGTAGAATTGAAGAAAAATGCCGACAATATGGAAGCCATGCGTCCCGGTTGGGAATCAATGTTGAATTATCTGACATCGATCAACACCAACCTGGTAGCCAAGCTCATAGGAAATGATGTTAAAGCTCAATTTGTCGAGCAAATGATGAAGTTAGAGATCAGGCCCAACCTGAAACCAGAAGCTGGCCGTGAACTTGCCAAATCACTGGAAATAGCCTTCATGCGACGAGATGGTGAGCTGGCTGCAACGGCATTTGAAAAACATTTTGGTCAGTTACGCCTGGCAATCCAAGACGCCCTTGAAAACATGCAAACCGTGTATCGAAAACAAGCGGTTTAGAGAAATATTGACGACCCAATTTATTAGCAGTTAGGGTGTTTTAAAAGTGAAAACTTTAATGCCCTTAATAGAAACAGCAGGAGCTATTTACATGAAACGGATAATAATGCCTTTTGCCATTTTGGCAGGTGCGAGCTTGGTTGCAGCAGTACTAATAACCAATCCTACGCAGCTTGAAGAGGTATCACCTGATGTTCAACCGGTCACTGTGCGCGTACTAGAGGCACAACTCGAGTCGGTGCGACTTACCGTGAAGTCACAAGGCAAGGTACAGGCTGCGCAATTGGTAAATTTGTCAACGCCATTAGCCGGTCCGGTAATCTGGGTATCGCCCGCCCTGGAACCAGGCGGCTATATCGAGTCTGGTCAACCACTTTTACGTATTGATCCCAGTGATTACGAAATAGCATTGGCTAGATCGCGCGCGAGCGTGCAACAGGCAGAAGCGGAAGCGATCTATGCAAGAGAGGATCTTAATCGAATTCGAGACTTGGCTACCCAGAGCCTGGCTAGCAAGGCACAACTACAAGACGCTGAGCGTAACAATGCGGTAATGGCAGCACGCCTTGCTGATACTGAAGCGAGTCTAAAGCAAGCCGAGCTTGATTTGAATCGTACTGAAATCAAGGCGCCTTTCGATGCAATTATCGGCAGCAAGGAAGTTGAACTGGGTCAGTATATAAACCGAGCTCAAAACATAGCGGTACTTTATGGCGCGAATGACGTTGAGGTTCGCGTACCACTGGCTACTCGCCAGCTGGGATACCTTGATGTTCCCCTTGGTTTGAGAGGAGAGCTGGATGATCAATCAGCCCCCAATGTTCATTTAACCGGAATGTATGGCGGCAAACCTCAGAGTTGGCAAGGCAAGCTGCTGCGAGTAGAGGCATCTATCGATGCAGCGAGTAACTCTGTGCAGACTATCATTCGGGTCAAACAGCCGAGCATGAAGGAAATCAAGTCCGGTAAGACTGGCAAGATTGCATTGCCGATTGGCCTTTATGTTCAGGCAGAGATTACGGGTCGACAGGTGGACAATATTATCGTACTGCCGAGAAATGTGATTCGCAGTAATAATCAAGTGCTGGTTGTTGATGCTGAAAACAAAATATATTTCAGAGATGTGGAAATTCTGAGATTGGAAGAGGATCGTGTATTAATCTCCGGTGGAATTTTGCCAGGCGAGCTGATTTGTATTTCTCCTATCCAAGCTGTTTATAACGGTATGTCAGTTCAACCCATTAAAGAGATGATTTAGCAGGAACCGAGTTTCGCAGATCCAGAAATTTAATCGGATTCACTGTGTATCTTTAAAGAGTTCCGGTAAAAGTTAAAGAAAGGAGTGCTAGTTTGAGAACTGCTATTACCTGGTTTGTTAAAAATCCGGTAGCCACCAATTTACTTATGTGGATTTTCCTGGTGTCCGGCACAATTGCTTATTTGAATTTGCACCAGGAAGAATTTCCCAATATAGACATGGGCATGATCCAGGTTAGTGTACCTTATATAGGAGCTACACCCGATGAATCAGAATCTGCAATATGTCTACGCCTGGAAGAAGCACTGGAGAGTGCTGAAAATATTGAACAGATGACCAGCACGGCTCGTGAAGGCGGTTGTGACGTCACCCTGGAGCTATCTACAGGCGCCGATTTGAACCGGGTGTTGAATGATATTAAAGGTAAAGTCGACGCGATTACTACTTTTCCATTAGAAGCGGAAAAACCGATTGTCCGAGCATTTAGCGCAACGGCTAGTGTAATGGCAATTGCTCTATCTGGGGATATTGATGACAGGACGCTAAAACAAATTGCCGAAGAAATTCGTAATGACATTATTGATCTTGATGGAATCTCAACGGTTAATATTCAATATATCAGACCACTGGAAATTTCTGTCGAAGTCTCTGAGTTTACGCTGAGACAATATGATCTAACCCTGGATCAGATAGCTCGCGCGATTAACAGTGCCTCCCTCGACTTACCTGGTGGAACTATCCGTACCGCGACTGGTGAGATCCTATTGCGAACTAAGGGCCAGGTTTATCAGGGCGCCGAATATGAGAATATTATTGTACGGAGTTATGACGACGGCGGGCAACTACGACTTGGTGATATTGCACAGGTAATAGATGGGTTCGAAGAAGGTTATCTTGACGCGAACGTCAATGGGGAAAATGCAGCAATTATTGATGTATTGAGAGTTGGTGACGAAGATATTATCGCATCGGCTAAGAAAGTACGCGAGTATCTTGATTCGGAAAGAATCAATTTACCCCCCAACTTAGTGCTGACAATCATCGGTGATTCTGCCGCCTCGACACAAGAGCGTATAGGGACAGTAACATCAAACGCCTATACAGGATTGATACTGGTTCTGTTGATTCTTGCTTTGTTCCTACGCTTTAAACTTGCTCTTTGGGTGGCAGCCGGTATCCCGATTGCTATCGCTGGTGCTCTGAGTGTATTTCCTGCCGCTGGACTCTCCATCAGTTCACTTACTGTAATGGGTTTTGTTCTGGTGTTGGGTATCATAGTTGATGATGCCATTGTGGTGGGTGAACGAATTCATAGTTTGGAGCTAAAGGGCCTGCCCAAAGAAGAAGCGGCAATTGAAGGTACCTTGGAAGTTTCTGTGCCGGTAATTTTTGGTGTGTTCACAACCATTGCGGCGTTTCTACCCATTCTTTTACTGGATGGCCCCATGGGCGCGTTTTTTAAGGCCTTAGGTGCCGTCGTAGTATTCTGTTTAATTGCCAGCTTGCTTGAGTCCCAATTGATTCTACCTGGGCATATTGCCCATCGTAAGACCAGCGGTTACTTCATGGAGCATTCTCAATTTGTTACTTTCTGGCGGCGTTTTCAAGGGAGTATCGCCGGTAGCTTGGAGCGATTCTCCAAGCACACATACAGAAACGCCTTGGTAAAGGTTCTCAAATATCGCTATGCCGCCTGGGCCGTTGCAACGTCGGTTATTATTCTTACCACGGCTCTGATGATGAGCGGTCGGGTGACTTTTCAGTTCATGCCGGCAATTGAAGGCGACATCATCTATGCCAGCGTACAGATGCCGGAGGGGGTAGCGGTAAGTATTACTGAGGAAGCAGTTTACAAAATAGAAGCAGCTGCATTTGAACTTTCTCAAGAATTGGATCGCGAACTGGTTGAATTGAAAGCCTCTGGTTCTGCACCTGATTCAACAGAACATGTTGTAGACAGTATCCTCACGGTTATAGGGCAACGTGCAACCCGGCGAAGCGGCCCGCAAATGGGTAACGGAGGCGCCGGAGGTAGTCATATAGCTGAAGTGATAATGAACCTGACCCCATTTTTTGAGCGTGGCGAATTGAGTTCTGCAGCTATAAGGGATCGTTGGCGTGACAAGGTTGGCTCTGTTGCCGACGCTCTGGAACTATCCTTTGTGTCAGATACTTTCTCTGCCGGTGATGCTATAAATTTCCGCTTGGAAAGTCGCGATGAGGGTAATTTACAAGTCGCAGCGACAGAGCTGCGCGGTGAACTCGCCCGGTATCCAGGTGTGTTTGATATAACTGACTCGTTCAGAGCTGGAAAGCAGGAAGTGCAAATTGAAATTCTTGATGCAGGAAAGACATTGGGCCTTACCCTTAATGATATAGCTACTCAGGTACGTCAGGCATTCTATGGCTCTGAAGCACAACGTATACAACGGGGTACTGACGACATCAGGGTTATGGTTCGTTATCCGGAAAGTGAGAGGGAATCGCTAAATAATCTTGAGGATATGTTGATTCGCACACCCGGTGGTGCTGAAGTGCCGTTTTCCAGTATCGCTGATTTTTCCTTAGGAAACGGATACTCCAGCATCAATCGTCAGGACGGGAAGCGCGTGATCACTGTTCGTGGGGATATTGATCGGTCGGTAGTGAAGCCAGAAGAAATTCGCCGGGAAATAATCAACAAATTTCAGGGAGATTGGAGCAATCGCCTAGGCGTGGAAATTGTAATTGGTGGTGAAGGTGAGCAGCAAATGAGATCCCTGGATGGTCTAGTATCGACGTTCCCTCTTGCCTTGATGATCATATTTGCCTTGTTGGCCATCCCATTAAAGTCTTATATGCAACCGCTTATCATCATGAGTGTAATACCGTTCGGCGCCGTTGGGGCGATCCTTGGTCATTTCATAATGGGGGCTGACCTGGTGTTTTTTTCCATGTTAGGGATTATTGCTCTCAGTGGCGTGGTGGTTAATTCAAGTCTGGTACTAGTTGTAAATATTAATCGTCTACGCGCTAAAAGTTACACTATTGAACGTGCGGTTATTTCGGCGGGTATAGGGCGTTTCAGACCTATCTTTCTGACGTCTGTTACAACGTTTACAGGGCTTGTTCCATTGATGTTTTCGGCAAGCCCGGCCACCATTTTTATTATTCCTATGGCGATATCCTTGGCTTGGGGCGTGTTGTTTGCAACGGTGATTACCTTGTTTCTGGTACCTAGTTTGTACTTGATACTACACGATGTCATCGGTTACGGAGATATACCGTCTGAGGCGGAAGAGTCAGGGTTAGGCGAAGTGGTCTATCAGGATTGACCTGATTAGGTGGCTGAATCGAAACCTATGTAGCGCAATAGTCCTGTATGACCTGCGCTACGGATTTCCTTCTTTACAAAACTTCATAAACACTCTGAAGAGTTGAGTGCCTCGGTGATCTATGCGTGGGTTCAGGGACGAAATTTTCTAGAATTCTTTGTAAACCAGATCGAATAAATTGCGTTAAATGTTACAGAAGGACTGATAATGCCAGGGACGGCACCTTTTTTTAACGGAGACTCAACTAATGAACAGGATATTAAGGACAACATCATTGATGGCTACACTGTTACTGACAACCGGATTGTCTGGTGTTGCATTGGCTCAGGATGATAGCCAGGACCAGCAAGCAATTGAAAGGGAGGCGCGTCGCGCGGAAATTCAACAACAGCGGCAGCAGAGGTTGGAAACCCGCCGGCAGGAATTTGCGAACCTGACAGATGAGGAGCAAGCGGAAAGACGAGAGCAGCGCAGTCAGCAAGAAGGACAACAGCGAGAACGTATGCAGCAACGACGAGAGGAATTTGGCAACTTGACAGAGGAAGAACGCACTGCACGTCGGGAACAATCGCGTAAACGGTTTGAGGGTTTGAGTGACGAACAGCGTCGAACTGCGCGGGAAAGCCGTGGTAACCGTCGTCCTGGAGGCGATGGGCAGCGACAAAGACGGGGTAGCGGGAATGGTTCCCGAGGAAATTAGGGAATCAGTTAAAGAAACACATTTAGGTAACTTGACCCGCGCTGCGTTAGTTGAAATGCGCGGGTTTTTTTGCACCAATAAAATCGAGAAATACGAATCGCTATGCTTCTGATTGAATCACTATCCCGAACAGTTGCCCCCGCCCAACACACAGAATTTTGCACAATGGGGGTGATTCAGTTTGACGCTTTGCCATGCTTCTTTCAATGTCGTGCCCATGTTGAATCGTTGATCGTAGGGTAAAAGCGTGCAAGCCATAACTGAAAGATTTGCATCGCCTTTCCGCTTAACCACCATCCGAGAATTTGAACACATTATATTCGCTGGATCTTTATCCAGAATTTCCCAACAGCTTGTAGTAATTTCCGGCACATCGACCGATAAGTCCATTTCAGGAAACAAAATCAACTGCCCAGCGTCGGTGGCGCACAGGTTAATATTTTCTTCCTGGAACAATCTGTCGTAGCCGATTCGCAATGATGCTTCGTCCTCCTCCCAATAAGTTCGGCCGGCCACACTGAAGGAGATACCCTCAGCCGATAACCACTTTAGACCTTTCAACGCGGGTTTCCAGGATCTTTTACCGCGCTCCATAGCGTGTAGTTTTTCGCTATAGTGGTCTAGTGAGACACGAATCTTGAGTTGATTGCCATATTTGGTGTTCATTTTAGCCAGTGCATTTTGTTGTCTATGCATGGTATTCATCGCATTGGTCAGCACTAAGACTTTAAACCCACGTTGCAGGCAGAGCTCCATTATGGGAACCATATCGTTATTGAGAAATGGCTCGCCGCCGGTAAATGCAATCTCGCTGGTTGGATAATTCTCTGCTTCGATTTCATCCAATAGAGTCCGAACTTCATCCAATACGATATAAGATAATCGGTCATTGGTCGGCGTGGATTCGATATAGCAATTTTTGCAGCTGAGATTGCATAGGCTACCTGTGTTGATCCACAGTGTTTCCAGGTTCCGCGGATCAACAGAGGCGCGTCGTTCACCGGTCACGGTGAAATCAGGGTCGGAGAATTTAACCGCAACAGGCTGAATTTCCTTAACTTCCAGTTTTTGCACCTTCATTTCCATGATTAGCAGCAGCTTGGCTCTTTAGTCTGTTGAGTTTGAGGCACATCTTCGGTGTTATCTTGGTAGGGGATCTCTGTTCCACAAACGGGAAATAGGCCGAAGTGTCGTTCGAAATTACCATAAAATTCGAAAAATTTTCTATAGCGGGTGTTAGCCAGCATTCGCCAGGTGTTTCCGCAGACCGGTACATCCTTGCCGATTTCGAATAGGTGATGATTATCTAACTTAAAACAGGCAGGCTCTTCTTGTACGCCGCCAAGATACTTGACTGATTGTCCGTAATCTTCGCAGGCGGGTTCCAGTTCAGGCAATTTGAACAGGCGATGAGTGACAGAGTAAAATTTATAACCGGCTGTTTTCTCCAGAACCGAATCATTTTCAATCGTCAATCTACGTGACTCGACAATTCGTGGGTCTGAAAACCCGACCTTTCTGGCCAAATTGAGAAAATCGTTCCAATATAATGCGCCACTCAAACACTCGCCATACAATTCTTTGTCATTAGTCAGGTGCCTTGGAATTCTTCGATTGCAGTACACATCAGAAAAATAAAATTCACCGCCCTCCTTCAAGACACGAAAGGCTTCTTCCAATACAGCCTGTTTGTTTGCGGCCAGGTTAACTACGCAATTGGAAACGATAACATCAAAATCCTCTGACTGGATTTCAACCTCTTTTAGATTTTGAATATTGCCTTTTACGAAATCGACATTGGAGTTCCCGTAGGCAAACTTCGATCGGTGCCACTCGATATGTCGGTTGGCTACTTCTATCTGTTCATCTGTCATGTCGATCCCAAGCACGTAACCGTCTTCACTCACCAGTTGGGAAAGCAAATAACAGTCTCGTCCGGCCCCACTGCCAAGATCCAGCACTCTCAGTCCCCGGACTTGAGTTGGAATTGTCAATCCGCAACCATAATATTTGCTCAACACTTCATCATGAATGTTTTTAAGAGCCTGCTTGATTTGGGTTGAGTAGCTAATGTCGGTACAACAGGCGTTGGTTTTTAAGTCATCGCTGCCCTGCAACACCTTGCCGTAATAATCCTGAACTTCATTTTCTAATTGGCTTACTTCTTTCACAAAAAACTCCTACGCCAGCCTTATATTGTCAATTCCACTAAGATTAAACAAAAAGACCTTTGATTGACATGAACTATTTCAGCCATTAAGCAGTTCGATGTTTTTTATTACTAGCTGAATTGGCTGCCATTTATCAGAAAGTGAGTTGCAATACTGGCAAAGTAACCGAGCATAATTGCCCAGGACCACTTAAGGTGGGAGAAGAATGTGTAAACCCCGCGCGCCTGCCCCATGACAGCAACACCAGCGGCAGAGCCGATTGAAAGCATCGAACCGCCAACGCCGGCGGTCAGTGTTACCAACAGCCATTGACCTTGATCCATATCCGGGCTCATTTCAAGAACCGCAAACATAACCGGGATGTTGTCTACTATTGCTGAAGCAAATCCAACTATTATATTCGCGGTTGTTGCGCCCAGGTCGCCATACATGAACTCAGAAACCAGCGCGAGATAACCCAATGCACCGAGACCCCCAACGCAAAGAATTATGCCATAAAAAAATATCAAGGTGTCCCACTCGGCCCGTTGTAGGTTTTTATAAATGTCATAGGGCTGTCCAGTTCCATGCAAATTATCAAGCTCCATGGAGCCCTGGAACATGGCGTCGTCTTCACTCTCCAGAGAATGCCCATCAGTGGCATTCATATAGGATCTATCACGTAAATGCAGATAGTAGCCAAAGAGTTTTAATAAGCCGAGACCGGTCATCATACCAAGCACTGGTGGTAGGTACAGGAAGTTATGGAATGAGACCGCCATAAATATGGTCAGGATGAACAAACCAACAACAACCCAGCCTCCAAATTTAACCTCAGCTTTGCCACTTACGGACTCAGGCTTTTCGTTAGGTATGGCAAAACTCATTATACCGGCGATTACCAACCAGTTGACTAGTGATGGGATGAACAAAGTAAAAAATTCCTGGAACTCTACTGTACCAGACTGCCAAACCATCAACGTGGTTATGTCGCCAAACGGGCTGAACGCTCCACCTGAGTTGGCAGCAACGACAACGTTAATACAGGCGATAGAAACAAATTTTACATTAGAGCCACCAACAGCTGTCACCACCGCCGCCATTAGCAGGGCGGTAGTGAGGTTATCGGCGACCGGAGACATGAAAAAAGAAAGCAGGCCAGTAATCCAGAAGATCTGTTTGAAGGTAAAACCCTGCGAAACCAGCTTGACGCGTAAGAGATTAAAAACGCCGCGTTCTTCCATGGTGTTGATGTAAGTCATGGCGGCTAGCAGAAACAGAAAAAGCTCCACAAATTCAAGCAGATTGTGTCGCACCAGTTCTTCTGCCAGTTGGGTCTCACCCTGCTGTATAAAGGCGATGGCAACCAGAATCCAGATAACACCAGCGGCGACGACAGCAGGTTTGGATTTTCGCAAGTGAATATTTTCTTCACTTATGATGAATGCATAGGCAAGGATAAAGACAAAGATAGCCGCAAAGCCAAAAGCACTTCCGGTTAATTCAAGTGAAGTCGTGCTGGCCTCAGCAGCAATCGTTGTAACAGGTAGAATCGTAAAAAAAAATGCAATCGATGAAACAAAAAGTTTCTTATTCGATCCAAAAAATTCAGCAAGCATCGAAGTACGAACCTCCAATAAGGTAAATTCAAAAAACCGACCACGCGTAGCATTAATCGTGCGCCAGTGTTTTAAAATATTTCGATAGAGGGAATTACGGGATGGAAGTGTAGAACAGAATCGAATTGTTCTGACAGTCTACTTATTTCGAACCGTATTGATCGCTCAGTTTGTTCCAGGAATTATTGTTAAACATTGCTTATTGTATACATGATTTATCAATTTTTGGATCAAAATCGAATTGGGTAAATATTTTTCACGATAATGGCTTGCATCTTAGAATAAATTGGATGCAATTTATTCAATTTACTTAACAAACGCCGGATAAAGTTGTTTGGAGGGTTGCCCTATTCCGCGCAATTTACCTCCCAAGGCATACCGAATCGATCTTTGAGCATGCCGTAACAAGGTGACCAGAAGGTTTTTTGCACAGGCATTAAAACTTCACCTCCTTCGGCAAGGGCCTCGAATAGCCGGTTTGATTCTGCATAGGTTAAAACTTCCAAAGAGCCACCCAAAAGGCTTTGATAAAATTCAAATGCCTCCCGGCATTGACCAGTAAATTGCAGGTGAATGCCTATACTCATGTATGCTCGGCTATGCCCCAATGATAGTGATTATTCCAAATAATCCACAATCAGTATTTGTTTGAATATTGACGCTAAAGGTTACTCGCTATCGCATTTACAAATTTCATTAGCCTATCCGATGAGTGTTCCCCGATGGCATACAACCCGAACTAGCTTTTAGGGGCTACAGTCAATTCACCCACTTCGATTTTAACCACTTCTACCTCAGTGCCCGCCGCAATCTCTTCGGTACTTTTGACTTTCCATTGAATTCCCGAAAAACGATGGAGTCCTGTTGTGGTGTGGGATACATCACTGTTCAGGAAAAAACTATACCCGGTCAAATCCGATGTTATAGTCTTGGGTTCAACATTATCCTGCATCTTCTTCAGTGGCTTCCACAAACCGGCAGCACTGGCAATGGTCAGTATGGCCACACCCAGAAGGGAACTGGATAAAGTACCAGGAAGTATGCCGACGAAAATTAATACACCGGTTAACAGACACCCCAGTCCAATAAAGAAAAGAATGACAACGGAAAATCCCAATACAGCTACTTCAATGGCCAACAGGGCTAATCCGATAACTACAAGAGTAGCTGCCATGTTATTTGTTATCCATTCCACCTTGGAGTTCCTTATTCTGGTTCAAAGTATTGATAATCGTCATCGCCTGAGCAACCACATTGGCTGCATCGGTGCCCCCGTCAGGTAACAGTACCACAGAGGATTCACGGGCTATTGCCTGCTTGGCTTCGATTGCCTTAGTGGCCAGATCAAGCTGAATGGCTTTTTGTCCTTCGGTGGTGTTTGCCGCTTCTCCCACCTTGCGCAATGCTTCTGCCTGGGCATGAGCCACGGCGATGATCGCTTTGGCTTCCCCTTCCGCGCGCAACACCTGTTGCGACTTGTCAGCCTCAGCAGCTAATACTACTGATTGTTTCTGACCTTCTGCCACGTTGATAGCGGCCTGCCTATCCCCTTCGGACGTAAGAATCTGCGCCCGCTTGACGCGCTCTGCTTTCATTTGTGCTTCCATGGCATCCATAATTGACGCTGGCGGTACTATGTCCTTGATCTCGTAGCGCATAACCTGGATACCCCAGGGAGCAGATGCCTGGTTGATGGCTGTGACTATGTTGATGTTCAAATGATCCCGTTCCTCAAAGGTCTTATCCAATTCCATCTTTCCCAACTCAGAACGCATGGTGGTTTGTGCCAGTTGAGTGACAGCAAATATGTAATCGTCAACACCATAGGTGGCTTTGTAAGGATCCAGTACTCGGAAATACAATACTCCATCAACAGTAAGAGAAATATTGTCCTTGGTGATACCACCCTGACTGGGGATATTAACGGCCTGTTCTTTTAATGACCGGTTTGCAACAACCCGGTCAATAAAGGGGATAATAAAATTTAAGCCGGCTTCCTTGGTGGAATGGAATTTACCGAATCTTTCAACCACGAAGGCGCGGTTCTGAGGTACGAATTTAACACCCGACTTCAAGATGCTGACGATTAAAACAAGTAGTACGATTGGGATAATTAATTGACTGGGATCCATGTGTTGTTACTCCTGTATTATTTGGATGATTAGCTACTTACTGTTTTTGTCACTGCCTAAGTGGATTCTTTGAGAGCAACGGCGGGCAAACGAATTAGCCATGGAACATTGCAGCTTACAGTTTTAGCTGACTAAAACGGACTATTACTACTGATAATTTCATATTCTTTCGCACTAGTCCACTACTGCACTGGTGCGCTAGCAGTTGTACCCTGGCACAAAATTTGAGGGAAAGCTCATAGGGTTATTAGAACTGACTAATAGAGACAATGATTGAGCAAAAGCTACCCCCCACTCGAGGAAAACAGAGCGCCTTTAACCGGCTTTCCGGGACGTTCAACAGTGAATGAAGCTCTCTTTTTATTTTGTTTGTAGCACTGACATGGTTTAGTCTAGCAGGTTCACCAGCGAGTGATTCTACGGGATTAAACATTATG
>Ga0114950_10002416_pt1 | contig 14322 bp, 12 predicted proteins | sample N075metaG_FD_83503 | JGI IMG/M metagenome (GOLD analysis project Ga0114950, IMG submission 83503) | Deep subsurface microbial communities from Kermadec Trench to uncover new lineages of life (NeLLi) - N075 metaG | ecosystem: Environmental > Aquatic > Marine > Ocean trench > Sediment | place... | reverse complement strand
GGGTAGGATGTTCCAAGCACCGTGAGCGACTTGGCTGCATCGTCGTACAGGTAAAAAGCTGGAAATGTACCGTTGCCTTCTGCGCGTAGAATCAAACGATTCCATGTGTCGTCGAAGCTGACGATGGCGACGGTGGAAGGCGCACCAGGCAACGCAGTTCTGGCGCGATCGAAGCGGGCTTTGATCTCCTCGTCGAACCAGTGATGGCTGAGGCTTTCACCGTAGTACTGCAGTACCACGGGTTCGCGGGTCTGGCGATGCTGCAGGAGACCCGCACCCGCATCGAACCGAGCATTCCTATAAAGCGTGTTCACCACCTCGCCATTAGCCAGATTTACCTCGAATATGCCCAACGTATCGGCGCCATGGTTGGCGGCGACGTAGGCAAGCTTCCCGTTCGGGGTCATGGCCAGTGGCACCGGCGGGTTCACGCCCGCGAGGTGGGCGACATCCAACTCCTTCAATCCATCCTCGTTGACGGCGTACGCGCCAATGTTCATGTCTGGACGAACACCCAATGCAAATTGCAGCTCTCCGTGGCGATCCGCAAACCAACGCAATATCGGACTGTGATACCGGCGAATGCGCTGCATCTTGTTGTTGTTGATGTTGATTTTGTAGACGCTTGGGAAAACCCGATGCTCCCGAGCAATCTGCATCAGGATGTGGTTCGGCTCGTCAGGCAGCCAGCCGATCACCGTACTTTGATCGGGCGCATTGAATTCGGGATCTTTTAGCTGGCGCGACCTCGCAGGTGGCACGAGTTGCAGCACATTTTTGCCATCCGCGTTAACGGCAAGCAACCGGGTTCTGATGGAGCGGGCATCTCGCATAAACATCGATACGCGGCCCCGGCGACTCGGTGGAAGCCCATCGCGCGAATCGATGTAATTTTTAACCGTACACACGATGCGTGCGTCCGTCGCCCAGGCGCATGCGTCGAACAAAAACTCATCGGGTTTCGCCGCCATCAGCATGCGGGTCTTACCCTGACTGAAGTCCGTCAGCGTAACGTGGTATGTGTCTTTGATTGCGCGGAGGATTACTGCCTTTGTGCCATCGGGTGACAAACTAACGGACCGAACCTGAGGTAGTTTTCCGAAAGCCGCTGCTGGCGGCGGATCGGCGACCGCCAGGAAACTGGCCAAGCATATGCCTGACAAGCTGATCACCACCAACAAACTCCTCGACGAGGTCACGAACACCCTCATTTGTTTACTCCCCCAGTACCCCACAAAGCATATCTCATCTGAATGTGACAGGAGACTCCCACTTACTTCTGTCGCAATCGCCCAATCCAGAGCACACTACCCTAGCACGCTCGGTCGACTCGAGAGCAGATCGATCAGAGCGCCGATTTCTTCATCGGTGAGCTCTCCGTTGGCCACCATTGAGCCACACAGATTGACCGCCGCGGGTGTCACAGAATTACGTCGCTGGAACAATTTCAATGCCGAAGCACCTCCACTCAATAGATCCCGCACGACAAGAGGACTGAGTACGGCAAAAGACTCGAATACCGGGCAACCAATCACGTTGTGTATCGCCGTCAACAACTTCGGACCGATGAGTTGCGGCACCATCGGTCCTTGGTGAGCACGAATCAGCTTAAGAGCGGTGTCGAGGTAAAATTCCAGAAAAGAATTGCCTTGCCGGAACAACAGGAAAGCGTTGTGCACTTTAACGTACGCTCGAAGATCATCTGGAGGTCCCTGTACCCACACTTCCCTGCCCAGGGCGTAGGCATCATCGGGCAACTTCAGGCAATCCGGACGAACGATCAGAACGTCTGCATCGCACCAGACCACCGCCGCAAAACCCTCTCGTAATCCTTCGCGTAACGCGTACAAGCGGGCCAGATCCGTTGCAACCACCGTGCGATCGACGGTTCGTTGCAGAATGTCATCCGGCAGGGGGTCGAAAAGTTCATCACCGATAAAGCGGTAGGTGAATTTCTGCTCAGCTGCCCAACTTCGAACCGAGTCGAGGCAAGGCGGGTACCAGTGCGCCGGTAGAGGATCGCGATGCGACTGTATCAGTAGCGTGGACAAACCAATTCTACAATCTGCAAGCCGGCCAATCTTAACAGCGCCTGTCGCTCGCTAAGAAGTCCTCCAGTCGCTTTCCTGGTTCATCCGGAAACTTCGATGAAAGGATTCTCAGCGAGTTGATCCGATCGAGCCGAAAATTGCGGAAATCCTGGCGTAGCTCACACCACCCACCCAGGGTCCAGGTGCGGCCCCAGTACGCGACCGTCAAAGGCCACATGATGCGTTCGCTGGATTCCTCCGCTGCATTCCGGTAATCGAGGAACAGGCGCAACTGGTTGTTGATCGCATTACGAGCCTCTCCCAACGTCTCGCTGACCTCTTCGGAGATTCGGAAATCGGGCACGACCACCCGGTGTGAAACCAGTTGCGGACGCAACCGCTGGGGCAACACCGCGTCGATTTTTGCCAGTATTCGGTCGGCCGCCTCCGCCATGCCGGCATCCCCATAGGATTTCGCGACATCGGCGCCGAATACGAGGGCCTGCAATTCCTCCTCGTCGAACATCATCGGCGGCACCTGATAACCACGACGCAGGACATAACCCACGCCCGTCTCGCCTTCGATCGGAACCCCGGAGAGTTGCAGGTCTTGAACGTCCCGATAGATCGTGCGGTCGGACACCTCCAGACGTTCGGCAATGGTATTCGCCGTCAGCACCCGACCCCGGCCCAGCATCAGCACGATCTGGAACAACCTGTCTGCTCTTCTCACGATGAGATCTTACCATCGATCTTGACAGATTTATCCCGGCTACTGACATAACGGTGTCAGCAGTAACCACTATTTATCTAACGTCCATAACCCCTACTGACAGCCCGTTGTCAGTAGGTGACAGGTATGCTGTCAGCAATCCACAGGGGAGAAAACATCGTGAACAGTTCAAGGTGTTGCGGTGAGGCACATTTGCTTCGTTTACGGGCTTTGTGCGATGGCGGCAGGTCGGACGATTGTCGATCGCGCGCGCGGTTGGCGTATGCTCGAGGCCGCTCTCGCTGCGCTGGGAAAACTCACCGAGCTTTGCCTCGTTTCCGGTTCTTAGTGCCCGTTTGGTTATTACCAATCGATCTTTTTTTCGGTTGTTATCCCCTATTTCGAGTCGCACAATGTTGGCAAGTGTGAATTGCGGGAGGGGTGTTTCACGCCAATCAAATATGAAAAGTGTAACCGATGTACTGCGCCACAAAGGCGCCACCCACGTCTGGTCGGTGTCGCCAACCGATACGGTGTTCTCAGCGATTGCCACGATGGCACAACGAGAAGTCGGGGCGCTGACCGTCATGCAGAACGACAAGCTCGTGGGGATCGTTTCCGAACGGGATTACACCCGCAAAGTGATACTCAGAGATCGCTCTTCCAAAGACACGCATGTTTCGGAAATCATGACGTACGATGTCATTGAAGTAGCCCCTCATGATCAGATAGCCGATTGTGTGAAACTGATGAAGAATCATCACATCAGGCATCTCCCGGTCCTAGATGCCGGTAAAGTAGTCGGCATGCTTTCGTTGCGTGACCTGTTTTCGGAAATCATCGACGAGCAAGCCGACACCATCGATCAGCTTCAGCACTATATTCGCGGTGAAGTCTGATCGACTGAACCACGTTCAACGGCGGTGTCTGCGGGTTTGAGCAGCGAAGCATTTCCATCCCCCGAGGATATTGACCGGGCTGCCGTGCGAATTGCTCCACATATTCGCACCACCCCACTTGAACGGTCTTCCCTGAGAGATGAGTTCGAACTGCAGTTGAAGTGTGAACATCTCCAGAAAACCGGCTCGTTCAAACTGCGCGGCGCTTTGAACCGACTGCTGACTCTCGATGACCAACAGGCATCTCGCGGTGTTGTTGCCGCCTCGTCCGGTAACCACGGCCAAGGGGTCGCATTGGCTGCGAAAATTACCGGTGTGTCGGCGACTATTTACGTTCCCGACGGCGCATCGCTCATGAAGCTCGAAGCCATCGAGGCACTCGGCGCGCGGCTGGTAAAAGTGCCGGTTGGCGGCCTGGAAAGCGAACTTCTGGCTCGCCAGGCAGCCGAATTCTCAGATCAGGTATTCGTTTCCCCTTACAACGACCCGTGGGTCATCGCCGGACAAGGCACGATCGGGAAGGAACTGACGGTGCAGCACCCGAACCTCGACGCAGTGTTTGTCTCAGTAGGTGGCGGCGGGTTGATCTCAGGCGTTGCGACCTACCTTAAGGCGCACAATCCTCACATCCGCATCTACGGATGCTGGCCACAAAACTCCCCGGCAATGCACGCGTGTATTCAAGCTGGGCACATTCATGACGTGGCGGAACAGCCAACCCTCTCCGACGGGACGGCGGGAGGCATCGAGCCGGGTACGATTACCTTCGAGGCATGCAGTCGGCTCATCGATGAGCACGTTCTCGTCTCAGAGGCGCAAATTGGCAACGCCATGGGACTGCTGGCCCAACACGAACGTTGGATCGTCGAAGGCGCGGCAGGCGTTGCTCTGGCTGGCTGTCTTCAGAACTCAAAGAAACTGAGGAATCAGGCGGTGGCCGTGGTTTTGTGCGGGCGAAACATAGACCAGGACAGATATCTGCAGGCGATCGCCTGATTCGGAACTACTTCAGTCCCGTCCCCAGACCCCATACAGAACGAACACGAGGACGATGCCAGTGACTACCGACGTCATGAACCAGACTCCACCGTAACGGGGCGTGTAACTGTCTCGATAGAGTCCTTCGCTCACTCCCGGCACGCTCCACAGATCGCCGTTACCCCGGCCAACCTTCAATTGCCCTTTCATGCCCTTTTCCATGTGCTGAGGTACATCGCAGTGAACGAGGTAGGTGCGATCATCACTCGGTACGATGAACGACCCCGTCTGGCTGAAACCCCCAGCAGCTTCCAGATGAAACATACCCTGCTTATAGAGGTACTTCGGCAGCCCGTGAACCATCCATTGGTGCCGAACCTGATCCTTGTTGATGAAGGTGACCGTCACGAGGCTACAGGGTTTCACGAAATACTCGTGCTGGCTCATGCCAAAGGTAGTTCCCGGATAATCCGCCGCGAACTCAACACCCGCATAAACGGTGAATGCGTGCTCACCGGAAATTTCGTCGCAGTCATAGGGCAACTCCGAAGTGTTCGAGTTCATCACCGAACCGCCTGGCTCAAGCGTCATCTGATGGCTGCTATGACCGGCCATACCCAGCACGACTACCCAGATGGCCAACGTATGCATCATTGGGCCTCGTTACCGCGTCTACGCCACATCAAGGCCAGCGCGCCAAGAAGCGCGCCGAGAAACACACCCGCGCCAACGAGACGAATCAATGCCCAGGAATCGGTACCCGCTGCACTCAAGAGCCCGCCAGGGTCATAACTCTGCCAAACGGGAACCTTCTTGTCGTAGTACGCCTTGGAAAAATATGGTTCGAATGAAACTCCCGAAGTATTCGGCCAACCGTTCTCAGCCAGGAACTCTTCGTACACGATGGCGCTCAGATTGCCTCCCGGACCAATGCCGTCGGTCGTCACACCTTTACCCTGGTGGTCGTGTATAAGCCACACACCGCTGCCATACGAGTGCAACCCGTCATTGGTGGTTTCCAAAGCCAGATCCACCCGTTGCGCGGTGGCGATCCACACGACATCGCGCGTGATCTGTGCCGCGGATTGCACGGCAATCCCGTCGAAGTGTGTCGCTGTCGCCTTGTGACCGTGGGTATGCAGCGCGATCCCGTTGCTTCCCCCGTTGAGCACACGCAGCTTGATGCGCTCATCGGGTTTTACGATCACCAGCGATTCGCGAAACGTATAGGGGAACGAGGTGCCATTGAGGGTGAAGTAATCGCTTCGCGCATCCGTAACATCGTAGCGGCGATGCATCTGCTCGATAATGAGGCGAGGATCGTTGTAGCGCTGCACAATCTCGTTGAGCTCTTTGTCAATATCGAGATAATGCAGGTCATATTCCCGATCGAACGACTCACGAACGGCCCGGGAGGGTACCCGGACCTGACCCGCGCCTATATTGAGCGTTTGCAGCCAGTTGTCGGGGCGGTTCTCCTCAACCACAAAAAGCCCTTGTAAGCCCATCATGATGTGAACGTGGGGTTGAACATGGCAGTGGTAGAACATCGTGCCCGATTGTCTTGGGGTGAGATTATAGGTTCGCGCAGTTCCCGGCATGACGGGTATTTCGCTGGTGATCGGTACGCCGTCGTTGCCTTCGCCGTCGGCGTCGAGATAGGGATGATCCACGCCGTGGAAGTGCAGGGTGTGGGGCATGTAGTGGCTGTTTTCCAGCGTGATGAGTATCCTGTCGCCCTGTTCCACCCGAATAACCGGTGACGGCAAGCGCAGGATGGAACGCGCCCTGGGGGACTCGAAGTTTTCCGTGGCCATCCCGAAGGTTTTGGGTGCAAACACCCACAATCCTGGTTGGATGCCCGGCGCGATGGAAAATTGCATGACTGGATTCGCAAGTTCCGCCGAACCGCCGTTGAGTTCGACGACCTCGAGGCGAATGTGAATCTCATCCGGGTCCCCGTCCCCATCGAGATCGCGACCTTTCTCCACGGCATCCGGCGTCAGGCCACTCGCAATGAGCGTTGCTTTTGAAACGTTGTTGGTACCGCGTACCACGGCGGCGATGACATACGGAGTGTCCGCAACGCAGGTTTGAGCGGCACGGATGTCGACACCTTCGATGTTGTGCGCATCCCGCCAGCCAAGCAGGTCCTCTGGGCAGGGTATTTCGGCGTCGAGGTCAGTAGAGCGCACCGATGCGGGCAGGGTCTGATAGCCCCCCGCCCCGAACCACTGTGCGAGGCGCAAACGAACCGGCTCCGGCAGCCAGGTTGGGGGCGTGAACAGCAATGCGCCCAACAGCGCGATCAGCAATAACCAACGCACTTGCATGAGATCAGGAGCCCGCGTTCACTCTTTTCGAGTTTCCTCTAAAACGATTGAAACCACCTTTATTCCACCAGTACAGCAGCTGAGCTATGAGCGCGAACCCCACGAACAGCGGCAGATACCCGTATTCGGTACCACCCACATGGAAGAAAAACACCGCGCTGTACAACCTTTCTTCCGTGGGGTGCTGGGCGGTGATAATACCAATGTAGCCACCGGATTCCTCAAAAACGTGACTGACATTGAGTACTCCGTCCCGCCATTTTCTGGGAGGCTGATAAAAAACGGTATCGCGTTCGATGTCCTCGAGGCTCTGAATATCGCTCCATCTCGCATACATCCCCAGTTTCTGACTGTCGGTAACAATTCGAAAGTCCACGGGCATCTCTTTCAGGAAATCGTGCAGGTAGTCGATGACGAACACGCTGTTGCCTACATCGGGGAGATCTTCACAGAATTCTTCGCTACCGCGCGAGTTCGGCTGATATCCGGTGAAGTGTGCCTGCAGAAACCCTATGTTGAGCACGCAGACGTCTTCCTCGAAGACGACTCCGCCGTGAGCAGATACGATTGCGGGCCATAGGAGCGCTGCGAACACGATCAAGATCGGGCTCATGGCAGGGAATATAAGCTTCATGGCCCTGACTGACTTGAACATCTGACAACCAACTCGCTTCATCAAATCGCTGGGCGCGCACTTTGCCATATAACGCCTCACAGAGTGCACTTCTTCCTGACGCGATCGAACAACTTCCGACCAAACCTGCGAAGCCGTCGGGAGAATATTACTTCGCCGTGACAGCGATCGACGAACAAGGAAACGAAAGTGCTTTTTCCAACGAGGTGATCAGGCAAATCTGACACCGTCAAGAAAACGCATAAGGCGGCTAATCTGAAACAGCCGACCTTGTGCGTAGTTTGTTATGGCAACCCAAACACAAACAGCGTAAGACCTGCCGAAATCACGATCCTCTGTCGAGAGTCAACCGCGAACGCCATCGGGTTGGTGCGAACAGCGCTGCCGAGTTGCAAATTCCACAGCGCGGCTCCGTTCTTGGCATCCAGGGCGAAAACGTTTCCCTCATTGCTTCCGCCGAACACAAGCCCTCCTGCCGTTGCCATGACACCCGCCCATGGCGGTGACTGCAGCGGAAAATCCCACAGCCGCTCTCCCGTGAGTGCATCGAGCGCACGAACGGCACCCGCGGCCTCGTCGCCGGACAACGCTTGCTGGCCCCCGCCCAGGAACGGTTTGCCCGCTTCGTATTCCACATCAGCCTTATAATAAATCGAGCCTATGAGGCGCGTTGCCACAAAAAATTGACCTGTCAGGGGACTGTATTAAGGGCTGAACCAGTTTGTCGCACCTTGCAGGCTTGGCCAGATCAACGTGCCTTCTTTGGTCGGCTCGGTATCAGGCAGTAAAATAGGCCGACCTGTACGGTCGAGGCCGGCAGCCCAGGTCTGCTTGGCGTACTGCGTCCCGACTAGAAACTCACCCGTTTTACGATCAAGCACGTAGTAGAAGGCGTTGCGATTAGCGAGCGCAACGAGTTTCCTTGCACGGCCGTCCATATCAGCGTCGAAGAGGATCGGGATCTGGTTGGCATCCCAATCGTGGGTGTCGTGGGGCGTGTATTGAAAGTACCACTCGATCGAACCGGTGTCCGGATCGAGCGCCAGAATGGCGCAGGTATATAGATTGTCACCGGGCCTCACATCCCCGTTCCAGTCTGGTGCAGGATTTCCAACCATCCAGTAAAGCAGGTTCAGATCGGGGTCGTACGAACCCGTGAGCCAGGTGGAACCGCCACCGGTGCGCCAACTTTCACCACCCCAGGTTTCGCTGCCCGGTTCACCCTCGGCAGGCACCGTATACGTCCGCCAGGCGAGCTTACCGGTGTCAGCATCGTACGCATCTATGAAACCCCGTACACCCGCCTCCGCCCCGCTGACACCGACAACTACTTTTCCATCGAGGGCGAGCGGTGCGAGGGTCAACGCGAAGCCGATCGCGTTGTCTGCGACCACGACATCCCATCGCACGGCCCCGGTAGCTGCGTCTAAAGCAACGAGATGCGCATCCAGCGTTCCGACAAACAGCGTGTCACCGAGGATCGCCACCCCTCGGTTGACCTGCGGGAACCCGATATGCAACACATCGTCCGCCATCTTCGGAGACCAGGTCCAGAGCTTCTTGCCAGTGCGCGCATCCAATGCCGTGACGGTACTCGGTGGTTCCGTGAGATACATGATGCCGTCCACCACCAACGGGGTAGTTTCCACCAGGCCAGCCCCGCCGACATTCGATGGTCGTACCTGATAGGCCCAGACAAGCCGCAGATCACCCACGTTGGCAGTGTTGATCTCGTCGAGCGGCGAGAAACGTTCAGACCGGTAGGTGCCGGAGTACATAAGCCAGTTCTGTGGTTCCTGTTTCGCAGCCGTGAGCCGTTCGAACGACACCCCGTCGGCAACGGCGGCAAACGCAAGCAAATACCAACAAGCCGCTACAAAAACTCTCATGACTCTCCCTTGAGGCTCATCAAGTACGATACGACATCCGCCAACTCGCCAGCGGTCAACACAACTCGATATTCAGGCATCAGGCTATGTCCGAATATCTTGTCCAGCTGCTCGATCTCGCGTTTATAGAACGAGTGAATCGTTCCATTGAGATCACGAATCTGAATGGAGAAGGCGTCCTCGTTGATCCGCATTCCTTCGACGAAACCCGAGGCAGTCTTCAAGCGAACAGCGAGAAAACCAGCATAACCCTGGCTGCTGGGTTGTGTTGCGCCGGGAGCCACCAGCGATTCCTCAAGGTACTCGAGGCCTCGGCGTTGCCCAACGTCACTCAGTTCGGGTCCAATTCCTCGACCGGTACCGTTGATGATGTGGCAGGCCGAGCAACCGCCTTTCGTTTCGTACACAACCCGTCCGAGTTCAGCATCCCCCGGGGGAGTCTCGGCAGGTAACTGTCCCAGCGATCTGACATATCCAGCAATCTGTTCGATCCCTTTCACACCCGGACTACGGGTGGCCGGCATGCCCGTTCCGGGAATCCCGCTCGATATGATTTCGATCAACGTCTCATCGCCGGATACGTATCTGAGCTTTGCGCGGTTCAGGTTCGCACCCTCGCCACCCTTTCCTTGCATACCGTGGCACCGGGCACAGTGCACGCGAAACAACTTCTTTCCTTCGACCAGATCGGTTTCGTCAACTGCCCATCGAGGTGATTCGGCATATGAGGTCGAACTGACAAGGCATAGAAGACCGACCAGTGCGGTAATAAACACGACCCTGAATTCAGCTGTGACCCTCTGCATAACTCCCCCCGAGAAGCGCTAGCGTACTCCGAGCGGTGATCCTCGTCACGGAACCGCGAGACCCCCTCGTGACGGACCCGTGATCCTCATCACGGACCTGTGATCCTCATCACGGACCTGTGCTCAGCCTCGCGATGGATGGGAAGCGAATTGCTTTGAGCCGTCGAATTTCGCCACAATAGTGTCATGAGGATCATCAGCTGGAACGTCAACGGTTTACGCGCCTGCGTTAAGAAGGGGTTTCTGCAATTTCTGCAACGTTCCTCCGCGGACGTAGTCGGCTTGCAGGAGGTGCGGGCTTTTCCTCATCAACTGGATAGCCAGACCCGCACGCCAAAAGGCTGGTATGCCTGTTTCGCCCCTGCCGAGCGGCCGGGCTACAGTGGCGTCGCCATCTATGCGCGGCAAGCACCGGATCGAATCGAATCGCTGCTCAATGAACCACGGTTGGATGTTGAAGGTCGCTTCATCATCGCGCACTTTGGCCGAACGGCCATCGCAAGCGTGTACTTCCCCAAGGGTAGTGGCAAAGAACGCGATAATTCCCGCGTCCCCTACAAACTGGACTTTTATGCGGCAGTATTCGATCGAATTCAACAACTGCGGCGCCGGGGACCCGTTTTCGTGATGGGTGATTACAACACCGCTCACGAAGCTCTGGATCTTGCACGACCTAAGACAAACCAGACCTCGAGCGGATTTCTTCCCGAAGAGCGAAGTGAAATGACCCGCTGGATGGACGCCGGATGGGTGGACACCTTTCGAGCCCGTCATCCTGGCCAGGCAGGTCATTACACCTGGTGGCGGCAGTGGGGAGATGCACGCGCCAACAACGTAGGTTGGCGGATCGACTATGTTCTCGCGTCACCGTCGGCAAACAAACGAGTGAACAATGCTTTCATCTGGCCTGAGGAAACAGGCTCCGACCACTGCCCGATAGGTGTCGATCTGAAATAACCTCATTCAGTTGACGTGTTCAACTGAGCGAATCATTCCTCGAAGAATACTTCCGCTATCGCGATGCCGCTTTCTCCTGCAACCGCATAGAGCAGATACGTGCGGTCGCCTTCTGCGTATATTGCCGGGTCCCGCAATTGGTTGATGTGCCCGTATGCAACGCTTCTTATCGATGGCGTAAGCTGCGCATCCGCACCCTCCCAGATTTTTTCCGGTCGCAAAACTTCGATGGGTTCGCTCTGTTCCCAATTAAGCCAGTCGCCCGACAAATCGACAGTGCTGAGCAGGATACGTTCCGGTACGTCACCGACTTGCGTCCAGAAAACAAACAGCGTGTCACCACGAACCAACATGGCCGCGTGGCGCATATTGTCATTGAACAGCCTGGGGCCCGCCTCAAAGCTACTCAGCCCATCCTCACTACGATAGAACTGGCCCGGCATCGCCATCGCGTAGCGAGTTCCTCGATAGGCAAACACTCGCATATATGTTTTACCGAGAACCTCGGATCGTGCGCGAAAGTCAATGCCATCGGAAGACACCGCCACGCGCGTCACCTGGCTGGCGAATCCTTCCAGACCATGAAAGTACATTACGATGGATTGCGTCTCGGCATTAACATGAACATCGGGAGAAGCGATATGTGGTGCCGTTAGTTCTTTCAATAGATCATGGGGCAGCCGGAGTTGATCAGGGTTTGCATCCCTCCTTGCCTGGATGCGCTCTAGAGCCCCCACCGGTGCTTCCGGTGGTTCTGTCGGAAAGTGAGAATCGGCAATCTGCAGACTCCCGGGCGGATACACCGACCACGGGCCTTCGAGTCGGTCTGCGTAGGCGAGCCGAATGTAGGCGCCTTTGTGGTCTGCGAAATACAGGTAATAAGCACCCAGTGGTGAATCGATCCAATCGGGTATTCGAATCAGCGAGGGACCCTGAATATTTTCACCAATGCTCGAGTGCGTTGCCGCGGAAATGATCGGAGCATCCAGCAATCTCTCTACACGCACTTTGACCTCTGCCGCCTGAATTACCGGATCAACAAACACCAGCACTAACAATACAACGTATCGGTTTTTATGCATGTCGAATCCTTCTCCCGGTGCGGCGAAACCCTACCAGCCTGGATGAGGGCTCGACACGCACCATACCAAGGTCGTCCACACTCACCACTTTCCGCGGAAAGTGAAGCCGATTACTGCGCGAGGTACGGGTGATGGATTCCCTCACTTCGTTACCCGGCTGATCTGCTGCTTCTTGGATGTTATCCGTTTCCAACGTGTTGTCTATTTCTTGCGTGTCACCGATTGGGTTGAGAGTCGACACACCAACCTCCACCGGCCGCCCATCGGGCCGCGCGAAATAACGACTGCCGTCTCGTCTTGTTGCGACGGTGAACCCACCCTCGTGAACCAGGCGGTGATGGTGGCTGCATAGCGCGATGAGGTTATCCAGTGAGGTCTCACCCCCATCCGCCCAGTGTTGAATGTGATGGGCATCGATCCATCGTTCATGCGTGCAACCGGGAAAGGTGCAACTATGATCCCGGGCGAATAACGCCCGTCGGATGGCAGTGGGAACGGTCCGTTGTTTTCGGCCTACGTTGAGCGGTTCACCCTGAGCATCGCTCTGGATCGAAATCACCCTGCCGTCACAACACAGCCTCCGTACCGATTCGATGGGGAGATCCGATTCACCGCCCAACTCTCCTCGTCTTGATTCAGATAGCAGTGCCGAAGCATCCACGTGTATGACCACCTGGGTGTGATCGGCACTCGACATGGCGGTTCCCTGAGTTGAGGTACCGGCCAACGAGTCTTTAGCCATCTGCACCAAGGCATCGGCTCCCCGGGTAAATAGACTCTGCTCCTCCACATCGTGCATATCGGGCAGACTACGAGCCACCTGCTCGAGGGCTTTCAAGACCAGTTCGAGTTCTTCTTTGGATAACTCCACCGTCAACGTCCCGCTTCCATCCTCACGAAAGTGTCGGGATAGAGATCGACCCCCATGAACTCTGTTGGCATCGGCCGTGGAATCCACCCCGCCATTGCGCAACCGACGGCAGTAATTCTCCAGTTGGGCCGCCGTTGCACCCAAGGCATAGTCGAGCAGATTCGTTTCGTTGATCTCACTGGCAACTCGTGTCAGCGCTCTGACCTTGGAATACGACAGATCCCCCCGCTTAAACGCTTCTTCAATCTGAGGCAACGTCCACAGCGCACGGGCCACCCGTACCTTCTCCTGGGCGGTATTACGGGTAATGCCGCATTTGAGGTTCAACCAGTCGGCACAGTCGGCCGACCCCCATTCTTTCCAACCCTGGCGAAGATCAAACTCACGCAACAACACCAGAAACCGATAGGTCGCCTGCGACACTTCCCGCCAGCTTGCAATGAGGTCGTGTTCTAAATCGTCGAGGGGACAAAACGGCGTAACGAGCGCATTCATGAGCGGCCTTCCTTAGACATTATTCAGTATACTGTATGGGCATACAGTATACCAAACGCACTCACCGCGTTGCAGATATGTACTCTGGAAACTTCGTACCACGAAGATTACTACTGCACGACACCAAGAAGCGGACGTGCCAAAACCAGGATTCTATGTCACTTTCGGCCAACTCCGGTCATCACCAGCAGTGAGCCTATCGCTAAAAGGACGCGCTTTTACGAGATGAGCTACTTGCGGTCGCGTTACGAAAACAAATTCATTGGAAAGGCTGGATTCGTCTGATCGGCTTTTAGTATCGACCGTGATAAACCTGACTAAGGACGAGCCTTACCGAGAGGGTTGGTGCCGGAGATCAGTCTGTTAAAGGACAAGGTTGTATTGGAGTGGGTGATTGAGGCTGCTGTTATGTAGCCCGCTCAGCTAGACTTAGTCCTCCCGATACGAGCTCCGAAACCACCGACTCATTAGCTAGAAACTTGTCCCCAAGTTGATTCTCCGAGGCAGATCGTCATTTAAAAACCTGACGTCCGATGAAAACAAGTCGTAACCGGCCAGGTCAGTCAGCGTAACCAGGCGCATCTGCTTTATCTCGGGTGAAACCGGCTTAACCTTGCCGGATGCGAGTTCCGCTCG
>Ga0114950_10002415_pt1 | contig 14323 bp, 15 predicted proteins | sample N075metaG_FD_83503 | JGI IMG/M metagenome (GOLD analysis project Ga0114950, IMG submission 83503) | Deep subsurface microbial communities from Kermadec Trench to uncover new lineages of life (NeLLi) - N075 metaG | ecosystem: Environmental > Aquatic > Marine > Ocean trench > Sediment | place... | reverse complement strand
TGCCGTGCTTATTCGTGATTAGTGCCGTGCTTATTCGTGAACGTTTTGCATGCGGATGACCCGCTAGCTACACGCAAAACGTTCACGAATATGCACGGCACCAACTACTCTCGGCAAAACGTTCACGAATATGCACGGCACCAGCCACGCAGACTAACGCGTCAGCCGTTTGTACTTCATTCGCTTCGGTTCGGTGTCGGCCCCTTGCGCGGCGAGACGCCTTTTGTGGTCGGCTTCGTAGTCGGAGAAATTGCCAGCGAACCACTCCACGTGGGATTCGCCTTCGAAGGCGAGTATGTGTGTCGCTATGCGGTCGAGAAACCAACGGTCATGGGAGATCACCAGCACGGTTCCGGGGAAGTTGAGCAGGGCTTCCTCCAGGGCGCGTAAGGTTTCGACATCGAGGTCATTGGTCGGCTCATCGAGCAGCAGCACGTTGGCGCCTCGGCACAGGAGTTTCGCCAGGTGCACCCGGTTTCTTTCACCGCCTGACAAGTCCCCCACCCGTTTTTGCTGATCCCCGCCTTTGAAATTGAATCGTGAAACGTAACTCCGCGATGATATCTCGTAGGAGCCGACCCGAATGATATCCTGCCCATCGGATATCTCTTCCCAGACAGTTTTCGTTGCCGACAGCACGTCCCGACTTTGATCGACATAGGCGAGAGTTACTGTCTCGCCGAGTTCGATAACGCCATCGTCGGGTTGTTCGGTGCCGTCCAACATATTAAAAAAGGTCGACTTACCGGCGCCATTGCCGCCGATGATCCCGACGATTGCTCCTTGAGGAATGCTGCATTCGAGACCCTCGATCAGCAGCCGGTCAGCGAAACCTTTGGTGACGTTTTTGACGTCGATGACCTTCTCCCCAAGTCGCTCTCCGGGAGGGATGTATAGTTCGGCCGTTTCGTTTCGAGCCTGGGTCTCTTTCGACATCAATTCTTCGAATCGGGTCAATCGCGCCTTGCCCTTCGACTGGCGGGCTTTGGGGTTGGCGCGTACCCAGGCGAGCTCGGCTTTGATCGAACGTTGGCGCGCGCGCTCTTGAGAGGCTTCCTGGCCGAGCCTTTGTTCCTTGGCTTCGAGCCAGGCGCTGTAGTTACCTTCGAAAGGGATTCCGCGACCGCGGTCGAGTTCCAGAATCCAACCTGCGACGTTGTCGAGAAAATATCGATCATGAGTGACCGCGACCACGGTGCCGGGGTATTCGGCCAGAAATCGTTCCAGCCAGGCAACGCTCTCGGCGTCCAGATGGTTGGTGGGCTCATCGAGCAGCAGCATGTCCGGGTTCGAAAGTAATAGCGCTCCTAACGCGACGCGGCGTTTTTCGCCGCCGGAAAGGTGCGTGACGGCAGCGTCCCATGGCGGTAAACGCAGTGCGTCGGCGGCAATTTCGAGAGTCCGGTCGAGATCCCAGCCATTGACAGCATCAATTTGTGTCTGCAGATCACCCTGCCGCTCGAGGAGCTCGTTCATCTGCTTCTCGTCCATCGGCTCGGCGAACTTCTCCGAGATGGTGTTGAATTCGTTTAACAGCGTGACGATCTCAGCCACGCCTTTTTCTATATTGCCACGAACGTCCAGGTTCTCGTCGAGCTCAGGTTCCTGAGGCAGGAAGCCTACCTTGATCCCTTTTTGTGGCCGTGCCTCCCCGACGAAGTCCTGATCGAGACCCGCCATGATGCGCAGCAGGCTGGACTTGCCGGAACCATTCAAACCCAGCACCCCGATTTTTGCGCCGGGGAAGAACGACAGCGAAATGTTTTCCAGAATGGTTCGTTTCGGGGGGACGGTCTTGCCAACCCCCAGCATGGTAAACACGTACTGCGCCACGAATTTTTCCTCGGGATCGGGTGAAAGAGAGTTTGGCGAACGCGCACACTATAGAAAGGCCTCACGCGATTCAATTACGACCGGCACCGAAAATTCACGATAGCGATGAAGCGTTTTCGTAACGAGCCTCATGACAGCTACGCTACAATGACTGTTTTCCACCAAGCCAATCGGGTACCAGATGTTTGCATCAGACGCCAAGCTTGAAGAATTCGACGTCGACATTGCGGCCGCGATCAATCAGGAGAACCGCCGACAGGAAGAACACGTCGAACTCATCGCCTCTGAGAACTACGCCAGTCCGCGGGTCATGGCGGCCCAGGGCACGACATTGACTAACAAGTACGCGGAAGGTTACCCGCACAAGCGTTATTACGGCGGGTGCGAATTCGTCGATAAGGTGGAACTGCTCGCCATGGAGCGAGTGAAGGCGTTGTTTGGTGCCCACTACGCGAACGTGCAACCCCACTCGGGTTCCCAGGCGAACGCGGCGGTGTATCTCGCTTTGCTGAATGCCGGGGATACGATTCTCGGCATGAGCCTCGCCGACGGGGGTCACCTGACCCATGGTGCGTCGGTCAATTTCTCGGGACGGTTGTACAACTCCGTGCAATACGGCCTCGAAGCCGACAGTGGTGAGGTGGATTACGATCAGGTCGCAACCCTCGCCAAAGCGCATCAGCCCAAGATGATCATCGCCGGTTTTTCCGCCTACTCGCGCCGGATGGACTGGCAGAAGTTCCGCGATATCGCCGATTCGGTCGGGGCGTTTCTCATGGTGGATATGGCGCATGTTGCAGGGTTGATTGCCGTCGGGCTTTATCCCAATCCCGTTGGGATCGCCGATGTCACGACAACGACGACCCACAAGACACTGCGGGGTCCGCGCGGTGGGGTGATCCTCGCGAAGGAAAACGCGGATATCGAGAAGAAACTGAACTCGGCGCTTTTCCCGGGATCTCAGGGTGGCCCTTTGATGCACGTGATCGCGGCCAAAGCAGTCGCGTTCAAGGAGGCGCAAGGCGAGGAGTTCAAGGTCTATCAGATCCAGGTGTTGGCCAATGCTCGGGTCATGGCGGAGGGTTTCGTCTCACGGGGTTATAAGGTGGTTTCCGGGGGCACGGACAATCACCTTTTCCTCCTCGATCTCATCGACAAGGAGATCACCGGTAAGGCGGCCGATGCAGCGCTTGGCCGTGCCAACATCACTGTCAACAAAAACGCGGTCCCAAACGACCCGCGCTCACCCTTTGTCACCAGCGGATTGCGGATCGGTACTCCGGCGGTAACGACACGCGGCTTCAGGGAGGCGGAGTGCGAAACCCTCACTACCTGGATGTGTGATGTGCTCGATGATCTGGAAAACGACAATATGATCTCGAGCGTGCGCCAGAAAGTGTTGGAACTTTGTCGCAAGTTTCCCGTTTATCAAGGAGCCTGTCTTGAAGCTGAGTCTGTGGAGTAGTTTGAACCACCTCGGCCGGGGTCGTTAAGCGTGCACTGTCAGTTTTGCGGCGCTGATGACACCAAGGTGATCGATTCACGACTGGTAGCAGAAGGGGATTCCGTTCGGCGCCGGCGTGAGTGTCAAACTTGCGGCGAACGATTTACCACGTTTGAGAGCGCGGAGCTCGTGATGCCGCGCATCGTCAAACGCGACGGCAGCCGGGAACCCTTCAACGAGGACAAGCTGCGCCACGGTTTGCAGAAAGCACTGGAGAAGCGCCCGGTGAGTATTGAAGAGATTGACAGTAGCTTGAACCGAATCACGCACCGATTGCGGTCCACCGGGGAACGTGAGTTGCCATCGATCAGGGTTGGCGAGGAGGTCATGAGTGAACTGCGCAAGATGGATCATGTGGCATACGTGCGATTTGCCTCTGTTTACCTGGATTTTCAGGATATCAGCGAGTTTCAGGACGAGATCCAGAAACTCACCGGGGATGGTGATTAGCACCACCCCAGAGATGCGGCCGCGCCGATGATCCAGGAATCCGATCTGATCTACTTGCGCGCCACTGTCGAGTTGGCCGAAGGCGGACTCTATTCCTGCACGCCCAACCCCAGAGTCGGTTGCATCATCGTACGCGACGGACTGATCCTGGGACGTGGCTGGCACGTCCGTGCGGGACAAGCGCATGCGGAAGTCAACGCGATGAATGATGCGCTCAGCCGGGGATTTTCCGACCTGAGCGGCGCGACTGTTTATGTGAGTCTCGAGCCTTGCGCGTTTCATGGCCGCACGCCCCCTTGCAGCGAAGGTCTCATCCGCGCCAAGGTGGCACGGGTGGTCGCGGCGATGCGTGACCCACATCCAGAAGTTCTTGGCCGGGGTTTTACCGAGCTGCGCGATGCGGGGATCCGGGTAGATGTCATCGAACTGCCGGAAGCCGGTTTGCTCAATGCGGGGTACAGCAAACGGATGATCAGCGGCCGACCCCTGGTGCGGCTCAAGGTGGCAACCAGCCTGGACGGCCGAACGGCCATGGCCTCGGGTGAAAGCCAATGGATCACCGGAGTCGCCGCGCGCGCCGATGGTCAGTACTGGCGCGCTCGTAGCTGCGCCATCGTGACAGGTATAGGCACGGTTCTGGCTGATGATCCCAGGCTCACCGTGCGCGATGAGGAATTTATGGTGGACGGTAACATCAGGCAACCGGTTCGCGTGGTTCTCGACACGAAATTGCGCACACCACCGGAAGCCGCACTGCTACATGCAGATGGTGAGGTACTGATGGTTCACGGCGAAGGTGCTGAGCCGCGGCTCGCCGGAGTTGAGCACGTTGCCGTGGGGAAGACCCGGGTCGATCTCGACGGGTTACTCGAGAAGCTCGCTGAACGCGGCTGCAACGAGGTGCTCGTTGAAGCGGGTGCCACCCTGTTGGGATCTTTCATCACCACGCGACTTTGGGATGAACTCATCGTCTATCTCGCCCCCAGGTTCATGGGTAGCGAAGCGAGACCATTGGCGTATTTACCGTTGGGCACCATGGATGCCGTGGTTGACGCTAGAATATCCGATTGCACGCAGTTGGGAGACGATCTGAGGATCCGTCTGCTCCCTGCGGATTGAGATCTAAAGGAAAGCAAGTGTCCTGCCCCGCAAATAGGTTTGCCAAGTCGTGTCGGATTTTTCGTTCCTGGCAAGGGTGCGCCCGAACGGGCGCAATAGCAGTTTGCCTTGCAAACTGCAGAGCAACCCCGGTAGGGGTTGCCGAGGACGCAGTGTGGTAGGCCCCACACAAGGACGACCAACGCGGCCAGGGATGAAAAAGACCAGCGAATTGGTGAATCTATTTGCGGGACAGGATACTAATGAGCTCTAGTTCCTGGGCCAGGCGCCACGCCCGACGAGCGTTGGTGCAAGCCGTTTATCAATGGCAGATGACCGACGCTGACACGCAGACCGTGGAAAAGCAATTCGAAGACGATGGTAGCCTCGCCAAGGCCGACCGCGAATTTTTTCGAGAAATGCTGCGGGGTGTGCTGCAGGGTAGCGATGAGCTCGATGCTTGTTTCCAACCGCACCTCGACCGCAAACTGAAGGAACTCGACAAGGTGGAGCTTGCACTGTTGCGTCTGGGGACTTTTGAGCTGAAGGAACGGTTAGAGGTGCCATTCCGGGTGGTCATCAATGAATATGTCGAGCTCGCCAAAACGTTTGGCGCGGAAGATAGTCACAAGTATATCAACGGTATTTTAGACAAGTTATCGAACGTATTGCGGGCAGCAGAGCCGCGAAGCTCGTGAACGAATTCGAGCTGATCGACCTGATGGTGGCCGAACTCGGAGATGCCGCAACCGGTGTCGTGTTGGGCCCGGGTGACGACGGCGCGGTAACTCGAGTGCCGGAAGGCTGCGAGCTCGTTTCGTCTATCGATGCGCTGGTGGCCGATGTGCATTTCCCGGCAGCCGCAGCCGCAAGGCTCGTGGGATACCGGGCGATCATGGTGAGCCTGTCGGATCTTGCTGCCATGGGAGCGGAGCCGGGTTTTGCCCTCGTAGCGCTGACCCTTCCAGAGGCGAACGAGTTCTGGGCGGTTGAGTTCGCAAAGGGGATTGCCAGCGCGGCCAACAAGGTCGATATCAAGATTGTCGGGGGTAACGTCTCCAGGGGTCCCCTTTGTGTAACGGTTAGCGTGCACGGTTACCTCCCGTGCGGCCGGGCGCTTACGCGCAGCAAAGCCAAACCAGGTGATGTTGTGTTTGTTACCGGCTCACTCGGTGGGGCGGCAGCGGCTGTCTGCGATGGCGGTCTGGCGGATTTCCAGAGTGCGGAAGATCTGAGTGGTTCCGCGCTGCGCTATTTCATGCCACAAGCCCGTTTGCAGGCCGGTATGGCGCTTCGTGATATTGCGAGCAGTGTTATCGATATCTCCGACGGTCTGCTGCAGGACCTCGCACATATTTGTGTTGCCAGCGGTGTTGGCGCACAACTCGACTCGAAGGATGTGCCCGTAGCCGAGGGTGCGGATCTCGACCAGGCACTCAATGGCGGCGATGACTATGAACTCTGCTTTACGGTGCCGGCCGAGCTTGCCGATCACCTGCCACCCCTCGGCGTCGAGGCGACCCGGATTGGGTCGGTGCGCGCGGAACCCGGCATAGAGCTGGATGGAGAGCCCGCGAGCGGGGCCGGATACCGCCACTTTCAGCGATGAGCGCACTTAACTGGAGGGATGGAAAAAACCCGGAAGTGTTGCTGGTCTGCGGTGCTGGCAGCGGCTTTTTGCCGAAGGCGCCGGGTACCTGGGGCAGCGTGCTCGGGTTGCTCATCTGGTGGTGGCTATTGGCGCCGTTGGACTGGTGGGTGCAACTTGGTATAGCAGCCGCGACTTTTGCTCTGGGTTGGTGGTTCATCGAGCGGGTTACGCGTCGCTTTGAGTGCCATGATGATCCGGCTATCGTCATCGACGAGATTGTCGGGATCTGGGTAGCACTGCTCGGTATCGATCAGAGCGCGATGCTCGCTTTGTTGGGTTTCTTACTGTTCCGCGTGCTCGATATTGCCAAACCCTGGCCTATCGGTCTCGCCGATCGGCGTGTGCCCGGCGGGTTTGGCGTGATGCTCGACGATCTCATTGCTGGAGTTCTCGTCGCTATCGTGTTGCAGCTCTCAGTTTTTGTGACTGTTCAAGTGCTTTGAGCGGAGTCACGATAGACTGACGATGCTCCTGCACAGGCGATTGTCATGAAAGGATTCCTCGTAGTCGCACTCACACTGCTCGCGCTTCTGGCGGCGAATTTCGCCTGCTCGGTTGCCCCGGTCGAAGTCGTGGGGTTATTCAAAAATCGAGCCGTTGTCCGCGTTGCCGGTGGCGAAGCACTGATCAAGGTGGGTGAGACCTCACCCCAGGGAGTGACCCTGATATCTGCCGATGCAGAAAAAGCCCATGTACGTTATCGCGGTCAGGACTATCACCTCTCACTCAGTACCCGGGTGGGTGGAGGTTTCAAAGTACCCGAAAAGGCGCAGATATCCATTGCGCCGGACCGGTATGGCCAGTATCGGATCAGAGGATCCATCAACAGCAACTTCGCCGATTTTTTGATCGACACCGGTGCGTCCGTTGTCGCGCTGAGTTCTGAAGACGCTAAAGGACTGGGTCTGCTTTACGAACGCGGAGAGAAAGGTCTCGTGGAAACCGCCCAGGGCACGGTGGACTCATACTTCGTGATTCTCGATGAAGTGACGGTGGGCAACATTACCGTTTATAACGTCCAGGCGGCCGTCATTGAAGGCACTCACCCCGTCGATATCCTGTTGGGAATGTCTTTCCTGCGCCAGGTAGGCATGCGGGAGGTGGGCGGCGTTTTGACGCTCACCCAGAAATATTGAATCCCGGACGGGTATTCGACGTTCTCAAGATCGTTCACTAGTTCGACAACGGCTATCCGGAGCACAGATCTGCCCTGGTTTGGTGTTGAAACGCACTGCGTTTCCATTTATCGCCGGGTGGCCGGTAACGGCGATGCCGTGAGGTTTGACGTGTCGATCGAGATTAGAACTCGCGATCGATAGCCAGTTGCGCCAGCTCCGCTAATTCATTGTTTTGCAGGCCGATGCGGGAGAGCATTGGCAGTGCCTCGGCCAGCAGTGCCTCTGCCATTTCCTGAGCGGGTTCCAGGCCCAGCAGCGCCGGGAAAGTACTTTTACCGGCATCGGCATCGGATCCAGCGGGCTTGCCGAGTACTTCGGTGCTTTGGGTGACGTCCAGCACGTCGTCTATGATCTGAAAGGCGAGGCCCAACCGGTCGGCGAATTCACTCAACAATACGAAGGTTTCGGGTTTGCTTTGTTCCACCCCGGCCAACACCGCGCCGATTTGCACCGCGACCTTGATGAGGGCGCCGGTTTTTGCCGCATGCAGGGTTTGCAGCTGACTCAAGCTCAGGCTTTTCCCCGTCGCCTCGAGATCATAACTTTGGCCGCCAACCATACCCTCCCAGCCAATTGCGCGGCTTAACAACTGTACGGTTCGCAGCCGCAGTGCGGGCGCGATGTTGGGTGCATTGGCCAGCGTTTCAAAAGCGAGTGAGTGTAATCCGTCACCCGCGAGTATTGCGGTTGCTTCGCCGAATTTGACGTGGGTGCTTGGCAGTCCGTGGCGAAGTTCGTCGTCGTCCATGGAAGGCAGGTCGTCGTGTATGAGGGAATACGCATGTATGTATTCGATTGCGCAGGCCGGTGCCAACGCATCGGCGAGGGATCCGCCGAGTCCGGTACAGGTTGCGCAGACCAACATGGGTCGAATTCGCTTGCCGCCGCTCAGGCTCGCGTAACGCATTGCGTCGATCAGCGGCTGGGAGGTTGCGGATTGCTCCGGTTGGTAGTGACGCAATGCATCCTCGATAGTCTCCCGGAGGGTACGAAGGTCAGTCGTCATCCAACTCGGCGATGTCGTCTAATTCGAGGACTTCTAGATCGCTTCCGGCGTTCTCGGTCAGCACTTTCACCTTGAGTTCTGCCGACTTCAGGGCTGCCTGACAGTGACGGGTGAGTTTCACTCCGCGCTCGAAAGCAGCGAGGGAATCTTCCAGCGATAGTTCCCCACTTTCCATCTTGTGCACGAGGGCTTCGAGTTCATCGAGTGCCGATTCGAACGCGAGACCCGCTTCTGGCGGGGCTTCTGACGGCTTTTTGGTGTTTTTTGTCATCGCGCCAAGGTAACCGCGCCTGCCAGCCATCGCAAGGTGAAATGCACAATTAACGTCTAGACTTTCAAGGTAACCGAACATTGAGGAATTATGGATCTCGCAACCCTGGTGGGTTTAATAGGTTCCTTTGGCATCGTCATCGCAGCCATGCTGATGGGTGGTTCTGCCGGTATGTTCCTCAACATACCGGCGCTGCTGATCGTACTTCTCGGCACGCTGTTCGTGGTGCTCATGAAATTTGGCCTTGGCCAGTTTCTAGGCGCGGTAAGCGTGGCGGTGAAAGCTTTCAGCTTCAAACTTACCAAGCCTGAGCAGATCATAGAAGAAGTTGTGGCGCTGGCTGACGCTGCCCGCAAAGGCGGGTTACTTTCGCTGGAAGGCCAGGAAGTATCGAGTAATTTCCTCGCCAAGGGTATAGAGCTGCTGGTTGACGGTCACGATGCGGACGTGGTGCGCAATCTCCTGAATAAGGACCTTCACCAGACCCTGCAGCGCCATGAATGGGGCGCTAAGATCTTCTCCGCGATTGGTGACGTGGGCCCGGCCATGGGCATGATCGGGACGCTCATCGGCCTGGTGGCCATGTTGGCCAATATGGATGATCCGAAGTCCATTGGTCCCGCTATGGCCGTGGCGCTCCTGACTACCTTGTACGGGGCAATGTTAGCCACCATGTTCGCGTTACCCGTTGCCGACAAGCTCAAACTGAGGCGCGAAGAAGAAGGGCGGATAAAATCGATGATAGTCGACGCGCTCATGGCGATTCAGGGTGGCCAGAATCCTCGGATCATCGACTCCATGCTGAAAGCCTATCTTCCAGAGTCCAAGCGCACCGAGGAGGAGTAACCGGTGGACGACGCGCAGGTGCAGGGGGGGAGGACTCGGGTTTGCCCGCTTGGGTCATGACGTTTGCAGATCTGATGTCGCTGCTCATGTGTTTTTTCGTTCTGTTGCTCTCGTTCTCGGAGATGGACGTATTGAAGTTCAAACGACTTGCCGGTTCCATGAACCAGGCTTTTGGCGTGCAGCAGAAATTCAAAGCCAACGATCCGCCCAAAGGAACGAGCATCATCGCTTAAGAGTTCTCACCGGGAAAACCCGAGCCCACGCCGTTGAACCAGATCTGGCAGAAGACGACCGACTTGTCGAAAAGCAGCCTCGAGGTTGCCTGTCAGGATATGGGATCGAGCAACATTGGTGAAAGCGGGGACGCACAGAAACTTCTGGTGGTGGACAAGATCCGCGATCTGGTGGGTGAGACCGAAGAGAGCGCGATTGAGCTCGCAACGGCGTTATCCAAGGAAATTGCGGCCGGCGTCATCGAGGTGGAAACCGAAGGGCGACGCATCATCGTACGGGTGAAGGAACATGGCAGCTTCGAATCGGGCTCGGCTACGCTGTCACCCAACTTCAAGCCGGTGTTACGCATTATCCAGGATGTACTGAAGGCAAGTGACGGCAGAATCGTCGTGGAAGGTCATACCGACAATCGGCCCATTTCAACGACACGGTTTCGCTCCAACTGGGCGTTGTCCAGTGCACGCGCGGTGAGCGTCGCACACGGATTGTTCGCTGATGGCGCCATCGAGGAAAGCCGTTTTACCGTGACGGGTTATGCGGCAACCAAACCCCTCGTCTCCCACACTACCGCCGCCGGTCGTGCCCGTAATCGACGCGTAGAAGTGGTGGTTTATCAAGCTCTGGATGATGAACTCAAGAAGGAGCTGGAAGTGTTGCGCACGGAGGATCCAGAGGTTTATCAGGCGGTGCGCAAAGAGCTGATGCAGCGCTTCAATCTGAGCCCTGACGAGATTTTCTAGCCGATTCGTCGAACCGTTCTCCCCTTTGTCCGGGACTCCGCAGCCCCTTCCTGCTTCGGAGTTAACGGGGCTGGAACATTGCGTTCCCCGACAGGGTCTTTAAACTTACCGGCCCTGATTTCTATCAACCCTTAGATTCATTAATCGACACCCGCGACCGGGGGACACAGAGAGAGTACGAACGCATGAAAACTTACGACAAGTTCTACATCAATGGCCAGTGGGTAGCGCCTGCCGGCAACGAAACATTGGACGTCATTAATCCAGCGACCGAAGAGGTGTGCGGTGTTGTGCCGATGGGTGCGGCCGCTGACATCGACGCCGCCGTCGCGGCTGCAAAAGCCGCGTTTCCAGGCTGGTCGGCGCTCACGCCGGAAGACCGTGCCCAATACCTCGACAAGATCGGCGAAATCATGCAAAGCCGCATGGGCGAGTTTGCCAACACGATTTGTGAAGAGATGGGCATGCCGCTACCGATGGCAACCGCCATACAAGTCGGCATGCCGATGGCTAACTTTGGCAACTACGCGCGCATTGCGCGGGAATTCAAGTTCGACTACGCGCAGGGTAAAACTCAGATCGTGAGAGAGCCGATCGGCGTCTGCGGTTTTATTACCCCCTGGAACTTTCCGTTGCACCAGATAGTCGCCAAGGTGGCCCCTGCATTGGCCGCGGGCTGCACCATGGTTGTGAAGCCGACAGAAATGGCACCGCTGTGCGCGTTCATGCTGTGTGAGGTGTTTGAACAAGCCGAAGTGCCCGCCGGGGTATTCAACCTCGTCAACGGTCTCGGTCCCATCGTCGGCGAAGCCCTCGCGGCCCACCCCGACGTCGACATGATTTCGTTTACCGGTTCTACCCGTGCCGGTAAGCGCGTGGCGGAACTTGCCGCCCAGACAGTTAAACGGGTCACCCAGGAGCTCGGTGGCAAGTCGCCGAACATTATTCTCGACGACGCCGATTTCCCGACCGCAGTCGCCGCCGGGTTACAGGGTTGTTACTTGAACTCGGGTCAAACCTGTTCCGCGCCGACAAGAATGCTCGTGCCGCGTGAACGCCAGGAAGAAGCCGTAGCCATCGCCAAGCAAACGGCTGAATCGCTGAATTTCAATGACCCGATGGCTGATGGCACGACTCACGGCCCCATTGTCCATGCAGCACAGTTTGAGAAGGTGAAAGACCTGATCAGAAAAGGCATAGAGGAAGGTGCGACGTTGGTAACGGGAGGCGTAGATCGTCCGGAAGGCCTCGAGAAGGGTTACTTCGTACAACCGACCGTATTCGCGGATGTCACCAACGACATGACCATCGCTCGAGAAGAGATTTTTGGCCCGGTGCTGTCGATCATTCCCTACGATGACGAAGAAGAAGCCATCGCAATCGCCAACGATTCGATATACGGCCTCGCGGGTTGCGTGTGGTCAGGGGACAAGGATCGCGCGATCCGGGTTGCGAGGCAAATGCGGACCGGCCAGGTGCAGATCAACGATGCCGGCTTTGATATCAACGCCCCGTTCGGTGGCTATAAGCAGTCGGGTAACGGGCGAGAACTGGGCGAGTTTGGTATCGAGGAATACCTGGAAACCAAAGCTCTGCTGGGGTTTAACAGCTAGCTCGTCTTTTAGCGGTGTCCTGGGCCAGGGCCCAGGCACCGCTTTGTTCATTGCAGGTAATGAGTCCCTCACGTTCGAGCGTGCTGAATTCACCGCGAATTTCCCAGACTTCCAGGGGCTGATCTGCCGCCCGCAGCTTCGCAGCCACATCTCCCGGTTGGAAGGTAATATCGCCGTTACCGGTAATCTCGAGAATCACCCCGTAAACTATCTTCGTGCGCTGCTGTTGGATACTCACTTTAAGTTTGTGGCCCTAATACTTGATAAACGGGCGCTTTTTACCAGAAACTCTTCATTCCCGCCAGGGTTTCGCTTTCTGGTAGGTATCGAGATGCTTGCGAAGCTCCCGCGCAAGCTCGATCTGTTGTTCCGATACTAAGGATAGCGCCTGCTCCTGGAATTGGATCGCCTCGGCAAACTGACCCAATTCCGCATGGGCCGCCGCCAGCGTATCGAGGTAGGCGGCGGTACGATTTTTTTCCACCGCGCGTAATGCATGTTCAAGCGCCAACGGGCCGTTGCGAAGTTCTTCCGAGTGGCTGGTGGCCAGCAGCCAGGCATAGTCGTTGTGTGCCTGAGGATGATCCTGTGCGACCGCTTTTCCAAACCAGTTGAGCGCTTCGGTCTGGGATTCCATATTGCCATCGGCGAGTAGCAGGTAGGCGAGTCGCAACTGGGCAGCGGACAGACCGGTTTCGGCCCCACGCCGGTACCAGTGTTTGGCGTCTTCGAGGTTTTTCGGCATCCCGAGACCCACTTCGGACATGTGCCCGAGGCTCATGAAACTGGCAGGTGTGTCCTCGGCTGCCGCCTGCTGAAAAAGGTCCAGGGCGCGTTGGTAACTCTGGTTGACTCCGGTGCCGGTGAGATAGGAGTGACCCAGGCTCACCAGACCCGCACCCGATCCCTCCTCAGCGGCTTGTGTGAACAGTTCTATGGACTTTGCCACGTCTGCCTCACCGAACTCGCCGTTCTGGTACATATAGGCAAGCGCGACCAGCGCATCGACCGCCCCGGTGGCATAAGCCTTCTCATACCAGACTTTTGCAGTATCCGGCTCGGGCGTCTCTGCAACGCCTTGCCGGTAACTTTTGGCCAGATGGGTCATTGCCGGCGTGTGGCCGCTTTCGCTCGCCTGGGAAAGCCAGGTGCGAGCCTCCTCCAAGTTTGGCTCTGTGCCATAACCCCTAAGGAACGCGTAACCCACATGGAACTGGGCCGAAACGTGACCGAGACGCGCAGCTTTCAAGAACAGTTGATAGGCGACAGTTCGATCCTGGGTGACCCCATGGCCGTAAAAGTGCAGTCCAGCCAGTGCAGTAATGGCGCTCGGATTATCGGGGTTGAACTCGAGCGCACGGTGGTAATCTTTGCTGGCCGAAACGAACAGATCCTCCGCGTAAAACGAGTAGCCACGAAGGTAGTAGGCGCGGGAACGTTGGGCTGGACTCAATCGGTGGTCGATTAACGCCGGTGCTAGATAGGTGCGCGCAAGTGCGAAGTGCCCCTGCTCGATGAGGCTGACGGACCGCTCTACATCCTTATGGGAATCAATTGTCGAGGCGAACGAGCTTGCCGCCATCAAGAGTGAGAGGTACGTGATCTGACGCAGCCAACGGGTCATCGGGACTCAACGTCTCCTTAGGGTCCGATTATTATGCTGGTATGAGGCGCGTTGCGCGGAACCCGTAGCAATTGGACTGCTGTAAACGTGATAAACTTCACGGTTCCCTTGGCTTGAGGGACGTTAACGCTGCTTTTGCAGTCCACATGGGGGCGACTTGGCTTCGACGTGGGTAGCGGAGCTTGCGGTGCATGCCGAGAGGGTAGTGACTCTCGTAAAACAATCGCTGTAACTTTATATAGTTGCCAACGACGAAAACTACGCACTAGCGGCCT